>Ga0049082_10000330_pt1 | contig 12989 bp, 13 predicted proteins | sample GreLakmeHU45MSRF_FD_66718 | JGI IMG/M metagenome (GOLD analysis project Ga0049082, IMG submission 66718) | Freshwater lentic microbial communities from great Laurentian Lakes, MI, USA - Great Lakes metaG HU45MSRF | ecosystem: Environmental > Aquatic > Freshwater > Lake | place: Great Lakes... | reverse complement strand
ATTATAATTTATTTACATTATAATTTATTTACATTATAATTTATTTACATTATAATTTATTTACATTATAATTTATTTACAATATCATATAGTTACAACTATTATTGGTTGCTATATATTTTTCATGTAAAAATGCTTTGTTTAATGTATGACACGATAAAGATGCCGAATTTTCATAATTTTTTACTAGTATATCTGGTCTTATTTCTTTTTCTAAATTTGAAGAAAATATGGATAGAGTTGGTTCCGGATATAACCTTTCAATGCTATCATCATCTAATGAAAATTCCGTTTCTAGTTCTAAATATAAGTTTCCTTCTATAAATAAAGCATATCTATTTATGCCTCCATTTATATATCGCCCATAATCATTGTCGACAACCAATCGTCCTGCCAAATTATGAGTATGTTCTTTATTATTTTTGTCTATTTCCCGAGTTCCTCCATTTTTTGTCCATCCGCCATATCTTACTGCGTCACCAAATGCCTTGTAAAAATAATAATTTGGGGAGCACGAATCGTATTCTTTTGATTTTACATTTCCAAAAACAGAAGTAAATTCTACTTTTTTGTATTCATCTCCTGTATATGCTACGTCAGGTATAATATATGTTTTCGATGTTATTGGATCATACAATAATCCTAAAGTTGGAATACTTGTAAATAATTCAGTTACTTCTTCGTCTATTGCTATGTTACAAATATGCTTTGTATTGATTATCTCACTTGGAATCACGAACCAAATGGGGGAATTTCTACATAAATTTAATCCTGTTAAATCTATTCCTGTAATATTTATTAAAGCATATTGTTTATATGAACTAGTATCATCTAAAACTATTCCTTTGTACATGTCCTTTGTTACCTTAGTTCCAGTACTTATGCTGGCCAACGACTTGTTAACCTTATCAATTACAATTTCTTCAATATTCGTTGTATCATCAAATGTTATGAATGGTAATATAAATTCTTCTTTAATAAAATTATTACAAAACGGTATTTTCTCCAACATAAACTGTAAAAACGGATATTTAGCTGTATTTGTTACGTGGTAACATAATATATGTAATAAATTGTATTTATTATTTTTATTAAAAATATCTTTAGAATCGGTATTTTTGTTTACACAATTTTCAAATAAATATGTATAATCCATAATCTTATACATATTTTATATTTAAGCTATTTTGTATTATACCTTTTTACATTTTTCTTTTAAGCTATTTTATCTATTTTTCTTTTAATTTCATCTTTTACTACTTCCTCCCTGTTGTCTAATACCTTTTTAATTAATTCTTTTGCTACTTCAGGCTGATCGGGATAATATTCCTCCAATTGAGCCAATAAAAATTTAGGGGAAATTGTTTTTCTTGTTTTCTTTTGTTTATAAACTAATGACCCGCCATTAATATCAAAACAGTCAATTGAATTATTTTTCATTATATTTACTAGCGAATCATTTAATTGTTTTTTTTTATTTGTCTTAGTTTTAATATCTGCTTTTAATTTTGTTATCTCGGTGTCCATTTTAATCCATTCTTTAATATTTGATATTAGCTCTTCTTTTGTATTCATCTTTGCTTCTTTAACGTCTTTTTCTTTTTCTTTTTCTTTTTCTTTTTCTTTTTCTTTTTCTTCCGTTGTGTCCATTATTCTATTATAGAATTATTCTTTTATATAAGTTTAATAAGTAAGATTAAATTTTTTAATCTTTTTCTTTTATAGGTTCTTTAAGGTTGTGCCTCTTACATATACCAATATCATTTACCGTTTTACAACAACATTGCTTGCCCTTATTTGGACCTGATTTTAAAATCGTTGTACATCCTTGCTTAAACTCTTTTTCTTTTTCCTCTTCTTCTTCTTCTTCTTTTTCCTCTTTTTCCTCTTCTTCTTCTAAATTCGTTTCATCGTCAGGAACATATTGACCTATCGGATTCTTTTTATTAATTAATTCATTCTTAATTTTAGGCAATCCCTTTGATTTTTTCTTTTCTTTCAAAATCTGCTTCTTTTCTTCCAAAATCTGCTTCTTTTCTTCCAAAATTTGTTTCTTTTCTTTCAAAATCTGTTTCTTTTCTAAAAAAAGTTTGTTTTTTTCTAATAATTTATATTTTTGTAATTCGCTCTTGTAATGAGGGCTACAAGCAGAAACATATGTATTCGGAATTGGAGCTACAAATGTTCCCTCGCATAAATATCCATGAATTGATTTATAACAACAAGTCTCCTTACTCTTTTTAAAAGTTGCCCCATAAGCCTTAAATGTATAGGTATCTAACAAGTACCCTCTACTATAGTAATAGTAATTATTTTGTGAGCTTTCCAATGTTTTATCGGAACAATTAATTCCATATTTCTGTTCTAACCCTAATTCTTCGTAATATGGCAAAATAGTAAATTGTATATTTCTACAATAAGGACATTTGATATAATAATCAAATCCAGAGGTTACAAATTTTCGGTGGTCTTTATGTGATAACATTTGTACATTGTATGTTCTAAAATCATACTTTTGTTTACAAATTTCTTTATATAAAGCGTCATAATTAAAATGGTGATTACATTCTAAGGATACAGATTTATCTTTTAATAATAACCCTGTAATTTGACATTTATTTGTTTCATCTTCGTCGTCACTATCGTCTAATGATTTATATAATTCATCGTAAAAATTGAAATTACCTTCTATTTCGTGAGTTGTCATTTATATATTGTATTTAACGGAATATCTTTAAATTTATTATGTATAGTTAATTATATTATGTCTGTAAGTTATTGGGGACCTTCAACTTGGGTTTTTATGCACACTTTAGCGGCAAAAGTAAAAGAAAGTGATTTTCCTGTCATTGGTTCAAGTTTAATTTTATTAATGATACAAATATCAAATAACTTACCTTGTCCCGAGTGCGCCCAACACGCCAAAGAATTCTGGTCTAAGGTTAAAACTGCTAATATAAAAAGCAAAACGGATCTAATTAATCTTTTGTTTGTTTTTCATAATATGGTTAATAAAAGAAAAACATACCAACCATTTAGATGTGAAAATTTGGGATATTATAATACCAAAAATATAATTGATACTTATAATATATTTGCTAAAAATTTTAATACAAAGGGTAATATGAGTTTAATTAACGAATCATTCCATAGAAATAGGATGTTAGCGTCTTTAAGAACGTGGTTGATGGCAAATGCCAAGTATTTTGATAAATAATTTATAAAAAATTGATTGATAAATAACATAATAAATATATAACATCATAAATATATAACACTTAAATAAATGAATATAAATGAACAACTATATTTTATTGCTATGAAAAGTAATCAACGTGCGAAATACGCAGCCGTTATAATTCATAGAAATAGAGTTATTGGTATCGGTTATAATCATTTGATTTCTAATTCATCCAACGACTCGCAATATCTTTACGAAATATATAAACATAGTATTCACGCAGAAAGAAACGCAATTATGAATGTAAAAGATAAAAATATGCTATCGTCTAGTAAAATTATAATAGTCAGATTAAATGATGGAAATATAGTTCCAGCAAAACCGTGCGAAATGTGTAAAAGGCTACTTAATAAATATAAATTGGGTAAAGTTTGTACCTTGTATGAAGACAAAATAACGTATTGTTATTAAAATATTGTTCTTGCACCTTTTAACATTTCAAACGCCTATTTTTTCTCATTTTTATGACATATGTGACACTTGAATGTAAAATTTGTATATTTATGTTCTTCTAAAAATGCTATTATAATTTCTTTTATAGTAATAGGGGTTGAGGTATCACTCCAAACCTTTTCTAATGCTTTTTTTATTAACAATGGTCTTTCTTCACCTATTCCATGACACCTTTCTGTTGAGGAATTATTACAATCGCTGCACGGAAAATTCTTAATATATGAGTTAGTAAATGTATTTCTTACTAAATTTGTAAATACGTTTGAGGCATAATCTTTTATAAAATCTTCGTGAGAAGTGTCAATTATTTTTGAATTCCATTTATTTTGTTTTTTAATATCATTTATTCGTTTATCAATATATTTGCTGTGAATATTTAGTTCCGTCATTATAAATTATATCATAATGTAATATAATTTATAAATAAATCAATTTTTTATTTTATAAAAGTTCGGCGTTTCGGCGAAGCACAGTAAATGTTAAAATGTGTAAAATATTGTTTTTTATACATCACCTATTAACGTCCCGTCTTTATAAACCTTACATTTAAATTGTTGCTTGGAAGGCATTGAACAAACTTCTTTGTTAGTATTAGCCTCATTAATATACAAATAATCCTTTAATGTTGTTCCATACATTACCATTACAACTATTACTCCGCATAAAAGACCGCCTAGAAAATTGCCGATTACGACACTGGAAAATATGTTTGGAATACATTGTAATGAATTCTTTATAAATAAATCCAAAACGATATAAGAAATAAAAAGGGCTAGTACTCCATAGTTTATCGAGTTGATGTTATTTTGTTTTGAAATCAAAATCATTGGCATCACAAAGTAGGCCATAGTAAATGTTAAAATATATGTGCTATATGTATAATCAAGTGGTATAAATGTATTACATATAGATGGCGCTCCAGAGTCTAAAATGGATGCGCTATACATAAAATATCGTATACAAGTTATTGTAAAAAACCATAATAAATACCAACCAAATTTAGAAATGGTAGCGGTAAACATAGACAAAATAAAAATAGACGATAATATAATTAAAGGCGAATAAAAAGATAGTGAATTAAATACATTCATCATATTATTGGAAAGATCTTGTTGAAATTTTTCTGACATATAATATTTTATTATATTAAAATATTATTTTAAATCTGAAGAAAAATCTGTATATAATATTATTCGAAAACTAATTGAAATACCTCATCAATTGTTTCGACGCTATGAAATTTTATCCCATTTGTTAGTTTATCGTCTTTATATTTCTCCATAAAACTATCATAATCTTTTTGATTTTCTTTTGGGTATATAAATTCGGTTACTCCTGCTTTAATTCCTCCCAAAAACTTTAAATCTAACCCACCTATTTCGGTTACACTCCCATCCAACGTAATTTCGCCTGTAATTGCTATATTATATTTTATTTTCTTATTATTGAATAAACTATATATAGTAGTAGTTATGGCAGTGCCCGCGCTCGGACCATCTTTTGGTGTGGCCGCATCAGGACAGTGAATATGTACACCATTTAAGATGTAATCTTTCGACAATTCATTTCTTCTTTTTATTGGAGTTAAATTCCATGCTAAGGTTAACGCAACATTCATCGATTCTTTCATTACGTCGCCCTGCATTCCTGTCAAATTAAGATGTAAAAATTTCTCACTAGGTCTCCAATTGGTTTGAATAGGGATAACTCCACCTTTGCCTTGGGCATTAGCCCACAATCCATTAATTATACCAATTTTATGTTCTGTATGTATTTTTTTATTTTTAATTTCGTATTTATCTTTAAAATACTTATGCTTAATATCTTCAATGGTTATAATTATTGGTATATTGTAACTAGTATCAAAATTATTTAAAATCTCTAAATTGATTTCGCCAACAATTTCAAATAATATTTCTTTTAATTTTCTAACACCAGATTCTGCTGTGTATTCGTCGATTATAAATTTTAATACATCCGTTGAAAATTGGATCATTCCTTGTAATCCCATTTTGTCATAAACTTCTGGTAAAATATGGGTATTAGAAATGACTATTTTTTCTTCTAACGTTAACCCTTTAAATCTAATACGATGAATTCTATCTAACAAAATTTTGTCAATCGACTCAACGTCATTATAGGATAAAATAAATAGAGCTTTTGATAGATCTAAATCTATGCCAGAAAAATATTTATCCTGAAAACAATCGTTTTGGGCTGGATCTAATAAATGCGTTAAAATACCAATTATTTCCTTTCCGTGTTCTGTTTTTGATATCTTATCTATTTCGTCAATAAAAATGATAGGATTCATACATTTTTTATCTATAAGGATTTGAACAATGGATCCCCATGTTGATCCAACGTAAGTATAATTGTGTCCATGTAAACTAGACCCATTAGCATCGCCTCCCATTTGAATCATAGCAAATGGTCTAGAAATACCATGTTCATCTTTTAAGCAGTCAGATAATCCCTTCTTTGCCATACTCGTTTTACCAATTCCGGGTGGGCCTTCAAACCCAAAGCAATACCCGTCTTGTTTTCCATTGATCCATTGTCCAATAATCCGTTCAATCTGTTTTTTTGCTTTGTCGTGACCGTGAACCGCCTTATCTAAGACTTGTTTAACATTTGTCATGTATTGGTTAATTCCATTATATTTATCTTCAATTTCTTTAACACTAACTAACAAACTATCATTCGCAGATTCATTAGTATTCGCATTAGTATTCGCATTAGTATTCGCATTAGTATTCGCATTAGTATTCGCATTAGTATTCGCATTATTAACAGTTTCTGATTCATTTGTCTTAGATTCATTTGTCTTAGATTCATTTGTCTTAGATTCATTATTCTCTATTTTAAATACTGAATTAAATACCTTTTTGTTAGTTTTATAATGATTAATAAATGCCATAATATCACTTATTCTTTCTTTCATATTTCTATTATTTACCTTTAGGTTCTTGAAATCTAATTTATGCTTTAGTATACACCCATTTATATCAATTACCATTATTTTTAGATCATTACACGACAACGTAGGTATTTTTTTAGAAATTATATCCGTATTATCAACATCTAAAACAACGGATTGTTTTATATCTTTTAGCGACTTTAAAATTTCCAAACTTGTATATGTTTCTTTAAGTCCTTTTGTTAAAGTATTTGTTTGCAACAAGTTAGTATATTTTAGTTTTATATCATTCATTATATTTAAGATCGGTTCTCGTTTGTAAATATTAAACGGTATTTTTAATAACCCATCTAAATATTGTCTCGCCTTTGATCCAGAATCTTCTGATTTCGCCTTGATTTCTTTTAGTTTCTGTATTGCTTTCTCTTTAACTGAATCCGACACTTTCAATAAACAAATTTGTTGTTCCAAAGGAATCTTTTGGATATCAAAATTGGATAAATCATTCGTATATTGAACGGTTCTTTTCATCGCATCTTTAAAATATTGTTTTATTATCCACGGAAAACTGTCAAATAATATGGTTTGTTCTTGAGTGTCAATGGTTCCATTTGTATCGTTTGACAAAAGATCGTATAATAAATACGCTAAATATTGATTATCATATTTGTCTATTTTAACTAACAACTGAATTATCATACTTCGTTTCATAAATAGGTCAGAAGATACAAAATCTTTTACAACTTGGGATATTGTTTTTTGTCTTTGTGCGTTTAAATTGCTCAAATACCCAGCATATTTAGAATAGATCTCGTGCGGCTCAAATATCAAATAATCCTTTAAATTTAATGATTGAATATATCTTTCAAATGTTTCTTCTTGAAATTCCAAAGAATGCGGCGCGTTTTCTTTTATCGAATTTGTCTTTAAATTCAAAAATTTATTATTTAAAAATTCGATCATTATATCATCCACGGTTCCTATTATTACGAGACTCTTTTTATGTTGTGGATTATGGACTAAGATTTGAATACCATATACTTTTAAATGGAATGGTTTTATTTTTATGCTTAGGTCCGCACTATCTAAATTTTTTGATTTTTCATTAAATATTATTTCGTCTAATTTAACATGTTTTTCTCCATCTTTTTTAATTGGCCCTAATAAGCTATAGCTTGTTGGATGAAAATATTTTTTTAATAATTCAAATTTATGCTTTTCCATATCCGATATAGCATATGTATTTACTGAATTATTGCCAAAGCATATCCACAACAAGTCTTCGAATGAATCTGTTCCGAATATTTTAAATAAACTTGATAATTCGTTATTAACGGCCTGTAAAATATTTATCACGTTGTCTGTATTTGTTTTAATATTTGTCTCACTTATATCTTTTATTTTTTTACTTAGTTCAAACAATGTATTGATACAACTGTTTACTTCGCTTACACCTATAATATCCAAAATTTTATTTTTTTGAACGTGTAAAATCGTTTTTTGTATTATATCCTGAAAAAACAACAGCTTCTTCTCTATTAAAATGATTATTTCAGGAGAAGATTTTTTGCCTGTGTCTTTTTTAGAATTGGTGGATTTATCACTCATTATACACTATTATATATTATATATATATCTTTTTTACTAAAGAGAAAACACCAATCGGAAAGAAAACTGTGGTTTTAGAAATAATACAAAAAAACAATATTAAACACACCATATCATACTATATAACCATGGGCATACCCGCGTTTTTTAGTTTTATTGTAAAAAATCACCATACAATCATCAAGGAATACATAAAAAACGTATTGACAGTCGATAATCTTTATATAGATGGCAATTCTATTGTTTATGATGCTTACAATAAAATGGATTTTGATAAACTCACGGAATCTGTTGCTGTAAGTATTATTAAAAGCGTTATTACAAAGATTGAAGAATATATTTCGATTATCAATCCTTCCAAAACCGTTATTATTGCGTTTGATGGCGTTGCTCCTGTCGCAAAATTAGAACAACAGCGTTCAAGACGTTATAAATCTTGGTATCAAAATGAAATTACTAAAATGATTTTTAAGAAGGAAAAAGATGATTCTTGGAACACAACTGCTATCACTCCAGGAACTAAATTTATGGCAGAGTTGAATGAACTTATATCTAAACATTTCAATTCAGACTCGTTTGCAAGACTCAATGTTCAAAATATTATTGTTTCGGGGTCAAACAATGTAGGAGAGGGAGAGCATAAGATATTTGATTATATGCGCATGAACCTAGAAAAACATTTTATAGAAACCACTGTTATTTATGGATTAGATGCGGACCTTATTATGCTTTCAATTAATCATCTATCTATTTGCCCAAATATTTATCTTTTCAGAGAAACCCCACATTTTATTCAATCCATTGATAGTTCATTAAAACCTGACGCAAACTATTTTCTTGATATTCCTGAACTAACAAAAGCTATTGTTAAAAATATGAATAATGATCGCGAGCTTACTTTGGAACAACAAAAAAACAAAGTATTTGATTATATATTTTTATGTTTCTTTTTAGGTAATGATTTTTTGCCCCATTTTCCTGCTGTAAATATTAGAACTGGAGGCATTGATAAGCTACTCAATGCGTATAAAGCAACTATTGGAGATACGAATGAATATATTACAGATGGTAAAATTATTAATTGGAATAATTTAAGAAAAGTAGTCAAGTTTTTAGCTGATTTGGAGGAAGAGTTTATTATAAAGGAGCATCGTTCAAGAAATAGTAAAGAAAAACGTTTAATGTCAGAAAATACTCCAGAAGAAAAATTTAAAAAATTCGAATCAACTCCAGTATATGAACGAGATATGGAAAAATACATTAATCCAGTTAAACCTAATTGGCAAGCAAGATATTATAATGGGCTATTTGGAATAAAAGAAGGAATAAAAGAAGAAAAAGAAGGAGTAGAAGGAATAAAAGGAGTAGAAGATAAAATACGTGATATCGCTGTAAATTATTTACAAGGTTTAGAATGGACTATGAAATATTATACTACTGGGTGTCCCGATTGGCGTTGGAAATATAAGTATAATTATCCTGTATTGCTTAAAGATTTGATTAAACATATTCCAGTATTTAACAATGAATTTGTTCCAAATCAGCCCGCGAATCCTGTGTCAGAAATGGTTCAACTATGTTATGTGTTGCCAAGATCTTCATTAAATTTGATTCCTTCAAAACTGTATTTTGAACTATTAAGACATCACGATGAATGGTATAAAGGCAACTGTGATTATGTATGGGCTTATTGTAAATATTTTTGGGAATCGCACGTAGAAATGAACGAAATCAATATTGATGAGCTGGAACGATTTATTTTCCATCTTTCTTAAAGACAGCAATACAATAAAAAGATTATAACGCCATAAGCAGTCGGCTTTTTGCTTCGCTAAGCCTTAGTCCAATAAAAAGATTATTAATAGAGTCCAATAAAAAGATTATTAATTATTACAATACGATAATATACAAGCTATCTAATTTAGGTCTTCTTCTTCTTCTTCTTCTTCTTCGTCTTCATCATCGTAGTCAATCCCTCCGCTATGTCCCCACGATTTAAACTTGCGCAAATTATTCGGATGAAATCGCTCCTTCATTAAATCCTCCTTAAAAAGCAAGCAGTTATTTTTCATCTTGGCATAATCATAAACTATGAATCCTCTAAGTATTTCGATTGAATCTAGACAACCAAAGCATAAAATTTCTTCCCAGTCTATATATACTTCATTTGGATCCCATAGATTAAACCATGTAGATGTAAATGTGTCCACTGAATTACACGATCCAATCTTAAATAAACTCATGGGCAGTCTCACATTAATAGAGGTCGTCATTATTTATTGTTACTCTTGGTAATTATTGTGTTAAAGATACATTCAATTATTCTTGGAAAAGCATTTCAATTTTTTTCCATCTTTTAACAGACAAAGTCCAATAGAAAGATTATAACGAAGTAAGAGTCAAAGTTTTACCAAAGTATTACAATAAACAAATCAATATAAGGACGACTATTATAATTATAAGAATACTTGCTGACATTTTACAAGTTATCGAGTCATTATCTTCTACAACTATTGGACTAATTTTATTATGTTTCATATTATATGTGGGATATATTTATTGATGGAGAGAAAATTCGTTTCAATTTTTTTCCATCTACAATTTATGTTTAAAAAAGATGGAGTCAAAAATTTATAAAAATTTTCCATTTGGTAATACCTTTCTATTTGACTCTTACTTCGTTATAATCTTTTTTAAACATAAATTGTAGATGGAATAAAGATGGAATTCATCGTCATCGTCATCGTCTTCAATGCCACCACTATGTCCCCAACTACTAAACTTGCGTAAATTGCGAGGATGGAACCGTTCCTTCATTAAATCCTCTTTAAAAAGCAACATATTTTCGCGCATCTTCTCATAATCATAGGTGAATATATGCGGACTTTTTGAGAAGCCGTGCCAAAATATTTTTTCCTGATTTTCTTTTAATAACGGAATTGCGTCTGGCGAAATATTAAATTGCGAATTACGCCAATTGATTGTTAAAGGGTTTTCTCGTAATATCTGTATTTCTTCTGAAGATAATACGGGTTTTGCATCCCTAGAACATATTTCCCAATAATTGTCATACCAAAACCAATCTACTTTATCATAGTTTTCTTTTAATATTTGTATTGAGTCTATATTTTTATTTTCAATTAAATAATAAAACTTTATTTTTGTAGGATTTTTTCTTAACATTCGTATTGCTTCACAGGATGGGTTGGACGATAATCCTTTCCAATCCAAGTCTGTTTCTTTAATCCAATCTAATAAACGCATAGGTAATTCTATATTCATTATTATTTTATGTTATTGTTTTGTTAGTTTGTCCTTATTATTTATTTAAAATTTCGTTTCAATTTTAAATAAAATTTTATTTAAGACCGTCTTCTTCTTTTACTAGACCGTCTTCTTCTTTTAACAGTTCGTCTTCTATTTTTTTTAACAGACCGTATTCTTCTTCTTCTTTTACTTTTACTTTTGTTTCCGCCTTGTGTCTCGTTATTATTTGTATTAGGTCCCAAATATAAATTTTTTTCTTCATTAATCCGTTCCTGTTCCTCGTTATTTGGCCCTCCTCGGTTTCTAAGATCCGCTGCTGCGCGAAACTCGGCTATTTTATTATTAATAATGTCATCAATCTCAGTGCGTTGCTCGTTATTTAAGTCATCATAAGGAACCAAACTATATTGTAACTCAGATTCACTAAATCTATTTGGATAACGATGTTCCTCATTATTCATATCTATATAAAAATCATCTATTTGTTCTTTCAATACTTCAAATTCGTCGTCAGATAATGGCATATATATTATACTTTTAAAAAAAGTATAGCAAAAGTATAAAAAGTATATAAAGATATTTTACCAATTATATAATGGGTAATTCAATCGTTACAAATGAAACCTATAATAAAGATGAAAATATACAGATAAGTATACAGGGTTAAACGATGATCAGATCAACAAAATAAGAGAACAATATAAGGTCATTGATGTAGACTGGTTAAGCACTGACACAGTACATTACCAGATGTTTGGTGATAAATATTTTGATAAGTCTACAAATGGTGATAAGTCTACAAATGGTGATAAGTCTACAAATGGTGATAAGTCTAAAACAAAAGAAGAAATTATAAATTCTATGCTAGTTTATTATCTTACCCGCCAAGATAGAGCAATTTATAAAAAAACAGATTATCTATGTAATGAAAGAGAAAAAATTTGTATTTGTAATACTCACGCTGATGATTTTAGAAAAATATATGATGGAATAAACTATAAAGAAGGCGATAAATATATTAGTTGGTTTAGAGAGAAGAAACATAGGTTTTAGCTATTCGTCATCAATCCCTCCACTATGTCCCCAACTACTAAACTTGCGTAAATTACGCGGATGAAAACGTTCCTTCATTAAATCTTCCTTGAATAACAAACAGTTCTCTCGCATCTTCTCGTAATCATAGGTGAATATATTTGGATTTTCAGACAACCAATTCCAATTAATTTTAGTATGATTTTCTCTTAATAACGCGATAGCTTCTGCGTTTGAATTAGATGACAAATACTCCAAATCAATTTTATCAGGATTTTCTTTTAATAACGCGATAGCTTCTGCGTTTTTATTTCGAGACAAATTATACCAATTAATTTTATCAGGATTTTCTTTTAATAACGCGATAGCGTTTGGATTAGATGACATTATAGACCAATTAATTTTATCAGGATATTCTTTTAATAACGCGATAGCGTTTGGATTAGATGACATTATAGACCAATTAAT
>Ga0049082_10000329_pt1 | contig 13002 bp, 13 predicted proteins | sample GreLakmeHU45MSRF_FD_66718 | JGI IMG/M metagenome (GOLD analysis project Ga0049082, IMG submission 66718) | Freshwater lentic microbial communities from great Laurentian Lakes, MI, USA - Great Lakes metaG HU45MSRF | ecosystem: Environmental > Aquatic > Freshwater > Lake | place: Great Lakes... | reverse complement strand
GAAGGGTGCCACCAAGACCATGTGGGACGGTATCGACCAGCCACTCGAGAGCGGCGCCTGGCCGATAATTGCCGCCTCGGAAACGCAGTACCTCGACGGCGTGTCGCAGACGGCCCACGAGATGACGCACGACGACATGCGGCGCGTGACCGAGGAGTTCGTGCAGGCGACCCATCGCGCCGTGGCCGCCGGATTCGACTGGCTAGAGCTGCACTTCGCGCACGGCTACCTCCTGTCGGGCTTCCTGTCGCCACTCACCAACCATCGCACCGATGCATACGGGGGCGATCTCGCCGGGCGCGCCAAGTTTCCGCTCGAAGTGTTCGCCGCGGTACGTTCGGTGTGGCCGGCCGACTTACCGATCTCGGTGCGTATCTCGGCACACGACTGGACCACGGGCGGCAACACCGACAATGAAGCGGTGGCCATTGCCGCACTATTCAAAGCAGCCGGCGCAGATATGATCGACGTGTCCGCCGGACAGGTCGTGAAGCACGAGCGCCCCGTGTACGGTCGCATGTGGCAAACGCCGTTCGCCGATCGCGTGCGACAGGAAGCGGGGATCGCCACGATCGCGGTGGGTGCAATCAGCGATGCCGATCAGGCGAATGGCATCATTGCCTCAGGCCGCGCCGACCTCGTGGCCATTGGCCGTCCGCACCTTACCAATCCCGCGTGGACGCTGATGGAAGCGGCCAAGTACGGGTACGCCGGCGCCACCTGGCCCGTGCAGTATCTGGCGGGCAAGTCGCAGCTGGATCGTCTCATCGAACGCGAGCGCAGCATGCGCGCCGCGGCCGAGGGCGCGCCGCCTACCGGGGAACTCACGTGAGCCAGCACACCAGTGATTCACTGCCGGTTTTGGCCGGCAAACACGCGCTCGTGACCGGTGCCAACCGCGGCATTGGTGCGGCAATCGCGCGCGCTCTCTCCGCCGCCGGCGCGAGCGTATCGCTGTTGGTGCGCGACGCTGCTCGCGGCGAGGCGGTCGGCGCGTCATTGCCAGGGCCGTACACGGTGGTTGTCGCCGACGTGACCGACCGCGAAGCGTTGATCGGTGCCTGCGCCGCCGCGGCGGCGGCGCTGGGCCCGATCGACATTCTCGTGAACAACGCCGGCACCGCGGAATCGGCTCCGCTCCTCCGGAGCGACACCGCGCTGTTTGAGCGGATGATCGCGATGCATCTGATGGCACCCGTGCATGCGTCGCAGGCGGTGCTGCCGTCCATGCTCGAACGCGGCGCGGGTCACATCGTGAACGTGGCCAGTGTGGCCGGCCTCATGGGTGCGCCATACGTCACGGCATACTCATCAGCCAAGCATGCGATGATCGGGCTCACGCGGTCGCTTGCCCTCGAAGTGGGACCGCGCGGCGTGGCGGTAAATGCCGTGTGTCCGGCGTACACCGATACCGATCTCGTGACCGGTGCCGTCGAGCGCATCGTACAGCGCACGGGGCGTTCCGCCAGCGACGCATTGCAATCCATCCTTTCCGACGCAGGCCAATCGCGCATCGTGACGTCGGAAGAAGTGGCCGACGCAGTGCTCGCGCTGTGCACCGCACCGCCTGGTACGGCGGTGGGCCAAACCGTTGTGATTGACGGGCGCGCAGCGGAGACGGGCGCGTGAGCAAGGCCGATCATGAGTCATTGCGACTCTGGCTGCGACTGTTCACCACCACCACGCTCGTGGAACGGCAGCTCGACAGCGCGCTCAAGCGCGAGTTCAGCTCTACGCTGCCACGTTTCGACCTGCTGGCGCAACTCGAGCGTGCACCGGATGGTCTGCGCATGGGTGAACTGTCCGAGCGCATTCTTACCACCGGAGGCAACGTCACGTGGCTGGTGCGCGCACTCGAGGCCGAGAAGCTCGTCACGCGACGCGTATCGCCCACTGACAAGCGCGCCGCCATCGTGCGCCTCACGGCGGCCGGCAAGCGGCATTTTACGGACATGGCGCAGGCCCATGAACGATGGGTCGCCGATATCTTCGCCGACCTCTCACCCGACGATCGACGCGCGCTACACACACGGCTTGGCGTCGTGAAGGATCATGTTCGTCCCTCCAGGAGCAGCTCATGACCAATCCGATGTCGGCAATGCGGCACTCGCTTGCGGCGCTCGAGCCGAGGCACTTCGCGTGGTCTACCGCACACGATGGCCGTGTCGGGGTGATTACGCTGAATCGCCCATCGCGCAAAAATCCGCTCACCTTCGAATCGTATGCTGAGCTGCGCGATCTCTTTCGCGACCTCAGCTACGCGTCGGACATTCGCGCTATCGTACTCACCGGCGCCGAGCACAATTTCTGTTCGGGTGGTGATGTGTTCGAGATCATCGAACCGCTCACGCGTATGGCGGTGCCCGAATTGCTGGCCTTCACGCGCATGACCGGTGATCTCGTGAAGGCCATGCGTGCCTGTCCGCAGCCGATCATCGCCGCCGTGGATGGCGTCTGTGCGGGCGCGGGCGCGATTCTGGCCATGGCGTCGGACATGCGCCTCGCGACGCCGCAGGCGCGTACGGCGTTTCTCTTCTCGCGCGTCGGGCTGGCCGGCTGCGACATGGGCGCCTGTGCGCTGCTGCCGCGCATTATCGGGCAGGGGCGCGCAGCGGAGCTGCTGTATACCGGACGCGCGATGGACGCCGCCGAGGGCGAGCGCTGGGGCTTCTACAACGCCCTGGTCGAACGTGATGCGCTGCTTGCTGAAGCCATCAAGCGCGCCGGCGATCTCGCCAACGGCCCGTCCTTCGCACACAGCATGACCAAGACGATGCTGCAACAGGAGTGGAACGTGTCGGTCGATCAGGCCATCGAGATGGAAGCGCAGGCGCAGGCGTTGTGTATGAGCACCCAGGATTTCCGCCGCGCCTTCGACGCCTTCGCGGCCAAGCAGTCCCCCGTGTTCGAGGGGAACTGAGCATGCACGCCGCCATCGATCATCTGGCTTGGCCGTTCTTCGACGATGCGCACCGCGCACTTGCGACATCCGTGACCAAGTGGACCACGGCACAGGGTACCGAGCCCGTTGCGCACACCGAAGCTGAGGTCGACGACGCCTGCCGCGCCTGGGTGCGCCGACTGGGCGACGCCGGGTTCCTGCGCTATTGCGTGCCGGCTCCATGGGGCGGCGCCCTCCCCACGCTCGACTCGCGCGCGCTGTGCGTGTTGCGCGAAGCGTTGGCCGCGCACGATGGGCTCGCCGACTTTGCGTTCGCCATGCAGGGCTTGGGGTCGGGGGCGATCACACTAGGCGGCAGCGATGCCATGCGCGCCGAGTGGCTGCCGCGTGTGGCGTCGGGCACGGCAATTGCCGCCTTTGCCCTGTCCGAACCCGACGCCGGCTCCGATGCAGCCGCCATGAGCATGCGGGCCACCCGCACCGAGGCCGGCTGGCAGCTCGACGGTGCGAAAACGTGGATCTCCAACGGCGGCATCGCCGACTTTTACTGCGTATTCGCGCGTACGGGCGCCGAGGCGAGCGGATCCAAAGGCATCAGCGCGTTCTTCGTGCGGGCCGATACACCGGGGCTGCGCATCGCCGAACGCATCACGGTGATGTCACCGCATCCGCTGGCGCTGCTGTCGTTCGACGCGTGCGTGGTGCCGCACAGCGCGCTGCTGGGTGTGGAAGGTGAGGGCTTTACCCTCGCGATGCGTACGCTCGATATTTTCCGTGTGTCCGTGGCCGCCGCGGCCACGGGGTTCGCACGCCGAGCCATGTACGAGGCGCTTTCCCAAGCCGAGTCGCGCGCGATGTTCGGTGCCACGCTTGGCGCGCAACCGCTGGCCCAGGCGATTCTGGGTGATATGGCTACCGATCTCGACGCGGCGGCACTGATGACCTATCGGGCAGCATGGCATCGCGATACGCTGAGTACCCGCAGCACTGGCGTGGCCGCGATGGCCAAGCTGGCGGGCACGGAGCTCGCGCAGCAGGTGATCGATCGGGCGTTGCAGCTGCACGGCGGTCGCGGGGTGCGCGTGGGCGAAGTGGTGGAGCGGTTGTATCGCGACGTGCGCGCACTCCGCATCTACGAAGGAGCGACCGAAGTCCAGCGCTTGCTCGTGGGCCGCGAAACGTTGAAGGCTCACCGTCCGCGCTGAGACGACGCCATGACGACGCCATGACGACGCCAACGGAACACACGACAGCGCAGCTCCATCCCAGTGGCCACATCGACGGCTTCGCGCGGGCGCAGCTGCCGCCGGCTGAGCAGTGGCCGGCGATCACACTCGAGGGTGTGTACGCGGTACCGCCGCGACTGAACGCGGCCGTGGAGCTGCTCGACTGCGCTATCAGCGAAGGTCACGGTGATCGCGTCGCGATCGTCGTGCCGGATGGTCTCGGTGGTTGGGAAGAGACCACGTACGCGCAGCTGGCGGCACAGGTGGATGCGCTGGCGCACGTTCTCGTGAACGATCTCGGGCTTGTGTCCGGCAATCGTGTGTTATGCCGCGGCTTCAACGGCCGTTTCATGACGGTGGCGTGGTTGGCGACGCTCAAGGCGGGCATGGTGGCCGTGACCACGATGCCGATGCTGCGCGCCGCTGAGCTGCGCATGGTGATCGAGCGCGCGCAGTGCGACGCAGCGCTGTGCGATGCACGGTTGCTGGAGGAGCTGGCCGCGGCTGCCGCGGGCGCGCCATCCGTTCGCGTAGTGCGATGCTGGGGTGGCGACGACGACGATAGCCTGGAGCGCGCCATGGCGCGACACAGCGCACCGTTCACGGCGGCCGCCACGGCGAGTGACGACGTCGCCCTCATCGCGTTCACGTCGGGCACCACCGGTATTCCGAAGGGGTGCATGCATTTCCATCGCGATGTGATGGCGATGTGTCGTGGTTTCTCGGCGCAGCTACTGGACATCACCGCCAACGATCGCTGCATCGGGACGCCACCCATCGCGTTCACCTTCGGGCTGGGTGGACTGGTGTGCTTTCCGATGGCCGCCCGCGCCAGCGTGGTGCTGCTCGAGCGCGCGTCGCCGGAAAGCTTGCTGGAAGCCATCGCAGCGACTGGCGCCACCGTCAGCTTCACCGCGCCCACCTTCTACCGGCACATGGCGATCGCGATCCATGAGCACGCGGGGCGTTTCAATACCGCCTCGCTGCGCGTGACGGTGTCGGCTGGCGAGGCATTGCCCGATGCGACGCGCACGCTGTGGCGCGAAGCGACCGGTATCGAAATGCTCGATGGCATCGGCGCCACGGAGTTGATTCACGTGTTCGTTGGAGCGGCGGGAACAGATTGGCGACGTGGCGCGATTGGGCGCGCGGTGCCCGGCTACACCGTGGCCGTTCTCGATGACGAATTGCACGAGCTGCCCCGTGGCGAGGTGGGGCGACTCGCGGTACGCGGTCCCACTGGCTGTCGCTACCTCGCCGACGCGCGACAGACCACCTACGTGCAAGGCGGCTGGAATCTTACCGGCGATGCCTGCACGATGGACAGCGATGGCTATGTGTTCTTCAAGGCGCGCACCGACGATCTGATCATCTCGGCTGGCTACAACATTGGGGCGCCCGAAGTCGAGGGCGCGCTGCTACAACACGATGCGGTGGCCGAGTGCGCGGTGGTCGGACTTCCCGATGATGAGCGTGGACAGGTGGTATCCGCCTTTGTGGTGCTGCGCGCTGGTGTCGAGGGAGACGCGGCGCTCGTGCGCGTCCTGCAGGAGCATGTGAAGGCGACGATCGCGCCCTACAAGTATCCCCGGCAGGTGCAGTTCGTGAGCGCACTGCCCAAAACCGACACCGGAAAGCTCCAGCGATTCCGCCTCAAGGAGAACAGCTAATGCATCGTACCTTGCAACCAGCGAACTGGTCACGTCCGCGCGGATATGCCAACGGCATTTCGGCGCGCGGCCGGCACGTTCATGTGGCAGGGCAGATCGGGTGGAACGCGCAGCAGCAGATGGTGAGTGCCGACTTCGTAGAGCAGGCGAAGCAAGCGCTGCGCAACATCATCGAGGTGCTGGCCTGCGATGGAGCCACTCCGGAACATCTGGTGCGCCTCACGTGGTACGTGACGGACCGCAACCAGTACATCGCCAGCGGCGCCGCGCTGGGCGAGGCGTATCGCGAGGTGCTGGGCCGCGTGTATCCGGCGATGTCGGCGGTGCAGGTGTGTGCGCTGATGGAAGCCGACGCGTTGGTGGAAATCGAAGCGACGGCAATCGTGCCGGACGAGCCCTCATGACCAGCGCACCCGATGTGCTGGTGAGCGACTGCATCGATGGCGTCGTGACCATCACGATCGACCGGCCTGATGCCCGCAATGCGCTGCGGCACCAGACCATGGGCGAGCTGGCCGATGCCATCGAGGCGGCTGACGCGGACGACCACGTACGCTGCATGGTGCTGGCAGGTAACGCACGTGCGTTCGCGGCGGGTGCCGACCTCACCGAAATGCTCTCGCTCGACGGACCGGCGTTGCTGAATCATCCGCGCACGATCGCTTGGCAGCGGATCTGGAGCGTTGGGTGTCCGATGATCGCCGCGGTGGAAGGCATCGCGTTTGGCGGTGGCCACGAGCTCGTGCTGAGCTGCGACATCGCCATCGCCGGCGAGGCGGCGCGTTTTGGCCAGCCGGAGATCACACTGGGCTGGATGCCTGGCGCCGGGGGGACACAGCGACTGGCGAAAAGTGTCGGCAAGTCGATGACGATGCAGATGGTACTGACCGGCGAGCCGATCGACGCCCCCACCGCGCTGCGCGCCGGTATCGTATCCGAGGTGGTGCCCGCCGGCGGCGCGCTGGCCCGCGCCATCGAGATCGCGCAACGCATCGCCGCGCATCCACGCATGGCCACGCGATTGGCGCGGCAGGCGGTTCTAAATGCCTACAACACGACACTCGCTGACGGGATCCGCGCCGAACACACGTTGTTTCGCGATCTCGCATCAAGCGCGGAGCGGAACGCGCGCATTCGCGCTTTTTTGCACCGATCGGCCCCGTCACCGAGCGAGCCGTCCACCGAGTAACTGATCAGTTCGCTTAGCATCACCCCGTCTCTTAGCCCGTCGCGTTCTTTCGGAAGGCCGCCGACAGCCTTCCAAAAAAACGCGCACCTGTTGATACTTTCGGGGTGGCCAATGATCCTTCCTTCATTCAAGACGCTGCGGTTGAGCCCACGCCTACCGGCGACGCCGCCACGGACCGAATTGCGCGGCTCGAGCGGCGGCTGGTGCGAGAGAAGCGCGCACGGTTGGAATCGGAGCAGCTGCTCGAATCCAAGTCGCGCGAGCTCTTCGAGCGCAACGCCGAGCTGCGTGGGCTGACGCTCGCACTCGAGGAGCGTGTGCTCGAGCGCACCGCCGAACTGGCTGGCCTGAAAGAGTTCTACGAGCATGTGCTCGACCGGCTGCCCGCACAACTCTCGGTGCTCTCCCCTTCGGGCGTGTACATGTACGCCAATCCGGCCGAAGTGACCGACGACGCGCTTCGTGAATGGCTCATCGGGCGCACCGATGCGGAGTACGGCGCGCGCACGGGGATTTCCGACGAGGAAGTGGCGGTACGCGCCGCCCGCATGGCCGCCGTGACCCGCGATGGGTGCAGCGTTTCGTACGAGGAAACCATCGCGACCGAGCCGGACCACGCGCGCTACTTCCGGCGGGTGCTGGCTCCCGTGTTTGGGGACGACGGCGGAGTGAGATATCTGGTGAACGCCGGCATCGAGGTGACCGGTGAACGCCTCGCGGAGGAGCGGCTCCGCCGCTCGCAGAAACTGGAGGCCATCGGCCTCCTGGCCGGTGGCATCGCGCACGATTTCAACAATTTGCTGACGATCATCATCGGCGTCACCGAAGCGCTGCGTGAGACGACCCCGCCATCGAGCAGCCATTCGGGGTTGTTGGACGAACTCCTCGACGCCACCGGGCAGGGCGCCGCGCTGATCAGACAGCTGCTCATGTTCAGTCGTCGGACGATCATCGAACCCCAGCTGTTCGACATCAGCGAGGCGATTCGCGGCACGGAGAGCTTAGTCCGACGCCTCCTGACGGAGCGGATCCAGTATGTGCTGGTGCTTGGCGAGCCCCTGCCCGTCCGCATGGACCGTAGCGGCCTCGATCAGCTGCTGCTCAACCTCGCCGCCAACGCACGCGACGCGATGCCCACGGGCGGACAGTTCACGGTTTTCACGCGCGAGACGACCCTCTCCCCGGAGTCGGCGCAGGCGAAAGGGCTCACCGCCGCCCGTCATGTGCTCATCGAGGTGCGGGACTCGGGGGTCGGCATGTCGCCCGATGTCCTGCAGCGCGTGTTCGAACCATTCTTCACGACCAAGTCCGTCGGTGAGGGGAGCGGGCTCGGGCTCGCCAGTGTGTACGGGATCGTGACCCAATCACGCGGCCATGTGGAAGTCGCCAGCGTCGTGGGCGAGGGCACCACCATTCGCATTCTCTTGCCGCTCGAGGTGTCAGCTGTGCTGCCCGCCGCCAGCGACACGCCCGCCGACGTGGCGCCTCGCGGGCGTGGGCGCGTGCTGGTTGTGGACGACGAGAGTGGCGTCCGCATGGTGACCACGAACTTGTTGCGTCGTCTTGGCTATGACGTGGTCGAAGCCAGTGGTGGCGTGGAAGCGCTGGGTGTGGCCGAGGCCGGACACGGCACGATCGACCTGCTCATCTCGGACGTGCGCATGCCGGGGATCAACGGCTTCGAGCTGGCCATCGCCCTGAGGGCGACCGACCCGTCGCTCGACGTACTCCTGATGAGTGGCTACGTAGACGATGCCGACCTGAGGGACCGTATTGCGAGCTCGGGGATCCCCCTGATCGAAAAGCCGTACCGGGCCGCCGCACTCGGCCAGCAGGTGACCAAAGTGTTCGAGGCACGACGGGCTGGCCCTGCCCACGCACACACCTTCTCCCGCGAGCAGTGACATGAAAGGCATGGTATTCACCGAATTCCTCGAGTTCGTGGGCGAGCGGTTCGGCGAGGATATGGTCGACGACATCATCGAGGTCAGTGCGCTGCCGAGCGGCGGCGCCTACACGTCGGTGGGCACCTACAGTCACGGTGAGATGGTGTCACTGTGCGGAGCGCTGGCCGAACGCACGCAGCAGCCGGTCGGCGAGTTGGTGCGCGATTTCGGCGTTCGGCTCAGCGACACGTTCGCCCGCGACTTCCCCGACTTCTTCCGTCGGGCGGGCAATCTGTTCGATTTCCTCGAGAGCATCGAGGCGCACATCCACATCGAGGTGCTCAAGCTCTATCCCGACGCCGAGCTTCCCCGCTTCACCGTCGAGGAGCGGTCGGCCGCCCGGATGGTGCTGCTGTACACGAGCCCACGCAAAATGGGGCACCTCTCCGAGGGGCTGATCCTCGGCTCAGCACAACAGTACAACGTGGAGGTGCGCGTGGCACTCGAAATGCTCGACGTCGAAGAAGGGATGTCGACGCGGTTCGTGATCGAACTGGTGTAGCGGGACCGTCAATCCAGCGGGCCCGCGATTCTTCCTCCGGACGCTCGGCGGCTTCGAACTGTGCGCCGTATCCGCCGCGACGCGTACGCTACTTCGTAAACCAGTAGCGCACACCAATACGCACACCGAGCATCTCGGACGGCATTTGCGCCAACGACTCCGGCTCTCCGTTCACTTTCCAGGTGCTGAAGTTGCCGCTGGTGTACGTGCCGGCGCCCTCCACCGACATCGTGTTGGTCTGAAACACCATCACCCCCACGCTCATCGTTGCGCCGCCGTTAAAGGCGCTGAAATCGCTCGTGACGTTGGCGCGGTCGGCGTACTCGAAGGCCAGCCGGCGGAGCGCGAGTCCCGCCTCGGCAAACGGACGTACACGCGCACCCGGTGACGACATCCAACGCAGACCGATATCACCCTGCAGCATCGCGTAGTCGGTGGACTCGGTGATGATCGCCGACGTGGACGCGATGCGCGCCAGTCGGCCCACGAGCGACAGGCGCGGCGATGCGCCGTACGCGATTTCGCCGCCGACGCCAAGGGCCGTGCTACCGCTGGCGCCGGGATAGATGGTCGTGTTCATGGTGCCACCCACGCCATGCACTTGGGCGCTGATTCCCAGGGTCGACGGAGACAGCGACTGGGCGCGCATGGCCGGCGCGGCGATCACGAGTGCCACGAGCGTCTGTGCCGCGCGTCGTACGAAGCAGTGCATGCGGGAGTCCTGAGGGGCGAGGCGTGTCGGGCGCATAGTCGGAATCTACCACTCGACACCCCCGCCTCACCAACGTCAAGATTATCTTGCATCGATGCTGTTCCCTCGCGCTGCCGGCATCCTGCTGCATCCGACTTCCCTCCCGTCTCCCGGTGGTATTGGGGACATGGGCCCCGATGCGTTCCGCTTCATCCAGTGGCTCGCCGACGCGGGTATGAAGATCTGGCAGGTGCTTCCGCTTGGGCCCACCGGCTACGGCGACAGCCCGTATCAGTGTTTCTCGGCCTTCGCCGGGAATCCGCTGCTCATCCACGTGCCCGATCACACGCGCGCGCACCTCGGACGCGATATCGCGCTCGAGTCGGCGACCGAGACGGCGACCGAGACGGCGCACGTGTGCGACTTTAGCGCCGTGATCCCGGCCAAACGCGCGCGCCTGGATGCGTGGCTCGCCACCATGCCGATCGACGAGGCGGTGCATCGCTTCGTGCGCGAGCAGGCGTCGTGGCTGCCCGACTACGCGCTGTTCATGGCCCTCAAGGACGCGCACGACGGTGCGCCATGGACCATGTGGGAGCGCGGTGCCGCACAGCGCGACCCTGAGGCGTTGCGTGCCTGGCGCGAGACGCTGAGGCCGAGCATCGAGCGTTGCTACAAAGAGCAGTATGTGTTTTTTGAACAGTTCCAGTCACTGCGCACCGCCTGTACCGCGCACGACATTCAGCTCATGGGCGACGTGCCGATCTACGTCGCGCATGACTCGGTCGACGTGTGGGCGAATCGCTCGCTGTTCACGTTGAACGACGACGGGACGCTCCTCGTGCAGGCGGGCGTGCCGCCCGACTATTTCAGCGATACGGGTCAGCTCTGGGGCAATCCGCTGTACGACTGGGAAGCTATGTCGAACGAGGGCTATCGCTGGTGGATCGACCGCATGCGCGCGTCGCTGGCCATGTTCGATGTCGTGCGCCTCGACCACTTCCGCGGCTTCGAAGCCTTTTGGGAAGTCTCCGCCGCGGACACCACCGCCGTGAACGGTCGGTGGGTACCCGGGCCGGGCGCGGCGCTCTTCACGGCGCTCACAGCGGCGCTCGGGCCGATGCCGATCGTGGCCGAAAATCTCGGCCTGATTACGCCGGCAGTGGAAGCATTACGCGCACAATTTGGATACCCCGGCATGGCGATTCTGCAATTCGCTTTCAACGATCGCGCGTCCGTATTCATTCCGCATCGCCATGTGCAGGAACTCGTGGTGTACACCGGCACGCACGACAACGACACCACGGTCGGCTGGTGGCATTCCGCCGGCACTGATGATTCCACGCGGGCTCTGGAAGACGTGGAGCAGGAGAAAGCGTTCGCGCGCACGTATCTCGATACCGACGGACAGGACATCCACTGGGCACTGATGCGCGCGGCCTTCGCGTCGGTGGCGAGCACCGCGCTCGTGCCGCTGCAGGATGTGTTGGGACTGGGCAGCGATACGCGGATGAATCTCCCCGGTCGTCAGGCCGGCAACTGGAGCTTTCGCTTTACGTGGGACCAACTGCCATCAACAGTCGCCGCGCGCGTGCGCGAGCTCGCGCTCACGTACGGCCGCTAGCGGGGACGTTCGCCACCGGGCACGTGTTCCTCATCGACTTCGCCGGCCGGCGGCGGTTCGTAGGCGTAGGTCAGCACCATCGACACGATCCAGCCGATCACCGTCCACCCCGCCAACAGGTTGATCGCGGTAATCTTCCATTTCCGTGAACTGCCACGCTTCCAGGCCAGCATCGACGGTAGGATGTAGAGGCCAGCAAGGGCAATGATCATCACCTGGCCCTTCGGTACGCCTGATCCGACGAAGCGACCGGCGAAATCCGCGGGGGGCTCGAGCGACTGAAGAAGCAAGGCGGGGAGCACGGCGGGCACCATGACGGAAATATAGGCCAACGCGCGAGGCGGCCCACGCCGTGACTTTCGCCAGTCCCGACGCCATCATCAGGTAGGCCGTGTTCTGCCACCCTCCTTTCCTGACAGACTCCTCCATGAGCAGCAACCGTCGCACGTTCCTGACAACGGCCGGCCTCAGTGCAGCCGCGCTGGCGTCCGCATCCTCCGTGCTGCACGCCGCTGAGCCCACCGCGCTGCCGCTCAATACGGGAGCCGAGGAGCTGGAGGCCTGGGAACAGGCGCAGCAAGAAACGTGGGACATCTCGTGGGCCCAGCGGATCACGGGCAAACACAAGGCCATGTTTGACGTGCCGGAGATCGAGGGCGGCGTCGGCATCTTCCGCGCCGGGATCTGGGGCCAGCAATACACCGACGTGCTGAAACTCGCGCCGGGCGACCTGAGCACCGTCATCGTGATCCGGCACGCCGCGATCCCGCTGGCCATGACCTCCGAATTCTGGGCCACGTACGGGCTCGGCAAGTCGCTCAAAATCAAAGACGACAAGGGGAAGAAGTGGACGATGGTGAATCCCATGCTGTCCACGCCCTCCACCGACCCGAAGGCGTCGTCGTCCAACTACCTGCTCGACAAGCAGATCGCCAAGGGGGCCATCGCCCTCGGCTGCAACCTCGCCTTCCGTCAAATGGTGTCGATCGTGGCGAAGCAAGACAAGCTGTCGCCGGCCGACGCACGCACGAAAGCGAAGACGTTCCTGGTGCCCGGCCTGATCATGCAGCCGTCGGGGATATTTGCGAACGTGATGGCTCAACAGGCAGGGTGCGTATTCGTAAACGCCGTATAACTGCCAACTGCCTAGGAAGCAGGAAGGAGGGGGTCAGGGGGGAGGAAGCAGGGAACCGCGCGTGGTCCCCTGCATCCTCCCTCCTGACCCCCTCCTCCCTGCTTCCTAAGCTGTTGG
>Ga0049082_10000327_pt1 | contig 13018 bp, 12 predicted proteins | sample GreLakmeHU45MSRF_FD_66718 | JGI IMG/M metagenome (GOLD analysis project Ga0049082, IMG submission 66718) | Freshwater lentic microbial communities from great Laurentian Lakes, MI, USA - Great Lakes metaG HU45MSRF | ecosystem: Environmental > Aquatic > Freshwater > Lake | place: Great Lakes... | reverse complement strand
GCTACCGGGGTCAGGCCTACAACCTGACTGTTCCGCTTGGGGCGCGCCCGGCATCGATCGCGACGATCCGCGCTGCCGAGCAGGCTTTCGTCGACGAGCATCAGCGGCTGTACGACTACACCCCCACCATTACGGACACGGAGATTGTCACGATCCGGCTGCGCGCCACGGCGCTGACCGAGCCAATCGTCGTCGACGCCGTGGGTGGCGGGGTGCCTCGGGCGGCGACGCAGCGCGTGCACGATGGTGTCTGGAGCGAGTGGGCCGTGCATCATCGCGACGCTCTCGAGCTAGGCGACACGATCGTAGGACCCGCGATCATCGAGCAGGCCGACGCCACCAGTGTGCTGCACCGAGGCTGGAGCGCAATCGTCGCTGCCGGCGGCACGCTCGTGCTCGAGCGAAAGGCGGAAGCATGAGGATTGAGCCGCCCGATGCCGTCACCCAGGAGATCCTAGCCAGCGGCTTCAAACACATCGCCGAGGAGATGGCCGTCGTCGAGTATCGCTCGTCGTACTCGCCAATCATCCGCGAAATGCTCGACTTCAACTGCGGTATTTTCGCTGCCGATGGCCGTGCGATCGCGAACTCAGAACAGATCCCCGCACAACTCGGTCTGATGCAGTTTGCGCTCGAGTCGGTGATTGCCAAGTGGAGCAGTCGGATTGAGCCCGACGACGCGTTCATCACCAACCACCCCTACATGGGCGGCACGCACACGCCAGACCTGCAGGTGTTTATCCCGTGCTTCCACGAGGGCACGCTCGTTGCGTGGAGCGGTTCGATCGCGCACCACATCGACATCGGCGGGCGCTTCCCTGGCACCGAGAGCGCACAGTGCACCGAGCTGTTTCAGGAGGGGCTGATCTTCCCCGCCGTGCGCTTCGTAGAGCGCGGCCAGCGCGTTCAAGCCATCTACGACATGCTCGAGGCCAACGTCCGCGATCCCGCCTCTACCCTCGGAGACCTCGACGCACAGCTCGCCGCCTGCAAGCGCGGCAACCAGCGGCTCGCCGAAACGATCACGCGGTACGGGCTGCCGCTCGTGCTCGGCGGTTTCGAGGCACTCGTCGCGCAGACGGCGCGGCGCACCGAGGCGTTGTTCCGATCGTGGCCGAGCGAGGCCGTCGAGGCCGAGGGCTTCCTCGACGACCACGGCTTCGAGCACACCGCACCCGTGCGCGTGCACGTACGGCTCGTCGTCGAGGACGGCACACTCGTCGTTGACCTGTCTGGCTGCTCACCACAGATCCCATCAGGCATGAACGTGCCGATCGCCAGCGCGCACGCCGCCGCGTACTTTGCCGTGCGCGCCTTCCTCGGCGGCACCGTGCCACACAACGCGGGGCTCGCCAGCCGCGTACGGCTGATCATCCCCAAGGGCACCCTCTACAACCCCACCTTCCCCGCCGCACTCAGCGCGCGACACCTCGCCGTTCAGCGCCTCACCGACGTGATCATCGACGCGCTCTCCACCCTCCTACCCGAGCACGCGATCGCCGGCAGCCAAGTCTCGTTCCCTGCGCTCGTGTTCCAGGCTGTCGACCCACGCAGCGGCGACCTCACCCTGCTTGCCGACATCCTCGGCGGTGGCGGTGGCGCGCGACGCAACGCCGACGGTGACGACGGCATCGACCCCTACACCTCGAATTGCGCGATCCTGCCCGTCGAAATCGCCGAGCTCGAATACCCCTGGCTGATCGAGCGCACGGAACTCGTCGAAGGCTCTGGCGGTCAGGGCCGCCACCGAGGCGGCATGGGTATCCGCCGCGATTATCGTCTGCTCGCCGCCGAGTCCGACGGCATGTTCTACGTCGAGCAGACCAACCCTCATTTCGGTGCCGGCGGCCGCGAGGGTGGCGCTACCGGCGCGCCCGGGTACGCCGCAATTCGCCGCGCCGCCACGGGCGAGACTGAGGTCGTGCACGGCAAGGGTTACGTGACGCTGCACGAGGGCGACGTCCTAATTCTCGTCGGCTCCGGCGGGGGCGGGTTTGGGGTAGCGACCACTGGTTCGTGAGTGGTGTACGCGCTGCCGTAGCAGTACGCAGCACCTGATGCTGATGTCGTTGCGTTCGCCGCTTGGCGCGCCTCAGCGTGCGCAAAGAACGCGCGTTTATAGGCACAGACATGTGCCAGTGAGATCGGCCACGGTGGTAACAAGCGCGACGACAGATCGTGCGCGCAACGCATATTGAGACCGAAGGCGCTGTGCCGACTCGGACCATGAGGCCGCTGCGCGAAGCTCGCAGCAGGACCCGAACAGCGTCAACCGCCACATCGTCGAGCGAGCAGAAACGGGTGCGAACCTGCGTGGACTCAATGCGAGACAGCACCATAGTTGGGAGAGCGTGAGAGCAGCCGGTGACACTCTGCGCGCAAGCGGGCGCGCTGCGTCACTCGACACTGCGCCCCGTGCCGCGATTGTGCCGTCATGGCACAAGACGAATACCTCGCGCTCTATGACCACGTGGAGTTCGCAACTGAGATCGCTGCCCTCGGACGGCGTGAGCCCCGCGAGTTTCGCGCTGTGCTCAACGCGCGCCGTATGCTCTACGAGCGAGGATCCGCTCTCGGGTATCCACACACGAGCGCCGTCCGTGGCAGCAAAATCGGCCTTCGCGAGCTGCGACCTCGCGCCGGACGATCCCGATATCGCGTCCTCTATCGACGATACGGGGACAGCCTCGTACTGCTTGCTCTCGCCCGAGAGGCTCTGACTGATCCACGAGATTTTGCTCGCGCAATTGTCGCCGCTGAAACACGAGCGCACGACATTTTGGAACCAGGAAGCAGAGACTCTCATGTATGACACCAGTGATATGATTATCGACATGACTCCGACGATTGCCAAGCGCTGGCTCACCCGAGAAGAAGCCGAGGCAACGTACTTCGCCGAGGACTCCGAGGCGCGCCGGCTCGCCTTCGCCAGCACCATCGCTGCGACCATCGGCATTGCCGTCCTCAAGTACCGCTACGACCACAGCCTCTCGCAGACCGCGTTCGGCAAACTCGTCGGCATGTCGCAGCCGCAAGTTGCCCGCCTCGAGCTTGGCGAGCACACGCCGAACTTCGACACGCTGCTGCGCATTACCGCCGCCACCGACCTCGAGATCTCACTGACGATCGGCCCCAAGGTCGAGCCAAGACGGGCGATCCCGAAGACGCTTCAGCGAGATTCCGTCTGCGATGCGACCGACCAGGTCCTGATCAGCGTGCGCGAAGCGCGCTAACGGCCCGCACGTGGCACGGCTGACTTCGGGCGTCGCGGTCGCGGAAGCAGTGAGAGATCCGCGCCAGTTCTCAGTCGCTGGTGCGCCAAACGCCTTGGCGGTAATCCATCCAGGCGACGATCGCAGCGTGGGGATACGTCAGCGAGGCAATCACTGCCAGACTCACCGCCGCGATCTGAGCGGCCCCCGTCGCAGCCAGCGCCACCGCGATCGCGGCAACGCCAATCAGCGGCACGACCGTAAACACGAGCGCCTCGCGATGAAATGCTACGAGCGCCGCCCAGCTGCGTCCCTTGTCAAGCAGAGCCTGCTGGCGTGGCTCACACGCCATCAAACGAAGGATGTGCCGCGGCGAATGCCAGACCAGGAAGTAGATGCCAACAGCAAAGACAGCCGGCGTGAGCACGAAGAAGACGCTCAGCAGCGCCAGCTCGCCCAGATCGATCAGCAGGGCCCGACGAGGCCGAGCGCGGTTATCACGGACACTCAACAGCGCTGCTGCTACCACGACGAATCCGACAACCACGAGACCAATCAGTCGTTGCGTGGGCGAAATCGCGAGCGCCTCATCGCGCCCGAACAACCCCAGCAATCCGTCGAACGCCGACAACGAGGCGTCCGCGTCAACCAACACGGGAACCGCGATCGGCACGAGCCCGCGCGCCATCACAAAGCAGAGCAACGAACCAAACGAACGCGGCGCCGAACGCCCGTTGATGACCTCACAGAACCAGAGATCGCCATCGCCCCAGTGCACAATGGCAATCAACAGAAACAAGCCGAGCGCCAGCAGCGGAGCAACCCACCAGAGACCCATCAACACGATGCTGAGACCGCTATAGCCCGCAATCAGCAGCACTCGCTCGCGGCGCGTCAGCACGCGGCGGAGCAACCGCCCCGGCACGTTGTGATCAACCGCGCCGTGAGCCATCCCCAACAACGGCAACGAGAGCAGCAACGGCACCCACTCGAAGCGCGTCACCAGGGCTGGCGCTAGTAGCGCCAACACAGCCGCCGCCCCCAATCCCAGGTACGTCGGAAACGTCCATGTACGGCGCAACGATGTCATCGTCGAACGTGCTCGCGACCGACGCGCACTGCGCCCCGCACAAATGGCGACTTTGGCAGCGCGGCGATCATGCCGAGCAAATCGACGGGTGATGCAGCATCCATCATGAAGCGCGCAAAGCGGTCGCCGGACAGACGCTTCGCAAGCATCATCAGATTGCGCGAGAACGCCTCCGGGTCGTGCTGCAACACATCGAGGAAGACTCGATCCAGAAACACATCACGATTACGACCCACTGACACAGCAGACGGGCGACCCTCGGCAACACGGGCTGCCAGCACAGCGACCTGCAGTTGCGTGCGCACGAAGGCGTAGCCACTCGAGGGGCGGACAGTACCGGCCGCCGTGCCGACGGGAATCAGGCGCTTTGACGAATGCTCTGATCGGTTGAAGTGAAGCATCGGAATCGTTGCGACCTCCTCGCGCTCGACCTGCCACGTCGTCAGGCCATAGCGATGACCGAGGTACCGCTCCAGCTCGGCCCTGTGCTCACTCAGCGAAATGCCATCGAGGCCAATCGTCGTGTCCTCCACCAACGCCCGAGTCGCACTGAATGGCAAGACGTAGACAAAGTGCAACTCACCATTCGGCCTGACATCGAAATCCATCAACGTCACACAGGAGGGATCAAACACGGGTTCACTCGCCGTGACAAACCAGCCGAGAAATCGCTGACAGAGCACCCCGCGGCCCGGCTGGGGAACCGTGCTGGGCCACGTGGGCCCGCGCGTGCCCATGGCATCAAACAGATGGCTCGCCGACAGGTCTCCCGCCGACGTCTCAACAGTTACCCCGGCACCCTCCTCGCGCACTTCGCCGATCGTGGTGCCGAGCAAGAGATTGCAGTTCGGAGCAGCACGCAGCCGCGGCAGCACATCCTGATAGAAACGATCTGCAGGCAAGTAGCAGTACGGCGCCAACAGCGACGACTGGCGATGGGCCGTGGTGCCAGATCTAAAACTCCACTGACTCCAGCGTTGCTGCACAAGCTCTCGGTAGGGATGCGGATGAACATCCCAAAAACCCCACGTCCGATCATTCGCGAAATCCTCACGCGCATCGGCAATCACAATCGGCGAACGGACGCCCCGACGGAGCAGGGCATCGGCCAACGACAGGCCCGCAAGGCCCGCACCGAGAATCAGGTTCGACGCATGAGGACTGGTGGTCGACACGAGGCTTCTATCATGACCGAACTCAGTCCAATCAGGCCATGGCCAAGCGGGCCGAAAGAGATCCACGCGGGTTCGCATCGCCCCTCCGACATGTCGGCGCCATCGATCGCGCTCCACTGACCTTCAGCGGGCGGATGTGGTCTCACGGGTGGCGGGACAGCACTGCTGCCCCGCCACCCATGCGGACCTCAACTCGGCTTGTTGAAGTTGCCGTAGGAGTTCAACGTCCACTCGCCGTCGTAGAACACAAATACGGCAAGGGCCGGGTTCGGCGCGGCCGAGTACTTGACCCCATTGATGATCGATCCCTGCACTGCAATCCAGAACGTCACGGTGATCACGGTACCGCTACGCCTGACGCGAAACTGCGACAGCTCGTACCCGGCGAGGTAGGACGGCTTTGCCAGAAACGAGTCCTTGTCCTGACGCACGCCATTGGTGCGCTGGATCTGAAAGCCCGGGTTGAGGAACGACGTGAGCGCAGGTACGGGGTCGCCCGTCTTAATGATGTCCAGGAACGTTCGGGTAAGGTGCCGACCCCAGGCAGCAGCGGAGACCTGCTGGCCGTCGAGCTTCATGGAAGCAGTCGCCTGCTTCGTCGTGTCGGCCGAGGCTAGGACAGGAGTGGCGCAGGCCAGCATGACGGTAACGGCTGCAACTATGAGTACGCGATGTGGTTTCATGGCGCCGAACCATAGCCATAAACCAACGGTCGATTTGTTGATGTAGGGATATCCCCACACGCCGGTCAGGCCCGGCTAGCGCCCGGCTTCCACGTCGTCTCTCCCCCATCGCCATTGGCGGCACGGCCGAGGACAAACAGCAAATCCGACAGGCGGTTCAGGTACGTGATCACCTCGGGCGTCATCGGCTCAGTGGCGGCAAGAGCGACGGCGTCGCGCTCGGCTCGTCGGCAAACGGTGCGCGCAACGTGGAGGTGTGCCGATAGTGGCGTGCCACCCGGCACGACGAAGGACGTCAGTGCTGGCAACTGCTCGTTGATTTCGTCGATGCAGTCCTCGAGCCACGCGACCTGATCGGGGCTGACACGCAGACGCGAGCGGTGCTTCTGGTCATCCTCAGGCGGCGGCGGCACGCAGAGGTCGGCACCAACGTCGAAGAGGTCGTTCTGGATGCGCACAAGCCACGCGTCCCAGACAACATCGGTGCTATGGAGGCGGGCGACGCCGAGCGCAGCGTTAAGTTCGTCCACGGTGCCGTAGGCCGCGACGCGGGCGTTGTGTTTGGCCACGCGATGGCCGTCGCCGAGGCTGGTCTCGCCGAGGTCGCCCCCGCGCGTGTAGATGCGGTCGAGGCGGACCACGATGTCGTCGTTGGGAGCGTCGCTCATATCGATCAGATCGCTTTCATCATCGCTTTAGCCGAGTCTACGCCGGCAAGACTTCGAGCACCATCGCATCGCCCTGGCCGCCACCCGAACAGATCGTGGCCACACCGATACCACCACCGGCGCGCCCGAGCTGGTGCACGAGCGTACCGACGAGTCGAGCACCGCTGGCGCCAACCGGATGTCCAAGGGCCACGGCTCCCCCGAGGCAGTTGACCCGGTCGGGGTCGATGCCGAGCGTCTTGATCGTATTGAGCGCGATCGACGCGAAGGCCTCGTTGACCTCAAGCATGTCGATGTCGGCGAGGCTGAGACCGGCCTTCGCAAGCGCGGACTCCACTGCCGTCGAGGGCGCACAGGCCAGCCGGCGTGTGATGTCCGCCGCTGTGGCCGACGAACGCACGATTGCCAGCGGCTTGAGTCCACGTTGTACTGCAACCTCTTCGGAGACGGCGATCACCATCGCGGCGCCGTCCGTGACGCCCGGACTGTTGCCGGCCGTATGGGTGCCGCCCTCGGTCAATGGGCCAAGCTTGGCGAGCGACTCGAGCGTCGAATCGGCGCGTGGGCCCTGATCCTGATCGACGACACGCTCCTGCTTGCGCTCACGAATCGTGACGGGCGCGATCTCGGCGGCAAACGAGCCATCACTCTGGGCCACCACAGCACGCTGATGCGAGCGCAGCGCCCACGCGTCAAGCTCCTCGCGCATCAGGCCAAGCTCGTGCGAGACCTCATTGGCCTGGTCGTACATCACGCGCTGCGTCCACGGGTCCCGCAGTCCATCGTGCAGGTCGGCGTCGACGAGTTGCGTGTCACCGAAACGAAAGCCCTGGCGCGCGCCGAGCGCAAGGTACGGCGCGCTCGTCATCGACTCCATGCCACCCGCCAGCACGACAGCAGCCTCGTCGAGTCGAATCAGGTAGTCGGCCAACGCAATCGCGCGCATGCCGGAGGCACAGACCTTGTTGATGGTCTCCGAGCCACTCTCGACAGGAATGCCGACGCGCGTCGTCACCTGACGCGCCATCGCGTGCATCTGCCCGGCCTGCACCACCGTGCCAATGAACGAATAATCGACGTCGGCACCAGTCAAACCAGACCGCTCAATCGCCGCAGCAGCCGCAGCAACGCCCAAATCGACGGCCGAGGCGCCCGCCAGATCGCCACTGAGGCGACAAAACGGGGTACGAGCGGCGCTAACGAGGACGGTGCGAGCCATGGGAACAGGCCTCCAAAACAGTGCAGCCACAGGATGCGGCAACGGCCGGAGGCTACCACGTGGGCAGTTGACAGATGCCCTCTCACTTGTCACCCTGCACCCATGCAAGGGATCCGCAACGAGGCGTGGTGGTGGCTTATGTCCGGGCGGGATCCTGTGCGCTAACACGCACTGCCGATCTGTACCGCCCGGGCTCCCTGACAGGGAGCCTTTTTTATGCCCGCAAACTGAGGAACATGAACCCAACCGAACCCCGACCCAAGAATCTGCCAACCGTGCGCCCCAGCGTGCGCGAATTGCCGGCCGATCTGTTGACGCCTGTTGGCGCCTACCTGCGCCTGCGCGACCTTGGACCGGGTTTTCTGTTGGAGAGCGTGGAGGGCGGCCAGCAGGTCGGCCGCTACTCGTTTTTGTCGGCGGGCTGCGAGCGCCTTGATCTCGATCTGACGGGCGACGACCCCTTCGCGCCGCTCCGCGCCGCCCTTGACGCGAACCGGACGCTTGACCTGACCGGCCTGCCCCCCTTTGCCAGCGGCGCCGTTGGCCTGCTCGGCTACGACGCGATCCCGACCTTTGAGCCGACCGTGCCCCTGCCGGCTCCCGAAGACGGCGATCTCGCACACCCCGCCAGCTTTCTTCTCACTCCCGTCGTGGTTGCGTTCGATCACGTGCGCGCCACCGTCCAGGTGATCGCGCAGCCCGGCCACGAGGCGTTGGCCGACGAGATGACCGCACGCCTACTCGGCCCACTGCCTGAGGACGTACAGCCCGTACCGCCGCTGGTGACGGGCGGTGAGTCGGTCGCCGACCTCGAGATCGACGAGTACATCGAACGTGTCGAGATCGGCAAGCAGCACATCACCGCTGGTGACGTCTTCCAGGTCGTACTCTCGCAACGCCACCGTCGCCGCACACCGCGGAGCCCCGTCGCGATCTACCGCGCGCTCCGTGCCGTCAACCCCTCCCCGTATCTGTTTCTCGTCGAGCTCGGCGAGCTGGCGCTGATTGGCGCGTCGCCCGAGACGCACGTTGCTCTGTCGCGCGACGGCATTGCCGAGTTGCGCCCGATCGCTGGCACGCGCCCCCGTGGCGAAGAGGCCGAGGAGGACGATCGACTCGCCGACGAGCTGCTCGCCGATCCCAAGGAGCGGGCCGAGCACCAGATGCTCGTTGATCTCGCCCGCAACGACCTCTCCCGTGTCTGCGACCCAGGCACCGTCCGGCCCACTCGATTGCTCGAGATCGAGCGCTACAGCCACGTGATGCACATCGTCTCGCGCGTCGAAGGCAAGTTGAGCGCCGGCGAAGACGCCTTTAGCCTGCTGGCGGCGACGTTCCCCGCAGGCACCGTGTCGGGCGCGCCCAAGGTGCGGGCGATGCAGATCATCAGCGCACTCGAACCACACCGTCGTGGCGCCTACGCAGGGGCCGTTGGCTACCTCGGCACGGACGGCACCCTAGATACCTGCATCGCCTTACGCACAATCCAACTACGCGACGGTGTCGCCACGCTCCAGGCGGGTGCGGGCATCGTGGCCGACAGCGACCCGGCCGAGGAGCACCGCGAGTGCCTGCGCAAGATCGCCGCATTGCAACGCGCTGTCGACCTCGCCGATGCCGGAGTCTACGGACGATGATCCGCGTGCTTCTAATCGACAACTTCGACTCGTTTACCTACAACCTCGCCCACGGCTTTGCCGAGGCGGGTGCCGACGAGGTTGTCGTGCGCCGCAACGATGCCATCACCGTCGCCGAGGCGGTTGCGTTGGCACCCACGCATCTCGTGATCTCGCCCGGCCCTGGCACTCCCGACCAGACCGGCGTCTCGGCTGATCTGATCCACGAGTTTGCCGGCAAGATCCCGATCCTCGGTGTCTGTCTCGGCCATCAGTTGCTCGTACAACTGCACGGTGGCGTCGTGGGCTCGGCCAACGAACTCGTCCACGGCAAGGCCGACGACGTCACGCGCAGCGCACCCGACCCACTCCTGGACATGCTCGACGAGCGCTTTAGTGCCGGCCGCTACCACTCGCTAGCCGCCCACGAACCGATCCCTGCCGATCTGGTGGTGACGGCTCGCGCCGACGACGGTACCGTGATGGCCGTGCGGCACACCTCGCAACCCACCCACGGTTTGCAGTTCCATCCCGAAAGCGTCTTGACGCCACAGGGACCCGAGATGATGGCTGCGTTCCTTCGCCTGGCGGTAATGGCATGACCGCCCTCCATACCGCGATGGTGCGACTCCTCGCCGGCGAGAGTCTGTCCGAGGAAGCTGCACGCGCTGCGCTCGACGTCGTGATGAGCGGCGAGGCAACGGCCGCCCAGACGGCGGGCTTCCTCGTTGCATTGCGCGCGAAAGGTGAGTCGCCCGAAGAGATCGCTGGCTGTGCCCGTGCCATGCGCGAGCACGCAATTGCAGTGCGGCCAGAGCGCACAGACCTTGTCGACACCTGCGGGACGGGTGGCGACCACACTGGTTCGTTCAATATTTCGACCGCCGCTGCACTCGTCGCCGCAGGCGCTGGAGCAGGCGTTGCCAAGCATGGCAATCGCTCAATCTCGTCGAAATCCGGGAGCGCCGACGTGCTCGAGGCGCTCGGTATTCCCGTCGAGATCCCCCACGCCGCCGTGGCCAGCATGATCGACGAGCACGGCTTTGGCTTCCTTTACGCACCGAACCACCACCCCGCGATGCGGCATGCGGGGCCCGTTCGCCGCGAACTCGGGATCCCCACGATCATGAATCTGCTCGGACCGCTTGCGAACCCCGTCGAGACGCCGTTTCAGATCATTGGGGTGGCGCGCCCCGACCTCGTCCAGCCGATGGCTGAGGTGATGCGGATCCTCGGCATTCAGCATGCCCTGATCGTGCACGGCGAAGGCGGCTTCGACGAGATCACCCCCTGCGGCCTGACGACGATCGCGGACGTGACGCAGGCTGGGATCGAGACGTGGACCTTCGACCCGGAAGACGTCGGCATTGCTCGCGCACCTGCATCGGCCTTGGCCGGTGCCGACGCAAGCGAGAACGCCGACATTATTCGGCGCATCTTTGAGGGCGAACTCGGGGCGCCCCGCGATGCTGTCGTCCTCAACGCGGCTGCCGCTCTGGCCGTCTGCGGACAGGCCGACGACATCGCCTCCGGAGTTGCGCTGGCAGCAGAGGCAATCGATAGTGGGCGGGCACAGGCAGTGCTGCAGGCGGTCGCCACCGCAGCACAATCCGCAGCGGAAGGAGCGGCGTAATGGGGTACCTACAAGAGATCGGTGCGTGGACGCACCGCGAAGTAGCGCGTCGACGTGAGACGCGTCCGTTTGCCGGAGCGCTGCACGAAGAGGGCCGCGTGCGCGTCATCGCCGAGATCAAGCGCGCCTCACCCAGCGAAGGACCGATCGCTCCGAGTGCCGATGCCGCCGATGTGGCCCGCCATTACGAGGCTGGTGGTGCCGCCGCGATCTCCGTCCTGACCAGCCCGAAGGACTTTGCCGGCTCGCTGCTCGATCTGGCCCGGGTGCGTGCCGTCACCGACCTGCCGTTGCTGTGCAAAGACTTCTTTGTCGACCCCTACCAGGTGGGCGAGGCCCGAGCCCACGGCGCTGACGCAATTCTCGTGTTGCTGGCACTCGTCGACGATACGCTCGCCGCCGACCTGATCCAAGCCGCTGAAGACCACCAGATGGACGTGCTCTGCGAGGTCCACGACGAGGCCGAACTCGCCCGCGCGCTCGCACTTGGCTGCCCCTTGATTGGTGTCAACGCCCGCAACCTGGCGACGCTGACAGTCGAGCCGATTCTGCAGCGCACGCTGCTGTCGTCGGTGCCCAAGGGCTTTATCGCCGTCGCCGAATCGGGTGTCACCAACCGTGCCGACCTCGATGCGGCGGGCAAGGCCGGGGCCTCGGCTGCGCTCGTTGGCACTGCGCTGATGCGCAACCCCGAACTCTTGGTGGAGCTGACCCGCCCGTGACCCTGATCAAGATCTGTGGCATGACGACGGCCGAAGATGTCGACCAGGCGGTTGCCGCCGGCGCCGACATGATCGGTTTCATCCTCGTGCCCTGGTCGCCACGGGCGATCGATCTTGAGCAGGCGAGAAGTCTTCGCGCGCACGTGCCGCCTGGTGTCGAGGCAATCGGCGTGCTGTCCGACGAGACCGCCGAGCGCGCCGTGGCGATGCTCGAGGAGTCCGGGCTCGATCGGGTACAGGTCTACGGGGCCGACGCCGACGCCACCCAGGCGTTGCTCGGCGAGCGTGCAATCGTTGCTCGGCGACTGCCGACCGAGCAGTCGGGCGCAGCCGACCCCGTGCTCCTCGATCGTTCCTTCAATGAGGAGCCAGAGCTCGAGCAGTTGGCAGAACACTGGGCAACCGTGCGCGCCCTCACTGATGCCGGCCGCCGAGTGATCTTGGCGAGTGCACTGACTGTTGATAACGTCGTCGCGGCAATCGCTGCCGCCCAACCCTGGGCCGTTGATGTCGCGCGCGGTGTCGAGCAGAGCCCCGGCCACAAGGATCATGCGCGCGTGTCGGCATTTATCGCCGCCGTGCGCGAAGGGAGTGCAGCATGAGTGATTCCGAACTGCTCAACGAAGGCCTAGCCGCCGACGCCTATCCGCCCGACGAGCTTGGCCGCTTTGGCGAATTTGGTGGTCGCTTCGTGCCCGAGACGGTGATGGCCGCGCTCGACGAGCTCGAGGCCGCAATCGAGGATGCCTTTGCGGATCCTGCATTCCACGAGGAGCGCGCACTGCTGGCACGAGACTTCATTGGCCGCCCCACCCCCATGTACTTCGCCGAGCGCCTGACCGAGGACATCGGTGGCGCGCGCATTTGGCTCAAGCGCGAGGACCTCGCTCACACCGGTGCCCACAAGATCAACAACGCCCTCGGCCAGGCGCTGCTCGCCCGCCGGATGGGCAAACAGCGAATCATCGCCGAGACCGGCGCCGGCCAGCATGGCGTCGCG
>Ga0049082_10000324_pt1 | contig 13068 bp, 25 predicted proteins | sample GreLakmeHU45MSRF_FD_66718 | JGI IMG/M metagenome (GOLD analysis project Ga0049082, IMG submission 66718) | Freshwater lentic microbial communities from great Laurentian Lakes, MI, USA - Great Lakes metaG HU45MSRF | ecosystem: Environmental > Aquatic > Freshwater > Lake | place: Great Lakes... | reverse complement strand
TTTTTTCCAATCTCAATGCTTTCAAATGAAATAATAAAAGATTATGATTACTATCCGTTAATGGAAAGAGATGATGCTGGCAATGCCAGAGATGGACACGATGGGTATATTCAGCAATATCATTGGTTTCATATGTTTAAAGAAGAGATTGAAAAAAGAAAAATGATAAAGATGGACCTTTTAGATGAAGTATGACATTGGTAAGATAGAAAATATTAAAGAACTACTAGGCATAGGTGAGTTTAGTGTACCACCAAGTGGTGAATCATTAAACAAAGAAGGATATATTAAAATGCTAAAAGAGACAGATAAAACTTTTGAATATGAAAATAAGGATGGCTATCATATTGTAAAAAAAGTAAGGCATGAACACATAAATCCTGGCAGAGAAAGTTGGGATCTGGAGTATAAGTTTAACTCAGATCTTTTTAGGTCTGATCATTTTAAAAAAGACCATGATGGACTTCACATTGTTTTTTCTGGATGTTCATCAACTGAAGGGGTGGGAATTAAAAAAGAACAAACTTGGGCATACAACATATATAATGAATTATCAAAAACAAAAAAGGTAGATGGATATTATAACCTTGGTCAATCTAATACTGGCTATCATCAAATAATAGGAAATTTTTTAACATATGTAGAAAAATATGGCAATCCAGATTATTTGTTTGTATTGCTGCCAAACATACAAAGACGATACAAATATTTAGAAAAAGAAAATTCTTGGGTGTATATTTCTTATCCACAATCAGAGGCTACCACAGCAGAAGAACCTCCAATATTTGAGATTGATGACTATATTTCTGTATTTCCTATATGGGCTAAAACTTGGCAATCTTTTATAAATTATTGTAAAACTAATAAAATAAAACTTTTTTGGTCTTCTTGGGACATAACTGATAGAAGTCATATTGAATTATCTTTGCTTTCCCTGGAATCTTTTGTGCCAATTGATGTGGACAATGACCCAATGATTATTAGTCAAATGCTTGAAGCAAAATCTCTTACAAAAAAAGAAATATATGCAAGAGACAACCATCCAGGCCCACTCATAAACTATTTATGGTCAAAAAACTTTTTAGATAAATTAAAAAAGGATGGTGAATTTTGAAAAAAAAATCAGAGGAGAAATTAATTCCAAATTTTAATAAAGCAATTGAAAGTTTAAATTTAAACTCTTTTGAAAGAATGTGGGCTAATTTTGGCAAAGATGAGGGGTCAGAAAGAGTTGTTCAGTCTATAAGAGATGGCTTCAATACAGATAAAAAGTATGAATACTACGAAAAAGATGGCTATCACATTATTGACAATATTCCAACTGAAACAGTACACGAAGATAAAAAGCACTTAACTGTTGAATACAAGTACAACTCAGATTTTTTTAGATCAGACCACTTTAAAAAGGATTATGATGGGTTACATGTTGTTTTTAGTGGTTGTTCCAATACAGAAGGTGTTGGATTAAACATAAATCAGACATGGTCACACATGCTGCACAGTAAAATTTCTGAAAAAATAAAAACTTCTGGTTATTTTAATCTTGGTAAGGGTGGGTGTGGTTGGCATAATATAATTAGTAACTTTGAGTATTATGTTAATAACTTTGGTGCACCAGACATTCTTGTTGTTCTTCATCCCAATATACTTAGAGGCTATGAGTGGGATAATGATTTTGATCGATGGTCATATTCACAGACAGACCCAGTTTCAAAAGAAACTATGAATGATCAAAAATTAATAAAATTACACAAAGAAAACTTTTTAAATTGGGCTGTTGCATGGAATTTGTTTATTAGGTATTGCGAAAGTCTTGGAACAAAAGTCCTATGGTCAACATGGGATTTCTGGGAAAACCAAAACATTATTGACCTAGGATTTTTTAATGACACTTATACAGCCATAGAGCCAGTACTATCAGATGATTTAATTATGAGTCATTGTCCAGACGGCAAATGCAAAGACAATTACATTCATGCAAGGGATGGGCATCCTGGATTTTTAAACCACAAAATCTGGTATAATGGATTTTGGAAAGAACTAACAGAAAGAGGTTGGATCAATGATTAAAAAGATTATAAGATGGTATCGTATCAAGAAAATTACTAAAGAACTAAAAAAACCTAGAAAATATGTGTACTAATGAGCAAAGGAAAAATATATTTGGTTGGTCTTCCTATTGGAAACTATGGAGACCTAGCACCAAGAGCAAAAGAGTATATAACTACTGCAAAAAACATTGTTATTGAAAGAGAAGAAGCCTTTGAGCATATATGGCCAAGTCTTGGTATTCAAAGACCAAATGCAAACATGATATCAATAGAGTATGACTCTGATGGTGGTGAACCAGGTTTTGCTTATGAATTAGAGAACTCAAATAAGATAATGGAACTTCTAGAAAATGGAGAAGATGTATACATTGTTTCTGATGAGGGAATGCCTGGAATTGCCGACCCTGGAGAATTTATTGTAAGGGCTGCAATTAAGCGTGGCATTGAAATTACTGCAACACCAGGGCCATCAGTAGTAATTGCAGCAGTTTCTGTTGCTGGTTGTATGCACAACTTCCTATTTGACGCATTCCTACCTTATGAAGAAGAAGAAATAGAAACGTTTATTTTTACAAGAAAATCATTACATGTTCCACTTGTGATTGTTTTAAGAAATCTTAGAAGAAATCCAAATGGATTTGGACCACCAATATTTCATGATGAGATCCCAAAGTTTTTAGAAAAAGCAGAAAGAATTATGGGTAAAGACAGACAAGCGGTTTTATGTTATAACTTAACAACAAAAAATGAAAAAGTTATTCGTGGAACACTTGAATATTTAAAAAATTATTTTGAAGAAACCCCAAGAGATGAAAGTCAAATAACTATAGTTATAGATTCTGATAAAGGACCACTTTGGCGTATTTATAATTAGGACATATTTGACTTATATCCTGAATATTGGTATACTGGTATTATAAGCCTAGCACCAGTAGCCAAGTTGGTTAAGGCACCGAACTCATAATTCGGCTATCGTAGGTTCAAGTCCTACCTGGTGTACTAGTGGGGATTAACTCAGATGGTAGAGTGCCGAACTGTTAATTCGGATGTCGCAGGATCGATGCCTGCATCCCCAGCCACATCTCTGTAACTCAGTGGAAGAGTGACACCCTTCTAAGGTGTAGGTCGTAGGTTCGAATCCTACCAGGGATACTTAGACAAATAAATATCAGCCATCATATTTTCTTCTAATGCCATTCCAATTACATTCCATTCTTTAAATCTTGCCAAAAATTCATTTGTTGCTTTTATTACACCATACTCTTTACCCTCAACATATGCCACATAATCATTAATAGCAAGTATACCGTTATCTCTAAGAAGTTGGCTTGCATATAAAATATCTTTTGATACATCATCATAAAGATGTGACGCATCAATATAGATCATATCAAATTTTTCACCATCTTCTATTAGTTTTGTAAGAGCAGCAGCAGAATTATTTTTAATTAATCTTACATTTGCATAGGAATTAAATCTATTTTTTATAAAATCATAGTGTTCAATGCTATAGTATCTTCTTGTTTTACCAGGTCTTGCAAGTTCTGGATCGTCTTGTCCATATTGATCTATTAAAGTAAGGCTATTTGGCTTTATCTCTTGCATCATATGATAGGAATAATCACCAGAACCAACACCAACTTCAATAATATCTAGTCCTTTTGATAAAGAAGATACCCAGTCCCAACGGTTAGAATATATTTTTGCCCCATTTAACTGTTTTTGTGAAATTCCTGTCCAAATTGTCATATATTAAGTATACCAGACTATGATATAATTATCTATATGGATTATAAATTTAAAAATGTTAGGTCTTTATTTCCAGACTCAGTATACAAAGATCAATCATGTCCATATTTTTTTCAAGAACATGATCAATACCTTGTAGAAGATAATTTTACTAAAAAGTACGGGACTAAAATTAATAATATACGTATTGTTGAAAACTTTTTTAACAAGGATGAATGTATTCAAGCAATTGATTTAATTCAAAAGTTTTCTGTTTTAAAAGATAGAGATCACTGTTATCCAGTTCATATAGCACCAGACTTTCATCAAAATGAGTACCAGGAAGAATACAAAGCATATGTTGATGAACTTGGAAGAAAAATGATTAATGCTGCTGAAAAGGCATGGAACGAAGAACTAACTAGACATGCTTTTTGTATGCTTATGGTTCATCCAGAGGGTTCTTATTTAGATCCACACACAGATATATTAGATATTCATTATGAGAATAATGATCCAGCGCGAGATGAAGGTATGTCTCAAGAAGAACAACTTGCAACATTTCCCAATTTGTGGAGTGGTCACCTTTCAATATTAGTTTATCTTAATGATGATTATGATCGTGGAGAACTTTACTTTCCAAGTCAAGACTATTGGATTAAGCCCAAGGCTGGCGACCTTATCACATTCCCTGGAAGTTTGCATTATCCTCACGGAGTTACTGCAATAGAAGGAGATACATTTAGATATACTGCCTCACAGTGGGCTTTGTTTGATTTTATGAAAAAATAAAAAATTAGTTATGTTTTACTTTTTAGGATGCTTTACTTCGTATGGTGCAATCTTAGACTTAATACGACCATCTTTATATAATCTAACAATCCAACCGTCTTTGATCTGAACAGGATTAAACGCTGCTGCTTTTTTCTTTGGCATTACTTTACCAACTTAAATGGGGAATCAATCCAACTATCTGACTTAGCAACGGGTATGCAGTTTGGTACTGGCTTACCATCTGCTCCTGGCTTCATGCCACGCTGTACATAACCATCCCAGCAAGGTGCTTGCTTATTTACATTACCGCAACAGTCTGACTTCATTTCTCCAGCCTGACACATTGGGCATTCTTCACAAGTTACATTTAGTTCCTTACACATTGGACAGCCACAGCCTTCATATTCTTTCTTAAGTTTATCTTCTTCGTCTTCATGATAAGACTTGCCCATTTGTGAATCGTACATTGCCATAGCAACCTCTGAATCCATTGTGTGATTATCCATATCTGCTTTTTCAGCATCCTTATACATCATGCCAATACTGTATGCTGTTGGCTTCCATGTACCGTTTTCTTCTTTGTGTATTCTAACTGACATTGCTGGGTTTTCTGGTGGCATTGAAACCAAAGCATATTCTGATCCAGGTGTACCAAGTATCCCACCCTCAGTCATGATGTGCTCTATAACGCCATGCATAACCCCCTCAGAGGTTGATCCCATAACAAAGTCGCCTTCTTTTAACATATAATAATTATACCATGCCGTTAAGCCTGTTGTAAGTCCTTACCCTGTGGCAATTGGCGCAAACCACATCACACTTTTCTATCTCTTTCTTAATAGCCCTCCATGAAAAACCATCATGGATCATTCTGGATACATTATATTTCTTGTCTCTTATATGATCAAAGTCTAGGATTATATGGTTACCAACACCACAGTCTACACAGCCAGAATCTTCTTTTATCTTAGCAAGCATCTTTTTATACTGCTGCTTGTTATAACTTTCCAATTCTTTGTCAGTCATTGTTATCATTATACCGTGAAAATATTAAGGCCCCACACAGGCAATTCACCTGACTTGCGCCACGGTCTTTATCCAATGGGTAACTAATCCATCACTAAGGTCCTGTGTGGGACAATTAAATTGTAGCATGACAAATGAGCAGTTTAAAGACTTGCTCAGGTCTATCGGTCACGGCAAAGGCCTACCGACCCTCGTAGAGCATCCGTACTCAGCAATAAGGTTGCTAGAAGCAACTGCATGTATCATGACGGAATACTCTATTATAGCATCATATGGTATACTTGTAAAATAGTCTAAGGAGATGTTGTGGATCAAAATCGATTAAAGAATGCTGCTGAAGGATTTACTCAAGATTCAAATGGAAACAAGTATGACTTTGAGTCACCAATTCCAGGAATGCATATATATAAAAATGTATGGCCTAACTCAATGGATACAATGAATGAACTTTTAAATAAAGATTTTTGGTTAGACAGAGACGGTAAAAATGGTGCAAGAAAATGGGTCCGTGAAGATTTTTTTGATGATAAAGAATATACAAGAGAAAATGGAAAGCAGTCCGATACTTGCTGGCTTTGGGAGCATCCAGAAGCGAATGAAGCATTTCGTGGAATAATTGATTCATACTGTTATCACTGGAATTTAGATCCAAAAAGTAGAGAAAGCCTAAGAATTTCTAGATTTTCAAATGGTGAATTTTTTGGTGCACATAGCGATGATACCTATGCAACACCAAGAACAATCTCATTAGTTTATTATCCAAATGATGACTATGAAGGTGGGGAGTTAGAGTTTATACATTTTGGTATTACCATTAAACCAAAAGCAGGAGATTTATTTGTTTTTCCTTCAGCATATTCTTATGAACATCAAATACATGAGATAAAGAGTGGTAGTCCAAGATGGACAATTGTTTCATTTTTATTCTTTGGACACGATGAAGAATCAAAGTTACGAAGATCAACATTAAAAACTTTTCCATCTAAGCCAGAGTTTGTAACTTTATTTTAATAAATTTAATTAGTGTAAAAATTATAAAATAAAAAAGCAGGCCTGTTAAATAAACAGACCTGCTAATCTATAGTAAAATTAGTTTACTTTGTTAGTCTTTCCTCCGCCAGATGACTTCTTTACAGGAGCCTTCTTAGCAGCCTTCTTTACTACCTTAGCAGTCTTAACTGCCTTATCTACTTCTTCTGCAGATGGCAACTTGCCAAATGCTGAATCGTTAGGGTTGACTGCTCTAATTGCAACGGGCACGATGGCTCCAAGCAATGAGTAGGCAAGTGTCTTTGGATCTGTTACGCCAGAAGCGTACAGAGCAATAGCAGCACCAAGGACTGATCGTCCGTATGATGCAAGCATTGCCTTTAGTTGTGTTGTATTCATAATTTTCCTCCTAGGATATTATTTTTGTTAGTGCTGTAAAACCAATCCATAAACCAATAATTCCTGCGACTCCCGCAAAAACTGGTGGTGCTGGTACTGGCAATTTGAATGCAGCAAAAACTACGCCACATCCAAAACCTGTTAGTGTTGATAAGAAAACATCTTTCATTATTTTAACCAATTGACCATAGAATACCTGGTCCCTTTTGTTATCTCTTTTACATTATGGTTATACATATAGTTTGCTGGGAACAAGGCCAACTGATTTGCTTTTGGCTTAACCTCAACATTAAATCGTGGAAAAACTATTTCTCCACCTTCATAGTCATCGTTAAAATAATAAACTATAGAAACTTTTCTTGTCATAAATAGTCCGTCATCTACGTGATCTATAAAAAAATTGCTTTCATTATATTTTAATATTTCATAATCTTCTTTTTGTGTAACTGGTACACGAAAGTCTTGTGTATATTTTTCATATGCTGATTTAAAATCTCTATCAAATCTATCAAAAATTTGCTCGTGAATAATTTCTTTTGTTGTTGGATTTAATGGATCAGACAACCCACGCCTACGAACATTGTCAATATACATTGTGCTCATTGCTTTTTTGTTTACATCTTCATCTATTTTTTTATTTGTATCTGACACCCACAAAAGATTGCCATTAGAGACATGCTGTTCTATATTCTCTATATATTTTTTACCATTGCCAATATTATTTATTAAGACAATTCCTGGCCCTATTTCATTCCATTCCATAGTTAAGACTCCTTTACTATTTGTAAAATTAAATCTAATAATTTTTTATCAAAGTGTGCATGACCATTTGCTAAAGGCTCCAGCAGTTTTGATAAGTTTTCACTAATTTTTTCTCTAACCTTTTGTTCGTATGTAAAAAGTATCATTTCTGAAATTTGCTCATTTGATAAATCGCTCATGTATTAATTCTACCATAGTCTTCTGGAAGCAAATCAAGAAGTTCCTTATATGCTATAGATATTTTTTTCATTCCCTGATCTAGGGGTGTAGGCATAACGGCATGATAGTCGTCCCAATATTCTATAGCAGGACCAGCATCAGAAACAAATTTAGTTAATGATGCTTGAACATTCTCTATATATTCATAAGCCCAGTCTCTAGAATCTGAAATAAATTTTAAAAATGCTTCATCTGCTTGCTCTTTGTCTGTTTTATTTTCGCTGCTTAAAGATTCTTGCATTATTAAAAGTTTTAAAGTATTTGCAAGAATTGCACGATTCTTTTTAATTTGTAACAGGTATAATGACAAAAACAATAAAGTTAAAAAAACAAAGGCTCCGACTAAAATTGACTCAATCATAACTCTTTACCACCTTCTCTAACAAGCAATACAATTGCACCATTATCTTCTAATGCTTTCTTTACACGAATCATGTACTCTATTGCTTCTCTTTTCATTTCTACCGTTTCCAAAGACATAAAATCTTTTTCTCTAGCCTTTACAGTTAAGAAATTATCATTATCTATGATCTGTAAAGAAAAATTTTTAGGAGCATTGAGCGACCTAAATGCTCTCTTCATTGAATCTGTGTACATATTACTCCATTGTTAAAGACTGCCAAGTTTGAGCCCAGTCTGATTTGTTTTTATGACTTGAAAACTCTTTAGATAGTTGTCCATTTTCTAGGTATACTCCACCCCAGATTCCCCATTCTTTTTGAGAAACTCCAACAGCAAAACACATTTTTAAAACTGGACACTCAGAACATAACTTATCTATTGCTGGACGAAGTGTTTCATTTTCTTCGTATTTTTCAAAAAATAAATTTGTGTCATAGTGTAAACACAAAGCATCATCTTTCCATTGATCTTTTGCCATTTATACCACATACTTGTCTGGAATTTTCCAGCCCTCACGAGAAGGACTAAAGACTTTTTTTATGTGCCAAGAATTGTTTTTAAAAAATCCAAACTTTGATGACCAAGCCGTATCTGATTTAATTATTTCAATTATATCCCAACCATCCCAAAACAAAGATTTATTACTTAAAACTATTTTTTCTATTTGATCAAGTGATTTAATTGTTTTCATTTTTTTATCCATCCTTTAGGGCACTTTGGACTAAATCCTGTTACCTTTTTTGTTAACTTATTTTTATAACAAGTTATTGATATTTCTTTTTTTATTTTTGTATCGACACTGACAATCAAAACCTCTACGCTGGCGATCTCTGGCACGGGTATAGGTTCTTGTGTAGGTACAAATGTTGGCTTAACAGTAGGTGTTGGTAAAGTTTTATCTATATTTGGGATTAAATACATATATTGATATATTAACGTAGACATCCCTCCATTACCTACCTCTGTAAGACCACAGCCATTTCCTGTATTCATCACACTAACAATCTTTTCTCCACTGTATACTGGTCCTCCCGAGTCACCAGAACAAGGAGCATTTTTTAAATCCTCAGTAAAGGAAAGTATTTTGTCCTCAGTTGGATAACTTGACCATTGCTCAGAACCATTAATTGTTTTAAATCTTGCCAAACTGTTTATTTTTTTAGGATTGCCAGTTTTTCCATTATAACTTGATTTTCCATAACCGTAAAGAACTAATGAAGATTTATTTGTTTTAATATTTTCAACATCTTCTTTACTGGCAATTTCTACATGATAGTTTAAAACAACATCTTCGTCAAACATAACAAAAACAAAGTCATCTTTTAATCCACTTAAATCCTCTATTTCTGGATTCCAAGACCATTTATATCCTGGAATAAATATTACTTTGGCAACTTTAAAAACTTTAGATTTATTAGTTGCGTTTTCTCCAGGAACTAGAGCCCATGCGTCTGGCATATTCAAAAAGCAATGTGCAACAGATACTGCAACGCGACTTGAAATTAATGCCCCAGAACAAATTGTAGTGGTAGTATCTTTATTACTTAAAAATCCAAGAACTTTTACACTACCCTCGGCAGACTCTCCTCCGTATATTGCAAAAGAACTTGGGGCTAACTGAAATAGTAAAAAAAATGATAGAAGTAATGCTTTAATTTTCATGTTTTCCTTAAAAGTTATATACATTGACATTTAGATTTTTATTTTTTGCATTGTTTATAAACCAAGAAACTGGCTCTTTTGGTTTTGATAAGAAAATAAAATGATCAATTAAACTTGAGTTTTCTTTTAACCATTCTGAAGGAACTTTAATTAATTTTATTTTCTTGCCTCTTAACTTCATACCATGTTCTGACAGGTTTGTAAATTCCATTGCCATCATAATAATATTGCTTGGACCATCAGAATACAATATAAAATCTTTATCTTCATCTTTTAATTCTGAAAGAGCAACAGCCATGGCTCTAAGAAAAACGTTATAGTCTGTAAAACTATTGGTCCCCTGCACTCCGACTATCATCTGTCATTCCTTCTCTTAGTTTATCCATTATAAACAGCATCTTATCTAATTGTACCTTATCCATGTGTATCGTGTCAACTTGCTCTGCGGAGTCTTTGTCAATAAGTTCATTTACAAGTGGTGCCTTATAAAATATATTATCTTTAATCCAATAAGCATTATTGTCTAAAATAATAACTTTTATGTTAGTTTTATCGTAATGCATCCTTGATTGTGATCCAGTCTTTAATTTCCTTGATTTTTTGTTTCTGTTACTATAACGATACTGAAGCATTGATTGGCTAACAATAATAGGCTTATTACTTTTTTCTCTATTTATTAAAACATAAACGTAAAAAAGAAGCACAAGTATTACTGTTGTACCGATAGCACCATATAAATTATTCATTAATACTCCCAGACACCAAGTATATCAGTTTTTATTGAAAAGAGCCTTGACTATCTGTTCTACAACGATTCTTTCATCGCTTGGCAGAGATTTTATAGCCACAGAATTAAAAGACTTTGGACCTAATTTTACTAAAGGGTCTCTGTCTGTTACATCCATGTCAAGAAAACCTTTTTCCCAAAGTTTTAAAGTTACTTCTGAAAAATATGTAGACATGTCATCGCTAAGCCTAGAATCTATCTCTCTAAGCCTTTCTGTAGGCTTGTATAATGGCTCACCAGTCTCAGAATCTTTTCCTGCAAATTCCAAACCACCATTTAAGATTAGTTTATCTACAATATCAAACTCATCCATACTTACTTTCCAGACTTCTTTCTAGCCTTTGCAAGCGCCGTAAAGTCTTTTACTTTGGCATCTCCAAGGTATCCCCATGCATAACCATCATTGATCATCATGTCATTAAGAGATACTGTGTTACCATCTACATATACCCAGCCTAAAATACGACCATACTTTTCAGATGAATCCATCTTCTCGGTCTTGATCACAACAGACTTAGCGTCCTTTAGAGATTTCTTTAGGTACTCTTTGGCTTCAAGACCAAGAGCCTTTTCAGCAAGATCCTTTGTGCGAGACTCAGGTGTATCAATACCAGCAAGTCTAACACGAGATGCAAATAGGATATCAAACCCTAAATCAATAAGAACGTCAATGGTATCTCCATCTACTACATTCTCTACTTTTCTTACATAGTATTCATACATTATTTTCTCCCCCATTTAACTTTATTCCAGCCACGCTCATGAAAGTAATAAAGAATTGTTTTTGTAACTACCTCAAAACTTGCGATTGCTCCTGCTGTAACTGGCTCTTTGGTTATGACCAATGAAATAACAAAGGTATCTGCTGTTCCAATTATACGCCATGTAATTGCTTTTAATGCTGATCTTTGTTTAGTTACATTCACAGACCCATCTCCTTGCGTTTTTGCGTAGCCGAAATAGCATGAATGTCTGCCCCCAAATCTACTTGTTCAATCTTGTATCCAACATCACGACCATAAACAATGTTAGTAATGTTAGGTAGTCTTAGTACTAATGCCCCGTCCATAAAATCATCCTTGGCAATATATTCTTTTACCTGATCAAACTTTAGTGGATCTTTTTCGCTTGTGTTGTAGGTATTACGGACTCCAAGAAGTACTTGGTCAGTTCTCTTGCCTGCCTCCTTGTAAAGGGCGTGGTGGCCTTCGTGCCAAGGCTGATACCTACCCAGCATAAGCGTTGTGGGTGCTGACCAATCATGTAGGCCAAACTTATTAATAATGTAAGATGACTTTGATTCACAATCTTGACCATGGCTAATAAAAGATACATCAAACTCTGTTGGTCGTTCAAACATTTTGTTAGTGTCTTCAAAGCGACCCTCTGCAATAGTGTCCATGAATACCAGAATATCTGGCTTACCAAATGCTACACGAGTTAGATCTGTGGGACATACAAAGTCAACGATAACTGGAGCAACGCCCTGCTTGGATATAAGTCTTGCTATTTCACCTATACGACGAGCATGTTCAACTCTGTCTTCTATGGCAAACCCTAAATCAGAGTTAATGGTTGCACGAACCTCATCTGCATTAAGATGAATGGCATTAATACGTTCCTTTAGTGCTTTTGCTAATTCTGTTTTGCCAGAACCAGGTAGCCCCATAATCTGAATAATCATTTTTACCCCTAAACTAATTTTTCTCGTTCATCTACAACGGTAATTGCAAATGACATCATCTTTTTATATCCACCCGCATCATTCATAATTTTATTATAGTGATGTCCACAAAACATTAAGTCTCCAGATATTCCAGTTACTTTAACAAGTGCTTCTGAAAGACAAGAATCACAACGATCTGTTGCTTTTAATAGCCATTCTTTTTCAACAAATTCTTCTGTAATTGTCATATTCATATTATACTGCTACTTTCTATTGTCGGTTGAGTAAAATCCAGTACCGTTAAATATAGCGGTAGGGGCAGACCATTGTCTTGTCATTGTTTGATTACAGCACGATGGTTCTCTATCTTCACCAAATTCTCTTTTAAATTCAATAGATATTGAACACACCGTGCATGTGTAATCATATACTGGCAATTATTTAACCTGATTTCCTTTGCCACCACCAGAAGACTTAGTTGCTGCTGCTTTCTTAGCAGCATCTGGAGATGTTGCTGCGGCTGGAGTTGTTGCTAACTTATTTAGTAGTGGAGCATTTTCTTCACCAGCATAAACTGGACGACCCCAACCAACTACAGCATT
>Ga0049082_10000322_pt1 | contig 13120 bp, 24 predicted proteins | sample GreLakmeHU45MSRF_FD_66718 | JGI IMG/M metagenome (GOLD analysis project Ga0049082, IMG submission 66718) | Freshwater lentic microbial communities from great Laurentian Lakes, MI, USA - Great Lakes metaG HU45MSRF | ecosystem: Environmental > Aquatic > Freshwater > Lake | place: Great Lakes... | reverse complement strand
AATATGTAAATGGAGCATATGATGATATCAAGTAATTCTTCAATTGATTGGACGAAAATTATGACTGAAACAAATAAAGACGAATATGTAAAAACAGCTGAATTTCGCGAATGGCTGATGGGACTTCTATCAGATGATAAGCCTACTACTATCACTTTTACTAAAAAAGATGGCACTGATAGAGTAATGAAATGCACTCGCAATTTAAGCAATATTCCAGAAGATCTTCATCCTAAGAGCGTATTAGTAGATCCTATTGAAGCTACAAGTTCTTCAGCTATCAAAGCTTTTGATTTAGATAAAAACGAATGGCGTTCCTTTATAGCTGAAAACGTTAAACGTATTGACTATTCATTCGTATGAAACACACTAATATTGCACTCATAATACTATTAATTCTAATAGTTGTATTTTCACCATTTATTGCTATTTGGTCTCTAAATACTTTATTCCCAGTACTTGCAATTCCCTATACTTTTGAAACATGGCTAGCATCGTTGTTACTTGCTGGTACACTTAAAACTTCCACTATGAAGACTTAATCAAATGACACAAATTACATCCCCTGCAGATCGTATTATTATTAAAAAAGCAATCGTAGAAATTTCTGCTTCTATGACTCGTGTAGAAGGTGAACGAGAACTTACTAAAGAGATTCTAGATGAAACATCTAAAGCGTTTAATCTCTCAAAGCGTCATTTAACGCGTTTAGCTAAAGTGTATCACAAACAGAATTTCTCACGTGAACAGGAAGAGCATTCTGAATTTGAAGATCTGTATACTTCAATCGTCGAAAGCGCCGCTGTAAATAACGGTGTACAATAATTCGTCCTTATGGTATAATATCTCTATAAATGGAGATTTCTATGACTGAAACAATTGAAAAACAGATCGACAAACACGATTTTGTTAAAGCTACTGCAAGTGAAAAACGAGCAGCAAAGCGGCGCGAAGTTAGTGCTAAAATGGACGAAGTATTTGGCACTGGCAAAGGAAGCACAGAACCCGTACTTCTTCCATTAGACTATACCGCTAGTCTAATGCGTGCTCTTAATTATTATAATTCTGCTTTTGATAATAAAGATAAACGTAAATGGTTTATGTCTTACGTTGGCAAGAAAAGCACAGAATTTGATGCACTCGATGATAGTGCTTTTCGTTCAATTGGAACTATCATTCGTCTTAAACAGCGTGAACAACTTCTCCAAGATAAAGAACTTCTGTACATTGATAATAAAATTGCTGAAATGCGAAAGGCTCTTCCTAAAGTAAGATCATCTATCGCTGGCGTAGAAAAACAAAAAGTAGAAAAATCTGTTACTTCAATACAAGATCGAATTGCTGAAAATGCATCTAAACACCTTGGTGAAATCGAAGGTATGATTGATGAATTCGTTGTAAATGATACTGAAATGAATATCGCGCTTTATTTTAAAGCTAATCATATTAGTCCTCAAGCTTGTAAGTTAATGCATGGATCTTTCGATAAAACAATTGCAGAACTATATGAAGTAATCGAAGGAAAATGTGAGCAATTAGTTGAAGGTTATAGGCACATCAAGAAAGTAAAAATCAGGAGATTGATTAAAGCTCTTGAAGAAGTAAACATTGCATGTGCTCAACAAAGTGTTACCGCTAAAGCTACTCGTAAACCTCGTGCTCATAAAGAAAAACCACCTTCAGTTGTAGCAAAAAATGTTAAGTTCATGAAAGAATTTGTTGAACTTAAACTTACTTCAGAAAAACCAGAAAAGATTATTGGATCTTCTGAAGTATGGATCTATAATACTAAATACAAAAAAATACAAGCATATCGTAGCTTAGGTACGCTTGGAATTAAAGGTACGAGTATTTTAAATTATGATGTTGCAACATCTGGTGCAAAAACAATACGTAAACCTGAACTTGTTACTGGTTATGCAGGTATGACAAAGCGTAATATTGCACTTGAATTTAAAAATCTTAAGACTAAAGAATCAGCAGTCAATGGAAGAATTAACCAAGATTGCATAATTTTAAAGGTGTTCTCATGAAAAAATTCATTTATAGTGTTGCACTGCTAGCAGCTAGTTGTCAACCTGTAGCAGCTCAACATCATGGACATGGAAGCTGGGTTGCTCCTCTTGTATTAGGAGGAATTATAGGATACGCAATCACGCAGAATCAGCAAAGGCAACCTATACAAATTATTCCTGGGCCGGTGATTTATCCTTCACCAATTATTTCAAATGTACCAATGCAACCTGTATATCAGGAAGTGTTGGTGTGGCAAAACGATTGTAACTGTTATCAAAAACAATATAGACAGATTGGCTGGCAATAATATATGATCCTAATTGATTATTCTCAAGTATGCGTAGCATCGATTCTTGCTTTTAGCTCAGACTTGAAAAAAACTAGTGATAGCAACAAAATAGATCTTATCCGTCACGTAGCATTAAATTCCATTAAATCATACAAGAAAAAATTTGGAAAAGAATTTGGCGATATTGTTATCGCTTGTGATGGACGCAATTATTGGCGTAAAGAATTCTTTTCCAATTACAAAGGACTGCGTAAGAAAGCTCGTGAAGAATCTGATCTAGATTGGAAAGTTATCTTTGATACGCTATCAGAAATTCGCGAAGATATCAAGTCTTATTTTCACTATAAAGTAATTCATGTAGATCGTTGCGAAGCAGATGATGTTATTGGAGTTCTTGTTGAAACTACTCAAGAATTCGGTAAGTGCGAACCAGTAATGATTGTATCATCCGATAAAGATTTTAAGCAATTGCATGCATATGATAATGTAAAGCAATTTAGTCCAATGCTTAAGAAACAAATTGTAGTTAATAAAAAAGAATTGCAAGCTTGGCTGATAGAGCATATTGTAAAAGGTGACGCAGGTGATGGTGTACCTAATATCATGTCTAAAGACGATGTGTTTATGATAGGCGAACGACAAAAATCTGTTAGCGCAAAACGTCTTCAAGAATTCAATGATAACGGGTTTAATGCGTGTAAGAATGATGAAGAACGTCGTAACTGGCATAGGAATTCCACTCTGGTTGACTTTAAATATATTCCAGAAGACGTAAAACAAACTATTATAGAAGCATTTGAAGTAGAGCCTAAAGGCGATAAAAATGCAATCATGAATTACTTAATTAAAAACAAGTGTCGTAACTTGCTAAATGAAATAGAGGAGTTTTAATGGCTACCAAATATATTGTTGAAATTTTAAACGAAGTCAATGATGATCCAAGTGCTTTAGCAAAATATAAAGATAACTCAGCACTTAGGTTTGTCTTTCAGCACGCATTTTTGCCAGAGCATAAGTTTGATTTGCCAGAAGGAACACCTCCATTTAAAGAAGATGCTGGTCCTTTAGGAATGTCTCCAGCAAATTTTACTCAAGAAACTAAGAAGTTCTATATTTTCACTAAAGCTAAGCAATTAGTTAAAGCGCGTAAAGAACATCTATTCATTCAACTGATTGAAAATATTCATCCATCTGAAGCAAAAGTCCTCATTGCTATTAAAGATCAGAAGCTAAATAAGCTATACAAGAAAATTACTGCAAATCTCGCAGCCGAACATGGCTTCATTCCAAAGCAAATGAAAAATGAGGAAACAGCACCAAAAAAATCTTAAAGTTATTCTTTCGATGGAACAATATCTCCTCGCAAGCTGGCTGGCAGAATTACCAGACAGCGAGATTGAGTACGTCGAATGGCTTCTTGAAGAAGTTGATATTGCTCTTGAAAATATGATTCTTGAGCAAACAGGCTTTGAAGAAGCAAAAGAAGTCATAAAAAAGTACACCACTGTAAAATAACGGTGTACTTTAATTCGTAGATGGTTTATAATAAACTATCTTAATGAGGTTTATATACATATGATTCTTAATATCTTGAAAGAACTAGAAGCAACTTCCTCTCGCCTTGAGAAGGAAGCGATCATCTTGCGCGAAAAAGATAACAAGCTTTTAAAGCGTGTTTACTTTCTAGCCTATGATCCATTCACCCAGTTCTACATTAGGAAGATTCCTAAGTATGAAACTAAGCTGAAGATCGACTTTATCACGCTAGATGAAAGCATCAATGGTGGAAGTGGATTAATTCTCCTCTCGTCTCGTATTTTCACAGGCAATGCTGGAATCGATCATCTTCAGTTTCTGCTAAGCATGAGTTCTGCTGACGATGCTAAAGTGATTGAACGCATCATTAGTAAAGATCTTAAGTGTGGTGCTTCAGACTCTACTGCAAATAAAATTTGGCCGAAGCTTATACATACATATCCGTGTATGTTATGTACTCCGTTCGATGAGAAGCTTATCAGCAAGATTAAGTTCCCTGCGTATGCTCAAATGAAAATGGACGGCATGCGTTTCAATGCGATTGTTCGCAGCGGCAAAGTAGAATTTCGTAGTCGTAATGGCAAAGAGATTCTATTGCTTGGTAATCTTGAAAAAGAATTTGCTGCTTTGGCAGGCAAGATCGATTGTGTGTTTGACGGTGAACTTTTAGTAATGGACGAATTAGATTACCAATTCATGGATCGGCAATCAGGTAATGGCATTCTTAACAAAGCAAACAAAGGTACTATATCAGCCAAAGAAGCATCCATGGTTCATGCATCACTTTGGGATCTTATTCCATACGAAGAATTTATCAGCGGACGTTGTGTAACTCCATATGCAAAACGATTTTCTAGTCTTGAAGCAATTATAAGTAAACAAAAATCTCAAGATAAAAAGATATGGCTTGTGTCAAGTGAAATCGTTCAGAACATCGAAGAAGCACAGGGCATTTTCCAAAATTATTTGTCGCTAGGACATGAGGGTATTATCCTTAAAGATGGCAGCGGAGTTTGGGAAGATAAGCGCGTTAAGACTCAAATAAAATTCAAAGCTGAATTAGATTGTGATCTTCGTATTATTGATATTCAACCTGGAACTGGAAAATATACAGGAATGGTTGGAGCATACATATGCGAAAGCGAAGATGGCATTGTAAAAGTTGATGTTGGTTCTGGTTTAACAGACGAAGAGCGTACTAACTTTGATGTAATTGGAAAGATAGCAACTGTATTGTATAATGCTAGAATTAAAAATAAACAAGGTGAAGAATCTCTCTTTCTTCCACGCTTAGTAGAAATTCGTGAAGATAAAGATAAAGCAGATTCATCGAATAAAATTAAATAACAGTGTAGAATAAATCGTTTATATAGTATAATAGCTATCAATCAATGAAAGGAGCAATATATGCCTAGTGTATTTTTAGTTAGCGATACGCATTTCGGTCACACTGGCGTATGTCGCTTTACGCGTAATGATGGTGTTACTAAGTTAAGGCCTTGGGATAACGCCGATGAGATGGATGAAGAAATGGTTAAGCGTTGGAACGAGCGAGTAAAGCCCACCGACAAAGTGTATCATCTTGGTGATGTTGTTATTAATCGTAAAGCCTTAAAGATTATGCCAAGATTAAACGGTGACAAAGTTTTAATTCGTGGTAATCACGATATCTTTAAAGATGATGAATATCGCTTGTACTTTAGAGAGCTTAGAGCTTATCACGTTATGAACGGTATGATCCTTAGTCATATTCCATTGCACTCGGATTCAATGGGTCGTTTTGGTACTAACATTCATGGACACTTACATGCAAATCGTGTGCGTAAAGCTCGCGGTGTTGATGCTAGAACTGGCGATATTTTGTACAGTGATGAGATTGATGTTCGTTATCATTGTGTTTGCGTAGAACAAACCGATTTTACTCCGATCTTGTTTGAAGATGTTATCAAGCGGATCGAAGCAGAAGGCGGCACTATAGGGTTTAAGAACGGCAATTTCAGTAAAGCCGATTAAAGTTCTGGGCCTCTAGCTCATGTTGGTTAGAGCAGCGGCCTCATAAGCCGTTGGTGCCGTGTTCGACTCACGGGAGGCCCACCAAGATTGCGACTGTGGTGAAATAGGTAGACACAAGAGACTTAAAATCTCTCGCCTTCGGGCATGCCGGTTCGATTCCGGCCAGTCGCACCAGATTATGCACCGATGGCAGAGAGGCTAATGCAACGGACTGCAAATCCGTAAAATCGTAGGTTCGAATCCTACTCGGTGTTCCAGAAATTGGTATAGTAACATTTTTAGCCGTTTTTAGCCTAATTCAGCCCTTATAAATCAACAACTTATGTGACCCAAATGCACCAGAATGCACGAAATGTGCTTTAGAAGGGGTATACCTGCATACGTGCTCTTGAGTGCACCTGAAGTCCGTTAAAATAACGGTGTACATTAATTCGTCTCTATAGTATAATAGCTATATCAAATGGAAAAAGGATAGAGAATGAATAAGAAAAGCAAAGATGAAGTAACAACTATAGACGGCATAAAGATTACATTATGCGCATATCGTAAACCTAAAAAAGGCACAACGACTTTTCCAATTGAAAAATCTCGCTATACCGTATGGACGCAAACTGTAAGTCGTTACACACGTGGTACTGGCGCTTGTCAAGGAACTGTAGGTCTATAATGAAAAATTACGTATTCAAAAATCTTGATCTTCATTGCACGAAATGTAAAGAAGATATTGTTTCTGATCTAGAATGCTGGGACAACGTAGACAATGTTTATTTTTGCCCGATGTGTGGTCAGAACGCATATGAAATAAGTGAGTTGTTTGAAATGGCAAATCAAGATCAATGGCCGCGAGATTATGAAGACCACAATCAACAACAAAGTGAGTACCCCTGGAAATGAATAATAGAAAAATGAATAAGCCTCCACGTAATATTTGGTTTGTGCTGTGCCGGTTTAGAAAAGCTGGCGCTCATGAAAAGACGAATAAAGCTTTGCGTAAAGCTGAAAATCAAAAACCAATAGACGAATAACGGTGTACATTAATTCGTAATTGATATATAATAGACTACGAATTGTTGAATTTCAAAAGTCCTCTCTAAGTCAACGGTAAATACGGTGCATGAGGCACGATAAGGTTTGGTGGTTAATCCTTTTTATAAGAAAAACCACCACCTATAAGTAAGTGCATTGCCCAGTACCGTTGAGGATGGAAGTAAGTCAGGCGAATGGGGTAACCCATTAAAGAGTTTGCATTCAAGAGTTTAATCTCAAGTCCAATAAATACGTGATAACAGGAGTGCGCAGAGCAAATGCATAACTCAGGAAGGGATTTGCCAGTGCACTTTCTTATAGGATATAATAAGGAGATTTGGCTGAGTGGCTTAAGGCAGCGGTTTGCTAAACCGTCGATCGGCGAAAGCTCGGTCCATAGGTTCAAATCCTATAATCTCCGCCAGTATTAAAGAGTGAGAAATGTAGTATTAGTTTAGTGTTATGTGGAAGATTCCAGTGCACACTGGATAGTGAATCTCTGAATGGTTACATGATCGAATACTTGTAATCAGGAGTTGTACGAGGAAGAATGCCCCACTTGCGCATGGGGAATAAGCCGAGTCGTTAAAAACAAACTTTGATACGGTTAAGGTCAGACATAACGCATAACACTAAACTAATATTATTGGAGCAATTGATGCTATGGCGTGTGCATCCCGAGACTGTAAATCTCGTCCCTTTGGGTAAACAATCTTGGTTCGACTCCAAGTTGCTCCACCAGTTTTGACTCGTTCGTATAGAGGTTATTACTGCGGATTGTCTATCCGCTTACGGGAGTTCGATTCTCCCACGAGTCGCCAGTTTGTATATGTTAAGAGATTTCTCTGGTTCGCCTAATCTGGTTATGGCACCTCGTTTGGGGCGAGGAATAATGTGAGTTCGAATCCCACACTAGAGACCAAGTATTATTCCAGTGTAGCACAGCGGTAGTGCAGTTGACTGTTAATCAATTGGTCGTTGGTTCGATCCCAGCCACTGGAGCCAAATGATATAAGTAGCAGATATCGCGGGGTACGTCAGCGGCAGACTACCAGCCTCATAAGCTGGAGGCCGAAGGTTCGAGTCCTTCCCCCGCAACCAAACTTAAGAGTATATATGACAATTGAAATAGAATCACGTGCATTTACTAATTGGCAAATAGATACTCTATTGCGTGATATAAATCCTAAAGAAACTGCAACCGTACAACACTATAACATTAAGAATCCTATAGAAGGCTTAAATACACTTAGTTCTGATTACAGCTATAAATCTAAAAAAGTAACATCTTCAGAGCATTTTTTAATTAAGAATTTTATAGATAAACACACGTATCGAGGTGTATGTAAAAGTGGAGTAATGTTATATTATCCAGAAAATTCTTATTCCGCAATGCATTGTGATAATGACTATCTACCAGGATGCAAATATAGTTCTATCGTATTTCTTAATGATGGTTTTGAAGGCGGTGATCTAATATATCCAAATCAAGGATGTATCATGCGTCCAACTAAAGGAGTAATGATCACTGCTCCATGTACTAGTGAATACCCACATTTCGTAACACAGATTACAAAAGGTGAAAGATTTTCATTAGTTTTTAGATTTTATTAGATTTAAATAAACGCCCTTATAGCTCAGCTGGTAGAGCACCGCACTTGTAATGCGGATGTCCCGTGTTCGATTCATGGTGGGGGCACCACTATAACAAAAGGTGAAATATGAAAAGAGCTTTTAATATATCGGCAGAAGAATACATTGCTGTTTTAGAAACAGAAGCAGAAACATTGCTTAGGCATTATTATGATCCTAATTCAGAAGGTACTGGTCATTTTAACACTACAGCAACCACTTTGCAGTTTAGAATAAATGAATTAAAAGAAGATATAAGCGCTAGAGTTAATTCATAAAATGGAAGTGTGGCTGAGCATGGCTTAAGGCAGCAGTCTTGAAAACTGAAGTACCGAAAGGTACCGTGGGTTCGAATCCTACCACTTCCGCCAGATTTCTCGGTGTAGTATAATGGTATTACAGCAGCCTCCAAATCTGCTTACGGGAGTTCGATTCTCTCCGCCGAGGCCATGCATTTAGCGCGCTTAGCTTTTGTAAGATCTCCAAAATCTACATCCCATTCTTTTCGTGGATCTAACTCTTTAGCATTCTTTGGTAATTTAAATTGCACATTTGCTAATTTTTGAATTTGATTAATCGGCAATCTAAAGCGTGTTAAATCATTACCTAAATTTGGATATGGTTCAATGTGTGGAAATAACCACGCAGCAAATTCTTTAGTTTGGTTATTAATTACGATTTTATAATAGGCGTGTGGAACAACAACTCCATCGCCTATTTTTTTATTATTAGCGCCGTATATTCCACCAACATAAATCGTATGTGGTTGAGAACTTTGTACAGCCCAACCTCGTATTGATGTCTCTAATGATTTCCATATTCCACGATTTAGCGATCCAGCTTGTGGCGCCATATTAGTCATGAGAAAAGATTCATACTCTACTTGCTGATCCCAAGATAAATCTCCATCGGGCACCATGTGTCCTTTGTCGTATCCAGTCCCAACATAGTCGTCAGGATGAGCACCATTTACAATAGACTCATCGGCCACGAATGCATTAGTGCGAGCAAAACATCCTAATGCATTAGGTGGCGTGAGAGTATATGTTACATATCTTGGTAACTTAGCTGAAGCATCATACCCAACTAAATATGCTTGACGACATATATGATTGACTTTTGGATTTGCTACAGGTAATCCATAAGGAGCATGTATTGAGCATTTAGATAGTTGTTCAGGAGGACGTTGAGTCCAAGCTTGTGCAGATGATGCTATTAGCAAACACAGCAATACTATTAATTTCATTATATTTCATTCTACGTTAAGTTTGATAATTTTTTAATATAATTACTCATCATGTGATCTTTAATTCCCTTGAAGCGTTCTCCTTTTAAGAGCGCTTTTTTGCGAGATAGTAACATATCTGTAATGCGTTGCCAAATATTGTATTCCTTTATTTTACCGTTATAAGTCAAATAGACATTAGTACCATGATGTCTAAAGCCGAATAACAATGGAGGAACTTTAGGAACATCATCATTATTGTTTTGCACTCTAAAATGCACTACCTTAGAGTTTTCTGTAAATGCTTTTGTGCCAACTCTAGGCGAACCAAAAGTCACTAATGCTTCTACTTTATTAGAAATTCTACTAGCTGCAATAGTTGCCATTGCTGCGCCAAGACTATGCCCAGTGATGTATAGTGGTAGTGTACTTAGACTGGCGGTTAATTGTGCTTGGATATCAGGCCAGACTTTATCAAGTTCATCTCTAAATCCTCGATGAACTTCTCCGTTAGAAGTTCCAGAACGTTGATCTATTTCAAATACTTTGCGCATTTTTAAATCTGCAACAACATCTGATTTTTCTTTAACTTCTGTTCCTCTGAAACTCAATACATTATTAGTGCCATTAGTTAAAAAATATGCTTGGGCTCCATCTTTGTCGAAAAATTTAACAACAGAATATCCAAACATACCAAATTTTTTAACAGATGTATCTGGATTCTCGTATGTGATTTCAGAAATTTTAGCAAAAGTCAATAATTCATTCGCGTTCATGGTTAATTCCTATAAGTTAGTTTACAAAATTCATTACACGATCATAGATAGCGCATTAGCTGCAGTGATTATAAATCGCATTGCTGCTTCATCAGATGCAAGTTCTTGAGAAGCACGAACAGATGCTATTTCATCTGTTAAAAATTGATACTCTTCTAGTGTTAATTTATCATCAACGTATTGTTGGCGTAATTCTATAAGTTCAGATGCTAATGCTGCAGCTGGACCACCAGCACCTACTGCTTCTCTAAGTTTATCTAACATTTATCTTCCTCCCCAAGCTTCTGTAATAACATTTATTCTAGTTTTTTGAACTTTAATAACAGATTCGCAAAATAATTTCTTATCGGATTCTTTAGCTTTTACTACAGCCGTTTCTAATTGAGAAATAGATTTTGCTTGAGGATCGCCTCTTAGTTCAGAATATATTTTAAGATGTTGAATTTTATTCTCGGCGTCTGTCCAGTTCTTATCATCGCAGTTTAATTTTTCTACTGCAAGTTTAACAGAAACTAATTGACTTAACATAACTGGATCATGATCTCTTGGATATGCGTCCCATAAGTTCTTTATTGTAGAACAACCACTGAGAATTGTTATTGCTACTATTAATAAAAGTTTTTTCATTTTATTTCTTTTACCCTTTCATGTTCTATCATATGAATGATGTCATTGGTTAATTTTATTTCTAATTGTACAAACCGCATTTTTTCTATAAGTTTTTTTAACTCGATATTATAAAATGCAAGCTCTTCTTCCTTGCGCTTTCTACTATCTATTAAATCTGTTATTAAGATAATTTTAGGCTGATGGATTTGCATTAATCATACGCTAAACGAACTGCCACAACCGCATGTTGCTGTGGCATTTGGATTTGATATGATAAACTGCGAACCTTGAAGATCTTCTTTATAGTCAACGGTTGCCCCTGTTAAGTATTGCATACTCATAGCATCTATTAATATCTTTGACTCTGCCATTGGCATTTGAAAATCATCTTCGTTAATTATTTCATCGAAGGTAAACCCATAACTCATTCCACTACATCCGCCACCTTGCACGAATGTTCTTAAAAATAAGTCAGGATTATTTTCTTCTGCAAGAAGATCTAGAATTTTTGTTTTTGCTGATTCTGTTATAGTTATCATTTTTCTGTTTTTTCGTACATTACAGTATCAGTTTCACCTAAAGCCCATTTCGAATCGGTTTCAACTGACCACCTCTTTGTTGCTACTTTAAAGTCTGGATGTTTTAATTCTTTTGGATTGCTGCTTGGTTCTAATATGATTAACCTATTATTTGGCTGAGCAGCAAACTGCCCATTATCACACTGAATGAAATTATAAGACTTATGGTCTTCGACATCTTCAGAAAAGCCTGTATCAAGTACGTTAAAATCAGGATGAGCAGAATCAACTGTAAAAAGATAAACACCATATTGCCAACCTCCACTCTTTAGCTTAAACTTACATCTCATTGATTGAAGTTGCGCTTTCTTTATAATAGTTATATCATATGAAAGACAGTCCCACAACTGAAGATGATCTAATGGTAATGGTTCACCTTCGATTGGTTTCCAACAATATGCGTGAAGTGGCAATTTATCATATAGCGCACCATAGTTGTTTAAGTATGATTCAATACGAAATGCTTGGCCTCTTAAAGACTTAATGCTTACCCACCAACAAGCTTCTAGTTCTTCATGACCTTTTTCAAAGTCATAAAGAAACTCTTTGCGGACAAAACATTTTATCGGCGGTAAATTTGCAACTATATGTGCCATCGAATTCTTTTAGCCATGAGAATCTCCTTTTTATTTTACTCTGAAACTTTCTCCGCAACCACATCGGTCTTTTTCATTTGGATTTTTAAAATCAAATCCTTCATTAAGTCCATTACGAACCCAATCCATAGTCAATCCATTTAGATAAGGATCACTCTTTGCATCTACTAGAATTGCAAAATCTTTTTGAGCGTAATTAGTTACACCAACTTCATTATCATATTTGTCAACATATTCTATAGTGTATGCAAGCCCACTACAACCAGTAGTCTTTACGCCGAGCTTAATGCCAACGCCCTTACCTCTTTTCTGAAGTTGAGCTTTGATTTTATTGTATGCTTTTTCAGTTAACGAAATCATATATAAGGTCCATAAAATATTTGAGTGCTGGCTTCACCTTTGCCTAATACACAAGCTATTTTATCATCAAACTGAATAAACGTCCATGATTTGGATTGTTCGTTCACAAACAAACTATATTTTGGCGTGCTGACACCAAGTTCAGTGCCCAACCAGATGGGTTTTTCTTTGTAGTCGCCATTAATTAATGCTTGAAACAATGTTTCTGTGTCAGCACATTGCACGTACTTGTTTAGAGTCATCGATTGCGCGAACACATGTGCTGACACAACGCTTATTAGTATGATACTAAAACATAGCAGCTTAATCATGAATCATGTCTTTCTCTATAGTTTTTTATTGCCGCTTTGATCGCATCTTCAGCAAGTATTGAACAATGAATCTTAACTGGTGGGAGGGCAAGCTCGCTAGCAATCTCACTATTTTTAATCGCTGCCGCCTCGTCAAGTGTCCGTCCTTTGACC
>Ga0049082_10000321_pt1 | contig 13141 bp, 9 predicted proteins | sample GreLakmeHU45MSRF_FD_66718 | JGI IMG/M metagenome (GOLD analysis project Ga0049082, IMG submission 66718) | Freshwater lentic microbial communities from great Laurentian Lakes, MI, USA - Great Lakes metaG HU45MSRF | ecosystem: Environmental > Aquatic > Freshwater > Lake | place: Great Lakes... | reverse complement strand
CGCTGGATGGAATTTCAGGGCAAGCCGACGGCCACCGAGCGCAATGTCGCCGTGCATTGTGTGCCGCTCGACTTGGCTCCGGTATTGCGCGACGATCTGTTCGGTCGCGTCGTGACCACGGTGATTACGAGCGCCACACTCGCCACCGACGGCGGCTTCGGCTTTCTCGAGCAGCGTCTGGGGCTCGACGAGGGCACGTTCACTAAGCGCACAGCGATCTTCGAATCGCCATTCAACTATCCGCGGCAGGCGCTGTTGGTGGTGCCCACGGATTTGCCGGCCCCGAACGAACAGCCGCGCGAACATTTCGCGGCGGTGGTGCAGCAGATGCGCGACTTCATCGTGGCCAGTGACGGCGGCCTGTTCGGCCTGTTCACCAGTCATCGCGACGTGCGCGAGATGGCGCAGCAGCTGCGCGAGATGGGGATGGACGGGCCGACGCCGCTCTTGGTGCACGGGGAAGAACCGCGCGATGTGCTGTTGCAGCGCTTCCGCGATTCCGGTCGCGCCGTGCTGCTGGGCACCGCGACATTTTGGGAAGGGGTGGACGTCCCGGGTCAGGCGCTCCGGGGCCTACTCATCGCCAAACTGCCGTTTCGCGTGCCCAGCGAGCCCATGGTGGCGGCGCAGTGCGAAGCGATCGAAGCGCGTGGCGGTAATGCGTTTGCGGAGTTTATGCTGCCACATGCCTCGCTGCGCCTCAAGCAGGGCTTTGGTCGTCTGATCCGAACCGCCACCGACGCCGGGGTGGTGGTCATCAGTGACCCACGTGTGGTCACGAAGCGCTACGGGCGCGACTTGCTGAACGCGCTGCCGCCCGCGAAAAGAGTGATGGGGCCGTGGGGGACGGTGCGGGATGAGGTGTCTCGGTTTTATGCGAGCGACCGGACGAACGGATAGTTTTTCATAGGCTCCACTCACGCCCCACGACCTCGGACTTCCGACTTCCTATGCATACTCCGTCAAAGATCGTCTGCGTTGGCCGCAATTACGTCGCCCACGCCCGTGAAATGGGCAACGATGTGCCCACCGAACCGATGTTCTTCCTCAAGCCGCCGTCGTCGATCATCCGCGAGGGCGATGCGATCGTGCTGCACCCGATCTCGACGCATATCGAATTCGAAGGGGAGATCGCGCTCGTGATCGGCAAGCGGCTCACGAAGGCCACCGAAGAAGAAGCGATTGCGGGTATTGCCGGTGTGGTGGCGCTGAACGACGTGACCGCGCGCGACTTACAGCGCAGCGACAGCCAGTGGTCGCGGGCCAAGGGCATGGACACCTTCTGCCCGATCGGACCGGAAAGTGCGGCGCCGGCCGATCTGTCGGGGATCACCCTGATCACCCGGGTGAACGGCGTGGAATGCCAGCGGGCCACGGCGGCCGACATGGTGTTCCCGATCCCGATGCTGCTGTCCTTCATCTCCAAGTTCATGACGCTCGAACCGGGCGATATCGTAGCCACCGGCACCCCGGCTGGGACGAAAGCCCTGCATCCCGGCGATGTGGTTGAAGTGGAGCTGGTGGGGCTCAGCATCGTGTCCAATCCCGTCGTCGCTGGCACCTGAGCCGAATTACAGGGTATCTTTCCGGTAATGTCCACGATTCCCCCCTCCCGCAGTCGCCAGGGTTCAGGTGACACGCCGCCGGTTCCGCCGGCGGGGGAATCGGCAGCGCCGAATGCCAACCGCAAACGCGGCGCGATCAGCGCCCGTGCGCGGTCGGGCGGGGCGGTTCGCGAAAAGCAGCGTGCGTCGCGTGCGGTGCTCATTGCGGTGGGTATTCACCTGGTCGTCGGCGTGGTGCTGCTGCAGGTGCTCACCTTTGGCCACGGGATTCCCTCGTGGCTCCGGTTCGGCGCCGGCGAGCAGCCACTCGAGGAGCGACTCACGTACGTCGCGCCGCGCGTGCCGCCCAAGCCGGTGGCGCAGGTGAAGAAGCCGACCACGACGCGCGCGACCACCATGCGCCCGTCGGTCACCACGCCGGTTACCGCAGGCCCGGAAGTGGTGTCGGCCCCGTTGGCGCCGCGCGACACCGGCAGCGGTGCCGCCGTGGGGCAGGGAGACGGCAGCGGCATCGGCACCGGCGACCCCAACGTGCGCGGTGTCCGGCCCGGCTATTTCGATGGGCGCGTGTGGCGTGATCCCGTGGTCGTGGGCAACGCCGGCGGTGGCGGTGGGGGCGATCGCGCCGACAACCTCGACAGCATCATGGGATTCATGCTGACGCAGGCGGCCGACTCGCTCGATTCGCTGAACCGCGCGCAGGGCCGCACCGGTCGTAAACCCGGTGACTGGACCAAGACTGGCAAGAACGGCGAGAAGTGGGGCTGGGACAGCCAAGGCATTCGCCTGGGCAAGGTCATGATCCCGAATGCGCTGCTGGCGCTGCTGCCGCTCAATGCCGGGACCGCCGGTCGAATGAGCGGTAACCTCACGCAGATGGACGCCGACCGAAGGCTGGCCGCGTCACGCACCGATATCATGCGCATGTCCGAACGCGGCATGGGCGAAGCCGACTTTCGCAAAATCGTGAATGAACTGCGCGATCGTCGCGAGAAGGAACGCCGGGTCCGATTAAAGGCGCCGAGCGCCACGGTGGCCGCCCCGTTGAAGAGCCCCGGCGACCGGTAGCACGGCGACCCTACTCGTCCTGCTTCAGGAAGGCCACCGCCGCCGCCACCCGCGCCAGCGAGTGCGCGCGCCCCAAGTACAGCAGCACCTCGAAAATGCCCGGGCTTACTGTCTTGCCCGTGAGCGCCACACGCAGCGGCTGAAAGACCTTGCCGCCGGAGATGCCTTTCTCCTCGGCCAACTTCCGCAGCGCCTCTTCCATCGCGGCCGGCTCCCAGCTGTCGACCGTGGCCAGTCGATCGTGCGTGGCCTGCAGGATCTCGCCGGTGACCGCGGCGTCACGCCACTGCTTGTCGATCGCCTCGGCCTCGTACTCCACCGTTTCGCCGAAGAACGTGGTGGCCAACTGCACGATCTCGTCAGTGAGACGCGCCCGCACACGCAGCAATTCCAGCACGCCGTGAAACCACTCGGGACGTGACTCGAGGTCGGCCACCGTGGCCAGCCCTGCCTTCTCGAACAACGGCGCCACCACGAGCGCCAGCTCGGCGATCGGAATCAATGCCAGATGCTGGCCGTTCATCCACTCCAGCTTCTTCGTGTCGAAGATCGCGGCCTTGGCGTGCAGGCCATGCACATTGAAGCGCTCGATCAGCTCCGGCAGCGGCATGACTTCGATGTCGTCACCCGGCGACCAGCCGAGCAGTGCCAGGAAGTTTAGCATCGCCTGCGGCAGGAAGCCCAGGTGCTGATAGTCGCCGACCGCCGTCGCGCCATGACGCTTCGAGAGCTTCTTCCCGTCGGCGCCGTGAATCATCGGCACGTGCCCGAACTGCGGCACGTCCGCGCCCAGCGCGCGATACAACAAAATCTGCTTCGGCGTGTTCGAGATGTGATCGTCGCCGCGCATGACGAGCGTAATGCGCATCGCGATGTCGTCGCTCACCACCGCCATGTTGTACACCGGCGTGCCGTCCGACCGGAGGATGATGAAATCCTCGATGTCCTTGTTCGGGAAGGCGATGCGCTCGTGCACGAGGTCCGGCCACTCAGTGTAGCCATCGGGCACCTTGAAGCGGATGGCGTACGGCTCGTGCCGCGCCAGCTTTTCGGCAATCTCCGCCTCGCTCAGCATGGCGGTGTCGCGATCGAAGCGGTACGACTCGCCGCGGGCCTCGGCCTCGTTGCGCAGCCGCTCCGTTTCTGCTGCCGGCGTGAAGTCACGGTACGCGGCGCCGCTGTTGAGCAACCGATGCGCGTCGGCGTAGTGCCGCTCCACGTTGGCCCCCTGGTACACGACCTCTTCGTCCCACGTGAGGCCGAGCCACTCGAGGCCATCGAAAATGGCGCGGGTGCTTTCGTCCGTGCTTCGGGCGCGATCGGTGTCTTCGATGCGCAGGAGGAAGTCGCCGCCGAACTTCTTTGCGTACAGCCAGTTGAACAGGGCAGTGCGCGCGCCGCCGACATGGAGAAAGCCGGTCGGTGACGGGGCGAAGCGAACCCGGGGGCGCTTCGCGGGAGACTCTGACGACGACATATATGCGGCAGACCGAAGAATCGGGGACGCTACAGGACTCTATAAAAACAGCGCGGGCCCGCCGACAGTGCAGCGGACCCGCGCAGCGGAGAGGGCGGGATTCGAACCCGCGATAGAGGTTGACCCCCTATGCCGGTTTAGCAAACCGGTGCCTTCAGCCTCTCGGCCACCCCTCCCAAGCTTGCCGACGGTGCCCGAAGGCAGCGGTGCAGGCCAGTTGTACGACAGACCTGCAATCTCACCCAGAGGCGCCCCGGGGTCAACCGGTGGCGGAATCGGGAGTTCGCGTTACTTCCCCGCGGCCTTGAGCACTGCGTCACGCGTGGCCTTGAACTCGGTGCCGGGCTTCCACGTCGGCCACACGGTGCCGTTGGCCACGCGGTAGCCGACCTGCAGCAGCACCTGCGTATCTTCAACCGCACCGGTCAGATCCCAGTCGGGCTTCACTTCGTCACTCGGCTGGTGGTAATCGCGCGACGTGTATTCTTCGCGCTTCTTCATGCCGTAGGTGGAGTCCTTGCCCACGAATTGCACACCGGGTTCGGTGTACAGCGCGGGTACGCCCTGCTTGGCGAACTCGAAGTGGTCGGAGCGATAGAAGAAGCCTTTCTCCGGCTCCTGATCAGGCGCCAACACGCGACCGGCGGGACGGATCACATCGGCGAGCACGTCATCGAGCGTGCTATTGCCGAGGCCGATCACCGTCACGTCTTTCGTGCGGCCCCACTGGCTGAAGCCGTCCATGTTGATGTTGGCGAGTACGTTGGCCAACGGCACCGGCGAATTTGCGGCGAAATACTTCGCGCCCAGGAGACCTTGCTCTTCGCCAGTGAGCGCCACGAACATGATGGAGCGCGCCGGCTTGGTGGGGAGGGCACTGAATCCCTTCGCGATGGCCAGTAGCTGCGCGGTGCCGCTCGCGTTGTCGAGCGCGCCATTGAAGATCTGGTCGCCCGTGATGCTGGTGTCGCGACCCAGATGATCCCAGTGCGCGCTGTAGATCACGTACTCGTTCTTGCGGGTGGCGTCGCTGCCTTCAAGCGTGGCCACGACGTTGCGCGATGCCACGCGACGCGTGCTGTTGCTGATGTGAATCTTGGCGGAGGCGCCAAGTGAGATCGGTGCAAAGTCCTTGCGGCGTGCAGCTGCTTTCAACGCGGCGAAATCCTTACCCACCGCTTTCAACAGTGCCTCGGCCTTGGGCTGCGTGATCCAGCCTTCCACCTTGGTGCGCCCTGTGTTGCCGTCGGCGGTGGCGATGTCGAACTGTTCGAGCGCGGCGTTGCCACTCAGCACGTCGAACGGATAGCCGGCGGGTCCCGTTTCGTGAATGATGAGCGCACCGGCGGCGCCTTTCGCGGTGGCGATTTCGTACTTGTAGGTCCAGCGACCGTAGTACGTCATCGCTTTCCCCTTGAACATCGTGCTGTCGAGTTTCGTGCTGTCGTTTGGATCGGTCACGGCCGGATCACTCACCAGCATGACGAGTACTTTGCCCTTCACATCCACGTTCTTGTAGTCGTTCCATCCGTACTCTGGGGCATCGACGCCGTAGCCCACGAACACCATCTCGGCGTCCACGTCGATCACCGGCACCTCGTGACGTGTACGCGCGATGTAATCGGCAGGGAACGACAGCGGAATCACGCGCGAACCGATGCGGAACGATGCTTCCGGTTTGCCGATGATGCCGGAGAAGGTGGCGTTCTGCACGAACGAGCCGTCGGGCATGCCGCCCTTGAGCCCCATCGCGGCGAACTGCGACTGGAGGTAGGCGACGGTTTTGTCTTCGCCTGGCGTGGCTGGCGCGCGGCCTTCGAGCGAGTCGTCGCTGAGGGCTTTGGTATGGGCCATCAAGCCATCGGCGGTGATGGCAGCGAGGGCGGGCGCGAGCGCGGCGTCGACGCTGGGCGCGCTCGCCGAACCCGGGGCGGCGTCACCCGAGCTGCAGGCCGAGAGAACCGTCAGGGTGGCGGCCAGTCCCAGAGCGACGGCGCGCGGGGAACGCGACAAGCGGCAGGGCCGCGAAAATGAAGAGGGCATCCGTCAATCTTGCCGCGTGCGCCGGCGCGATGCTACCAGTCGAGGCGCATAATCTTGCCGGTGCCGCCCACGATCCAGGCGCGGGTGCCGACGGCGCTCACGCCGGTGGTCAGCGCATTGGTGAGTGTGCGCCAGCTGCGTGCGCCGTCGCTGGTGATAAAAGCGCCGCCGTAGCTGGTGACCACGGCCGTTTCGCGGCCGACGCCCGGCACCCACGCCACACCGACCAGCGCCCCAGGCAGGGGGGGGCGGGTGCGGAGCTCCCAGGTGCGTCCGGCGTCGGTGGTGATGCCCACCACGGCGGTCGAGGAGTCGGTGCGGAGTCGGTTGATGTCGGCGGCCACGAGCATGCCCATTTGGCTGTCCTTGAACGCCATGCCGGTGAGACCGGCCACGGTGCCGCGGGTTAACGGCGTGTTCTCCACGTCCCACGTGCGGCCGCCATCACGGCTGCGCAGGAGCCGTGCGCCGGGCGAGCCGGTGGCGATGAACACGGCGCGCGCGTCGCCGTGCACTACGCACAGGCCACTGGCCGCGAAGGCGCCTTCGCCGGGCAGGGGGGCCGGCACCGCCGTCTGCGCCAACAACGTCCACGTCGCGCCATCGTTGTCGGTGTGCAAAATGTTGGTCCGTCCGCCCGACGCATCGCTGAAGGCGACGCCGGTGCGACCGCGACCACGGCCGAACGAGAGGCAGTCGTAGAACGCGGCCGTGTCGGGATTCATGAACTGCAGCGTCCACGAGGCGCCACCGTTGGTGGTGCGATAGATCCGCGACTTGGCGCCGCTGCCCGACGACATGATCCACGCCGTATCGGCGTCGATGGCGTGCACATCGCGAAACTCGAGCGAGTCGCCGCTGGCGGTCGGACGAGCCTCCCAGCGGTCCCCGCCGTCAACGGAGCGGAGCACCACGCCGCCGTGCCCGGAGGCCCACACCACGCGCTCCGACACCGCGTGCACCGCCTGGAGCAGCTTGGGCGTGCCGCTGGTCTGCTCGGTGATGCGCACCGCGGGCGCCAACGAAGGCGGCGAGCCCTGCGCGCCCGCCGGCCGCGCAAGCGCGCTCACGGCGACGAGCCATGAGAGCGCGCCCATCAGCATGACACGCCGGCGGGACAGACGGAGGGGACGACTGGCCATGTTATCCATACCGAAGAAGCTATCCGCACGATCACCGGGATGGTCGCGACCCGCCTGCTTCTCGGTGTCACGCTCCTCGACAAGACCGGCGCCACCGTCTCGGCCATTCAGGCCACCATCGTTGTCGATACGGCGTAGGTGAGATTCGAACTCACGGAACCCTTTCAGGTTCGGCGGTTTTCAAGACCGCTGCCTTAAACCACTCGGCCACCACGCCTTCAGGTCGCGCGGCGCTGGCGCCGCTGCCCTAAGAGAAGAAAATGGCGAGGGCCCCGCGCGGGCAACCCCCGGGGGGGACCAATGCCTCGGCCGCGCCCGCAGCGGGTATATTCTCAAGATTGCATAACGTCGTTCCTGCACGATGGAACGTCACGGTTTTTACCGCCCGAGAGTGAATGACCATGCCAGAGCTGCGCAAGCCGTACCTCCTCTACCTTGGCGAATCCACCCATCCCACCGACGCCAAGACCGCCTGCGGTCTGCGCGACTGGTGCCCGGATGACGTGATGGGCGAATGGAGCTTGCCGCAGGCTACCGTGAGTGTGGGACTTCCGCGTCTCTCTCCCGCCGAAGCGGCAGCCCGTGGCGCCGGCAGTCTGGTGGTCGGTATTGCGCCGGTCGGCGGACGCGTGCCCGACAGTTGGCTACCAGATCTCGAGGCGGCCATCGCCAGCGGGCTCGACATCGTGAGCGGCATGCATATGCGGCTCACGTCGTTCCCCTCGCTGGTCGCGGCCGCGCAGCAGCACGGCGTGCGCCTCATGGACGTGCGGCACAGCGATGCCACGTTTCCTGCCGGCAGCGGGGATAAGCGCACCGGTATGCGCGTGGCCACCGTGGGCACCGACTGTGCGCTCGGCAAGAAATACACGGCGCTGTCCCTCACGAATGCCCTCCGCGCGCGGGGGGCGAAGGCCACGTTCCGCGCGACGGGGCAAACCGGCATCATGATTGCCGGCAGCGGCATCGCGATCGACGCCGTGGTCGCTGACTTTATTGCCGGAGCGGCCGAGGTCTTGTCACCGAACAACGCGCCCGATCATTGGGATGTGATCGAAGGGCAGGGCTCGCTGTTTCATCCGGCCTACGCCGGCGTCACATTGGGGCTGCTGCATGGCTCGCAGCCCGACTGCATCGTGCTCTGCCACGACCCGTCGCGACTCACGATCGAGTATCGCCCGAATCATCCGCTCCCGTCGCTGGCCGACGCGGTGGCGCAGTATCTCACGGCCGCGCGCGTGACGAACAAGCACGTGCGACTGGCGGGGGTGAGCATCAATTCGTCGACGCTTTCTGACGCCGCGTGGTCTGAGTACGCGGCGCGGGTTGGTGCAGAACTTGGTGTGCCGGTGTGCGATCCGATGCGCGGCGGGCTCGATGCGATCGCGGCGTCGGTGTTGTCCACCTGAATCGCTGAACCGAAAACTTGCCGAGCCACACCCCTTATTTCGGCCAGCCCGGAATCTGAATCGCCGGCATGATGCGCAGCGCGTTCTGGTAGTACACCTTCTTCAGCACGACGTCCGGCAGGTCGATGCCGTACAGCTTCCAGAAGGCGTGATAGTCGCGGTAGTAGTCGAAGTAGTCGTCACGCGTTTCAAACACGCGCCAGTAGTACGGATACTCCTCGGGCTGGAACGAATCTTTGCCGAAGAGCAGACGGTCCTGGTACTTGATGAAGAAGTCGTGCGCGCTGCGCGGCTGACGACCGATGTCGTACAGCACCGCGCCCACTTCGGCCAGCACGTTCGGCATCTTGTCGAACATGCGTCCCAAGCGCCCGAGATCGTTGGCGTGCCAGCCTAAGTGCGCGGCCACGAACGTCGTCTTCGGATGACGCAGGAACAAACTGTCACGCTCGGCCATGAGCTGGTTGAAGCTGGGATAACGATCCTGCGGATACAGCCGCTCGGGGAAGAGCGTGAGCTCAAGCCACCGTTCGTTCGTGTTATCGACTTCGCGGAAGAATTCCTGCGGGTCGGCGGTGTGAATGAACACCGGCAGCTTGAGACGCGCGGCCGCTTCCCAGATGGGATCGAGGTCGGGGTCATTCAACCGCAGGCGCGTGCCGTCGGCCTTCTTCGTGCTCAAACCGAAGCCTTTGCCGATTTCGCCGATGCCCACCGCGCCGCCTTTCACATCGGCCTCAAGCTGGGCGACCGCCTTCGCCGCCCACCCGGGACCCACGCCGTTCAGGTTCACGCCGGTCAGCAGCCGAACGCGATCCTTCATGGTCGGCGAGCCGTTCACCAGCTCCATCGTGCGGGTGAGTCGGTCACCACTCACGTTGTCGGCGGCGATCATGAGCCGCACGTTCACCGAGTCCATCGACGCGCCGAGTCGCGCGATACCATCGGCGTTGCCAAGCAGCCCCGACGGATGGCCGTGGAAATCGACGACTGGATACTTCGCCTTCCACTTCATCCCAGCGGCGGGCACGATCAGCGTGGACTTGGGCCGATAGTCCACAATGCTCGGCGGCGGTGACGCCGGCGCGAGGCAGTTGTTGGGACGAATCTCCGTCGTACCGGCGGGGCACTCTTCACCAGGCTTGACCGGCGTGCCGCCGCGGAAGCCGGCAGGGGGACGCGGCGGCTGTGTGGCCGGCGGCTGCTGCGCCGAGAGAACAGTTGGTAGTAGGGCCGACGCCATGGAGAGGCCAACGGACAGCCCAAACGCAAAACGGGAGCGACGCACTGGCAGACTCCTGAGGTGGGAAACGAGACGGGGATCAACATGTCGTTGATCCCCGGCCTTCGACAGAGCCATGTGGCTTACTTCGAGTCGGGCTTGGCCTGCGGCACCAATAACTGCTGCTGCGGACCGACGTCGGCACCCGGCGTCACTGGCAGCACCGGCTGACGGTCGAAGCCGAACACCTGCGCGCGGCGCATGGCCGTCGCGATGCCCTTCGATTGCTGGTAGACCGAGTCCGAGAGGGCGGTCTGTCCCGTCTGTGCCAGCGCTTCGGCCAGCGTGACGCCACTGATCACGTACAGATCCGGGATGCCGACCGATGCGTCGTCTACCCATCCCTTGCGGGCGGCCAGTGACTTGGTGGCGGTGAAAACCTTCGTCCACAGTTCGTACGAGCGCTTCACGTCCACCATGCCTTCACCCTGCACCAGTACGGTGTCGCGTCCCGGAATGATCTGCTGGCCCACCAGCTTCTTGGCCATGCCCTGCGTGAGGACGTAGCGCTCGAGACCAAGTTCGTACGGGTATCCACCCGCGGTGCGGCTGAAGTAGATCGGCCGATCGGGGTAGGTGTCGCGGATCATGAAATACACCAGCTGGTCGGCGCGCATGAGCTGCGGCGAACGCGGCGCGGCGATGATGTCGCCCTTTTGGAACGCGGCGTTCGGCGGCGTCTCGATGGCGAGCGGCAGCGCGTCGGCTTCGTCGAAGGTCATCTTGACTGGCGAACCGACCGGCTTCTTCCACTGCTGGCTGCGGTAGATCTCTGGACCCTTGGCCGCATCGTACTCGTACACCGGGCGACGGATCATCTGTCGCGTGTACCAGTCGGTGTTCATCAGCGACGTGTTCGCTACGATGACGTCCTTGCGGATGCCTTCGACTTCCTGCGCGTACCAGAGCGGGAAGGTGTCGTTGTCACCGACGGTGATCAGGATGCCGTAGGGCTCGACCGAGTTGAGTAGGTCGCGCGCGAAGTCAGTGGTATCAGTCTGGTTGCTACGCGAGGCCTGCTGCCAGTTGCCGAACAGCGGGATGAACGCCACAGCCAGCAACGGCGACGCCAGCAGGAAGCTGCGCGTGCGCGGCTCCACCACCGTATCGCGACCCAGCTTCACTTCATCGGCGCCAAACAGGCTGGCCACCGTTTCCCACAGATACACGAGACCCAGCGCGGCCCACACGCTGAGAGCCGAGAAGCTCCACAGATAGAAGTAGTCTCGATCGCGCACTTCTCGTGGTACGGAGTCGCCAAGATCTAGCGCCTGACTGTGCCCGTACTTGAAATTCAGATAGAAGATCAGGCCAAACGTCATCGTGCCGATGAGTGGTCCGAAGAAGTAGAAGCTGCGTCGGTCCTTCTTGAAGTGCATCCAGCCACCGAGGATGCACAAGATGAAGTAGAACACCGCGAGCCCGTTCTGCAGCCCGGGATTCTCCTGATACGCGTCGCGAAGCCACTGCCACTTGAAGTACAGCCAGTACATGCCGACCTGCGCGGTCAGCGGCGCCTGGCGCTCACCGAGCTCCGGCTTGCCGTACTGTCCACGATTGAAGTTGTACATGAATCGGTCGTACGTGAGCGCCGAGAAGGTGCAATCCATCTTCAGCTCGGTCACGCAGCCGGTGGGTTCGCCTTCGTTGATCGCGGGGAAGTGCGCCGCGCGAATCGGCTGCGTGGCGAACGGCGTCATGCCGAACACCAGCGCGGCGCCGCAGGCCACCAATAACTTCCAGCGTAGAATCGATGACGGCCGACGAATCAGCACCGCAAGTCCGACCGCCGGCGCGGCCAGCATGCCGGCCATGTGGTTGGCGTAGCCGAGGCCCAGCAGGTACGCCACGAGCACGAGCAGACGGTCAGCCACTGGGCCTTCTGGATCATCACACCAGCGCACGGTGAGCCAGCAGATGATCGCCAAGCCCACCAGCGACACCGTGTACACTTTTTCGTTCACGACCGACTGATTCCACACCGTGAACGCGGTGGAGCCAATTAGGGCGGCCAGTGCACCGCCGGCGATGCGCTGCCAGCGACGCGGCATCCACTGGACGAGCACGCGTTCGGTAATCAGGAACCACAACCCGGCCGACACCGCGCTCGACAGCGCCGCCAGCACATTAATGCGCATGGCGACGGTCGGGGCGATCGGCAGGATCGCGAAGACGCGTCCGATCAACACGAAGAACGGATTGCCCGGCGGATGCGGAATACCGAGGACGTACGCGGCCGCGATATACTCGCTGGTGTCCCACATGGACGTCGTCGGGGCCAGCGTGACGAGGTACAGGAGAAACACGACGAGGCCGGCGAGAGCGGCGGCCAGGTACGACGGGCGGTAATCAAGCTCGGCCGCGCCGGCACTCATGGCGGCGGCTGGCCGGGAAGCGGCAGTCGCGGAAGCGGTGGCTGCGACGGTCATGGACTGGTCGGAAGGTGGGGCGGCTCCGGACCGGGGGCGGCCGGAGCTGACACAATCAGGTAAGTTCGCAGACAGCGGCGGGGGGCACAACTGCTTCCCGCCGGGTCCGGGCCCCTCACCTCCCCCAGACGCATGGATAAGCGCGATTTTCTCCGTACAGCAGGCGGTGCTCTCGGGAGTGCCTCCCTCGGCCTCCTGTTCACGCCGGCCCAGCTGCTGGCGTTTTCCCGCCTGCCGGTAGCTGAGCTGGCTGGCCGAGCTGATTTCTGGGACGTGCTGCGGGCCAAGTATCTGGTCCCGGCTGACTATGTCCACCTCGAGCATGGGTACTACTCCATGCAGTCGCAGCCGGTCTTGGAGCGCTTTATCGGCCACGTGCGGGCCGTGAATGCCCAGAGCTCGCGCTATATGCGCACGGTGCAGGGCGCCAATAAGGCGAGGGTGCAGGCCCGTCTGGCCGCCCTGGCCGGATGTTCGCCCGATGAGCTGATCATTACCCGCAACACCACCGAGTCGCTGGACACGGTGGTCTCGGGTTTCGACTGGAAGGCGGGCGACGAAGCGGTGATGGCGGTGCACGATTACGGCGCCATGCTCGATCAGTTCGCCCTCATGGGCCGCCGCTGGGGCGTCGTGAACCGCACGGTCACCGTGCCGCTCGATCCGCGCAGCGACGACGAGATCGTGCAGGTGTACGCCAACGCCATCACCCCTCGTACGCGCCTG
>Ga0049082_10000317_pt1 | contig 13176 bp, 7 predicted proteins | sample GreLakmeHU45MSRF_FD_66718 | JGI IMG/M metagenome (GOLD analysis project Ga0049082, IMG submission 66718) | Freshwater lentic microbial communities from great Laurentian Lakes, MI, USA - Great Lakes metaG HU45MSRF | ecosystem: Environmental > Aquatic > Freshwater > Lake | place: Great Lakes... | reverse complement strand
TACACGAAATCACGGTCGCACTTCGAGGCGGAGCGGTACCTCGAACAGGGGAAGCCGGATGATTATCTCATCCAGAGCGGGTGGCTCGCTCGGCATCTGGCGCTGGTCCCTCCATTGAATGCGGCCGCCTCCCTTCGGGCGATCTCGGTCACGTATGGCATCCCCCACACCCTGACGGGGGCGCCCCGCACACTGCCGATCCCGAGACCCGACCAGTTTCGGGTCAACACGCCGTCGGAGCTGGCGCTCCAGCGACTGTATAGCACCGCGTGGGCGCCGCTCCGCGACAGCGCCACAGACGCGCTTGGCACTGCCAACATGCTGCGTATGCTGGACTTTGACGGCTACCGTTCCTCGAATGGGGCGACGTATGGCACCGACAATTTCGGACAGGCGCTCAAGTCGATCGCCGTGCTGATTAGGGGTGACGTTGGGCTCGAGGCGGCGCACGTGGACCTCGGCGCCTGGGACACACATGCCAATCAGGGCACCGTCGGTGGTTCGATGGCCAGCCTCATGGAGGAGCTGGCCGCGGGGCTCGGCGCGTTCTGGCAGGACGTCATGCAAGGCGCCCGGTCCACCCGAGTGACGCTGGTGGTCAACACGGAGTTCGGGCGCAACGTGCGCGAGAATGGCTCCCTAGGGACAGACCATGGCAGGGCCGGCGTGATGTTCGTGATGGGTCCCGCGATCGCGGGCGGGCGGGTCCTCACCGACTGGCCGGGGCTCGAGCGGGAAGAGCTCGAAGATGGCCAGGACCTTCGGGTGACCATCGATACGCGCGACGTGCTTGCCGAGATCGTCCAACGCCGTCTGAGCAACTCGAACCTGTCGGTGGTGTTCCCCGATTATCTCCCGCGTTTCCGTGGAGTGACGAAATGAAGGTGATGCGCGTGGTGTGGTTCGCGGTGAGCCTGTTGGGCGCGACGGCCTGTGAGGGGGCGATGGGCCCGGCTGGCCCGCAGGGTCCGGCGGGTCCGGCCGGTCCACAGGGGGTGCCGGGGGGTCAGGGGCAGACCGGTCCCACTGGTCCTGCCGGTCCTGCCGGTCCTACCGGTCCGCAGGGGCCGTCCGGTCTGGTGAACCGATCCGAGGCCACCGGCCTGTTTGACGCATCGGGTTCGTACACGATGACCTTGCCGTCCGCCTCCGTGGCCAACAACAAGCTGCCCTTTGTGGCATGCTGGATGTCCATCGACGGAAAGACCTGGATTTCCGTGAGCCAAGCCCCGGCGCTTGCGGGTGATGTCTTCTGCGGCCTGACAGGTATTGGTACGGTTCCCGGCGTGACCATCGTGAATGGCGTGGCGGGTTGGCGGTACTATTTGCTTGCCATGTGGTAATGCCACGACCCCGCTTGTCCGCCCGTGTCGCGCGCCGGTGGTCCCTCGGTGTGCTGATCGGCGGTGTGGCCTGCACCGCGGTTACGGACACGCCCTCGCCGGCGCTCCAGGCCACTGCGGAGGTCACGGTCACGCTGCCGGCGGTCCATCTCGGCCCCGATGCGATCCAGGCCGCGAGTGCGGACATCCAGCTGATTCCGGCCAATCGTGCGCAGGCCGTGTTGGGCAGGCAGACGCGAGCCGCCGACCAGTTTACGCAGGCGGTCACGGTACCGGTCAACATCGCGCCGTGCAGCGGCGCGACCACCAGTTGCAGTGCGGTCATGGTGGTCCGCTTCCTGAATGCCGCGGGGGTCATGATCGACTCCACGGAGGCCGGTCCGTTCACGATCATCGGCGGCGGCCGCACCGCCGCACCCAGTGTGCAGCCCAGGGTCACCGCGCGGCTGGCCAGTCGGGACACCGTGCTGCGGGCGTCGTTCAGGAGTGCCGTGCGGGCCTCGATCGAAGCCTTCGACGCCACTGGGGCCGTGCTGCCGGGCCGGATCTTTCAGTGGCGATCGGCCGACGCCGCGATCGCCACCATCGACTCCACCGGGGCGGTCATGGCGCGCGCGGTCGGGCGCACGGTGGTCACGGCGACGCGGGAGGGCAAGACCATGTCACTCCCCGTGGAATCGCCAGCGGTCGAGCTCTTTTCGGTGTCGGCTCCGAGCGCCCCCGTGATGGCGCAAGGTTCCGCCAAGTTGTTGATCACCTTGCTCACCGCGCCCGGGCAGTCGCAACGCCTTCGAATCGAAAGCAGTGATTCCAGCGTGGCCACGGCGGATGCCGCTGGGGTCATCACCCCGTTGCGGGAAGGGGTGGTGCAGTTCACCGTGCGCCCCGAGGCCGACTCAACGCGCCGTGCGTCGGCGACGCTCATCGTGGATCCCTTTCGCGCCGCCGTCTCCTGGCGCGCGATGGCATCCGGACCGCTTGGGAACGTTCCCAGCACGGTGCAAGGCGTGTGGGGCGCGGATGATCAGGCGGTGTGGGCGGCCACGTGCGGCGCCATTTCGTTCTACGACGGCAACAGCTGGCGGGCCGACTTCTACCGCACGGTGCAGGGGTTTTGTGCGAATGGCATGACCGGCACATCGCGCACCGACGTGTACGCGGTGGGGAACCAGATCTGGCGCTATGACGGCGCCGGCTGGGTGCGCCAACCCGTCACCTTTAGTGGGAATCTGCTGGCGGCGGTGATGGTCGACGGGGAGGTGGTTGCGGTGGGTGACAACGGCTTGATCGTTCGAGGCCGCGGATCCAGCTGGCGTACCATGCCCTCGGGAACGAACCGGACGCTGCGCCGCATCGCGAGTGACGGCCGCACCGCGTACATCGCGGGGGACAACGGCACCCTGCTGCGTCTCGAGAACGACCAGTGGGTGCGTGTCTCGTTTCCGAATGCCCCCGATTGGTACGACGTGCTCGTGAAGAGTGCCACGGAGGTGTATGTGGCCGGCGCCGACCACTCCCTTGCCTTGCACTACCTCGTGCAGCGCTATGACGGACGCACGTGGACGACGATCCCGGTCGATCGTCCTGCGGCGTGCTGCAACATGCGGTTGCTCTTCAACACCGGTGGCAGCATTCGGGCCCTTGGTGATGGGGATTGGATCTTCCGTCTCGAGGACGGTCGTCTGGTGCAGGAATTCCGAGGCCAGTTCGGCGGGATCTTCACCAGCTGGGCGAATGGGAACACCGTCATGCTGGGCGGCCACAACTCCTCCACGATCGTGCGGCGCAATGGGACGTGGACCCGACTGTCCTCGAATACGAGCTACAACGCCATGTGGGCGACGTCCCCCAGCTTCATCGTGGGTGGCGGCGACGGTGGCATCGACCTGTTCAACGGCACGTCGTGGTCGTCGATGCGCGGGGACGTCTACCGATCGATCAGCACGATCTGGGGGAGTGGTCCGACCGATATCTGGGCCGTCGGTTCACCCAACACGTTCTTGCGCTTTCGCGGTGCGGCGTGGGAGCAATGGCCATCCGTCAGTACCGCCACCGCCACCGGTATCTGGGGTGTTGCCCGGGACACCGCGTGGGCCGTGTTCAACAATGGCGACATCATGCGGTTCAACGGCACCGCATGGCAAACCATTTTCCGCACGCGCACGCCGCTCAACGCCATCCACGGCAGCGGCGCTCGGCATCTCATTGCGGTCGGGACCGAGGGTCGTGTCTGGGTCTACGGGGGCCGCCTCTGGCAGCAGGAAGACAGCGGCATTGACGAGCAGATCCAGAAGGTATGGGTGTTCGACAGCCTGACCGCGTTTGCCACTGCTGGCAGCAAGCTGTTGGAGCGCCGGGACGGCGTGTGGCGCTCCTGGACGTTCCCGTCGAACATCAACTTCCAATGGGTGATGGGAACGGGACCGCGGGATGTATATGCCGGCGGTTGTGGCTCACCGATCGTGCGGTACGACGGCACCAATTGGAGTCCCGTCGAGTCACAGAACGTCACCAACTGTGCCCACGGTGCACACGTGTTCCCAACCGGCGGACTGATCGCCGGGAACTGGAACCGCACCATCATTATCGGCACGAGCCCGTTCGGTGTGTCGCCCGGGCTTCCGCGGTAGGATCGCAACGGCAAGCGGCGCGGTGCCGCGCCGTCAGTGCTTGATAAACGTCCCCGCCTGCAGTTCGCGCATCGCGACCTGCAACTCGGCCTGTGTGTTCATCACGATCGGACCATACCACGCCACCGGTTCCTTAATCGGCGCACCGGACACCAGCAGGAAACGAATACCCTTTTCGCCGGCCCGTACCACGACTTCGTCGCCGCTGTCGAAGAGCACTAGCGAACGGTTGCCTGACATGTCGCGCACGAGATCGTCGTCGTTGCCCGCGGTGCGCTCCGTGAGCACGCCCGTCGGGTCGGAGGCATGACGGAACGTTCCGGTGCCCTCAAAGATGTAGGCGAAGGTGCTGCGGTAGGCGTCGACGGGCAGCGACTTGGTGCGACCGGCTGGCACGAACACATCGAGGTAGCAGGGATCGGCGGCAATGCCGTCCACGGGACCGCGCTTCCCCCAGAACTCGCCACAGATCACGCGCACGATGGTTCCGTCGTCGTCGATGACCTCGGCGATCTCTTTCGACTGCACATCCTGATACCGCGGCGCGGTCATCTTGAGCGACGAAGGGAGGTTGGCCCACAGCTGGAAGCCGTGCATGCGTCCCTGCGCATCGCCCTGCGGCATTTCGTGGTGCACGATCCCGCTGCCGGCGGTCATCCACTGCACATCGCCGGCGCCCAGCATGCCGCGATTCCCCAGCGAGTCGGCGTGCTCGACGTTGCCGGCGAGTACGTACGTGATCGTTTCGATGCCGCGATGCGGGTGCCACGGGAAGCCGGCCTGATACTGGCGAGGCACGTCGTTCCGGAAATCGTCGAACAGGAGGAACGGGTCGGTCTCGGATGTTTCCGTGAATCCGAAGGCGCGGTGCAGATGCACGCCGGCGCCCTCCATGGTGGGCTGGGCTTGGACGATGCGCTTGACGGGACGGATGGACATCAGAGTGGCTCGGCGTTGGGATACTGGTAATCTATCTCAGTAATAAGACAATGCAAGCGATCGGCGTGCAAACGGGGTGGCCGCGCTGCCTGCGCGACCACCCCGTTTCCGTGCCGACGTTCCAGATGCGGGACTACTTGTCCGTATCGAGCATCGTCTTGATCTGATCGCGCGCGTCCATCAGATGCGCGCGCGTGGTACGGTCACCGGCGCGACCGACGGCCGCCGCCAGCTCGCGGTCGAGCGTGCGCATTTCATCCTTGAGCAACGGACGGAAGTCGCGGGTGTTCACGATGGCCTGCCCGAAGGCCGCGGCGAGCGCGGCTTCCTGCGGATTCGGGGCAGGCGGCTTGATCTTGCTCGCCATCGCCTCGAGGTACGTGGCCTGCAAGCGACGACGATACGCGTCGATCGGCTGGCCCGTGTAGATCTCGCTCCAGAGACCCTTTCGCAAGTCGACGAGCATTTCGCCGAGCGAGTAGACCTCGCTCTTGTTCGTGGCCATCGCCTCGAACTCCACCATGCGCTGCAACTTCGCGTTCTGCACCAGCGACGACAGCGTGCGCGCCTGCGCACCGCTCACGCGGTTGATGTTGCCGTCCGATTCGATCTTGCGAAGGATGTCCGGCTTGATCATCGCGGTGGGCGTTGTGAACACCTCGTCGTTCAGAAATTTCACGGCGTCCTTCTGACGGGCGCGCGGCACCATCGTCCACACCGGTCCGCTCTGGCTGACGGCCTTTTCCTGCTTATCGAGGCCACCGACCACGCGCGTAACGTGCTGTGCTTCTGTGGCCCACTGACCGAGCACGCCGGAGTACGTGGCGCGCAGCAGCGAGTAGTCGGCGGTCTTGTCGGTGGTCGACGCGGCCACGACGAGATCCACGATGCGTCGCAGGTTTTTGAAGCCCAAGCGCGTGGACTTCACGGCATCGGCATCACCGATCGCTTCCGACTGTTCACCGGGATCGACCTGACCACCGCCGTAGCGGTACCACGGCACCGTGTCCTGCATGCGGGCCCACGTATCGAGCGTGGTCTTTTCGTCTTCCGGGCGCTTCGCGTTCGGGATGGGCGTGTAGCCCCACTTCACCGCGAACGTGTCGTAGGTGCCGACCTTCGGCACGAGATCGCCGAGCGCGATACCGTCTTCGGGCTGCGCGACGTAGTTGAAGCGCGCGTAGTCCATGATCGACGGCGAATGCCCCATCTTCGCGACCCACGTCTTGCTGCGGACCGAGTCGACCGGGTACATCGAGCTGCTCTTGAAGTTGTGCGGGAAGCCGAGGGTGTGTCCGACTTCGTGCGCGGCGACGAACTGCACGAGGCGTCCCATGAGAGAATCGGGGAACGGGAACGTCTGCGCGCGCTTGTCGAGATGGCCGACCTGCGAGAAGTACCACTCGCGCTGGAGGTCCATGATGTTGTGATACATCTGCACGTCGGCGTCGATGATCTCGCCGGTGCGCGGATCGACGGTGCTGGGTCCCACGGCATTGGCCACCGGCGACGGCAGCCAGCGCACCATCGCGACGGATGCGTCTTCACCCGAGAAGTCGGGATCGTTCGGCACGACGCCGGCCACGATGCCCTTGGCGAAACCGGCCTGCTCGAAGGCGCCCTGCCACTCTTCGATGCCAGCCTTGATCCACGGCTTGAGCCAATCGGGCGTCGCTGGATCCACGTAATACGTGATCGGCTTCTTGGGCACGCAGAGGTTGCCGACCTTCTGGTCGGAGCACTCGAGGCGCCACCGTGCGATGTAGCGGCGCGGCAGTACGCGCTGCTCGGCTGAACCGAAATCGGTTTTGTTCGGGCCGAAGAAGCCAACGCGCGCGTCATTGAAGCGCGGCATCATCGGCACGTCGGGGAGGCGCACGATCGAGAAGGTAAACGCTTCGGTGGTCGCCTGGCCGCCGCCGAGGTTGAGCCCCGGAAGGGCGGGGAGTCCACCACCGCCACCGATCGGCGTAAAGGTTTGGGTCGCGGTCACGTTCACGTTGCGCGCGAACGCGGCGAACTTCTCGATGAACGACCGCGAGGCGTCGACGGTAGCGCGGCGGCCACCGGCGGTGAACTCCTGGATGCCACCGGTGAACATGCGCGTCACTTCGACCACGGCCGCGCTGTCCTTGCCGTAGGCTTCGACGTTGAGCGCCGCGATGATCGGATAGACTTCGATCAACGACATCGCGAGTCGCGTGGACAGCGTGCTGTCGGTGGCGACGTTGTTGTAGTTGATGTCGCGCACGAGAATGCGATTGTCGCGGCGCTCGAAGCGGATCACGCGGTCGGGACCGAGCGTGCCGTTGATGCCGATGCCCGCGGGCGTACCAGCGAGGACGGTGGTGACGACGAAGTCCTTACCGATCTCGCTCTTGGGAAGCTCGAAGTAGAGGCGCGACCCCACCTGGTGCACACCGAAGACACCGGTCTTCGTCTTGGCGCGTGGCGTGATCACCGTGGCGTACGGGCGCGGGGCGGGGTCGGCGCCGCCGCCGCCGAGTCCGGCGAGTCCGGCGGCGAGTCCGGCCGGGAGTCCACCGGCGGGCGGCTGGCCCGGCGTGGGCTGGCCCGGGGTGGGTTGGCCCGGGGTCGGCTGACCGGGTGTGGGCGTGCCATTCTGGGCGGCGGGGCGGGCGGCAGGCGTCGGAGCGGGCGTCGGCGTCTTGGCCGGCTGACACGCGGCGAGCGCGAGCCCTGCCGCGGCGAGCGGGAGGGAGCGAAAGCGCATTGGACCTGATCGGAAAAGGAAGGAGAGGCCCGCGCAGTCGGCAGGCCTCTCCTTCAGTTTACGATGCTCCCCGCTCCGAGGCGAGGTACCGCGCCAAGCTTAGCGCTTGGGATCGAGCATATTCGCGATCTGATCGCGCGCATCTTCGAGATGCGCCTTGCTCATGCGATCGCTGGTCTTGGCAATCGCGATCACCAGATCGGCGTCGAGGGCGCGCATTTCACTCTTGAGGATCGGGCGGAAGTCGGCGGTGGAAACCGGAGCGGCGCCGCCACGACCACCACCGGGGGCCTGCGGTGCCGCCGCCGCGGCGGGCGGGTTGATTTTGCTCGCCATCGCTTCGAGGTACACGCGCTGCAGGCGACGACGGAAGGCATCGATCGGTGCGCCGGTTTCGATTTCCTTCCATAGGCCGCGGCGGAGATCGGTGAGCATGTCGGCCACCGGATACACCTCGCTCTTCGACTTGGCCATGGCTTCCAGCTCGACCATGCGAGCGAGGCGGTCGTTGCTGACCACCGACGCCAGCGAGCGTGCTTGCGCGCTGCCCACGCGATTCAAGCTGCCGCTCGACTCGATCTTGCGCAGAATGCTTTCGTCGAGCAGCCACATCGGCGTGGTGTACGCGTTGTCGAGCAGGAACTGGACGGCGTCTTTCTGGCGCTTGGGCTCGACGTTCTGCCACACGACGCCCTTCTGGCCCACCAGCTTCTCCTGCTTGTATTCGCCGCCGATGATACGCGACACGTGGCCCATTTCGGTGGCCCATTGCCCGACGGTGCGGCCGTACATCTCTTCGAGATCGTCGTACGTGCTGCCGTCCTTCCACGCGGTGGCCGACTCGAGCATGGCCATCGTGCGCTTGAGGTTCTTCACGCCGAGCGTGGTGGCCTTCACGGCATCGGCATCGCCAACGGCTTCCGACTGCTCGCCGGGATCGGCACCCTGCGCGCCGCCATCGCTGGCGAAGCGGTACCACGGGATGGTGTCCTGCATCTTCGACCACTTGTCGAGCGTGGCCTTCTCCGCTTCCGGCGTCTTGGCGTTGGGAATCGGCGAATAGCCCCACATCACCGCGTACTTGTCATACGGACCGACCTTCGGGATCAGGTCGTCGAGTGCGATGCCGTCTTCCGGCTGCGCCACGTAGTTGAAGCGCGAGTAGTCCATGAGGGTGGGCGTGTGGCCATTCTTGGCGACCCATGTCTTCGAGCGGACCGAGTCCACCGGGTACATGGAGCTCGCTTTGAAGTTGTGCGGGAAGCCGAGCGTGTGTCCCACTTCGTGCGCGGTCACGTACTCGAGCAAGCGGCCGGCGAGTGTGTCGGGGAACGGGAACTTCTGCGCACGCTTGTCCAGATGGCCGGCCTGCGTGAAGTACCACGAGCGCCCGAGGTTCATGACGTTGAGATACGTCTGCACGTCGGCGTCGATGATTTCACCAGTACGCGGATCCTTGAGGCTCGGACCGACGGCGTTTTCGGTGGACGACGGGAGCCAGCGCACCATGGCGACGGTGGCGTCTTCACCGGAGAAGTCGGGATCGTTGGCCGGTGCGTCGGCGGCGATGATGCCCTTGTAGAAGCCGGCGGCTTCGAACGCCACCTGCCAGTCTTCGATGCCCTTCTTGATCCACGGCTTGATCCACGCCGGCGTGGCGGGGTCGAGGTAATACGTGATCGGCTTCTTGGGCACGCAGAGATTGCCGACCTTCTTGTCGGAGCACTCGAGGCGCCAGCGCGAGATGTAGCGCTTGGTTTCCACGCGCTGCGTGGCACCGGAGAAATCGCGCTGACTCACGCCGATGTACCCCACGCGCTCATCGAGCAAGCGCGGCTGCATGGGGATGTCGGGCAATTTGGCGATCGAGAAGGTGTACTTCTCGGTCGTGGGGGCCGTGGCGGCCGCTGCGGCACCGCCACCACCACCGCCACCGCCACCGGGCGCACCGCCCTGCGGCGTAAAGCTCTGCACGGCGGTGACGTTCACGTTGCGCGCGTAGGCGGCGAAGCGATCGATGTACGAACGCGCGGCATCGACGGTGGCGCGACGGCCGAGCGCGGTGTATTCGGCCACGCCACCGGTGAACATGCGCGTGACTTCCACGACGGCCGAGCTGTCGGGGCCGAACGCTTCGATGTTGAGCGCGGCGAGAATCTTGGTAACGCCGATCAACTCGGCGGCCATGCGCTGTGAGGCGGCGCTGTCGGCGATGATGTCGCCGTAATCGGCGAGGCGCACGAAGATGCGATTCTCGCGACGTTCGAAGCGCACGAGGTTGTTGCCGCCCTGCGTGCCACGAATGCCGATTTCATCCGGCGTGCCGGCGAGCGTGGTGACGATGACGTAGTCCTTGCCGAGTTCCGCACGCGGGATTTCGAAGTACAAGCGGCTGCCGACCGAGTGGACCTTGAACACGCCGCTCTTGGTAATGGCGCGCGGCGTGATGACGGTGCCGTAGGGGCGCGGCTGCGGGTCCTGCGCGGCGTTGGCACCGCCCTGGGCGCCGCCTTGGCCACCGCCTTGGCCACCGCCTTGGCCACCGCCTTGGCCACCGCCTTGATTCGGCGCGCCGGCGGGACGTCCGGCCGGTGCTGCGGTGGGGGCGGCCGTGGGGGTCGGGGCAGGGGCTGGCGTCGAGATTTTTTGGACGCAGGCGCCGAGCATGAGGCCGGCGGCGGCGATCGACAGTGAAGTGTGTCGCATGCGGTTCTGTCTCTGGGAGGGGACGTGGCCCGGGCGCGCGTTGTGGCGCACCAGTTGCTACAAAACTACGCGCGGTGGTGGTGGGGTGCTGGCGGGTGGTCCCTAACGGCAAACTCCCTAGTGAGCAGGGGGGAGGGTATCAGGGAGCAGGAGGGAGGCGAACGGCGCACCTCCTGCCTCCTCTTTCCTGATACCCTCCCCCCCTGCTTACTAGGGAGTTCGCAGTTCCTGAGCCTACTTCAGCTCACGGCCGCGGCACCCGCCGCATCAGCTCCTCGCGACCGCCGCGCGAGCGTCCGGTCTAGTTGGCGGTGGCGTCAACGTGATGGCGCTGCAGCAATGTTGCACCGCTGGCGCATTTCTGGTGACGAGCCCGGAAGGTGTCACCAGTATTCTGCGCGATGCCTGCTTGCCTTCCCTGCGCCGAGTGGAATAACCTATGGGTATGCCCGCCATCACCCAGGAATGGACTGTCGACATGCTCGATGCGCTACCCGACGACGGGCAGCGCCATGAGATCATCGACGGGGTGCTGTTCGTGACTCCCGGCCCGGGAGAAATGCATCAGGATGTCGTCGGCGAACTGTATGGGTTGCTGCGCGACTACCTGATGGGCAGCGATATCGGGAAGGTGATGGTCTCGCCGTCGGATGTGCGCCGTGGCGATCGCCGTCGGAATCGTGTGCAGCCCGACGTGTTTGTGATTCAAAAGATCGATGGCAAGCGCCCACCGTATCCGTACGAGTTGCGCGACCTGCTGCTGGCCGTCGAAGTGGTGTCGCCCGGCAATCCGCTGCTGGACTACCAGGTCAAGCGCGACCTGTACCTGCGGGAGGGCGTTCGGGAGTACTGGGTGATCAATCCCGGCGCGCGCAACGTGTCCCGGTGGCGTGGTCAGGACGATCCCGGCGAGGTGCTGAGCAAGACCGTCACGTGGCAGCCGGACGGTATGTCGGCGCCATTCGTTGTTGATTTGGTGGGGTTTTTTGAGGCGGCGGGGAAGTGAACACCCTCCTTCCTGCTCCCTAAGCCGTTGGCCGTTTATTTCATCACCCGCACCACCCACTCCGCCAACGTGCCCAACACCTCACGTCGCAGCTTCGTGTCCTTGAGCGCGGTGTAGCCGCCGGGCGCGCCGGAGGGATCAACCAGGAACAGATGGTTGGTGGCGGGGAAGTGGCGCAGGGTGACGCGCGTGTTGCCGCTGCCCTTGAGGATGGTGGCGATCGAGTCGGCTTGCTCGGGGGTGACCTGCTGGTCGGTGTCGCCTTGGAGCACCAGCGTGGGCTGCTTCACGCGGCGGAGCGCGGCGGAGGGCTCGGTTTTCATGAAGAAGCCCATCCACGTGTTCGCGGCGGAAAGGGAATCGAGGCCCTTCGGGACGGTGCGGCGGATCGAATCGCGCTGCGTTTCGGTGAGCTGCGTGGCGGCCTTGATGGCGTTCTCGTTCTGAAATTCGAGGATGCGACGACCGTTGTACGCGGGGCCGGCCAGCAGGGCGATGGCGCGCACGGTGGGGTCCTTGGCCGCGACCAAGGGCGCAATCAGGCCGCCTTCGCTGTGGCCGGCGAGGGCGATGCGTGTGCCGTCGATGTCGCGGCGCGTGCGTAAATAGGCGACGGCCGATGCAACATCATCGGCGAAGTCGGCGCTGGTGGCGTTGTCGCGCGAAGACGCACCGCCGCTGGCGCCCACGCCGCGATCGTCGACGCGCAGCACGGCAATACCGCGGCGGCCCAGCGTGTCGGCGATGTCGCGGAACGGCGCGTAGTTGGGCACGATACTGATGCGCGAGTCCCGGTCCTGCGGGCCACTGCCGCTGATGGTGACGACGGCGGGCACGTTCGCCGCCCCCTTCGGCCGTGTGAGCGTGCCGGCCAACGTGTAGCCGCGCGACGTGGGAATGACTACGTCTTCGGCCGTATAGGGCGCATTTGCCGGGGCGCCGTAATCGATCTTGGTGGGCGCGCTCGACATACTCGCCGCGCCGGTGGTGCGCACTACGCGCAGATTCTGTGCGGGAATGCTCATTTCAAGCGGGCCGCCGTTGGGGTCCCACAAAATGCGCGCATCCATGCCGCCAATGGAGAACACCGTCGTATCGCCCTGCTGCGTGACCGTCGCGGGAATAGTGCGACCGCCGTTGGTGAGAAACACCGGCAGTGAGGCCTTCATGGCGATGCGCGCGTGATCGGCCATGAGCGCGGTGTGCAACACGGAGTTGCCGACTAGCGCCACCGCACCAGCAGCGCTGTGCAGCGCTTGTTCACTGGTGGTGCCATTCGCCGAGATGGTGAGTTTTGCGCTATCGCCGACCATGTTCACCACGATGTTCTGGGTCGGGAGGCCGGTGGTCGGTGCGCCGGGCGCGAAGATGGAGAGCGTGAGGCGACCGGGCACGCTGTTCACATGTTGCTGCTCCCACCGCATGACGGGTGCCCCGCGCATGCTGAGCAGCCCCACAATCGACGATGGCCCTGGTGTGACGACTTCGGTGCCCAGCGTATCGATGCTGCGCAAATAGACGAAGTGGTAGGCGGGGGCGGATTGTGCGCGTGCGGTCGTGGCGAGCAGTGCGCCGAGGACGAGCAAGACGACGGCGAGGACCAGCCCGATGATGCCGGCTCGACGCGAACGCTTCATGAGGAGGTGCAGCATGGACAGCTCTCTGCGGAGAAAGACGGACTACGTCGACTCGTGGTCGACATCGTGGTCGACATCGTGGTCGACATCGTGGTCGACATCGTGGAGCGGGGTGGTGTGATCCAACGGCACTGGCGGCGACACGCGCCCGGTATCCCGGAGCGCGCGCCGCAGCAGAAAC
>Ga0049082_10000316_pt1 | contig 13180 bp, 14 predicted proteins | sample GreLakmeHU45MSRF_FD_66718 | JGI IMG/M metagenome (GOLD analysis project Ga0049082, IMG submission 66718) | Freshwater lentic microbial communities from great Laurentian Lakes, MI, USA - Great Lakes metaG HU45MSRF | ecosystem: Environmental > Aquatic > Freshwater > Lake | place: Great Lakes... | reverse complement strand
TCTTCGTAGTCTTCTTCATCCTCAACTACAACTGGCGTCTTTTCCGTAGAAGCCTCGCTAGCGGGCATCACAGGTGTAGAGGAGCGCTTAATCTCATCTGCTGGGGTTATCTTGGCCAAACCATCGCAAAGGTCGTAAGAAGCCAACCCGTAGGTTTTACAGACAGCAAGGGCATCCGCACAATCTGGGTCCTCGTCGCTCCAAAGTATAAAAACCTCTGACTCTTTAAAAGATTTAATAGACTCATCTATAGGGGTGGCGGTTTCAACCATAGTAGCGTGAGAGATGCTATCTAAGAACGCACCAGCGTTTGCGTAAACAATTACATCGATCTTTTGTTGCTTAGCCTGCTGTGCAGCCCATACTTGACCTTGACTTGGTTTTGAGTTAAACGCCAAAATTAAAGTGCCTTCTTCGCCGTGTGCGTAGTAATGGTCTGACATTAGGGCTTCAACGTTTGCCCTACTCGTCGCGCCACTACCAGTCATTACTACTGAATATTTACTCATGTGGACTCCTTTAGACGGTGGAGTCGCAGACTATACCTGAATTACTGGTCTGGTCTAGTTGGGCGTATTACGGCGGGTTTAAAGGTGGTCATGCGGTCTGCCGCTACAGTTATAAATAACGATATAAAGGATGCGGCCACAGTCATAGCTAAAAACTGTGTGACTTGAGTTACGCCAATAAGCGCCAACCCTCCAGCTGAAAATATTAAAGAGACAAGGGCCTTAAACATTTTTAAATCAACTATTTGGTCAAGCACAGCCAAGAAAAAGGCTGAAAAACAAGAGGCTACCAATAGCTCAAACATGGTTAAATACTATCAGACCTACGGTTGAAAGAAATAAAGCTGAAATGTAGTGCCTGCGGTCAAATGGTTTGGTAAGTCTTCCCGCAGTCGCACTTCAGTGACCTCTCTATTTCTATAATATTGGCTTTTTGATAGGTTTGGCGTGCCTTCCCAGTTTAAATTAGCAAGAGAAGAAACTCCAGTAGTCCCATCAAAATAAGAATTAACAAAAGAACTTTGCTCAAACAACGCTTGTTCTAAAACTAAACTAACAGTAAGTGACGATGGGGTCCAAATAACAACAGCAACTCCGTACGCAGCATTTGCGGGTGCGGTAGAAGATACGTACGGGTATACCCACCCGGCAGTACCTAGATAAGCAGTGCTAGGTCCTACATCTGTACGTATAGGAGTTGTAGAATTTGATGAGCTATACCAGCGTATTGCTGCAAAAACAGAGTCTAAGATTGTTGGGTTTGATCCCTCATTAAAGTATCTAGCGGCACAATGAAACGTGTATGTTGTATTTGGTTTAAGGTTTGATATATTTTCAGACTTCACGGTAACTTGCGAAACAGATGCTGGTCTTACAACTAAAGACTGTCCAGTTTTAGTTGGAACGCCTGATAAAGCACTTGATGAAACAGCGGTTCCGTTTGTAATAGCCCAAGAAGCTGTACCTTGAAAGTTAGGGTTAAGTAACTCATTTTTTCTTGATGATAAAAAGTTAATTTTAAGTACTCTGGCTTCTTCAAACGCAGTAGCGTCAGTGGCTTGTTCAAACTGAGCCGCATCAAAGTAAAATATTTCCCCTGATGTTGTGCTTCCAAGAGTAACTACAGGAACAGCAAAAGCTGCAAGAGAAGGAGCTATTTGGTTAGCAACTTTTGCACGTGCCCACCCACCAGAGGTCATAGATACTCCAGTACCGGCAGCGCTTGTAGTGATTAATGCTCCAAATCGATCGTACCAATTAATAGAAAGTACTGCGGTTCTAGCTGTAGTTTCAGCTCGACCATAAATACTAAATGTGTACGCTAAAGATGGGGACACTGGAATACCTCTGGTTATAGGAGCAGACAACCCGCAGCTTAAAGTCACAGTTCCAGTAGTTGTTACTAAAGTTTTTAAAACTCCGTTTTGAAGGTTTGGGTACGAGGCTGGGGCCGTGGCCTCAACATAAGCTGGGGTTACAGAGTTTTTTGAAATAGTTGCATAAGTAGCGGCCCAAAAACCAACTCCCTCTTCAAATGAAGAGCAGTTGTAGTCTAAAAATATGTTTTTTCCTACAGTAACTGTTGTGTCATACCCTGTATATGCTTTTAAATAGGTAGTAAGACCATCTTTAGAGCCTTTGTTTTTGTAAATTTTAATTATGTTACGAAGTAAAATTCTAGATTGTTTTAATCCAATTTCAGGTTCAAATTTTACTCCAAATTGTTTCATCATTTGCGGTATATATCTTCCATCTACAAAAGTAGTATCAAAAGAATACATAACGTTTGTAGCCAATGTTTTTTCTAAATCGTATTCAAAAGCTAAAAGTTTTAAAAAGTCTTGTAAATCTTTATTTTCTCTATCTGTTGTTAGTTCATAAGTACGCGTTGCAGCTCGATCTGGTGGTAAAGCATTTTCAGTCATCAATGTGCGCATCATTGCGGGAAGGTATGTGTACATTTTTTCGTATGAGTTAAAGTCTTTAACTGAAACTCCATAGACATTTCCAGCTCTAACCCAATACAGTTCTTCATTTTTAACAAAGATAGAATAGTAGTAAGTTCTTCCTTCAACTAAATCTTCGTCAGGGTAAGCAATTGGGCTAGGGCCTTTTGCAGACTCGTTCAGGATATCTCCGTCATCTGCATCTACTGGGAATCCATAAGAGTTTCTAACAAGCCTAAAGTCTGTCCAAGCCCCATTAGGTTTGGTCCAAGTTAAGTCTATTTTACCGTAACCTACGGGGCGGCTAATAAAAGGGTATACATCAAACTCAACAACTGCAGGACTTCCGTACCTGCCTACACCGTAGTAGTCAATGCCATACCGACTCATTAGCTACACCTCCTTAAATTTCATTAACGCTCTAGTATCCAAGAATATTACGGTTTTGTCAGTACTATTTGGTTTTTAATCCAATAGTACGTTTTTTCAAGGCCAGACTCTAGGTTTTCGTCTACGGTCCACCCCATAATTTTTTTAAATAGTGCATTATTTGAAGTTCTAGCATGAACTCCTAAAGGCCCAGAAACATGCTCTTTTATTAAGGTTTTATTTTCTATAGCGCATACGATGTCTACTAGCTCATTAATAGACACATGCCTTTCAGATCCTATGTTTATTGGTTCAAAAAAGTTAGGCTCTCTATAAAAAGCAACGGTGGCTTTAACACACTCATCAATATACAAGAAAGACCTATGCTGTTCGCCATTGCCCCAAATTTCTATTGAAGTAGTAGAAGAAGCAACTTTTCTACATATAGCGGCGGGGGCTTTTTCTTTGCCGCCGTCCCAAGTCCCATACGGACCAAAAACGTTGTGGTAACGAGCTATTTTATTTTTCATCCCATAATTTTTATTATATGCAATATATAGACGTTCACTAAACAGCTTCTCCCACCCGTACTCAGTGTCTGGTGCTGCTGGATAAACAGAGTCTTCTTTGCAGTTAATTTCTTCTGGGTTTAACTGGTTGTACTCTGGATAAACACACGCAGTTGACGAGTAAAAAACGCTTCGTACTCCAATTATCTCTGCTTGTTTTAAAACGTTAACGTTAATTAGTATAGAGTTTCCCATAACCTCTGCGTCGTTATCCCCAGTGTTAATGTACCCAGCCCCACCCATGTCTGCCGCTAACTGGTAAACCTCATCAAAAGTTTGGTCAAGCGTAGCCGCTACAACGTTTACGTCGCGTAGGTCTCCTATAACAAACTCATCTGCAAACGTACTCCAGTACTCTGGGTATTTTAGATCAACCCCGCGAACCCACATTCCTTCTTCTTTAAGGCGTTTTACTAAATGACTTCCTATAAACCCGCCTGCTCCTAACACTAAAGCTTTTTTCATATTGATATGCACCTACTTGCTGTTCCTAAGTACATCCAATGCGGTTCATTACCCAAAACAAACTCTGCTGTAATTTCTTCTAATCTATCATCACGTCCGTAAATAATTTGGTTTTGTAGGACGGGGCTGTAAACAGTTGCGGTTGGAGAAAGAAAACAAGCCCACCAACTAAAGCTGCTGTTTGCTCTAAACACAGTTCTGGCAAAGTAAAGCCGTAAAAAATCTTCAAGCCAATCAAACATAATTCCTTTTCTATACTCCGCCCCAAAAGGATATCCCCAACCAAATCTAGGTGAGGCAGGGCGTTCTGGATGCCATTTGTTTAAGTAGTCGTCCGAACACCACTCCATTTTGTTTACGTCAAACCCGTATTGCTCAAAAGCATTTAAATAAGAATTTTTATTTAATACTGAGTAACCCTGTACGTTAGCATTATTAAACTCAGGACTAGCAATATCATCACGGCGTAGGTGGGCTATGTCATACGTCCCGGCTTTATTTTTCCAGTATTTATACGCTTCAGTTTCTTTTACCTCATCTGAAAACTCAAAGACTTTTAATAAATGTTCTTTTGACATAGGCTCAAAGACAGCGTCACCATAAGCAGACAGGCTGTCAAAAAACACTGGGGTTCCAGGGTTAGCGTAGTTTTCAGGGTAAACTAACGAGTCAATTTTTTTAATGCCCGGGTACGCAGCAAACACCGCAGCGTCTCTAGCTGAACCAAGTAGACTTCCTTGGTTAAGTTTTTCATTTAACTCGTGGTTGTTTAAAATTTGGTTCTGCGGCTCTTTAAAAAGATGAGTTCCTTCCCACCCAGAATGTGTAAAATAATCTACGTTGTTTAGCCGTTTATACGTTGAAGCGTAGGCGTATTGGTGCATACGGTTACCAAATTTGCCGTGCCAATGAGATTGTAACAAAAAAGGCATTACCATTTACCTATTGGACAAGTAGCATTTTCTAGTTTAGTTTTTAAAGTCATAATGCAACCACATTTTTTACACTGGTTTGTCATTTTAATTAAAAACTCACAACCAAGGCAAGTTTTAAATCTTTCGTTTTCTACTTCCTCAACAGCCCTAGGTTGTTTAGAATTAAATAGGTCCCAAGGTCTAACCGGTTTTTCTTTTTTCATTTTCTACCCTTAGTTGTGCTTCTAAAGTAAGTTTTCTAGACGTTGCAGAGTCTAGCATCTCAAAGTAATAAGCGTCTGATTCCGGGGTTTTTTCAATATAGTCAGACAATTTAGAGGTTAAGTGTACGTGGTAATCGTACTGTTCTTGCAATGTTTTTTTAACTGGTGGAGCCCATCCAGTAGGAGGAAAGACGTTGTACGAACCGTTTGAGTAGGAGTATCTCCAACCCGCATCTACGTAATATATGTCTCCCATTTCTTCATAGGTTTTTCCAGTCTCGGTGTATTTTGCTATTTTAATTACGTCACAGTTGCTTAAAAGTAATGCCCATAGAATTTCTGGAACTTGAAGAGTTTCTACAATCTCGTTGTTTAAAGATACGTTTACGTAGTAAGACCCCTCAGGGTTACCCGCAGCCCCATCAGAAAACGTGTGCGGTGAAGTTAAAAGCGCATAAACGTCGTCATACGTATGCAGTAGATATCGAGCAATATTATCTATGCCTAAAACAACTCCAATATGTTCAGCTCTGTTTGTAAGGTCAGCCCAGTCAAAAGAAATTTCTTCAAATGTTTTCATTATTTCTCCTTGTTAAATACAGAACATAAAACATGGGGAACCGGATTCTCCATAAAGGTTAAGGTTACAAGCTCCTTCGCCGCCGCACCCAATAACAGGATCATTAGCAAAAAAGCCTGTACAAACAATGCCATAAATTGGGGTTTGACCCGCCGGACATGGCCCAGACGGAGCAGACGAGGTAACCGTAGCAGTAGTTACTGGTAAGCTGCTTGTTACAGAGACACTTGAAGTTGTTGCAGTTGTTGCAGGGCAAGCCTCCATAGTAAGTGTTGCAGTTTGGCTTCCCTGAGCTGATGTACCTGTTCCGTTATTACTATTCCAAACCGTTACGGTAGCAGTTAAGCTTGTGTAGGTGGTGCCACACACCTTTCCAATAGCATGAAAAATGGTTGCGCCAAAAAGAACTCCGCTGTCGTACCCTGTGCTATCAGTAACTCTGTAAGAGTTTTGAAACGTAGATGTCCATTGAACGTCTGCTCTATCACAGCAACAAACTGAATTAGCACACTTAGTTAAGGTTACGTTAGCGATAGTTGCAGGTGTAGATGCAGCAGTTGTAGTGGTAGTAGTGGTAGTAGTGGTGGTAGTAGTAGTAGTAGTAGGTGGTGGGGTTGTAGTAGTGGCAGTAGTTGTAGTGGTTACTACAGGGGCGCAATACTCTTTCCAAACGCCCCCAACTTTTACGTAGCCGTTAGTAGCAGACTTCCACACGCCACCAACTTTTACGGAACCACAATTAGACGACTCATCTACTGAGCGCCAAGTTCCGCCTACTTTTACATACTGTGCCATTGTCTATACGTACTTTAGCCAAACATCGCCGTCTATGCCGCCGGTTGGGTTAGAGGTAGAAGCAAAGATATTACGAACAACACCAGAGCTTGTTGAGGCAGTTGTTACTGAGGCATCTACTTTTTTAAGGTATTGAGTGTGCGTGTCAGCAACAATGCCCGTTTCAATATTAGCTAAACGAGCAGAGACGGTAGAAAAGGTAGTAGCGGTAGCATTAAAAGTTCCTCCAGAAGAAGGGGTTGTTGAAAGCGACGGTGTTACCCCAAGAATGGTTTCAATAGCAACTACTTCTTCTTGAAGGAAGTTAGGGTCAGTTGCGTCAATAAGGTCTACAACGTTTACCTTTGTGGTAAACGCCCTGATCGTTGCTGGGTATGAGGCGGCCATTTTTCTCCTTAGTTTGTAATTCCACCAGTGGCTGTAATGTCAATTTGACCAACCTCTGGTATTTCATTAATTGCACAGACAATATCGTTTACAACTAGCGCTTGAACTAACGCTTTTTGTACTGTTCCTACCGGAGATACGGCTGCTGTGGCAATAGTTCCTGAAGTAGCGGTAGTGTATGTAAAAGTTGTAGCAGTCACAGCAGTTATAACTACTTTTCCATTAAGCGCAGTCTCAACTCCAGCAATAGTTACTGTACTACCTACCGTTAAATCATGAGAAGCAGAGGTAGTTAAAGTTGCTGTTGTTCCCGCCCTAAGCTTGTTATTAATGCTAAACGAAGCTGTAAGTGCAGCTGAGCCTACATTTGTTGCTCCAGGCTTTGCGTATGTAAACGTAGTTGTTGTAGGTGCTGCAGCAACAGCGTATGTACCATTAAACGTCGCGTCAACATTTGTAACAGTAAACACTTGACCGGGAGTTAAGTTATGAGTTGTACTGGTAGTTAAAGTAGCAACTTCGCTTGTTAAAGCTTTATTAGTTATGTTAAATAACTGTTGAGTATCTTTTCTACGAAATAGTTGAATTTCAGTAAAATCAATACCTGGAACACTAGCAATAGCTCGCATAAGATATTGAAGGCTTATACGGTCCGCAAATAGTACGTTGCTAAAATCAAGTATTTCGTTAACAGCACTTACTACAGCGTATTGAACGTTACTCCTGCGGTACTGAGGTAGAACAGTAATAGACATTTTTATATCTGCTTTTACATAAGATGGGGGAGCTAAAGTAATAGTTGTATTAGCAGGTGCTTTGCCCCTTAAATAATCAACAACTTTTAACTCTAACGCATCAAAAATTCCTGTAGGAGTTACGTTATCTGCTTCAACGCCTCGATCACCAAAAGGAGCAAAATAAACAATTACGCTTGAATACGTTTCTGAAGTAGAATTTGCTTTTGCTACTCCAGCCACTTGTAGTGTAAGAGAGGAGTAGTCAGATAATGAAACCGCTCTATTTAATGACTTAAGGCTTATAGGGGCGTTAATTTTAATAGAGTCAGTAGTTTCAGGGTCTTCTCCACCAGCAGCAGCTGTTAGATTAGTGACAGTTAAACCTGAACTAAACCCAGTTAGAAATTCAGTTAAAGAACCAGATGAAACATTACCAATAGTGCCCCCACCAACGCGGTAGGTTGCATAAATTGAACTGCTACCAGGTGGTATTTTTCCGCCAATATTGTCACCAAATTGAATGTAAGTACGTCCGTCTGCGTCTGTAATTGTAGTAAACGCTGGAGTATTACCAGGAACATCAATTAAATATTGAACTTTTTCATATGTTACGCCATCAATTTCAACAGACACGCTGTCTTCAATAACTTCATCAACCTCTAACGGATAAACTTGATTTGGCTGTCCAGTAGATGCGGCCTTAACAAGTTCGTTTTCAACCGTATATCCTTGGGTAGCAATTACTTTTACCGTGTTTCCTGGCGCCGCTGCCCCTGGCACAGTAACCGTAGCGTTAGTTTCAAAAATAATTTGACTTTCACCGTTTACGGTTGTAGAGGTAGCAATTTGAGATTTAGCAAATACTTGTAATGCTGCACCAGAAGTGTTTGTAAAAGTAAGTTCAACAAGTGCAGGAGTACTTTGGGTTGGTTGATAGTCTAGTAAAGCTGCGTGACGCAAAATACTAGAACGCTTGCTAGCTGTAGATATAAACGCTTCGTTTCCAGCTCTATCTATATAGTAAGACTGTAGGTCTCCTAAATAAGCAAACATCTGTAGTAAAACAATTCCAAAATCTGCAGCGTCGCGGTTAGTCCATTGAGGAGCAAAAGTTGGAATAAGTCCAAGGAGGTCGTCTCGAATAGATAGGTAGTCTCTAGACGTGTAGTCAACCTGCGGTACGTAATTTAAATTAGCCACTTACTACCTCACTAATAATCTCGCCAAAACGTGTAAGTACTGCTGTACGGACAGTTACGGAGTTAGGTTGTCCGATAGGGTCATTATAGTAAATTTCTAGGAATAATTCGCTTGTATCTACGTCTAGGGTACCCCTAACATCTACAAATACTAGGTCAGGCATCCATTTAGCAAAGGCCTCAATTACCGAGGTTCTGCACATTTCTATGGCATCTTCTTCACTTTCAAACAAAGCGTCAGGAACTCTAGTACCAAAGTTAGGAAGCATTACGCGCTCTTCAATTCTAGTAAGGCATAGAATGATTATTCTGTCTTTCCATATTTTTTCGTAGTCGGAGGTGTACTCAACGCCACCTATCTCGTTAAACCTAAAAGGGTAGGAAATTGCTTTTTCCGCCATTACAGTACTCCTATCCATACGGGAAAATCGGGGTCTCCACCTATAAACATTACCCAAACTGTGCTGTTAAGTCCTGGTATAAAGACACTGCGGTCATCTGCTACAGGTGTACACGAAAAAGCCCAATTAGAAATAGCCGTCCCGTATATCTGAGGCACTTGTAGTTTAATTCTATACTTATCTTCAGGGTCAACGTTTTCTACGCACTTGCCTGGGTATATGCCGTAAAAACGTTTATCGTAATCGTTAGAGGACACCTAGGCCCCTAAACTTTTCGTAAACAACAGCGCTTTTTGAAGGTTTTACAGTTGCGCTATTTAAATCTTTTTTACCTACGCTAGACCAAGCAACTACGCTTTTTTCTGTAGTATTGGCATTAGGTTTGTTTGTTGTAGAAGAAATTGAGTACCCATATTTTAACATGCGTCCCTGTCTAGCTACTTTTAGCGCAGTTTTTGGTTGTACGTTTGTTTGGTATGTTCCTGGGTTTATTGTTCTAAGATCAGAATTTGGAGGAATAGCTAAAGAGTTACCGTCTTTCCACACATTACCGCTTCCTAGAGAATCCACTCCAACAATTAATTTTGTTGTATAAACACGATTATCAATAATGTGTTCAGACTCTAAAACTGTCCAGTATCCTGAGTAATCAGCGCCCACACCCTCTAAATAAACAGGCATACCTGGACGTAACGCCGTATCACCAAGAACTTCTACAGAGGCTCTATAAGGATATTTAGTTAACAGATCAGCTGCTTCCGCCTCGTAAACCGCGGAAGCGTAATCGGTTGCAACTGTTGAAGTGTCATATCGGTCAAAAAACTCTTCGCTTCTTGATCTTCTAATAGGTACATCTATTTTTTGACGCGTTACCGCAAAATTGCTTTGAGATTCAGATAAAGTAATTCCAGAAACTGCAGTAGCCGACTTAGCACCCCCAGCGTCATCAAACCCTAACGTTTCTCCAATAATAGGTTTAAACGAGTAAATTGTACTTCCTGTTGGGTTGTTAGCGTCGTTCATATAAAACCTAGGTGCTTCGGGTTTGTAAGTTAAAAAATCTTCATCAAGTGGTTTAAAGTATAGTTCAGTATTTTCAACTCTTAAAGAGTACCCACACTGTCTAGCTATTCTTACTAATAGTTGCCAATCGCTTTGCCCAGACTGGGAAATTTGAGGATAAATTCGTGGGTGTGGCGTAACTCCGTAAGAAAAATTATGTTTTTTAGCAATAGCAATTGCTAAATTTGATGCTGTTATATTGTTATAAATTTCTTGCCGAGCTTGTTTAAGTACATAGGAGGCCCCAATTACAACAACTGTTACATTGTCGGACCCTGGAGTCTTGTTAGGCTCTACGTGGTGGACATAACCGTAAAACTTTTTTACTCCTTTAGGGTCTTTAATCTCAAAATCAACTGGAAGCCCAGGCTTAATAAAGTCAATAGAGGTATCCCACTCGTTAAAGGTTAAATAAGCAAGCTCATGTTGATATTTAGCTTGTGTATACCGAAAGTGACTCAGCCTGTATGGGGCCCCATCAATTCCGTTAAAGTTAACGCTTAGAAATTTAAGCACGTTTTGGCACCCTTAACACTGCTCCCGCAGGAATGTTTAGTGGATCTTCAATCTCAGGGTTAGCCTCCGCGATTAACCACCAAGCATGAGGATTGCTATAAAAACGAAAAGCAGTTAGGTCTAAACGGTCTCCGTCTTTCCATATGTAATCTACCCAGGTTAATCGTCCAAGCTCTGAAAATTCATAAAAAACAATAGGAGTACTGTCGCCACCAGAGGTTGTTGATACGTAGTCAATATCGGAGTTGTTATACCGAGAAGTTTTATAAATAGTCATTATTTTCCTGCTTCCGCTAGTCCTACAGATGCAAGTAGGTTAGCCGTAATAGACACATCTGTACGGATAGGTTTCATATCTTGAGTAAACGCAATGTGGTTAACAGCAATTCCGTTTACATACCCAACGTAGTCTAAAGGTCCAATTTCAATTTTAACAAGGCTAGCTGCCAAAAATCCAATATCTGATGTAACACGTCCTAAAGAGTTTTTCCAGCCGCCTTTCATATAGTTTGCGTTTGGCCCATTAATTGTTTGATACAAAAACTCAACATCTGCAAGAGTTCCCATTTCATAAAGTTCAGCAATTTGTTTGTCTAATAACGCGTCTGTAACAACTCCAAGTTTTTGAGCTCTATAGAATTGACCAAAGCTGCTATTCCATTTTTTTTCTTCATCTACGCCAGTATTAGGATTTTTTTCAATCCGTCCTTTATGAGCAAAACACGCAAAGTCGTTAGTTCTATCAAGTCTAAGATTGATTGTAATGCTTCCAGTACCAGGAAATGCACCAGCTACCCCAACAAATCTGTCTTGCATAGACGGAGTTACATCTGGGTTTAGTTGTACTGACGTACCAAAACTGTCTGGGTTCCATAAGAATTGAAAACCTATCTGACGAGCCCTTCCTGCAGCAATAGCAACGGTTTCACCAAATGTTCCTATTGTGTACTGCTCGTCTTGAGCACTTGCATGCCACATAATTCTTCCGCGACGTGTTTTGCTCTTAGATCCAGCATCCATGTTTGGATTTTTTCCTACAACTCTAGATTTTGTAGCGCTAGCACTTTTGTGCCTTTTTAAAAACGTTCTTTGGTCTACAAGACTAGCTTCAATTGGTAAACTCCAAGAGTGGGGGGAAAGGTTAAACATATAATCTTTGTAGTCTGCTGGTTGAGTCATAATGTCTTTATTTGCAGCTGCTACTTTGGCGGCTAAATCAATGTAAGAGTTTAAGTTAGAAGCTGCAGCAGCTGCTGCTGTTGAGGCTGTTGCGCTTACAGCACCAGCTAATGTTGGTGAAAAAACAATGTTGCCTGCTGCGGTTCCGGGAACAGGCTTGCTATTGTAGTAATTACTTTGAAATAAAGTTTGACCGTTTACAACAATCGCATTACCCGCACCAAGGGCTGGATCTATTGCAGCAGGTGTAGGTTTAATAACGCTCTGTACAGTTGAGTTGTTAAGCAGTGGGTTAATACCGGGAGGAGCTGAGATAGTAGTTGCGCCTTTACGAGAAGCCCTTGATATAGCAACAACGTCTGGCAGCAGACTATAGGTAGTTCCATTAGCAGGTAGGTCTGACATTAGTGATGTGCTGCCTTTCTAATTAAGTTGTCATAGTCAAGTGTCTTTTTTAGCTCTTGAGCAAGCTTCTTTTCATCCCAATTACCAGCACCAGTAACCTGAATGGTTACCCCGCCGTAGTTAATATTATAACCGCTACCACCAGAGCCTCCAGAAGCAGACACAGGGCCACCAGCTTCACGTACTCCAGCCATTTGAAGTTGTTTAGGAAACTCATTAGTAATCGCAGATAAAAACTCTTTTAGTGCGTTAGCAACGTCTGCGGTGTCTTTAACTTTATTAAAAATACCCGTAGCTTTATTAGCTACCCACCCTGCTGCATCACCTACCGCGTCTGTTCCTTTGTTAAATGTGCTTTCTATAAATCCAAGAGCTCCGCGATTTTTTCCGCGAGGATTGCCCCAAGGACCGTCAAGACCAGCAGCTTTCATAGTCGACCAGCCTTTAAACTGTCTACCTTCGCTAGAAATTGCCCAGGCTGCCCTAGCGTTTTTAACTGGATCGTACAAATCCCAGTAGTCATTAATACCGTATCTACTGTAATCAGCAAGACGGCGCTTACCCATGTCTTCTTGCTTGCCGCCGCCCCAATTATTTTTCATATTAATTTGAAACAGGCCGTAGGACACGTCATCATTTTTAAAGTTTTCTCTGTCAGGAATACCGCCAGATTCTAATTTAATAATAGCCAAAGCGTTTTGAATGTCCTCTTCTGTTTTCCAACCGCCCGCTATTAATTTTTCTCTAAGTACTGGATCTTTAAGAACCTTTGCCCTGTCAAATGCTACTGTTCCATGTTTGTGTGGGGTTCCTTTATCCCACTCAGGGTGCATGTGACCGCCGTTAGGTACGGCTTTAGTGGTTACGCCACCACCAGCGTGCATACCGCCAGCAAAACTTAATTTGTCGTTAGGAATGATGTG
>Ga0049082_10000314_pt1 | contig 13225 bp, 19 predicted proteins | sample GreLakmeHU45MSRF_FD_66718 | JGI IMG/M metagenome (GOLD analysis project Ga0049082, IMG submission 66718) | Freshwater lentic microbial communities from great Laurentian Lakes, MI, USA - Great Lakes metaG HU45MSRF | ecosystem: Environmental > Aquatic > Freshwater > Lake | place: Great Lakes... | reverse complement strand
AGTATGAAGCGCGAAGGCATATGCAATCGTGGCATATGGGCTGCGAAGAAACGATACATCCTGAATGTACTAGATAACGAAGGCGTACGATATGGACAACCAAAGCTTAAGATCATGGGTATCGAAGCCATCAAGTCCTCTACGCCAGCGGCGTGTCGGGAGGCTTTTAAGAAACTATTTCAAATCCTTATATCCGGTACGGAAGTTCAAACTCAGAAGTTTATTAAAGACTTTCAGAAGTCCTTTAATTCGTTATCAGCTGAAGAGAAAGCTTTCCCTCGTGGGGTCTCCTCACTGAAGGAGTACTCAGACTCTAAGACTATATACAAGAAGGGCACACCGATTAACTCTCGTGCAGCCCTGATGTACAACTCCCTGCTCAAGCAACATGGGCTCGAGAAGAAGTACGAGGCCATCGTCGAGGGTGAGAAGATCAAGTACATCCATCTAAACCCTCGCAATCCTACCCGCGAGAACGTGATCGGGTTTTTCACTCAGTTGCCACCAGAGTTTGGATTACACCAGTTCATCGACAACGACGTCCAGTTCGAGAAGTCTTTCCTAGATCCTGCCAAGCTCATCCTAGACGCCATTGGTTGGAAGTCAGAGGAGAAAGCTTCGCTTGATGACTTCTTTCAATAAGATTGTACAGTCATCACAACTCGGTTTATAATTAAATCCTTTAAGGAACTACATGAGCATTCTAGATAAGATCAAGAAAAACTCCACGGTCAAAGATTCAGCTATCCTATCGCAGTCGAAGTTCTTCCTCAAGAAGGACATGATCCAAACAAGTATCCCCATCATAAACGTGGCACTTTCAGGTCGACTCGATGGAGGATTCGTACCTGGTCTGACTATGTGGGCTGGTCCAAGCAAGCACTTCAAGACTGCCTTCAGCCTGCTGATGGCCAAGTCCTATATGGACAAATATCCTGACTCAGCCTTGTTGTTCTATGACTCAGAGTTTGGTACGCCACAGTCCTACTTTGACTCCTTTAAGATTGACACGTCACGTGTACTTCACGTTCCTATCACCGACATCGAGCAGTTGAAGTTTGACATCATGCAGCAGATCACTGAGTTTACACGTGGTGAACGTGTCATGATCGTGATCGACTCAATCGGTAACCTAGCGTCAAAGAAGGAAGTCGAAGATGCACTAGACGGTAAGTCAGTTGCAGACATGACTCGGGCTAAGCAACTCAAGTCGTTGTTCCGTATGGTTACGCCTCACTTGAACATCAAGGACATTCCTATGGTTGTGGTGAATCACACCTACATGGAACAAGGCATGTATCCAAAGGCGATCGTTAGTGGTGGCACTGGTGGTATGTACTCCTCTGACAACGTATTCGTACTAGGTCGACAGCAGGAGAAGGAAGGTACCGAGATCATTGGTTACAACTTCATCATCAATGTAGAAAAGAGTAGGTATGTTAAAGAAAAATCCAAGATCCCTGTGTCTGTATCTTTTGACGGTGGTATTAGCAAGTGGTCTGGCCTGCTTGACATTGCTCTTGAATCTGGGCACGTGATCAAACCTTCTAATGGTTGGTATTCGCAAGTCAATCTAGAGACTGGCGAAGTCTCAGAGAAGAAGTGGAGAATCAAGGACACCGACAGCAAGGAGTTCTGGGTACCCCTGCTAACGACTAAATCATTCTCTGATTTCATCGCTAATAAGTATCAGATGGCACACGGCGACATTATCAAAGACGAGGACATTGAAAAGGAGTTAGCATTATATGAAGACTGAACTTAGACCACATAAGGTACTAGAAAACAAAAATGAAGATGGACTACATGCGTTGTGCTTTACCACAGGCGAGTATGCTGGCATTGTGTTTTCCTACAACACTGTATCGTTTGACGACAAAGATCCTGAACAACTTCTTTTGTCTTATGAGTACGACATACACGAGTCGCCAGAGCATAAGAAAGTTTACGACTTAAAGGCGTTCGAGACAGAATTAGGCGACTTCTTGATTCAACTACTATACTATGGACTAGAGGCTCAACATCTTGGCTACATCAGCGAAAAAGAATCGGATCGAACAGACAATACTTTCGAATCTGTTGAACAACGAACAATACTGCCGGAAGGTAGTACCATTTCTAAAGACTGAGTACTTCAGCGATCATTTTGAGCGGGTAGTCTCTGAAGAGTTGCTTGCTTTCTTTACGAAATACAACAAGCCAGCGTCCCTTGAGATTCTTGCTATCCAACTGGGTGATCGCACAGATCTTAAGGGTGACCAGCTTGGGCAGGTTGAAGAGTATATCAATGACTTGACCTTCACCACAGAGAACGAAGCTTGGCTGCTTGAGCACACTGAGGCCTTCTGTAAGCAACGCGCCGTCTATAAAGCGATCATCGACTCCTTTGAGATCATCGAGGGTAAGGACAAAAATCGTAGTCAGGACGCCATCCCTTCGATGCTATCAGAGGCGCTGGCAGTGTCCTTCGACTCAAGCGTAGGTCACGACTACCTCGATGACTTTGAAGAGCGCTACGACTTCTATCATCGCACCGAGGAAAAGGTAGAGTTCGATCTTGACATCTTCAATAAGATCACTAAGGGTGGTCTGTCACGGAAGACACTGAACGTCATCCTTGCAGGAACTGGAGTTGGCAAAAGTCTATTCATGTGTCACGTTGCAGCAGGTGTATTGATGCAGAGTAAGAATGTTCTCTATATCACAATGGAGATGGCTGAAGAACGTATTGCAGAACGTATCGATGCTAACCTACTCAACATGACGATGGGTGAGCTCAGCACCGTCACCAAAGACATCTTTGAGACTCGCATTGGTAAGCTCGTGAAGAAGACCGCAGGCAAGTTGATCGTCAAGGAGTATCCTACTGCTTCTGCACACGCAGGTCACTTTAAGTCTCTGCTTGAAGAACTTAAGATGAAGAGGGACTTCACACCTGACATCATCATCATTGACTACCTTAACATCTGTGCATCATCGAGGATTAAACAAGGCGCTGGAGTTAACTCCTACACCTACGTCAAGTCTATCGCCGAGGAACTTCGTGGTCTAGGCGTAGAGTACAACGTACCAGTACTCAGTGCAACTCAGACTACTCGAGGAGGTTTTGATAACTCAGACGTAGGACTGACCGACACCTCAGAGTCCTTTGGTCTACCTGCCACGGTGGACCTGATGTTCGCCCTGATCTCAACCGAAGAGCTTGAGAACTTAAATCAGATCATGGTGAAGCAACTCAAGAACAGATACAATGACCTCAACTACTTCAAGCGCTTCGTAATCGGGGTGGATCGATCTAGGATGAAACTCTATGATGTAGAAGAGTCGGCACAAACCAACATCGCCGACTCTGGACAGGACACCGGTCCGGCATTCGACAAGTCTACGTTCGGTAAGAGGATGAAGGAAGCTGGAACAGGATTTAACTTCTAACACAGCCTGTGTTACAATACTACATACATTAACAAAAAGGAAACACATGAAAGACTGGGTAAAAGACGTAGGCGATATGCATACCAAGTTCGGTGTCAATAAGGTTACACGAGGCCTGACCCGTGAGGAACTAGCGACATACATGTCATTTCGCATCAACTTCCTACAGGAAGAACTGATGGAACTTAAGACTGCTAAGACCGCTGATGACGTGGTTGACGCTTTGATCGACCTCTGCGTCGTGGCTATCGGTACACTAGATGCATATGATGTTGACGCCTACACCGCTTGGGATCGAGTGCATGCCGCGAATATGACCAAGCAAGTTGGTGTTAAGCCCTCAAGGCCAAATCCATTAGGTTTGCCTGACCTCATCAAGCCTGTTGGTTGGGAAGCACCAACGCACATTGACAACGTAGGTCTATTCGCCAAGGTCTTTAGCTGAGCCAACTATGTTCGCGCTGACTGTATTCAAGAGCATCTTCGACAATAAGACCGACACTCGGGTTGACTTCGAGACCTTCGATCAACTTGAGAAGTCGCTCTACTATCTGTCGACGCTAGCCGGGTACAAAGCCAAGCGAGGGGAGTGGACCAATAAAGCCTCTCCTCTTATCTCACCTGCTGTGTACAAGGAAGGCTCAACACGAGCCAATGCGAACGTCATAGAGTGGGCTGGTTGGGCAGCGCTTGATGTAGATGATCATCAATTCAATGGAGACTTAGAGAGTGAACTTGCTGAACTATATCCTGATGTTCACTTCATTTGTTATTCTACTGCTAGTAGTACGCGTGATAAGCCTAAGTTTAGACTCGTCTTCCCGCTTAAGCGCAGTGTTGCAGGACCTGAGCTTCTTAGGTTTTGGTTCGCGCTCAACAAACGATTTGGGCAACTCGGTGATGAACAGACTAAAGACCTCTCTAGGATGTACTACGTCCCTGCTATCTACCCTAATGCTTATAACTTTATTTTCAGCCACACAGGTAGTTCTTATCTGGACGTTGATAATCTCTTGACTGCGTATCCCTACACGGGACCTACTGGTGGAAATTCCTTCATGGACAGGTTGCCTCCTGAGATGCAGGAAGAGGTCATCAAGCACCGGCAGCAGAAGCTCGCAGAGTCAAATAAGAAGTTCGAGTGGCATTCCTATCACGACTGTCCATTCGTCAACCAGAACCTAGTCTCTGAGTACAGAACCATAGCGAGGACTGATGGTTCGGGTAGGTATTCCATGATCTTTAAGCTCATGACTAGCATAGCCTGCAGCGCGATCAAAAAACAGTACCCTATCTCAGAGTACGAGATCGTAGATCTGGTGCGAGCGCTTGATCGTGACACTAGTAACATATATCAGAAGCGAAACCTATCAACCGAGGCTTCTCGAGCAATAGCTTTCGCCTACAAGAACGCATAGGATAGACATGACACAGTACGTAACCAATGAAGAGAATCCTCACCTTGGTGGTAACATACGTGAAGGTGACTCTTGGACGTGGTGTCCATCTGCTTGGGAGTACATCCTCAAGAAGCACGACATTGAGAACATGACAGACGTAGGTTCAGGCATGGGTCACGCCGCAAAGTGGTTCTCTGATCGAGGTGTGTACACTACAGCGATCGATGGACTTGAAGAGAACGTGCGTGACGCGATATTCCCAACTATCCTACACGACATCACTAAAGGTCCATTCATACGTCCAACTGACCTAGTGTGTTGCATCGAGGTTGTTGAGCATATTGAAGAACGTTACCTCGAAAACCTACTCACCACGATATGCCAAGGTGAACTTCTCTTGATGACACACGCTGTTCCTGGACAACCTGGTTGGCACCACGTCAATTGCCAACCAAGTGAATATTGGATCGACCACCTCTATAGAATGGGCTATATATTATCGACAACCCAAACTGCAGTAATACAAGAATTAGCTTTAAGAGACGGCGGACACCATATCGCACGAAATGGTATGCTATTCATGAGAAAATAGAGACAATACTTCATTTCGTCGATTTTGACTAGAAAAAAGCTATATGCATCAACCACTTACAGAGCCTCTTTTAGGCTCTTTTTGCGTGGTAAGGGGTAACCAAGGGCTTGTGTGTCTTGACTGAGTCCTCCAGCTGTTTCTACAGAAAAAAGCTATATAAATCAACGACTTGCAACACCAAGAAGCGCAGGAATGCTCAAAATTTCTTCTGGTGTGTATCTGCTTGCTTTTTTACCTTCTAGAGCACCCAATGCGCTATGAGTAGTCTACCGTTTTAGTCAACTACTGTGTACAACAATTCCTCATTTGAGTATAATGGTTCTATCAAATCAAGCAAGGCATCAAATGGAACGAGTCAAGATGGTGGTCGCCGGAAGGCAAGCGGAGGTCGACGCCGACCAGGTCAAAAAGCTGGCCAAGAAGGACGCTCTTATCGCTCAGCTTATGGCGATCAAGGCTAACACCTCCCTCTCGGCGTATGACGCCATGACACAGACTTCTGAAGTTGGCGTCAAACTCATCCGTCTTAATCGTACCATTCGTCATAACGTGAGGTTCCTGTGAAACTACTAATCGACGTCCCTTTGGTCTTCATGGCCTACGATGATCCAGGCACCACTGATCAGGATCGTGCTGACAGCAAGTTTACGTATGACGACGTCAGCACCGCTCTAACAAAGTTTGCCGTCCATCACGAGTTGACCTACAATGCCAACTCGGTGGTACTCACCATCGAACCACAAAAGATCAGTCTTGACGATCTTGCAATGAATGAACTCATGTTCGACGGGCTCTGGCTCTTTGACCTCGACTTTCGCTATGCCGGCCTAGGCGGCGGTGGTTGCGAGACCTCCTTCACAGTTACCACTAGACCTTAATAAAGGAAACACTATGTCAGTAATGTCACAGATCTGCCAAGAGATGGACGAGATGCTTCTCTCTGGTTCTACCATCGCTCAAGTGTGCAAACGCTTTGGCTTCTCAGAGGCAGACGTCACGGCCTATTCTATGGAGTTGAACTACCTCGCAGATTCCGCTACGAGCGATGGCTACGAATACGAGAACGAATTCGAGGATGCTCCGTTTTGATCGCTAGCACGCTCTACACTCGAGTGGTGCCTCAGGATCGCGGCCGAGGTTGGATCCTGCTCGTTAGTTGGGAGAAGCCGGTAGTACAAGCCACCTGTGCCCAACTACTCACGATGGGAGCCGTCACTCAGAAGAGCATGGACGAACTCTTACTTCGTGTGAAGCTCGACCACCGAGCTGCTAATATGGAAGATGTAACTCCCGGCGGCATCATGCGCCGACTACTCAAACAGTTTAAGGATGAAGCAAATGCAGAAGTACAAGAATGAAGCTGGTCAGGTCGCGGTGCTCTATTCACCGGGCTTTGGCAGTGGTTGGTCTACATGGGCGGCAGTCACTGACAACGAGTGTATCTTTGATCCTGAAACAGTACAGTGGGTCTTAGACGGCAAGGATCCACTCACGCAACCTGACTTCGTGAAGAAGTTCAAGGCTACTAAGCCTGAACATCAACACATCACCTTCTACGCTAGTGCGGCGTACGACCTCGAGGTTGAGTGGATTGATCCAGGGATTAAGTTTAGGATCGCTGAATATGATGGCAACGAATTCGTTGAGTATCTAGATGACATGGAGTTTATTACAGCATGATTAATTCAATGCACTTGAAAGAGATCGTAGACCGCGTGGTGTTCAATCCCATGCTCCCGTCTCACCTTGAGTCGCTCTACGTCTTCCTAGAGACTGGCAAGTGGGGCAAGGTCCAGTTTTTTCCCGAGAATCCCTGCATCACGGTGCCAGAGACTGTGCTTCGCAAGTACTGCCTCTTTAACCTCTCAAGGAAGTTCAAGGGTAAGACAGAAGCCATGAGGGCATAATAAGATTGTACTTTCAAACCAACGGAGTGTAGAATTGAAATTCATTCTAGGATTATTGCTCGGCATAGTCATTGCGACAGTCGGGTTCAACGGGTTGGCTAAGCTGCTCGACGGCGGTGTCAATAAGATTAAGTCAGTGGTACAGGAACAAGCATGATTACTGAAAAACAATTCACACGTTACAGTGCAAACGTGTTGCTTGAAGCGGCAGCGATCCAAGAGAAGAAGGGTCATGATTATCAGAACCCACTGAGCCGTGTTCGTCAGGTGGATCACTATCCTCGTGGCGTCAACACCATCTTGGACACAGTAAACGGCAAGATGCTTCGTATGTACTCAGTGCTTGAGACGATGGAGGCCGGTGGCAAGGTGAACTTCGAGTCTGTCGAGGACTCGGCGCTTGATGCTATCAACTACCTATCCTTTATCGTGGCATACATGCGCGGTGAGGTTGATGGACAGGTTGAGGGCAAGGACATCTTTAACCGTAAGATGCCTGAGAGTACGGATAGTCTCTTGACACCAACCAAGTTTCGCAAATGAACAGCATAAAAGGCATCCGTACACGCCTCGCGGCCATGTGGGATCATGCGCAGTTCGTCACTGATAAGTCAGGTGTGCATACAGTTGAGATCATCAATGCCTGCTTCAAGGCCGACGAAGATCACATCTTTGGTGAGGTCAACCAGGACTACGTGCAGCGCGAACTATCTTGGTATCAGTCTATGTCGCTCAATGTCAACGACATTCCCGAGGGCGCACCCGCTATCTGGAAGCAGGTCGCCGATCCCGAAGGATTCATTAACTCGAACTATGGTTGGTGTGTCTTCTCTAAGGATAACAACTACCAGTTCGATCACGTGATCACCGAACTTGAGTTGAATCCTGACTCTCGTCGAGCCAATATGATCTACACTCGTCCTACGATGTGGGGTGATCATAACAAGAACGGCCGCTCAGATTTCATGTGCACCAACAATGTGCAGTATGTGATTCGCAACAAGAAGATCCATGCTATGGTCTACATGCGAAGCAACGACGCCTGGGCTGGTTATCGCAATGACTATGCGTGGCAGAGGTGGGTGCTTGAGCGTGTGGTACGCAACCTTGAAGCACGTTCACCACGGGGATATGAAGTCGGTGACATCTACTGGAACGTTGGTTCACTGCACGTGTACTCTCGTCAGTTCTATCTACTCGATCACTACATGAATACTGGTGAATCCTCGATCTCTAAGAATGATTATGCTGAACTCTATAAAGTGGGATGAACGCTACCTTCTCCTAGCTGAGCACGCCTCAAGTTGGAGCAAGGATCCCTCAAAGCAGATCGGCGCCGTTGCAGTTGGCTATAGTGGTCAGATACTTTCACAGGGATACAACGGGTTTCCACGTGGTATTCTTGACAGTGAAGCGCGATTAAATGATCGTGAATTAAAGTATAAGTACGTAGTGCATGCGGAAATGAATGCCATCTATAACGCCACGCTCAACGGGGTGTCTTTGAATGGTGCTACACTATATGTCTATGGATTACCGGTATGTTCAGAATGTGCCAAGGGTATAGTGCAGGTAGGAATCAAGCGTGTATGTATAAAAGCGCCGATGCCATTGCCAGAACGATGGGTATCGTCATGGGATATGACGAAGAAGATATTTAATGAAGTTGGCATCGACTACATGTGGTTGAAAGATCAAGAATAAACTATAGGAATACGTGAATGAGCTTGATTGAACCTACCATATATTATGAAGAATATTTACGCTACTTTAAGATGGCATTAGAGCAGCAACGACTCTGTAACATATCTAAAGAATCTCCATTCGGAATGATTTCACACCTTCAATCTAAAATGGGTGACGATTTGATGGAGAACGTCGAACTCTATGACGTTGTAGAACGAAAGTATGCAGGTTTCTCGCAGATAGTTAATGACTGTTTCTATGGCTGGACTGAAGATCATCCATATTGGGAAAAGATGAAAAGTAATCGAGTCACATGGCAGCGCGAGACTGTTGCTAAAGATTGGACCGGTAAACATCATGACTTCAAGTTACCAGAGTGGCTCTATGTAATGATTCTACATCGTGTTACTGGGTCAGCAATCAACTATGCTACTAAGCCATCTGGTTATCATAATACGATCCTTTTCGAACTACATACAGCTAAAACGATTGAAGAGATGGTGACTATCGTTAATTATAGACGCAAGCCATTCTACACTTCAGTCGGCTATCAGTTTCCTTCTTTTCCTAAGCCTATTGAAAAGTATAAACGAGGTGGTGACTACTATCTTTCAGAGTTTCTTCCTAAATTAGCGCGGGAAATGGCAGAATGGTTAGAGTCTGGTGGACGTAGAGATTTGCGTGATATTGGTAACTACATGCTAGAGTGGAATACACGAAATGGTTTGAAGCGCTATCAATTTCAATACGCTGCAGTAGTTGCAGATATAGCAGATTGGTTTCCTCAATATGTCAATCGAGAATCAATGTTTTACTATGGTACCAATGCTGTAGAGTGCATCTCTTATCTTGCTAAACCACTTGTTAAGATGAAGTCAGAAGATTTTCTTGACACTGTAATGGAGATGATATATCGAGATACTGATTCAGTCCCATATAACGCTGAAGATGTATGTTGTGATTTTATCAGATGGGTTGAGAACTATGTTAGACCTGGAGTAGACTATAATCACTTAGATTTTGATGAAGTATGGTCATCATGCACAATCAAAGATCATCCATTTGGGCGCCAAAAAGCTATGTTAGAGTTAGGTCTAGTAGATACTTTCAACTACATAACATCACATCCATCTGATGATACAGTGCTTAAGAAAGCTGGTATGACTATAGAGGAGTACAAGAAGCGATGCAAATCAACAATGATCTAAGTGAATTCATGGACGATCATCATTACTCTATAAAATACGATGGTACAGATCACAGTGTGATCATGAAGAATGGCAAACCAATTGATAGTTGGATGCATATGTGGCCGTTAAATATGCGTTTAGAAAAGTTTTTCGAGTTCTGTGATGAGTTTGACGTTCGTAGAGATAAACTGTTAAAAGAAGAATATCAAATATTCTCACACAGATTACATTGGCACGAGCATCCGTTTTGTGACATGATGCAAGATATTGATGATCCACGAGATCGATTATGGTATACACTTGTGTTCTCTTTTACTAATGAGCACTGGGAAACCATACGTGTCCTAAGGGAACATGGCGAAGAAGCTCTACGAGATAGATTTGTTACCAATAGACACGCCCGCTCTGATTTATTTCAGATTTACTATCCTAAAGATACCAATGTTAAAGAATGGTTGTTAACTGGACCTAAAAAAGCAGCTGATGCTCTATACCATACTTTAGAGAAGTGTGATAGGCCATACACAATGATGGAGTTCGCTAAGATCCTTGAGAAACACTTTAAGGAAGAACAAAACTTTAGAAGTCCGCTTTATCCGTGCAAAAACGCTGCTAGATATTTAGCGATGTCCTATCCAAATTTAGTAGACCCTGAGAGTGTACTCTTCGGTGGTACTGGCCACTTTGATGGCATGCAACAGATCTTTGGCGGGAGTAGTCTTAATGGTAGAGTCAAATATGATATTGGACATAATGGTTCATTCGTACCATTAAACGATCATGCTCAGACTTGGTTGTCACAGATGTCACTATTATGCAATCATTCAAAAAATCCTATGACATCTCAGAAATGGTTAAACGTAGAAGATAAGACTTGTTTCTTTTGGAAACATATCGCAATTAGTCATGGCGTCAAGAGTCCTACTAAAAATATTCCATATACATGGATATTTCCAGTTGAATTCTCATTGAAGAAAGTACAGAATGTCACACAATAAACATGTGATTGATGGATTCAATAAAGACATTGGATTAGCGACAATCGAAGCTGCTAAAGACTATTATCTTTCACTATGCGATGGTTGGAAACCTATGAATCCAGATCCAATCGTAGTAGAACATGAAGGTATTCGAGTAGTGCGTGATGACTTGACAGTTGGTACTAAGACACGTGCAGGCGATCTGCTTTGTTTCAAAGCTCCAGTAGAACGTATAGTCTATAGTCAACCTAGGACTGGTCTTGCTGGAGTATCGATTTGTGCAGTAGCTAAACATCACTCGCGAAAAGTGACACTCTTTATGCCAGCTTCTAAGCGTATCTCTCTTCATCAAGCATGTTGCATAGAACAAGGAGCTGATGTTATTTTTGAACGCATCGCTGCTATGCCTAATCTTAATAGAAAAGCAGAAGCATGGGCACGAGAGAATAATGGTTTCTTTGTTCCTCTAGGTTTAAGACATGAACTAGCAACTGCTGCTATCATACATGCTGCATCTACTATACCAGCACCAGATGATGTATATGTAGCTATCTCGACTGGTGTGCTATCAAGAGCTCTTCAGATAGCATGGCCTAATGCGAAGTTTCATTGTGTAGCAGTGGCTCGTAATTTGAAATCTGGCGAATCAGGGCGTGCTACGATTATCTCTGAGCCATTAGAATTTACTACTGAGGAGAAAAAAGAAAACTTACCACCATTTCCTACTATAGAAACATATGATGGAAAAGTCTGGAAATATATACCTAAGAACACAAGCCGTAACATATTGATGTGGAATGTCGGTAAGAACCCAGTACTTCAAGATCAAACCATATATGAGACGATGTCTTATCGTGATTGGGATAAAAATCTTTTGAAAGTTTTGTCATGAAAGCTTTAGTCGTAATGCCGAACAGGCCACCTTCAGCGAAAATGCACTCGCATAGAACTTCTCAAGGTGCAATATACGTAGAACAACTTCGAGAATCTGGTCTTGACGTAACATTTAATACAACTGGTAACTATCACACCGACTATAATGAGTATGATGAAGTCTATCTCTATCATGGAAATGACTGGAGCGGTGCATTAAATATGTTTGGTGGAACTAAAGATTACGGTTTTATCTACAATATTAAAAATCTATCTCACTATCATGGTAAGATCTATTCTCTAGTCATCGATTGCCCTAAGTACTCTACAATGATAAAAGAACGCATAGACAACTATAAGAATGCAGGTGTAGAGTATAGTAAAGAGTGGGATGACGTAGATTTTGAGAATATGAGTAAGTTAGAAGACGCAGCTATTACGATTGATCCTAATATGATAGTGAAATATCCTAAGATCGCAATCGGTGATAGTCATGCTATTTGCATGTATAGGCCAGGATATATGAATGTCTCTACTCCTTTTAAGACGCTTCATGGTGCTATCAAATCTGGCTTTGATTCTTTTATTCCTGAAGGGGAGTATACCGATATAGAGACTTACTTTGGTAATATCGATGTACGTCATCATTTAATGAGACAACCTGATCCTGAAAAAGCTACAATAGAACTAGCTATAAACTATGTGGCGGAATGCGAGAGAATCTCTAAGCTATATGACGTCAATGTAAAGATATGGGAACTATTACCAATCGAAAACGAGTCACGAAAATTACCTAAGACTGGATACTATAATAAAACTCCATTCTATGGAACATGGATAGAGCGTGATAATGTGCGTAAGTTATTTAGAGACACTATTGCTTCTACTGTAGCAGGCAACCCTAGTATAAGTATATTATACTGGACCGATTCTTTACTTAACAAATTAGGTGAGTTGGACTTTGCTTTTATGGAAAGGCCTCAATCAGTACATTTATCTAGATCTAGCTATCCTTTCTGGACAGGTGACGATCAGTTATCATCACTAAAGGATTTCTTTACATCATGACTATCAAACACGCCTTTATTGTCCCATTGATTGGTGGACAAGCACTTGGACAAGTTGCTGCTTTTGGTACTAGACCAGATTACATTCTATCGTATGG
>Ga0049082_10000312_pt1 | contig 13237 bp, 10 predicted proteins | sample GreLakmeHU45MSRF_FD_66718 | JGI IMG/M metagenome (GOLD analysis project Ga0049082, IMG submission 66718) | Freshwater lentic microbial communities from great Laurentian Lakes, MI, USA - Great Lakes metaG HU45MSRF | ecosystem: Environmental > Aquatic > Freshwater > Lake | place: Great Lakes... | reverse complement strand
AGCTGACGCGCCTGGTTCACTTCCATCTCCCCAAACTGCCGCTTCCACCGGTGAAACGTCACCTCCGAGATGTTCGCCTCCCGGCAAATCACCTGGATCGTCCGCTCACCCCGGTCGGCTTCCCCCAGAATCCGAATCTTGTCTTCCGTCGTATACCGCTTGCCTTCCATGTCTGGTGCCTTTCTTTGTTGGCCCCAGACTAACACTTCACACGGCCCGAATAAACGAGGTCACGTCAGGTCCTTAGGCGGCACTACGCGCTCTCGACATTCGGAAACGGCGGCGTAGCCTTTCTCCATGAGCCAGACACTTCAATACCTCACTGACGACCGCGGCGAGCGCACTGCCGTCGTTCTTCCAATCAACGACTACGAGAAGCTCCTCGAAGATTTGGACGACTTGGCAGTGGTCGCCGAGCGACGCGACGAACCGGTGATTCCTCACGACCCATTCATTGCCGACCTGAAGCATGATGGAACGCTTTAAGATTCAATGGCGCAAGTCGCCCAAGCAAAGCACCCGCAAACAGTCAGAATCCCGGCGATGATTTGTGATCGAAACATGTTGGAGCTTTCTTTCTTTTTCATTGGAATTGGTTACTTGGCAACGCCCGCGTGCGGATACTTCGAGACCGTCTCCCAGGCGAGCTTTTGTAAGACGGCGTGTTGCTCGTCGGTCAATTCCTTCCAACGTGAGATTTTCAGCCCGACTGGCGAGGTGCGGTAGATCGCGGCGAAATGGCAATAGCCGCTGAGGGCCATGACATGCACCCCCGCGTGCGGCATAGCGTCGTTCCACAATTCTGATTGCTTCTTCACACCGGGGTACTTGCCGTCCAGAACCATTTCCCGCAGCTTCACCGTGGCATCGCCGATGGGCACCAGGAAGACCACTCGCTTGCCGAACTTCTCGTTTAGTTTGTCGACAGTGGCCTCGACACCTTTGCGCGTCTTGTCGAGAGCTGCCTGCAAATCCGCGAGTTTGGAGTCGTCGTAGTCGGCCGTGGTCTTGATCTCCTTGGCTCGTCCATCGCCCACCAGCCAGGCAGCGTGATAATACGCCCGGAAGTTCGGATTCCCCTTCAGCCCGATTTCGACGATCTTCTCTGCGCTGTGTTGGCCCCCCCACGGAACTTCCATCCACCAATGAACGCCATGTGCGTACACATCGACCTGACCTGCCTCAATGGGGCTAAAGTCGTTCGGCTTCGGAAAACGAACCTCCTGATGCGCCTCGATGCCGGCAGCCTTGACCTGATCGGCAACGCCCCCCGGCACGAAGTTGAACCAACTGTTGCCGTTGAACATCACCCGCAGGCCTTTCGGGGGCGATGGAGCCTTGACCTCCGGCGATGGCTTCGGCTCCTCCGCCAGGGCACCAGTTGCCCAAGCAAAGACCCCGCAAACACTCAGAACCCCGGCGATAACTTGTGATCGAAACATGTTTACCTTCGCTTTCTTTGAAAAGGCTTACTTGGCCTTGGTTACACCCGCATGCGGATACTTCGACACCGTCTCCCAGGCGATGTTCTGCAGGATTGCCCGTTGCTCTTCGGGGACTCCATCCTTGATTTGCAATCCAACCGGCGAGGTGCGATAGATGGCGGCATAGTTGCAGTACGCGGCCAGTTCCGCGGCAATCGGGCCGGCGTGCGGCATCGCGTCGGAGAAAATGGCGGATTGTTTGGTGACGCCGGGAAACTTGCCTTCCACGATCATCGCTCGAAGTTTCGTCGTGGCATCGCCGAGCGGCACCAGGAAGACAACCTGCCGACCATGCTTCTTGTTGAGCTCGTCGGCAATCGCTTCGACCTTGGCACGCTCCCGATCGATCACTGCCTGCACGTCCGCGATTTTCGAATTGTCGTAATCGTCTTTCGACTGAAAGGACTTGCCCAGTCCATCGTGGACCATCCACGCCATCTGCACGTAAAGCCGAAAGTTGGGATTGGCTTTCAGTCCGTTCTCAAGCACGTTCTGCTTTAAGAATTCAGTGAGCTGACCACTGCTCCAACCGGGACGACCCCAGCTGATCACGTCGATCTCGCCCTTCACGAGAAGCTCAGCAATCTCGTCAGGCTTCCCGCTCCACCGAGCCGACTGATCCTTGATATCGGCCGCCTTGCCGAGGCGTCCCATATAGTCCGGCATGAAGCGATGCCAACTATCGCCACTGTTTAGGATGCGCAGCCCTTTTGGCGGCACGGGAGCCTTGGCCTCCGGCGAGGGCTTCGGCTCCTCGGCCATGGTGCCCGTGGCCAATATTCCCACCAACAGCACCGTAACTAAAGTTTTCTGATGCATACTTCTCTCCCATGGACAAAATTGAAAAGTGCTGGAATGCGACTCTTCCCTGCCAGTTGCTCTCGTTCGCCGGCGCCGGCCATGGTCATTTCACAGACGCGGCGCGGATTACCACACGCTGCACATGGAAAACGGCCGGAGTTGGCAGCGGCACATCGGCGGCAGCATTCATCGCACCGGCACCCCCTAGCCCGCGCCAGACGCCGGTGCGCAGCGACATCCGATACAGGGCCGCGAAGTGCATATAAGCGCCCAGTCGCATACCAAGAAGGCCCTGGTGCGGCATGTGGTCACCTCCCAGCACCGAACCCGATACTTTCGTCACTCCGGGGAACTTCCCGGCTGCGATCATCTTCCTCACCTCCAGCATCCCGTCCCCGAGCGGCACCAGGAAGACGACTCGCTTGCCCGCCTTGGCGTTGACCTCGTCCACATAGGCCTCCTGCTGTTTGCGGTACTTTTCCATCTTGACCTGCATTTCCGCGAGGTCCGTTTGTTCATACTCCTCGGGTAACTTCACTCCCTGCCGCCCATCATGCACCAGCCACGGCATCTGCGTGAGGACCCGGAAGTTGGCATTGTGCTTAGGGCCTAGTTCCACGAGCGTCGGCAGAAAATTGGGGAACTCCGCTCCCAAACTGTTTTGCCAAACGTAGGCGTCGATTTCGCCCTTTTCGAGCAGCGGCGTCAGGTCCTCAATGCGGCTGCTGTTGAGACCATGCTTGTTGAGTTTGATATGGCCGGTGATGCCAGCCGCCTGACACAGCGGCGTGGAGTTTTCGGTGGACCAACTGTGCCCGCCGCTCATCACTCGCAGGCCTGCGGGTACATTCTTGGCTTCCTTGGGCTTCACGATCGTCATGTAGATGACACGTTGGCGGCCGAGGCCGGCCTCTTTGGGAAAGTTGGGATCCGCTGCCTCCTCGCTATTGGCTCCGAGCTTGGCCTTGGCATTTTTCGCGAAAGCCTTCTCGTAAAGATTCAGACGCCGCTCGGTGCCCAGATAACCGACCAGGACCGCCTCGCCCGTATCTTTCCAATCGGCGAGCCAGGCCGGCTTCTTTGCGATGGCGGCGTCGTGCCCGACATAGACGGTGGCGTCGGCGCTGAGGGTGAATTCCAGAAGCGTTTCACCCCTGAAGTTCACCGAATGATTGTCCGGCACGATCCAGTCGCAGCCCCTCACCAGGCTCGGAACTTTGCCCACCGCGGTCGCGTGGTACCAATGGGTCGTGCAGTAGGTGTCTCCCTCCTTGAGATTGCCGGCGATCTTCCATGCTTTGACTGCGGGATTGTCGGAAGCGACGACCGTGTTGTGTTTCGGATCGTGGACGACCAGATCGGTGATGAGCCCAGAAGGGAGTTTCACCTTCTGCTCGGGCAACTCATACGGCATGGCCCGACTCGACTCTTTCCAGGCTTCGGCGCTGGCCTTGTCGGGCATCCAGTTCGCCTTGGCCTTGTTGCCATCGTACTTGGAGTGCTCTGCGACCGTCAGCGACTGGAGATTGCCCAACAAACCCGCATCGGCGGGGATCGTCTTGAGTTTGGGAGCACCCTTCGTCAGATCAATGTCCCTGGGCAGTCTTTGAGCGAGAACGGATTCCAGCCAGGGAATCGCGACTTTCGGCGTGATGAGATTGCCATGCCCAGCTTTGGGGAGACAGAAGTAGGTCCACGGTGCGTTTCGCCGACGGCCAAACTCCAGAAATCCATACGCCACCACGGAACCCAGAACGCTATCGTGCTCACCGATTTGCATGAAAATCGGAACGTCCAGTGCTCCTGTGACGTCCTGAGGGATCAATTTTTCATCTTGTTTTTCTCCTTCCTTGGGAAGTGGTCGGCGGTTGAAATTGAAGTCATCGTTGCCTTTGGCGAAGGGGGCCACCGGCTGTGCTCCCAGCACGGCCAGAACCCGGTCCGGGTGCTTGTTCGCGAGCATGATGCTGTGATAGCCGGTCGAGGAAAGCCCCGTCAGGATCACCGGAGCGTTGGCGAGTTCCGGGCGCCCAAGTTCGGCGCTGATCTCCGGCAGAAGATTGACGTCGAGGGTCCCGTCACACCAAGCGATACCGTTGCGTTCCAGGAAGTCTTGCCAGGGGTTCGGCTTTAGGCCTTTGACGACGCCATCTTCAAACAGTCCGGGCCATTCCTGAAGAATAATGCCACGAAGCGGCTTCTTCTCCGGCGCCCAGGCGTAATTCCACTTCTTGGATTTTGAGGGAACGGGCTTAGCCTGCGGCGGATCCTGGGCCATGGTGCCCGTGGCCCAGGCGAGAAACCCGCAAAGACTCAGAATCCCAGCGATGACTTGTGATCGAAACATGTTTACCTTCGCTTTCTTTGAAAGGGGGTTACTTGGCCTTGGTTACGCCCGTATACGGATACTTCGACACTGTCTCCCAGGCGATGTTCTGGAGGATTGCCCGTTGCTCGTCGGTGATGCCTTCCATCGACTGAATGCCCGGCCCTTTTCCGCCGCCGCCGTACGTGACCTTCGAGAAGTCCGGCTTCAAACCCACCGGCGACACGCCGTACATCGTGGCGACGTTGCAATACGCCGTGAGCGCCAACACATGCCGGTTCGAGTGCATGTTGAACTCGGTCCATAGGTCAGCCGGGTCGGTGAGGCCGGGGAATTTTCCGTCAGCAACCATCTCCACCAGCTTCATCGTGGCCACGCCGACCGGCGAAATGAAAACAACCTGCCGACCGTGTTTCTCGTTGATCTGATCGACCAGCTTCTCCAACTCTTTCAGCGGTTCCGCCGCGGCACGTTTCTTCATGGCGGCGACGTCGAGCGTTTTCTTGCCGTCCTTCGGCGTCGGACCCACGGGCCACACGTACGTCTGCCAAACGATGCGAAACTTCGGGTTGTTTTTGACGCCGAGCGCGGCTAGGCCCGCTGGAGTGGAGTCCAGGCCAACGTGATTGTTCCACGTCTCCGCGTGAGGGTAGCAGTGCAATGTTCCAATCAGCAGTGTGTCGATCTCTCCCCGCTCGAGGCGCTCGAGGCGACCGGGCTGAATGCGATCCATGCCCTTGATGTCGTGCCAGGTTCCGATGTAAGGAGCATCGACGGACCTATGTCCTTCGATATTTGCGGCCTTGACGACGGCATCGGTCACAGCGCCGTTCACGAGCAGCATGTAGGCCACGCGCCCGCCGGCGGGGATGTTCTGGGTAGCTCCCGATTCTTTGAGGATCTCGGCTGGCGATTTTTCCAAGACCACGCGGAAGCCGAGGTAGCAGCCTCGGTAGGCCGATTGATCGCGTCCGACGCGGGCGGCGGATCGCAGACGCTTTGAGTCGCTCGACCAACCGCCGCCGCGTTGGACCTTGGCCTTGCCTTCCGCAGGCCCGGTCGGATCGATCTGCTTTTCTTTGGGATAGCTGTTCGGCACGTACCAGTCTTCGCACCATTCCCAGACGTTGCCGTGCATGTCGTACAGGCCGAACGGGTTTGCTTTGAACTGGCCCACCGAGGCCGTGAAGATGTGGCCGTCCTTCCCCTTGATACCGATGGACCAGCCGGGGAACTTGGCTCGCGCCGTGGCGTCGGCCCCGTTGCCGTTTTCCGCGAGTCCCTCGGGGTCGTCGCCATACGCATAGGCGGTCTGCGTGCCGGCGCGACAGGCATATTCCCGTTCCGCCTCGGTGGGCAGGCGGTAGGTCTTCTTCTCTTTCTGGCTCAGCCAAGCACAAAACGCTTTGGCATCCTGCCACGACACATCGACCACCGGATGTTCGTCGGTCTGCTCGAACCCGGGGCTCTTCCAGGTGAACCGGGCGTGCATCTCTTCGATCTTGCCCGCCTCGTTGGCGCCGTAGGCCCCCTTGCCGTCGCGTTCGCCGTCGGTCTGAAATTTCGTGTCGGCGACGAACTGCTTGAACTGGCCGACCGTGACTTCATGCGTTCCCAGGTAAAACCCCTTGGTCAGCTCCACCTCGTGCTGAACCTCTTGAGCCTCGCGACCGGGTTCGCTTTCCGGCGAGCCCATTAAAAACTTTCCCGGCGGGATGAACACGAGTTTCATCCCCAAGCTGTTCTTGATTTCCGGGCCGCTCACCCGATCAGAACCGGGTTCCGCACCAGAGGCCACGGCCGCAATGACGCAACCACCGACCAGCAAAGAAAGAAACTGGCGACAAACAATCGATGCGGTTCGCATGGAATTCAATTCTCAGGCCAGCAGGCCGGCTGAAGGGAAGTTGTCGAAGGAGCAAAAGGGTTTAGCCGGAGCGTGCCATATCCCGCGTCCTAACTTTCACGATTGCCGGCTCCAAGAATCAGGAGGAATCGGTTCACTTTCAGCGCGGCTTCAAGTTCTCGATCGTGTGGTGGACCTTCGAATTATTTCACAGATCATTTAACCTCCCCGTGCTGTCGCCGAAGCGGTCGACCGGTGCGCCGACGCTGTTGAGCATCCTGAGCCAAAGGTTGGCGAGCGGCGTTTCATGGGCGTAGCGGATGTGTCGGCCTGGCTTGTGGGCGCCGCCGCCTTTTCCCGCGAGCAGAATCGGCAGGTCGCCGTTATCGTGCGCGTCGCCATCGCGAATCCCCGAACCGTAGGCGACGAGGCAGTTGTCCAGCAGCGAGCCGTCCCCCTCCTTCGTCTCTTTCATCTTGTTAACGAGGTAGGCGAACTGAGCGACGTGATGGGCACTGATCCGCGAATACCTGTCCGTCTTCTCCGGATTCTTGCCATGATGCGAAAGCCCGTGGTGTCCATCGGTAAAACCGAGCGAGGGATACGTGCGGGCACTCTGTTCGTTGTTGAGCGCAAAGGTGCAAACGCGGGTGCTGTCAGTCTGGAACGCGAGGACCATGAGGTCGCCGAACAGCCGGACCGCTTCCAGCCATTGGTCCTCCTGCCCTTCCGCCTGACTGTTGATTTTCGCTTCAAGCTGGATGTCTTGCACCTGAATGTTCGGAGCGGGCGGGACTGGCATGCGGATGGCGCGTTCGATTCGCTGTTCGAGTTCGCGAATGGCAGAGAAATACTCGTCGAGCTTGCGACGGTCGACAGAGCCCAAATTCCTCTGCAAGTCGGAGGCGTCGTCGCGGACATAGTCGAGCACGCTGCGGCGTTCGATTTCCCGACGGCTGCCATTTTTGCCGGCATCGTTGGTGAAGAGTCGATCGAACAGGTGGCGCGGATTGGTGATCGCAGGCAACGGTGTGACGGCATCACGCCACGAAAGACGCTGGTAGGCGCAGCTATAACCGATGTCACAAGAACCGGAGGTGCCGGCCTGATTGGTAGCCAATACCAGGGAGGTAATACGCGTGCGATCGCCGATGCTGGCCGATGCCACTTGATCGACGGAGATTCCCGCGCGGAAGTCGCTCCCTTCGGTCTTGCGAATCCGCGACGAGGTGAGGAACCCCGCCATCGCGCGAGCATGTCCGCCGCTGGGGCCACGTGAGTTGTCCGCCGTCAGCCCGGTGAGCACGCTGAACTCGCTTTTCAGGGCCGACATCGGCCTCAGAATCGGCGGCAACTCCGCGGGCAAGGCACCCGCTTCGGCCGGGGTCCAGTCGCGCATCCACGTGCCGTTCGGCATGTAGACGATCGCCATGCGAACGGGCGGCCTTGCGGGGCCCGTCGCAAGTGCGGAGCGTGGCGTCATCGCTTCGAGCCACGGCAATGCAACGGCGGCACCGAGACCTTGGAGTACGGTGCGACGAGATAGTTGTTTGCTCATCGTTTTTCCTTTTCGTTTAGTGGTCGTTCTTCGTTTCCTCGTCGCATCCGAAACGGATCGCTTTGCACGATCGCCGTGATCAGAGCGTGAAAGCGGTGGTCGTTCTTTTTCGCCTCGGCCAGGATGCCGTCCACACTGCGGCGGTCAAAGTAATCGAGTCCTCGGCCGGTCGCGTAGATCAACATCCGTTCGGTCAGGTTGCGACTGAACAGTTCCTTCTTCTCTTTCAAGATCGCCTTGAGTTCGTCGGGGCCTTTGAATTTCTGACCACTGGGCAGTTCGCCCGAAGGATCGATCGGCAGGTCGCCCTCTTTGTCGCGGAACTTACCGAGGACATCGAAATTCTCGAACGCGAAGCCGATTGGATCCATGCGAGCATGACAGCCCGCACAGGACGGATTGGCACGGTGTTGCTCCAATTGTTGACGCAGCGTGGTTGGCTGCAGCGTGTCCTTCGCCGCCAGTTCGGGAACATTCGGCGGCGGCGGGGGCGGCGGCGTGCCGAGAATCTGCTCCAGCACCCAATGGCCACGCTTCACAGGCGATGTGCGCGTTGGATGCGACGTGACCGCAAGCACGCTGGCCTGCGTGAGCAACCCGCCGCGTGGGGTGTTGGTCAGGTTCACGCGCACGAACGGATTGTGTTGCAGATGCTTCAAGAACGATCTCGTGGGGAGTCCATGGTCCGCGTGGCCGCCGGTGATCTTGGGGATCGGTTCTCCTTTGGGATTGATCAAGGCCGCTTTCGGCAGCGACGAATTGCCATTGGTATCCGCGATGTCATACAGCTTGGCCAATCGTTCGTTGAGAAACGTGAACTTACCGTCGATCAGATCGAAAATGCTGCGGTCCTCACGCAGGGTGGCCAGGAAGAAGAGTTCGGTCTCCATCAGCATGTCGTCACGCAGTTCCCGCGAGAACTCGGGGAAGAGCTTCGCATCGGGCGAAAACTCTCGCAGTGGTCGTAAACGCAGCCACTGCATGGCGAAGTTGTCGAACAGCGTCTTGGAACGCGGGTCGGCGATCATGCGTTTGACCTGGGCCGGCAGGTTTTGATGCAACTGCTTTTTGGCGGCCAAGTCGAACAGTTCCTGATCGGGCATCGTGCTCCACAGAAAATAGGAGAGCCGCGATGCGAGTTGATAATCGTCGATCGGCTGCGACTCATTAGCCCGAAGCGCCAGCGAGGGAGCATCGTTGTCTTGGCTATCCCTTGCTTGCGCAGCGGGCTGGTGTGGCCGAGAATCGAGTTCCGCTCGATACAAGAACTTCGGCGAACAGAGGACCGCGCGAACCGCCACGGCAATGCGTGCCTCCCAGGGCTGCGGAGCCTGTTCGGCGGCTTGGAGAATGGCCGGCACATGGGTCTCGTCGGGCTTCCCCTTATCGACCAGCCGTTCACGGAGCGATTTCACGAACTGCTCCTCATCGCAAAGGCCAATTTCCAGCATCGACTTCAGGACGTTCCCCGGCCCAGAGCGGTTTCGTAGTTTGCCGATGACGCCATCCGGCACTTTCGCTTCACGAAGCTTCTTCAAGCTGTCTTCGGTGAGCTTGAACCACGGGATCTGTTCGGCTTGCTGAACGATCTGCACTAAGCGGTCGACCTCCGGGGCCGTCGCCGGGCGGCGAAAGGCGCGCGAGGCAAAACGCTCGAGCACGAACCGTGTCTTGGCGTCCCCTGCGAGCTTCTCCGAACCGGCGAACAACAGTTCGTGCGAGTCGGTCACGATCGGGCCGACGAGCGTGCAGGAAATCACGACGACGATCCGCCGCTTGGCTTCGTCCTCTGGATCCGTGAATTCATTCAGCAGGGAGACCTCCACGCGCAAGGGACCGGGGTTCAGATGCACCGTAGCCGCGTGATCCGTTGCGGATTCTTGGCAGTCTCCACGCAACACTTCTTTGCCGTTCACGGTCACTGCGAACTTGGAAGGTTCCCCACCGGCGGACGAGCCCACCAATTTCGAGACGATCTGGAATTGGCCCGGAGTGTTCACATCCTGAAAGACCATTTGCAACGGAATTTTGGTGTGAGTGCCGCGCGGATTGATGCGATCCGGCAACGGCGGAAATCGGTTGATCGGAGGGATGTCTTTCCCCTTCGGATCGCGTGCCAATCGCCCCGAATTGTCCACGCGAGGCGGCATCGGCCCGAGCAGATTGAACTCCGTGCCGTGGTGGAACTGTTGTGGCGGCGGCGGCAGTTCGCCCACCACGATGGCCGCATTCGTGATCGCCTCGGCGGTCGCCAGATAACGCTCGAACTGAAGCGGCGAAAGGGCCAGGACGTCGCCGATGTTGTCAAAGCCGTAGCCAACGTTGTCGCTAGGAAAATCGCCCCCGAGCGGAATCGCGACGCCGAGCAGGTCACGCACGGTGTTGACATACTCGACCCGATTGAGCCGTCGCATTGTCACCAGGCCCGGATCGCGGGGAGCTGTTCGGTCCAGCCTTTCGAACAAATTGCGAACCGCCACCGTGAACCGCTCAGCTTCTTCCGGCGTTGGCTTGGTCTTTCCCTGCGGCGGCATCAGTCCGCCGCCCAGTTGATCCAGCACGTGATTCCAGGTCGTCCGCGCTTTCCAGATGGCGCCATCGTCTTTGAAGACGCTCAGCGACACATCTCCCTTCGGCTCCTTCTCGCCGTGACACTGACCGCAGTGTTTCTGGACAAACGGCACGATCACCTTCGCCACATCAGACGAGTCCTGAGCTAAGACAGGCGGAATGGCCGACAACAAAACAAATGCCGGCAATAAAGTTCGCCAGAGCTTTAGGAAAGATCGCGTCACGCCAATATCTCCGCGAGCGAGCTGATCAAGTAGTCTTGTATAAGTTGAATCACTTCCAAAGAGGAGGACCACGACGTTTTGCCGGGTTGCCGGAGTCGTGCCTTACGGCGGTAGGTGGCATCGGGGTCGGTGCAACACAAGAACACAGGGATAACATGACCCAATTCCGCGAGATCGTAGAGTGACTCCGAGGTTAGGTGGACGCCCTCGACGAGCACTAACCGATAGGAGGCAGTTAGGCTGCGCAACACTTCCTGGGTCGTCCGCATGACTGCCCGTGCGTGTAATCGGTAGCCATTCAGCACGTTCGCTGGCGTGCATTCTCCAAGAAGTTTCCAGGCATGGTGCGACACATGGTCTAGCCATGGATCAGAGACGCCCATACTGAGGGCACAGGTCCGTATCAGGTCCGTCGAAACCACCGGCGGGCCACCCAGTTGGCAAGCTAAGCAGTTGGCAAGCGTTGTTTTACCCGCACCGGGCACTCCGATGATGGCGATTATAATTGTCATCGCACTCTCAGCCTCCACGGAGACGTTACCATTGCCATCGGAACGCAGTGGATCCGGTCGGTGACGGTCTCAAGTGCTTCCCGAACCGAGATCTCGTCCGCAGTGTTCTCACAGCAGGCGTCGATATCGTTGTCGCTGTAGCCCTTTTCGACGACGCCGCCAACGAGCCAAACTGCTCCGCAAAACTTGCTCTTCTGAAGGATCGCAACAGCTTCAAGTAAAGTAATCTGTCACTTTTAATATCCTAATGCTGATTGCTATTTTAGTCAACCAGATTTTAAGGAGTAGTTGATTCCGACCAAACTCAAGAATCGATCTCGGCAGGGTTTGGCGTGGGAAAGAGTTGTCCTAGTAAGGCGCTAGGAGCTTTCACCTAAACAGTTTGCGTAACTTTGTGTTTATGATTGATCCCATTTTACTTCGAAAGGCTTTTACAATGTTCGATGATAATTCATCATTAGCGAATCGGCACCTATCACAAGCGCACAGCGCCTTAGCCAAGGGCGACTTTATTACGGCAAAATCGATGGCTGAAGCTGCTATCAAGCTAGATCCTTCCTTCGAAGCTTACAACACTCTCGGAGTATGTTTTGGTAGTGCCAACGACTTTAAGAGTGCGATTGCCTGCTTTGATAAATCCCTTGAGGTGAAACCAGACCAGACTGAAGCCAAGGTTAACCGAATCACAGCCCTGATAATGCAAGGGAATAGTGCGCGCCTTGAAGAGTTAGAGAAAGGCCACATATCGGTTATAGGCAAAGAGTTAACAGACGTAATCAATAACCTATATAAGGAGGACAGAACCAATGTTTAATACTATTAGCGGGCAGCAGAATACTGGAGGGGCTGACCTGCCCCTCTTAATCAGCGCAAACATGGCCGCAAAAACGCTGGGCATCAGCCCCAGAAGTTTATGGACTTTGACCCGTGCTGGTACAATAGCGCATGTACGATTGGGGCGTAGAATTATGTACTCACACAACAGCCTGCATGAAGCAGCGGGCGAAGTTACCTTCAAGTTAGACCGCTGGCTCAAAAAACATTCAACTGTTGGTATACAAAACTCTCGAACTTATGAGGTGATATAATGCAACCACAAGAAAAACCGCTAATAACTCCACTAGCAGTAAGGGCAGATGACGCTGCAAAAATGCTTGGTATCGGTCGAACTTCCCTGCATTATTTGATGAAGACTGGAAAGATTCCTTATACAAAGCTTAACAGGGCGGTGTTGTTCCGAATCAGTGATTTAGACAACTTCCTTAAAACGCCACCTAGAATTAATGAAAGCTTAAAATCCACTGATGCAGCTTTAAATACTTTGAAAAGGATGCCTAGCAATGGCTAGTCTGAGATCAAAAAATGGCAGTTACCGATTAACATTTGAACTACATGGTAAGCGAACGACAATCTACACAGGCAAGATGGGCCTTCGTGAAGCAGAGCGGTTGCGTGATAGGGTCAAAGAACTTGCACGAATTAAGAACCGCAATGGAAGAATCGAGGAATCTGAAAGCATTGCAAAATGGGCATCTACAATCATGGGGACCAAACTGCATGACAGACTTGTAAATGTTGGGTTATTAGAAACAGTTAAAGACACCCAATTAGAACCGTTTATTGACGCTTATATTGCGTCTAGAACCGATATCAAGGGGCAAACAAGACTCAACCTTATTTCCTCTGAAAAAGTGATTGTCAAGCACTTTGGAGCGGGTACAGACCTAAGAGTTATCACGCCAGCCCATGTTTCTGAATTTAAAGCTGCCATGATGACAAAATATGCAAATGCAACAACAGCCCGTTGTTTAAGAAGGGGGAGACAGTTTTTTGCCCATGCAGTTGATGCGGGGATAATAAACCGCAATCCCTTTGCTAAAATTAAATTTCCAAACCAAGCTAATCCCAAAAGACT
>Ga0049082_10000311_pt1 | contig 13250 bp, 17 predicted proteins | sample GreLakmeHU45MSRF_FD_66718 | JGI IMG/M metagenome (GOLD analysis project Ga0049082, IMG submission 66718) | Freshwater lentic microbial communities from great Laurentian Lakes, MI, USA - Great Lakes metaG HU45MSRF | ecosystem: Environmental > Aquatic > Freshwater > Lake | place: Great Lakes... | reverse complement strand
GCCCAAAATGCTATTGTTTCTAATACAGTCCCTTTGGCCAGTCTCTTCGTCTGTGCATAAAAATCCATCAACCTGGTGGTGTATTGGATAGGTTCGCATTTTACTAAACTGTAAAGAAATTTCCTCTGCGCCAAGTCCAGCACGTGGCGGCACTCCCAACTCATCCCATATGCGTATAACTTCCGCACACATATCTGACACCCATGTTCGGAAATCGGGTTCCGCCATCCATAAAACTTCCTCGAAGGTCTTATTTACCGGACTTCCTAGTAGTTCCTCGTTTTTTTCGTAAAACCACTTTTTCATTTTTACTTCTTGCTTTTTTTCTATTAACTTTCACCTTGGACGAAACACGTGCCGCAGCAAATTCTTTAACAACCTCTAAATTAAAAAAAGAGTCTATAATAGGAACACCTATATGGTCGGCTAGTCCATATTTTAATACCTCTCTTGGATCCAAGAACCAATTAATATGTTTTCTGTCCGAGACCTTTTTCTGGAAAAACCCTTTAGGCTGGTCACACCTAGTGTTTAATAAGTTAAAAATTTTAATATTGAGTCGTTCTGCCTCGCCGACATCCGCTTTTAGTTCTTCGATTTTTCCGAACGACAGCGTGGCCACATCGTGTACCATAACTGTTGCATGTGGGCCAACAAACCGAAGGCCCTTAGAACCACATGTCAAAAGTACGCTACCACAGCTCATCGCCTTTCCAAGAGCAATAGTAGCAATAGGCTTAGATGCTGTTGACATGACATCGATCATGGCCAACAGGGAGTACACGTCGCCCCCAAAACTATCTATTATAATAGGAATAATAGGAAGATTGCTACAATTAATATCATCAAAATCATTCTTAAAATTTTTGAAGCCCTGTTCACTAAACTCGTTTATCAAAATTGCGTTTTTAATCTTGCTGTTGTTGTTATCGTTCGACATATTTCAATCCAATATAATATAATATAAATTGTATTAACACAGTGTACTAAAATTTTTGCTCTTTGTAAAGCGAATAGTTTTCTTAAATTTATCCGATATGGATTCTTTATGTGAAATTACGAATATATTAGTATCCTTAAACATATCGGAATTAAGTAACAGCAAGACATTTTCGGTGGCCGTATTATCCAGGTAACTGTCCAGCACCTCATCCATAATAAGGAGGTTGGTATTAACACTATTCTTCATTTTAGCAATTGTGCGCCAAGTAAATAGTAACGATAGATCAATGCGCTGTTTTTCTCCCTCTGAAAAATTCTCGTATGCAAACACGTCTCTTCCACGAGAAAGGATATTTTCGTTAAACTCCTCGTCTATATTAAACGTTACAAAAAAGTTCATAGCATTTAGAAAGATATTTGTATGCTTGTTAATAAGAGGTAGATACTGTTTGATGATCCTAGATTTGACGCCACTGTCTTTTAACAAGGAAGTTGCCAAGTCTTGCATGTTCTTTTGGTATGAGTATTCTTGTTTGTTGTTCTCCATTTTTTGAGCTTCTAAATGAAGTGCTGCTAGTCGTTCACTACACTCGGCTGGGGCATCTTGTTGCTGTTTCATATCAAGGGTATCACGTGCAACCTTTTTTATGAATTGATTAATACCATCAATCATGCTTCTGTTCTTAACTATTTGACTTTGGATCGATTCAATTTTATCTTCTATAGGGCGCGCTTCATCTAACTTTACAAGAAATTTAGTTAGAGCACCCTCTGCCTCTGATATTCCTTTCTGCCAATCGGTAATTTTAGAGTTCTTTTTTTCTAACTCCACAATTTTAAAACTATCTGGTATGTTCTGTTGACACGTTGGACAGCTATCGTTGTCCTCGTAGAAGACAACCTCTTTTTTAGTTTTCTTAATATTGCTATCAAATTTGGACATAATATCTTTAATATTATCCATCTGTATTATCAGTTCGTGTTTAAAATTTAGCTGTTCTTTAAGAACAGATATAGACTCTTTGAATGCGGCAATTTCCGATTCATACTGACTAGACTGATTTTTATTCATTTCTATAATAGAAAGATTCTCCTGGATCTTCTCGTGTTTGCTATGTGATAAATCTGATATATATTTTAACTGTAATTCGACTCTCTCCTTTGTCATAGTAATTGCAGATTCGTTCTCTGATGTGACGCTCTTTAATGAAGAGACGCGCTGTTTCAATAGAATATTCATTACAGAAAAAATTTCGATGTCTAGTAGGCCCTCAATGATGACTCTCCTGTCTGAAGGTTTGAGTTGCATGAATGGAGTAAAATTGGATGCACCTAGTACAATAATTTGAGTAAACGCTTTGAAGCTAAATTTTAATATACTCCTTTCAAGATATTGTTGATAATCCTTTGTATGTGAATCCTGGTTGATCATTGTTTGATCACAAAATATCTCAAATATAGCTGGTTTTATACCACGTCGAATAAGATAGTTTTGGGTGCCAATGGTAAACTCAATTTCAACCAAACAATTTTTTTGGTTTACCATATTAACCAATTGATTTTTGTTAATATTACGAAATGGTCGATTGAACAATGCAAACGATATGGCATCTAGTAACGTGCTCTTACCGCTGCCTGAGTTTCCTATCAAAATATTTGTGCGATTGCCAACAAGATCGACTTCAATAAAATTATTTCCAGTGGATAAAAGATTTTTCCATCTCACTTTCGTAAAGATTATCATCCGTTACTCTGTATATGTTCGTTTGAATTAAGTGCTTCTAGATATAAATCGGTTAGAAGGTCGCTCAGTGCTGTCTTGTGCTCATCTATTTCCAGCGAATTTACACATTCTTTTAGAATGGTTAGAGTATCTTTTGCCTCGTCGATATCAACCTCGTGCGAGAGACAGTCTTCAAACGAAGAGTCAATGACCGATAGATCAGATGGATTGTGTTTCTGTAGATTATCAATAAACTGGTCAAACCCATATGAATTGTTCTTTTGCTGCACTATGACTTTAACAAACTTCCCTGTTATATTTGAATGGTCTTTCTTCAGAATATCATCAAGTGTATCAGATGAATCATTGTAGTATATTTTATGAAACATTTGATCTGGGTTTTCTATGAAGGTCAGCTCTAATGTATCGGTGTCAAATACATGAAACCCGCGTGGGGACCCATAGTCACCCCATGTCATTGCATACGGCGCTCCTAGATAATGAGTGGTGCCACGCGAAGACTTTTGATGAAAGTGGCCGGTTAGTGTCATATAAAACTTATCAAATATTTCCGCTTTCTCTCCTTTATCGGCGTTTACATGACCCGCATACATCTCAAATCCAATGAGTTCTAAATGACCCATACAGACACGCGAACCAGACTGATCTATTGATTCAATTGTTTTAGAATAATTATCCTCGCATATCCAAGGAACGTATAGTATTTTTCGACCGTCAACCTCTACCTCAGTTGGTTCAGAATATATATTAAATTTATCATATCCGGAGAGTAGTTCGTCGACACCATTAATCTTATTAGTATTTTTAAAATATGTATCATGATTTCCTACCAATATATCAACCCTGTCACACCATGCATTAAGGGGGTCGAATACCCGTTTCTGCCAAGCATATAGAGTATTAAAATTAACATACTTGCGTCTATCAAACGTGTCTCCCAAATGAATGACGGTTTTAATATTATGCAATTTTAAGTATGGGAAAAACACGTCCTCATAAAACTTTAGAAAGAACTCATTCAGGTACTGATTATCATTACCAGCGCCGCAGTGTGTGTCGGTTATTAAAACAACTTTCATTATTTGGAAACCTGTTTATCGCGTAACATATTTCTGATTATGTCACGCACCGCATCTCCTCTGCTGACATATTTGCCAGACTCAACCATTTTATCCAATTGATCAATAGAATAAACCGAAAGTTCTAGCTCTACATCAACTGCGATTCCATGTTGCTTCTCATATACACTTCCATTAATCGTGATATAATCAGGAGTAAATGGGGTCACCTTGTTCTTTTTAATTTTAATTTTACTGGTCTTGGTCATACAATAGGACCCTAATTTTTATAGATATGGAATCAAGAGACATCACTGTATAAAATACTATATATCATATTCACCGTAGACTCAAGTTCTTTTCCTGTATTTTTATAGTTCCTGATAACCAGCAGAATTTCATCTTCTTTGGTAGGAGGAACAGTGGTTCCTAAATCTACCAACATTCTACGCAAAACATCCTTAGACGTATGTGTTCTAATTTGACAGTGTGTGTAGAGGCTGTCCATTATGGTGCGCTTCTTGGCTTCTATGATCATATCATCTATCTGTATCTTGTTGTCTTTAATAAATCCGAATGGCATTATTCTTCTGTGTCATCATCGCATGACGTAAGTATATTATCAAAATCGGGAACAGTTGATACCTTCTTAATTTTTTTTGATTCTTTCATTTTATTTTTTCTAGCTTCTCGGCTGTTCTCAAAATTCTTCACAAACTCGTGCATATTTTGATCTGCCTGCGTACTTCCATATTTATTAGCATGTACATTATCAATGTCGTGTATATCGTGTAATAGAGATTCTCCGATCATTCTGTATTTTGTATACAGTTGCCTTTTTTCTTTTTGAATACGCCTAATAAAAGCAAAGTATATTATCTGTGTGAAATATGCAAAGGGATTGGAGCTTTTACTAGGATCAAAATTGTTTAGATACTGTAGAGAGTTTTCGATTCCATCTGATACCATTTCTTCTCTGAATGGATAATTAGTGAAGTTGGGTCTGTTTACTAGCTTATTAGCGATGCTTACAATACACTCCCCAATATAGTCTGATACTCTAGGAATTGGGGCCCCTATTTCTTTTGCTGCATTGGCTGCCTCTGTGTGCTGCTTCATGTGCTTGAGAAAGTCTGGGTTGTTAACATAGTGAAGTTTCTTTCGTGTGGGTTTATCATTCATGTAGATGATACTATCATCATAGAAAAACTTACACAAGAAGTTATTGTGTTAAGATAAGGGAGATGGGTTTAGAGAGTTCGGAAGGAGGTCTGAGGGCCTGTGGGAAGTAAGATGGTTCAAAAAAGATCTACTAAGGTTTAAAAGATCTTTAATAAGAATATTAAAAAGAATCTGTCAAACGACTACAAGCGTTATGTAGGAATCCAATATCAAAAAAAAGGGGAAATCCAAATTGGATTGAAATATATATTCGTTGGAAGCATAATATATGTTGGAACTGAAAATAGGACCCGCTTAAATCGCAATAGAACGCACTTTTTAGCAAAAACCATGCTATGTACCAGTATCTGTATTCCTATTGATTTTTGCTATTGTAACTAGCTGAATTAAAACAATAAAAAAACCACTAATTCATGTCCTCGTCGTCAAAGTCTGTGTCTTTGAGGGTGTCCTTAGATTTTGCTGGGCTGGCGTCGTTCTTACGCACCGATGCGGCGTTTTTGCGGTCCTGCTGTTGAAGCTCCTTTATTAGTACTAGTTCATAGTAATGGGCTTCTAGATCTGAGTTTGGTGTTCCCAGTGTTAACACGCGCTTCTTATCAATAGGTACTGTGTCGTCTTTGATTGCTGGAATCCAGTCTAGTAAGTATATTGTATGTCCACCAATCTTTTCGTCATATTTGGATACTATCTTAAGCGGGGCAGTAACAAATAAGAGATTATCGGCGGTGAGCCCATCTCCGTCGTCGACCAAATCTCGTCCGTCTTGTACTACCCCTATGATCTCTTCGTTGGTGACCAATTTAATTACGCGCAGAACTGATGCCATACGTTATCCCTTTCTCGTTAAAATAGATTAACTTTATGTAACTTATATTTAAACTTTTCTTCGTTGTATACCTTAACTCTTTCCAGAAAATGTTTTATGGCAAAGTTCTTATGTTGTTTGTGCGACATATCATCCACTATGTCATATAGGGTAGCTTTATCGGAGTTATCACCTATTCGTAGTGCTCTGCCAATACTTTGTAATGTTTTGATTCTTGATTTTGTTGGGGAAGCAAATATTATATTCTCAAGATTCCGAATATTGACACCCACGGAAAATACTCCCGATGACGCGAGTACGAGCGCATTATTTTCTTTCTCAGTAAGCTTTCTTATATTCTCTCTAACCTCACCCTCTGTTTCACCAGACACGAAGAACACCTTTCTTGTTGGGTCTGTTTCAGCTAATTTCTTAACTATCAATTCGTGTAATACTTTTCCGTGGCTTTCTACAAACTGAAACAGCACCAGGGTATTAGTTTTCATGCTGATAGCCAGATTGCTAATGAAGAGGTTTCTTTTTTTATTGAGTACTAGGAATTTAATCTCATCTTGGTAATTTAGAATCTTATTGGCTTTGGCGGTCTCGTCTGTATACCTCAACACTAAGCATTGTATGTTAAGTTCAGCAAGCTGCTTTTTATCCATCAAGATCTTAGTTGTGGTTACTTTAAGAACAGGCCCGAATAAACCTTCTAACACAAGTTTATTAGTTTGTAGACCATCAAGAGTTCCTGTGGTTCCGAACCTGTAAGGACAGCTTACAAGTTTCTCCATTATACTTTTCATGGAAGTGGCTTTGTATAAATGCGCTTCATCACCTATAACAACTTCAAAATCTTTGAAGAACTCTTTTGGCATTTGGTAAATACTCTGCCAGGTAGAAACTATGATAGGTTTCTCACTTACCTTATCTTGGCCCGCAAAAATGGGGTGACACATCTTATCAACATCAAAACTTGGGTCTTTCTCTGAATACTCTCGGAAGTCTGATATCATCTGTGACACGAGAGATATAGTTGGAACTATAATCAAAGTTTTCTTTTTGTAGTATCTCGCTATAGAATAGATTATTAAGCTTTTCCCCGAACCGGTGGGTGATACTAGCAATGCTCTGTTATTCTTTACCGATGCTACTATTGCTTCTATTTGATAGTCCCTGGGTTCAAATGGCAAGTTAAGTGTGTCTAGATATGTTTTACAACTTTCAGTAGAAAATGTGTTGTTAACCAGTAGTTCGGGATCTATGTCAAAGTCGTATTCTCTCGACTTACAAAATTCTTGTAAATATGGAAGAAGACCTTGATAAATTGTTCCATTCATCATATTATATAGATACGCGTTTCCATCCCACATCCGCATCTTATAAGCAGGCATGAATCTGTAGCCAGGAACTTTGAATTTGAAGAAGTCCGAAAGTTCTCTGTGAATCGATGAGGAAGTTTCCACGTTAATGTAAACTTCGTTTTGTTTTTTGGCGACTACTTTTTCCATGTCCAATATAATATATTGGATATATTTATATTAACTATAAAAGTGATATCCCTGCTGTGGCAAGGCTAGTTGCCGCTAGTGAAGCGTATGAAATCTATTGCGTTTTTAATTAGAAAGCCTCGTCCATTCAGAGTCTTGATTATGCTCTCTAATAGATCCACCTTCTCTCTCTGTACCTGTATCTTAATAAGTCTTTCTGCCACTTCCTTGTCTGCATCCATGTATATTTGAATATCGTTCTTTAATACAAACTGGAACGGCTCCCATTTGTTTTCGTCCAATTCCTCTTTTGATAACTTCCCCGTGTAGTATTCGTACTTAAGTCTATGGTATATTTTATGATCTTGTTCTTCTGCCTTGAGCAGTATTTTTTCTCTGAGATATATTTTATAATACTTACTATGTAGGGTTGGTATTTTTAAACTCTCGTTATCTAGATCTGTTCTATCGATCTTAGCGTCAAGTTCCCAATGTGCCTCCACCTCTTCCAGTTTCATGTTATTCTATGTGCATACCAGCTATGTTGTATATTGTCCTCATTAGAATAATCATCATACAACAATTCTTCACTGGTTGTATAGTTATTTGTGGAGTATTTTAGTACAATTGTTCCAAAATATATGCTTTCGTGGTCTGTTGGATTATTCTCTACGACCTTGGCAAGCATTGTTTTTTTGGTGTATGGGAACACCACCGCTAGTAGATCTCCTGGTAATAGAGATTCGACCCATTGCGGAATTGTACTAGTTATCATTTTTGGAGTTTTGTTTAATCCACTCAAGAAACGCTGGATTGTCTCTGAACACAGTGTGCAACCCGTTTGCCATCTTGCGTATCACGTTCTCTTCTTCTTGCATACTTCTAAAGTTAATATCAAACATATACACAATTCCGTGTAAGGTTTCGTGTAGGATTGTGTTTACTAACTCGCACTTCTTTAGACTTGAGTCGTATTCAATCCTGGCCTCGTCTGGAGAACACACCCCATATGCTTTGTTTCTTTTTCGCCAGTGGCTAGAACGCGGAACCAACTTGAACTTAGAATATCCTATCTTAAGACTTTTAGGGGTTTTTCGTCTTGTCATATATTTCCTGATTATTAGGGGCCTATTGCTTCGACTAAAAAATAATCATATTTAAACGCTACCGACGCTGTCACATACAACACATCGGTGGCTCTGGTGTCAAATACAATCTCGCCCAGACTTACGGGGTGTAAATCTACAAACGTTATTTTTAACAATGGATTGTTACTGCTCGTGTTTATAGTTAGGCTGCCTTGTCCGTAAATGTTATTAAGGTTAACGGGCGAAACCAGCGGAACGCCGTTCAAGTTCTTTGTTTTTCCCTCTTTCCACTCCTTGTGTTGTTCAAAATTTTCAGGAAAAGATATACCACGCATCCACGCATATATTTCATACCAGTTGTTCATGCCCTCGTCGACCTTAAAATCGACTGAAAGCTCGCCGAAGTCCATGTGATCGCCAGCGTAAGGAATTTTAACAAAAGGATTACTACCACCGTTAATTGCGGGGGCTATACTAATGTCGGGCAAATTAATTTTTTGAACAAAAAAGTTAAAGTCAGTGAGACGGTCGACACGAAACTCGAAATTTAGCGGAGACTGAAAATTTCTGTTTGCTATATCGTATGATGGCATATTTACATATTATGTTGGATTATCATATATTTATAGTATAGAGTAAACCACGAAAAAGTAAACAAAATATAGTTTTAACTTTGATGTCAAATTGATCTGTATATAATAAAAAAGAGGATCCTGGTTTCCCAAGATCCTCCCTTTTTGGATTATATTAATCTAACTAGTTAGACTATAAAAGGTTCTTAACCTTCATCTTACGGTAGTAAGAATTAGTCCCCGCCAGAAGTGCGCCACTTAGCGCTGCGCTGTCACCTACCGTGGCACCTGCAAACGGATTGGCAACAAGACCATATCGGGTCTTAAATCCAATCTTTGGTTGAAACGAGTTGGTATCAACCGCCCTAACCATCTGAAGAGGAACATAAGGACAATAGAACAATCCAGCATCATACTGATTTGCTCCCTTAAATCCAACAACCGCAAAGTTGTTGAGAGGGTCAGCAAATGGGTCAATGTATACCTTGAAGCGTCCGTTAAGAACACCAACAAAGGTATTTCCGGTATCATCTACGGAAAGATTGTCTTTTAGTGCGCTTCCAACATCAAGAAGACCAGCAATGCTCAGTGCGCTTGCAGTATCAGCATCACAGATTAGAATGTTACCACGACCACGTCGGGTTTCCTTTGCAATCTGGTTTGCTTCTCGCTCAATCTGGACCATAAGGCCCTTATATTTCTCAACTGACCAACGTCCGTTTGAGTCAACATCTAGATCAAACTGGCCAGCTGTCGCCAGTCCCGTGTGCTGTGCGCCATTTCTAGCAACCTTATATACGGTACGAATAACCTCGCGGTTAATCTCCGCTAGAATCTCGGCTGATAGGATATTAGCAAGCTCTGTCTCGGCATCTAGACCGTGTACAGAACGAAGATCCTGAGCCAACTCTAGTGTGTACTCGGCCTTTAGCGCCCTGGTCTTTGCTTCTACGGAAATCTTATCAATGCTGAACGCCATCTCTGCCATTGCAGGTGCCGATCCGCCCGTTCCAAGTGCCTCGCCAGCGGTTGAGGACATTCCACTGCCCATCTGATGCAGAGTAGCAGAAGCCGCAAATGGGTCTGTCCCGTTTGCAGTACCATCCCCCGATTTTCCGGTTCTTGCCTCCTTGTATAGAGCCTCGTCGCCGCCTTGTGTATCATACTTGCTACGCATAGCAAAGATGAGACCTGTCGGTGCCTTCATGGGCTGAACACCACATACATCAAAAGCGATCAAATTTGGAAGTGACCTACGAACAAGCGATATAAGCACTGGATCATATCCAGCAACATTGGCATTGGCTGTTCCGCCAGCGGTTGTCTGTGTCGAGAGACCGCCGTGGTTGGCGGGCACTGCCTCTGTAATAATACCGCGCTCTCGGCGAGACTCGCTCTCTTGATTCTCAAGAAGAATAGTCAATACTGCTTTCTTATGCGCGTCTTGAATGGCAGGCAAATCTGGATGATTTAGCACCTTAGCCCATTTCTTTTGTAGTTCGTCAGTGAGATACATGGTCGATTCTCCTTTAATATAATCCTAAAGACTATTTATAATTTTTACTTCTTTGACATTCTTGTAATGGTTTGTGCATACACATCAGCGGCGGTATTACCGACCGGCTCATCATATTTCAATCCACCAACAACTAGTAAAGATTCGTCTATGTCACTCGAACTTCTTTGGTTTTTTGGAAAATACGTTTCCTTAATAACCTTTAGCTTTTGTCCGAATGTCTGTGCTGCGTCGAAGGATACCCCCTCACACAACTCACTAAACTTGGCGGCATCACTTGTGGTTAGCCCCTCTGTTAGTTTCTTGATAATAGAAGACTTTTTAAGACTTATGTTTTCCTTGCGTAGTTCCACGCACTTAACAAGCTCATCGTTTAGCTCCTGTTCTAGATTCTTGATTTTTTTATCCTGCTCGGAAATAATATTTACTTTCTCTGCTGGAACTTCAATGTAGTTATCCTCGAAAAGAGTCTTCAATCCAACGATAAACTTCTCGGTAATCTCAGAACGAAGTCCGCCCTCAATGGCAACCTTATTCTCCTTCATCCACTCCTCGACCACATAATCTAGATACCCATCTACCTTATTGGTAAGTGTTTCTGACACCTGTATCTTGTTACTTGTTAGTTTGTTGTTATAACTCTCTACTAATTTCTTGTTATGCGCCGATACGCGCCGTTTTGCGGTGCGTTTAACGGCGGCCTCAAATATAGAAGAAACCTTTGTTTTGAAAGATTCTGGTAGATCTTCGTCTTTTGTAAGAGCTTCTGCTGTGTTCTTTACGTCTTCGTCTTCTTCCTTGGATAAATCCTCGTCATCGTGTCCAGACAACTTAGCATCGGCCTCCTTCATAGCCTCGTCGGAATCCTCTTTGTCGTCTGTGTCTGTTTCTTCTGATACCTTTTCCTTGTTATCGTCGTCTGTATCGGGTGCTGCCTTTTTCTTGGAAGGCATGTCTTCCTCGTCGTTTTCTGTTAGCTTATCAGGAACTTGAGTGGCTGCATCAGATGGATGGGTGGGAAGATCGGCCTCTGCGCTTTCATTAGTCTCCTCTTCCTTCACTTCCTCTGTAGTAGCAGTAGACTTAGAAACAAGACCGGCATTGGCCGAATCAAGCTCGTGCTTAACTTTCCTGGGGCCAACTTTTCCGGCGAGTGTATCTGGCAGCTCTGCGCTGGCATCAGATGGATGTGTGGGTAGATCGGCCTCTGCGCTTTCACGGATGTCTTTCAAAAATCTTGATGTGATTGCCATTATATTTCTCCTGATTCTATATTATGCATATCGGCGTTTTTATTTATAAAACTATTCTTCTCTGACTCTGACGAACACTTCCTCTTCCAATTTTGCGCCATTGTCAAAGGTAACCAAAACTGTCACCTCATAGTCATATCCAGATTCTCCGCCTTGGACAGCAAACCTTACTGTTGTGTTGTTTGGAGAAATAATAGCTATATGGGGCGTTCCTGGAGCTGCCTCTGTTGGTACTATAAAACTATTAGACGACTCAACTGTGTCTGGAAACTTCCTCTGCCATCGCTTGGAGCTTACCACGGCCTCGACAATCTTCGTTGCCCCCCTGGGTAGCACATGTAGTTTTCCAAAACCAATATCGATTGGCAGCACCTCTGCTGGTTGTTTAATATAAGTTACGAAATAGGAGATACCTAAATTTGGCACAATCAAATCCTGAAAATCCAAGGTTTATTATTTACTATATTCCAATTAATGGTTACCTGTCCCGTTGATCCTGTAGTTAGCTGCGTGTCTATATGTGCAATTAAGTATGACAATTCTCCGCTTGGGACGTTCTTGTACAGTATAACAGATACAATCTCCGTTCCTGTTTCAATTTCGTTGAATATAGTTGGAGCAGCCCCCGCTATACCACGTGTAGCGGTTTTACTATGTAATATCCCAGCCGTGTTGATTATGTACCTTACTGGAATATCAAGGATCGAGGGGGGCGTTAGTTGTTGTACCTCCGACGGAACATACACATCTGCCTGTAACCCAGGCCCTCTTGCTATGCTTCTTAATATAGCAACTCGTATATCATCGTTCGCCCATGAGAATTCCCCATTAAGGAACTTTTCTCGTGCGTTATCATATATGAAACTTGCCATAATATACCGATCACTGTAGAATCTATTTGTTTTCTAGTTTTTTAATGAAACTTTCAAAGGCATATACGCTTAGTTTTTTTATTTGTTTTGTGGGACATTTTAAGATGGCCCTTTTAATATTTTGGATGTCTCTTTCGTGTATCACGCCGTTCTGCCAGACCCATTCTTTTCCTTCCATGATTCCATTAACAAACGCACCGGGAGCAGAAGGATCTGCAACAATATCGGCAGCAGTGGCCAGATAAAAATCGTCCTGTACTATTTGAATATCATGTCCCTCTGTTTTAATAGACCCCATTCCACGCGACGACACGCCCAGCCGAGCACCCTCGTCAATTAAAGCCTTAACAATATTTCCATTTGGCGTATTCAAAATTTTTGCTTTGCCAACAAAATCAGTTCCTTCCGTTCTAATATCGATTATCATATGAGAAACGCGATCGAGGTTGATTGTGGGTCCGTCTGGGTGGCCCAATTCCCCGAACGCCCTTTTTTTGTCCACATACTCTGTTTTATATCTTTCAATTTCCTTTTCCAACATTTCTTTTGGATACATGCGCCCATTGCGGTTTTTCATCTCGGCTTGCATGAACACGCCTTCGATATAGTAATTTTTTGGAGCACCTTCGTCTCCTTCCTTGATTACTTTTATTTCCTCGGTGACTTCACATATAAGTTTCATGGGTTCCTACTTTTTAGTGGCACGGTCGAGTAAGTCTAGT
>Ga0049082_10000309_pt1 | contig 13263 bp, 12 predicted proteins | sample GreLakmeHU45MSRF_FD_66718 | JGI IMG/M metagenome (GOLD analysis project Ga0049082, IMG submission 66718) | Freshwater lentic microbial communities from great Laurentian Lakes, MI, USA - Great Lakes metaG HU45MSRF | ecosystem: Environmental > Aquatic > Freshwater > Lake | place: Great Lakes... | reverse complement strand
GACCGGACGTATGTTGGGCGGGACGCCCTCTCCCTCTGACTCCGGGATCCGCTATGCTGCTCGCCCGCTCGCTCGCTGTGCGTACTGCGCTCTTCACGGTGGCGCTGCCGCTCGCTGCGCACCCGTTCCTGACCACGCCGGCGGTGGCCCAGCCCGCGGGGGCGCCGCGCCCCTCCGTGCGTGTGCAGGTGACCCTGCCCACGGGCAAAGCATCCGCACCGCTGGATGGGCGGCTCCTGCTGCTCGTGTCCACCGACAGCACCCGCGAGCCACGCTTTCAGATCAGTGATGGGGCCGAATCGCAGTTGGTGTTCGGCACCGATGTCGAGCGCTGGGCCCCCGGCAGTACGCGCATGGTGACCGACAAGGCCGATGGCTATCCGTTCGCTTCCTTGCGTGACCTGCCGCGTGGACGCTACTGGGTGCAGGCGCTGCTCAACCGCTACGAAACATTCACGCTGAGCACCGGCCACACGGTCAAACTTCCACCTGACAAAGGCGAAGGGCAGCAGTGGAGCCGCAAGCCGGGCAACCTCTACAGCACGCCCCGCTGGGTGACGCTCGATTCGCGGCAACGCCTGTTGCCCACGGTGGCGCTCGATCGGGAGATTCCGGCCATCGCGCCCCCACAGGATACCAAGTGGATCAAGCACGTCACCATTCGCAGTGAGCGCCTCTCCAAGTTCTGGGGACGCGACATGTACATCGGGGCCAATGTGCTGCTACCGGCCGGCTTCGATGAACATGCCGCCGCGCGCTATCCGCTGGTCGTGTACCATGGACATTTTCCGGCCACCTTCGAAGGGCTTCGCGAAACACTCCCCGATCCAAGTCTCAAACCCGACTTCTCGGCACGCTTCAATCTTGCCGGCTACAACCGCATTCAGCAGGAGCTCAACTACCAGTTCTACAAGGACTGGACGGGGCCGAACTTTCCACGTGTCCTGCTCATGGAAGTGCGTCACCCCACGCCCTACTACGACGATTCGTACGCCGTGAATTCGGCGTCGCAGGGGCCGTGGGGTGACGCCATCATGTACGAACTCATCCCCGCAGTGGAGAAGCGCTTCCGCGGCCTCGGGCAAGGGTGGGCGCGCATCACCTATGGCGGTAGCACCGGTGGCTGGGAAGCGATGGCAGTACAGATGTTCTACCCGGATGAGTTCAATGGCGCGTACATCGCGTGCCCCGATCCCATCGACTTCCGTGCCAACACGGTGTTCAATCTGTACGAGGAGACCAACGCGTTCTTCCTCGACAGTCAGTGGAAGCGCACGCCGCGCCCGGCGCACCGCAACTACCTCGGCCAGGTGCAGACCACCATGGAAGAGGCCAACAGACGTGAAGCCGCCTTGGGCAGCAAAGGGCGGAGTGGCGACCAGTGGGATATCTGGCAGGCCACCTATTCCCCCATGGGCCCTGATGGGTATCCCAAACCCATCTGGGACAAGAAAACCGGCGTGATCGACAAGGAGGTGGCCGCCTATTGGCGGGAGCACTTTGACTTGTCGCATATCCTCCGGCGCGACTGGGCCACGCTGGGCCCCAAGGTGAACGACAAGCTGAACATCTATGTCGGTGACATGGACAACTACTACCTCAACAATGCCGTGTATCTCGTTGAGGACTATCTCAAGGGAACCAGCAATCCCAAATGGACTGGCGAGATCACGTATGGTGACCGGGCCGAACATTGCTGGAACGGTGATCCCACGCGCGGTAACGCCTATTCGCGGTTGCGGTATCACCAGATGTACATCCCGCGCATCCTCGACCGCATGCGCGCGCGTGCGCCGCGCGGTGCGGACACGCTGAGCTGGCGCTACTGATGCGCCGCGCGAGTACGCGATTTCGACACGTCGTTGTGGGCATGGTGGCAGGTGTCATGGCCCTCTTGTCCGGGGCTCCATCGAACGGTGCCGCACAATCCGCCGCACCAACGTCAACGGCGTCCACGGTGGTCGTCCTGCGGGCCGCTCGCCTCATTGATGGCACTGGCGGGGCCGTACTATCGCCGGCCATGGTGCGCATTGAACACGAGCGTATCGCCGCCGTCGCCACCTCGCTGCCGGTGCCGCCTGGGGCCCAACTCATCGACCTCGGCGACGTCACGCTCCTGCCAGGGCTGATAGATCTGCATACCCACCTGACGGGTGATGAGCGCGTGCATTGGGAGGATGGGCTGGTCAAGACCACGCCAGCGCATGACGCGTTGTGGGGGGCGCGGAATGCCAGGATCACCCTGATGGCCGGGTTTACCACCTGTCGGGACATGGGGCCCACGTGGCCCTTCGTCGACGTGGCTTTGCGCAACGCCATCGATGAAGGGCTGGTGGTCGGCCCGCGGTTGCTGGTCGCCGGCAATTACGTGTCGTCCACCGGTGGCGCGGGCGATGCCAAGCAGTTCAGTCCGTACGTGGAAGTCCCCATGGTGCGCAACCTCGCCGACGGCCCGGACGAAGTGACCAAAGCGGTGCGCATCAACCTCAAGCAGGGGGCCAACTTCATCAAGATTCTCGCCACCGGCGCGGTGCTCTCCAAGGGCATCAGCCCAGGGGCGCAACAGTATTCTGACGCCGAGATCCACGCCGCCGTTGTCGAGGCACGCCGGTGGGGACGGAGTGTGGCAGCCCACGCCCATGGCGCCGAGGGCATCAAGGCCGCCATTCGCGCCGGCGTGCGTACGGTGGACCATGGGTCCTACCTCGACGACGAAGCAATCACTCTGCTCAAAGCCACCAACCGCGCCACCTTCTACGTGCCAACGCTGTACCTGTCGACGGCCATTGACCGTCCGGAGAGCCCGGTGCCCGAAAGTGAGCGCGTCCGTTCACGACAGATCAGTGCCATTAAAGATGCTGGGTTCAAGCGCGCGCTAGCGGCGGGGATACCCATTGGTTTCGGCACCGACGCGATGGTCATACCCCACGGACAGAACGCTCGCGAGTTTGGCGAGCGTGTGCGGCTTGGAGAATCCCCAATGGCGGCCATTGTCTCGGCCACCGCGCTGAACGCCGAGATCCTTGGATTGCAGGAACAGCTCGGCACCCTGCGCCCCGGGCGGCTGGCCGATGTGATTGCCGTGCCCGGCAATCCGCTCACGGATATCACGGCCCTTGAACGCGTGCGATTTGTTATGAAGGGTGGCGTGATTCACCGTCACGATGTGTCCCCCTGATGCGTGTCAACGTCTTTGCCTCGCCACCGCCTCCCTCGCATCAACATTGACCGCCATGTCGCTTTTCCGTCTGCCGCTCCGTGCCGCACTCCTGGCCACCGGCGTCGCCACCGGCGTCGCGCTGTCCAGCGCACCCGCCGCGGCGCAAACGGTGCAGCTCCGCTATGACGCATCCGTGGCATCCGGCCCGATCACCGGTCGCGCGTTCTTCTTCATCGTGCGCACCGATCGCAGTGAGCCACGACTACAGGCCAGCTCCAGCCGCAACAGTGAACCGTTCTTCGGCATCGACGTCGAAGGGCTGCGCCCCGGCCAAGTGGCCACCATCGACGCCAGCACCCTCGGCTTCCCCGTCGCGTCGCTCAAGCAGCTGCCGGCCGGCGAGTACTTCGTGCAGGGCATGATCCTGCCCTACACACAATTCACACGCGCCGACGGGCATACGATCTGGGCGCACATGGATGCGTGGGAAGGACAGCGCTTCAACAATGCGCCAGGCTCACTCGTGAGCGCGGTGCAAAAAATCCGCATCGACCCGGCCACCAATCCCACCATCGCGCTGTCGCTCACGACGGTGCTGCCGCCCGTGGCCACCCTCACCGATTCGCCGTGGGTACAGCGCTTCAAGATGACGTCGAAGAAGGTCAGTGCGTTCTGGAATCACGACATGCCGATCGGCGCGGTGGTGCTGCTGCCCAACGGTTACGCGCAGAACCCCACCAAGCGGTATCCGGTGGTGTACACGGTAGGTCATTTCAGTGAGCGTGCGCCGTTCGGCTTCACCTTCGACGGCTGCGACACGCCCGAAACCGCGCAGGCCAACGCCGCGCGCCTCGTGCGCGGTGCGCGCGAACCAGGGTGCGAGTTCCAACAGGCATGGACCGCGGGCAAAGTGCCCGAGTTCATCGCGGTGTTTATTCAGCACCCCACGCCGTTCTACGACGACAGCTACGTGCTGAACTCGGCCAACAACGGGCCATACGGTGATGCGATCACGCAGGAACTCATCCCCGAGATCGACCGGCGCTATCGCACGATTCCGTCGAGCCACGCCCGCACCCTCACCGGCGGTTCGACCGGCGGCTGGGACGTGCTCGCGCTGCAGGTGCACTACCCCGACGTGTTCGGCGGTGCCTGGTCGCTGTATCCCGACCAGCTCGACTTCCGCAATTATCAGTTCGGCAACGTGTACGCCGACGCCAATGCGTTCGTGATGAACGAGCGCTCGTGGCTGCCGCGCGAAGTGCCGTCGAGCCGTTCGCCCGAAGGGATGACCGAGCTCACGATGCGCGAGGAGAACACGGCCGAGCTGGTGATCGCCACCAAGGGACGCTCGGGCGGCCAATGGGACGGCTGGCAGGCGGCGTGGGCGCCGGTCGGTGCCGATGGCTATCCGAAACCACTGTGGGACAAGCGCACCGGGGTGATCGACAAGAGTGTGGCCGAGGCCATGCGCACCAACGGCTACGATCTGCGCGACTACGTAGAGCGCAACTGGGCCACGATCGGGCCGCGGTTGGTGGGCAAGCTGCACGTGGCCGTGGGCGACATGGACAACTACTTCCTCAACCTCGGCGTGTACCGCTTCGAAACGTTTCTCGAAAGCACGAAGGAGCCGGGCAAGGGACCGTACTACGACGGTAAGTTCGACTACGGTCGTCCGCTCAAGCCGCACGGCTGGCAGCCGTGGAGCAATCAGGAGCTGCTGCGCCTCATGGACGAACAGGTGAAGCGCAACGCGCCGCGACCCTGACGCAACGGCCGGGCTACAGCTGGCCCGTGCTGCCCCAATTCGCCAGCTGCGCCACATACGCCGGATCGTCGTAGCGCGTGGGCAGGAAGGCCCGTTCGTACGCGGGCCGCGCGGCGCCGACAATCTGTGCGGCGAGCAGTTCGCCGCACGCCGGCGCGGCCATGAGACCGAAGCCTGAGAACCCGGCGCACACGAATGCGCCGCGCACACCGCTCGGCCCCACCAGCGGACGGTTTTCGGCGGTCTTCGTGTAGTAGCCGCCGTCCACATACGCGTGCGGCAGCCGCTCCAGATACGTGGCGAGGCCCGGCGCGAGCGACGTCATGCCACGCAGCACCAGCTCGGGATAGAGCGCGTCGTCGGGCATCGGAAACTCCGGCGCGCTAAACCGATGCGCGCTGTGATAGTCCCACAGCATCAGTACCGTGCGACTGGCGCCGTAGCCCTCCGGTCGCAGATGAATCCCCGCCGGCATCGGCTCGGTGAGCCAGCGTGTGGCCTCATCAGCCGCAAGCTCCTCGCGCTCCTCATCGCTCCACTCGAGCGATTGCGGGTCGTCGAGGATCACCAGGCCGGTATCGCGATCGATCACACCGGCGCTGTCCTCGATCGCGATCTTGTAGTGCGCTTCGGAAAACAGGGGAAGCTCGGCGCCGGCCAACACGCCCACCTGCGCCGCGTACGGGCCCGCCGCATTTACGAATACCGGCGTAACTATGCGCATCGTGGTGCCGTCGGTGCAGACCACCTCCACCGCCTCCACGCCGCCCGACTCCTGTAGCACGCGTTCCACCCGTCCACTTACCAGCTGCACACCAGCCGCCTTCGCTTCGTCCAGCAGATACATGCCCAGCTGCTGACCGCTGAACCATCCGCATCGTCGCGCATGCAGCACTGCCACGATGTCGTGATGCATCCACGGAAAGTGCTGGCGAATGGCGTCGCGGTTGAGAAACAGATCGGCGCCATCGGGCACCCCGCGAAAGCCGCGGTGCGGACTGCGCTGGTACGTGGCCGCCTCGATCACCGAACGATACGTGCGCACCACGCCGGCGCCCTGCTCCGTCGCACGCTGCGCATCCGCCACGAACCGTTCGGCCGTGTTCGCATCGCGCGTTGTATACAGATAGCCGCGCCGGTTCAAACCGAAGCGATCGTCACTGGCATCGGACCACCGCTCCAGCAGGTCAATGCTGCGATTCACCAGTTGCACCATCGCGTCGTCGGGCCCGGGCCACCAATTGCGATACGCTTCGGTGCTCTTGTCGCTGGTGAGCGTGAGTGGGGCGCGTTCATCGACCAACAGTACGCGGCGCACACCGTGCGTCACCGCGAGCGCGTGCGCGGTCGCAATGCCGGCGATGCCGGCGCCGCAGATCACGACATCGGCCGTGGTCATGAGATGGCGCCCCGCTTGGCGGTGGCGCGTGTCTCCCAGCGTGCGCGCTCCACCAGTCTGGCGGATACCTCGGCGGTCACTTCAACTCCGCCTGGGTCTTGAGCGATGCCAATCCATCTTCGAAGTCCGTACCGATCATCGTGTCCATGTTCATAAAGAGCCCGATGATCTTCGATAGGAACGAATTCGCCCCCCGCATCGCCCACGTGACGCGCGTGCCACCGTCAGCCGGCTCGAGATTAAACTCGATCACGTTGTGTCCTTCGATCGGCTTCAGCATATCGAGCTGCATCGTGATCTTCGACGGTGGCATCAGCTCGCGCACGGTGATCGTGCCTTCACCCGCCTTCGCGTTGCCGCTCCAGTAGTAGCTGGCGCCGGCCGCGCCCGGCGTGCCGTTGAACACCTTCTTCATCTGCGCGTCGAGCTTCTCGTACGGCGACCATGCGCTCCACTGATGCAAATCGGCGATTTTCGGATAGATCACCTCAGCGGGCGCGGAGACCACCACGGAGCGCTCAATGGCGAACGCATCCGGCTGCCGCGACGCCATGAGCAGGAGCACGCCCAGCAGGACAAGCAGAAGGATGCTGACGGTCTTGATCATGCGCGTCTGGGCCGGGATATGAGGGGAGGGCGAGCGGCTGCCCCGTCGCGATTTATAGTGCGGGGTGGGCCGCGACGGCGCCACCGGCCGCGCGCGGCGCGTCCAGAACCGGGGCCGGCGCGGACTATTCGTCTGCGTTGGCGGCCGCCGCGACGTCGTCCACCAGTCCCTGCAGCTTGCCGATGGTATCCCAAGTCCGCGCCGTGACGCGGTCACCGAGCCGTTCGGCCACGGCGTCGACGAGGTCGCTCTCCGAGGCGCCATCGGGCACATGCTGATACGCGGCGCGCGTTCCCAGCTGGAGGCGATCGTCGCCCCACTCCTGCTCCAGCAGCGGCACGAGGGCGTTCCGATCGAAGGCGTCGCGCCAGATCGAGACGAACAGGCAGCTCGGGTCGACGTCGTCGCCGTCGAGGGTGTTCTCCGCGATGATCAGATCGAGCTCCGCGGCGGTGACCACCAGGGCCTGGGTGGACACCTTCATCCGTTGCAGGATGCCCTGTTCGAGGGCGATCGCGGCCTCTTCGGTGGGTTTGCCGTGGGCGGCGTAGACCAGATTGCCGCTGTTCAACAGGGTCCGCGGATTACCGAAGCCGAGGCCGCGCGCCAGCTCGCGGAGCTCCAACATCGGCACCTTCTTCTTACCACCTACATTGACGCCACGCAGCAGGGCGATGTGGACGTCGTCTCGATCCCGGGAAATTCGTGCCATATGGGAGTATAGCCGCCGAGCGCCCGGGGGCGGACCGCGGCGGTCGACCTGGCGGGGGAGGCCGGCGCCCTCGTCCTTTCCGGTGGCTGTGGCCCCCGCGGGGGTACTCGTGGAAGGAGGCAAGTCCTAGTGCTATATGGAGCTAGGCAACCGGGGTCACTAAAAAATAGTTGACGGAGTATTTGCGTTTCCAAGGAACACCTTATACTTTCCTTACAGCGATGCATGCGCCTCGGCGTATGGACAAGTTCCGATAGAAACGGGCCTGCCAAATCGAGCGGGTCTTTTTTTGTTTGCAACGCAGTCACCGAGTGGTGGCGACCGTCGTGAGGTTGATCACGAGTACCAGGTGGTTGGTTCCGTTCTGCATCGGCTCGTCTGTCCGCGTGCTCCGACTGACACCAGCACCAAATCAGAAACAGGAGTATCGCGATGCGTACGACCGGCACAGTCAAGTGGTTCAACGATGCCAAGGGCTTCGGCTTTATCACCCCGGCGAACGGGCAGAAGGATTGCTTCGTTCACCATTCCGCCATTCAGGGCGGCGGCTTCAAGTCGCTGACCGAAGGCGAGACCGTTGAGTTCGACATCGTGCAGGGCCAGAAGGGCCCGGCCGCTGAGAACGTCACGCGGATGGGTCGCTAATTCGGGCAGTTAGCCCTTTCGTCATGAGCGATTTGCGTCACGCGAGTCGCTTATGACGTCCCGAAGCGCCGTGTGCCCGGACCTCTGTCCGCCACACGGCGCTTCGGCGTTGTCCCCACTCACCGGGAACCACGCATGATTGAGAGCGCACCCATCGAACGCGCGTTTGATCCGCGCGACACAGCTGCTCGCACGTCCTTTTTGTCATCACACCGCGCCCAGGCTGTCTGCACGCGCGAGTTTGCGCGTTTGTCCGAAGGTCTCGTCGCCGCCACGAAAGTGCTGGCGGTGCAGACCGCAATCGAACCGCCCACGGTTCGCCTGTCCCCCGATCGCTGCATCGTCCAGCTCGGACCCGTCGCCCTCACGGTCGCCTGGCTCCGCAATGGAACCGATGTCCCGGCCGCTGGACAATTGCTCTGCATCGTGTGGCGTGGCGTGATTGCTCCGCGTGGTGAACACGCCCCCGAACGGCGTGGATGGCGGCAGGTGCCGGCCACTCCGCAGTCGGTCTGGGAAGAGACCTGTCTTCCCTCGGCCACGAGCGAAGCCACCTGGCATTGGCATCCGGAGTCGCTGGAACGCGAAGGCTATGCGTCCCTCGAACTCGCGAGCCGCTGTATTGATCAACTTCGAACGGCTCTCGAGGCGCTCCTGCAGGACGCGCCAATCGACTCCGGTTCCACGACCTAGTATGACGTGCGCATGACCAAGGAGATTGTATGAAGGAAGACGCCATCGAATTCGAGGGAGTCGTGTCAGATGTCCTACCCAGCGCGATGTTCCGTGTCGATCTCGAAAACGGACATTCATTGCTGGCTACGATGGCGGGGAAAATGCGCAAGTTCCGCATTCGCATCCTCGCCGGTGATAAGGTCACGGTCGAAGTCTCGCCGTATGACCTGAGCCGCGGACGCATCACGTTCCGCCACAAGTAGCTCGGTCACGTCAGTGCCGACGCAGTGCGGATTCGCACTGCGCGGCAAACGTTGCCGCGAAGACTCGCGTGGCACGGAAAAGGGCGACACGCTCTGCGCCCGGTCACACTCGCCTCAAGGCTGCCCATGCGCGCTGTCCGTCTCCACGCTCCGGGTCACCGCGTCGAAGACGCCGAAGTCCCGATGCCCTCGTGCGGTCCCGGCGACGTCCTCGTGCGCGTTCGCGCCGCCGGCATCTGTCACTCCGATGTGCACTATCGGGCCGGCCGGTCGCGCGTCGATCCACTCCCCCTCACGCTCGGGCATGAAATCGCCGGCGAGATCGTGGAAGTCGGCCAGCACGCGCACCACCACAGCGTCGGCGACTCCGTGTGCCTCCACTACCTCATCACCTGCGGGCAGTGCGACGATTGCCTCGCTGGCCGCGAGCAGTTCTGCGCCACGGGCAAAATGCTCGGTCACTTCACCGACGGCGGCTGGGCCGAGTACATCGCGGTGCCGGCCCGGAATGCGGTGCCACTCCCGCCGAGCGTGCCCTTCGAGCAGGGCGCGGTCATGATGTGTTCGTCCGCCACGTCGCTACACGCGCTCCGCAAAGGCCGCCTGAAGGCTGGCGAGACGGTGCTGGTGGTCGGTGCCGGCGGGCTCGGCATGTCGGCGGTGCAACTCGCTCGCGCCCTCGGTGCCTCGGATGTCATCGCGGTCGACCGCGACCCGATGAAACTGGCGCTGGCCGAACGCTTCGGCGCGCGGACGATCCGGGCCACCGACCTCTCACCCGACGACGTGGTGGCGCAGGTGCGGGCCATGACGAAGGGACGCGGCGTGGATGTCGCCCTGGAGCTGGTCGGCAACCCCGACACCATGCGCACTGCGCTGCAGTCTCTGGCACCGCTGGGGCGCGCGGTCGTGGTCGGCCTGTCCGACATTAATCTGCCGGTGGACACCTATCGCGATCTGATCGGTCGGGAGGCGGAGCTGATCGGATCAAACGATCACCTGCTGAGCGAGCTGTACGAACTGGTGGAGATGGCCGACAAGGGCATTCTCAACCTCGCGGACGTCGTCATGCACACTGTTCCGCTGCAGGCGCAGGACATCAACGGCGTGCTCGACGCCCTCGATCGCCACGCCGCACCGATTCGGACGGTCATTGTACCGTAGTGTTTTCGCGCACGCAGCGAACCGCCACGCCCGGCGGGCGGTAGCCGAGTTGGAGTAGATGGTCGATGGAAAGAAAACGCGGGGTCGGCAGGGCGTCCCAGGAACACCACTGCCACTCGGCGCACTTCTCCGGCTCACGCACCTCGGGCGCCCCGTCGAGGGACGACGCCAGTACGAAGAGCGTGACGTAGTGCTTCCCTTCGTCGACGAAAATGTCATTGGTGTGCGGCCCATCGCCGATCACGGTGACCGCGAGCCCCGTTTCTTCCGCCACTTCGCGCAGGGCGCACTGGGCGATCGACTCGCCCCACTCGAGATGGCCACCGGGGAACTGCCACGTCGCATCGCCGTGTGACGTGCTACGACGTCGTCCGATCAGCACGAGTCCGTCGCGGATCACGATGACGGCGACACCGATGCGCGGCATGCCGGTAGTCGGTACGCGCGCTACTTCCATACGGCGATCGCTTCGAGCGGTTTCCTGGCCAGATCGGGCACCGCCGCATCGGCCGCGGGATAGCCGACGGGCATGACGAGCATCGCCTTCTCGTTCGTTGGGCGCTGCAGGAGCTCCCCGAGAAATCCCATCGGACTCGGCGTGTGCGTGAGACAGACGAGTCCCATATCGTGGATGGCCGAGATGAAGAATCCGGCCGCGATTCCACAGGACTCCTGGGTGTAGAAGTGCGTGCGCTTCTGCCCATCGGGGAAATAGCCGTACGATTGGCGAAAGAGCACGACCACCCACGGCGCGTCAGTGAGGTGCGGCTTGTGTTCGTCGGTGCCAAGCGGAGCCAAGGCCTCGAGCCACTCGGGGGTAGCGCGTCCGGCGTAGAACGCACGCTCCTCGGTTTCAGCCGCCTCGCGCATCTGCTGCTTGAGCGCGGCATCGGACACCGCCACGAAAGTCCATGGCTGCTGATGCGCGCCGCTCGGCGCCGTGCCGGCCGAACGGATGGCCAGCTCGATGAGCTCACGGGGGACGGCGTCGGTGCTGAAGTGACGCGTGGTGCGACGACGATCCACGTGTGCGTAGTGCGCACGCGCGCGCGCGAGAGAGACGTCAGGCGTGAGACGCTCAAAGGCGAGCGGAACGAAGGGAAGCGCGGAGCTCATGAAAGACGAATGGAGGTCGGAAGGGCGGTGCTCGGGAGGAACGGCGCTCAGCATCACGGGCGTGAAGAGCAAACTGCGCCAACAGCTGAGCTCTGAGCTCTGGGCTGTTGGCGCAGTTCGTTGTTCACGCGGTCAACGCTTGGCGCTACTTCCCTTCGCGCGGTCGACTTTGAGCGCGGTTCACTCTTCGCGCCGTTTGCCGGTGATCACGGCCACGGCAGTATGATCACCGGGAACCGCGGCCGCGCCGTCGGGTCGTCGTTCCCAGCCATGAAACGCGCGATGTCGTGGCGTGCCGATGCCACATGCGCTTGCATCGCGGCGTCGGTGGAGGTTAGGCTGGCGAGCTGTGCATCGAGCGCCTTCAGGTGCATGAGGGCGGCGGCGCGCACGTCGGGCATGGCACGCTTGTCGCCGGCGAGGTCGAGGACGGCGTCGACGGCGGCGCGCTGCGCGGCGCGTTGCACGGCCTTCTCTGGTGCGGCGCTGGCGGCGGTGCTGCCCCACGTGCGCTGTACGACGGTGCGCAGGACTTCGTCGAGGGAGAGCGCGGCGTTGTCACGTCCGGCGATCAGCACCACGCGGGCAAGGCGCTCACGGTCGAGCAGATAGCCGATCACTTCCGTGGCGAGGCCACCAGCCAGCGTAACGGCGTCGAACGTCGTGCCGCCGTTGCTGTCGATCCACGTCATGTCCGCGTTGAAACCGGGCGGCGCGGGCGGAATCATCTTCTGCACGCGCTCGGGAACCGTGAGCTCGCTCGGCTGAATGGCGTCGAGCGCCATCGTGAGCGCACGGCGCTGCGTCGCGGCCGGCACGATGGTGGTTGGCGTCTGTCCGTCGCCGCGCAGCGTAAACGTGAAGTCCATGCCGCCGATGTTCTTGGCGAGGCCTTCCAGCGAGTAGCGGTGATGCAAGTACACGTGGCCGAAGCGCATGTTGAGCAGCGCCATCGGCTCGCCCGGCTTGATCGCGCGTTCGTCGAACTTGTCCATCAGCACGCGACGCACCTTCGACGTACGCTCGACGGCGTCGAACATCGTGGCGCCTTCCACCCAGCGTGTCACTTCCGGAATGGACCCGTTGGCGCTCGCATACTGGTCGTTGATGAAGCGCACGTTGCGTGCGAGGCCGTCCTTCATGATCGCGTCGAGTCCCTTCGCTTCCGACGCGCTATCGGCGTACCACGTGTACCCCAGCTTGATGGCGAGCGTGTCCCACGCGCCGGGGCCTTTGCGATACGCGTCGCGCAGATCGGGCGTACCGTCAGCGGCGAGCGTGATCAGCGGATACGGATAGTCCATCACCGACGTGCGGCCCTGCGAGTGCGCGATGTAGTTGTGCGACAGGCCGAGCGTGTGGCCGATTTCGTGGGCCGCATGCTGGCGACGGCGTGACATGGCGAACGTCTCGGCGTCCACGTTCGGGCCACGCGGACCGGAAGCCGGCACGGTGCCGGCCCAGATGTTGTAGTCGACCAGTGACCGCCACGCGTCCATACGCACCATGGCGCGGATAATCTCGCCGGTGCGCGGGTCGCTGTAGCTGGGGCCCACGCTCGGGCCGGGACCGGAGCGGTGCACCCACATGAGCATGTTGTAGCGGGCGTCCATCGGGTCGGCGCCGGCGGGGAGATCGAGCACGCGGAAGGCGTTCTTGAAACCGGCGGCCTCGTACACCTTGGCCCACCAGTTCCCCCCTTCGCGCAGCGCTTCGCGATATTGCGCCGGGATACCGGGATCGAGGTAGTA
>Ga0049082_10000308_pt1 | contig 13267 bp, 11 predicted proteins | sample GreLakmeHU45MSRF_FD_66718 | JGI IMG/M metagenome (GOLD analysis project Ga0049082, IMG submission 66718) | Freshwater lentic microbial communities from great Laurentian Lakes, MI, USA - Great Lakes metaG HU45MSRF | ecosystem: Environmental > Aquatic > Freshwater > Lake | place: Great Lakes... | reverse complement strand
AGTTGATGTAGAGCTACGCAACCAGCTGTGGAATTATGTTAAAAAACTCAATCAACAACAAGGTACAACGATTTTATTGACAACTCATTATCTTGAGGAAGCCGAACAATTATGCGATGAAATTGCTGTAATTAATCATGGCAAAGTTATCGCTTGTGATAAAAAAGAAAATTTGATGAAATTGCTTTCAACCAAGCAATTATTGATTTCCACTGTTTCCAATATTGATATTGGAATTTTTTCTCATATCCAACAGCTTCAAGCTAAACTTATTGATATTGATAAAGTGGTTATAAATTATGATCCAGAAAAAATAGCAGTTGAAAAAATTCTTCGTTGCATTTCTGATGCTAATCTGCAAATTAAAGATATCTCCACTAAGCAACCCGATTTGGAAGAAGTTTTTAAACATCTAATTGCTAAAAAATGACAGATTTAATTAGCGTCGATCAGCTAACGGTAAATGATATTGAGGCAATTCATAGTCAGGCTGATATTTTTTTTGCTAATAGCAATCAACAATATCGCGATCTTGAAAATAAACTTCTCATAAACTTTTTTTTTGAAAATTCTACGCGAACAAGAATGTCTTTTGAGATAGCGATGAAGCGTCTCGGAGGCAAGGTTTTAAATGTTGATATTTCTTTATCATCGCTTAAAAAAGGCGAATCAATTATTGACATGGCTAAAACTTTAAATGCCATGAAGCCAGATTTTGTAGCGATTCGACATAATTCTAGCGGTATCGTTAATCTCTTGAAAAAATATATTGATGCTAATTTAATTAATGCTGGAGACGGAACCAATGAACATCCTTCGCAAGCTTTATTAGATAGTTTTGTAATTAAGAAACATAAAAAAAGTTTAGCAAATTTAAAAATAGCAATTTGTGGCGATGTCCTTCACTCAAGAGTTGCACGCTCAAATATTAAATTATTAAAAAAATTTGGTTGTGAAATTCGCGTTGTTACGCCAGCAACTTTAATTGTAAATCAATATCGCAACTGGTTAAAAGAAAAATTTGATATTGAAGTTTTTGAAGATTTAATTTCTGGTATTGAAGGAGTTGATGTCATTATGATACTTCGAATACAACAAGAGAGAATGCTTGGCTGTTATATTCCTTCCTTAAGCGAGTATTTTAAACTTTATGGACTTGACTATCAAAAAATTAAATTCGCTCCTAACGCTTTAGTTTTACATCCTGGACCAATTAATCGCGATGTTGAAATTGCCTCCAATTTAGCTGATGACAAAAATAAAAGTTTAATTTTAGAGCAAGTTTCTGCAGGTGTTGCAGTAAGACAATCTTTATTATTAATGCTAAGTAAAAATTAAGTAAAAAAAATATTGTATTTTTTTTAAAAGTTTTAGCTACCAATTTCAAATTTTTTTCAAATTTTTTTTGAATTTTTTTTGAATTTTTTTATTTTATAAATTCTGACGTAATTTAATTAAAAAAATTTTTAATTTTTTGTAAATTTTTGTTTACAATTAAAATTCTCTAATTAAGTTGCGCTATCCTTTTTATAATTTACATTTTGAATTGGTGAATTTATTTTGTTAACTTTAAACTCAACAAAAAGAAATGGCAAAAGAGCAAGAGTATGATCGAGCTAAAAACTCGAAAGTTTATTATTTAAATTTTAATAAAAAAAACTTTAAAGAGAAAAATTTTAGTAAGAATAACGATCAACATGCTCAGGATACTTCTGTAGCTAAAACAATTAGAGATTTTGTTGTCGATAATAAGCCTAATATCCCCGTTTATTGCGTTCGTCCGCATGCTATAAAAAGAGCCGCAAAGTTTTTTGTCAAAAATTTTTCGCACACAAAATTCAACAGCTCAATACTTTATTCAGTAAAAAGCAATTCTGATAAATCTGTCTTGCAAAATTTATTTGATTCGGGAATTTCTAAATTTGATGTTGCATCACTTTTTGAAATTAAATTAATAAATGAGCTTTTTGGTAAGAAAGCAAAAATGTTTTTTATGCATCCCGTAAAGTCACGTGAAGCAATCAAATCAGCTTATTTTGATTATCAAATTCGTGATTTTTCTCTGGACTCATTTGATGAATTAGAAAAAATTCTAGCAGTAACAAAAAATGCAAAAGATCTAAATCTCCATGTTCGACTTGCTATTTCAAACTCGCATTCAGTTATTGATCTTTCTGGAAAATTTGGAATTTTACCATCTGGTGCCACTGCTTTAGTTCGCGAGACTCGCGCAGTTGCAAAAAAATTTGGAATCTGTTTCCATGTCGGATCTCAATGTATGGATCCTGTTGAATATCGTAATGCCATTAATACCGCTAAAGAAGTAGTTAAAAAAGCCAGGGTACGTCTCGATGTTTTAGATGTTGGTGGCGGTTTTCCTTCGATTTATCCGACGATGACTCCGCTTGGAATGAATAGCTATTTCGATGAAATATTTGAAGCAATTCAGCAAGCTGAATTTGGAAATAATTGTGAAATTTGGTGTGAACCTGGAAGAGCTCTAGTTGCTGAGGCTGTATCTTTGGTGGTAAGAGTTGAGGCTCGTAAACAAAACATGCTTTATATTAATGATGGAACTTATGGCGGATTATTTGACGCAGGTTTCCCAGGATTTATTTATCCAACTCAGGCAATTAGAATTAAAAATCCTAAAACACTTGAAAGCGAAAAAACTGCTTTTGGTTTTTATGGCCCAACTTGTGATTCAATGGATAGCATGAGGGGTCCATTTTCCTTGCCAGAAAATATCTCCGAAGGTGATTATATCGAGATTGGTCAGCTTGGAGCTTATTCAAGAAGTATTAGAACAGAGTTTAACGGCTTCGGCGAAGTCATGCAAATTGAGGTTGATGAAGAGCCAATTGATTCAATGTACATTGTTCAAGATGATAATTTTGAAATCTCAAGTAAAAAAATATAAATAATTAACAATTATTAGTTTTTGTTTAAAAAACCTAATAATTGTTAAAAATGTCCAAAAAACAATTAAAGATATTGCCATAAATTAATTTGATTTGCGTAATTGATTCAGCCAAATGTTAAACCAGTCATTTAAATCTCGAGATTTGGTCCTTTGCTGCAGAATTTTAACATGACGATCAAAGATAAAAATGCTCATTGTCGAATCAATTATTGATGTAGATTCTTTGAAGTTTAGATTTAAACATTAGCAAATTTTGTCATTTATCAATGATAAACTTTAGGTGATAATTTTATCGACAAAAAAGATTTAAAAAAAGCTAAGAAAAATTTTGCGCAACATATCGAATTTTGTGAAAAAATTTTAGGAAAGAAAATTGATAGGTATAAATATGGGATTTAGATTAGCCTTGCAGATTCAAGAGACAGAGCTTGTTATTCATTAACATTTAGAGGCTTGTTAACGAGGCATGGTTCACAATGATTATGAGAATAAATGGTTTATACTTAAGTAATTTTGTTAATTACCCTATTGGATTCCGATGTTTATGATTGCGGATATTCTAAAAAAGAAAGAGAAGAAATTTTGCAAAGCTATTTGAAAAATAAGTTTTTTGTTTAAAATTAAAATGCGTTGTGGATAAATGTGTTTTACAGCATTATTTTTTCTTGCTTTTTTAGTGTCTTGAAATTTAAGTTCTACTCAGTTTTTTTATGATTAAACAAAGATCTTTATTAAAAATTATTGCTTTATATTTAATCGCAATAGTTTTTGTTGCTTTTAATATTACTTCAATAAAAATTTTATCTATCGCCACAGTCTTTCCCTTGATTGATGTAATGATGGTTTTTTACTTTGCAATTTTTCGTCAATATTTTGGAATTTGGTTTATTTTTCTCATGGGAATTTGGTCTGATGCGCTTACAGGAAATGATCTTGGCATAACTTCGCTATGTTATATAATATTGGTTAAATTCTTCTTAACTATAAACCAAAAAATGTTAATACGCGAAAATTTTATTCAAATTTGGCAACAATTTGTAGCTTTTTGTTTTGTAATTATCGTTATCAAATGGGGAGCACTATCTATACTCGAAGGCTCATTATACGGATTATCGGTTCCTTTGGCGCAATTTTTATTATCGGTTTTTTTATATGTTCCAATGCATAAATTTTTTGATTATCTTAGTGCTAAATTATTGGGGGATGAATAGTGCTAAGAGATATTCGCAAAAATAAAATATTCAATCGCCGAGCTTTAATTTTAGGAGCTGGGCAATCTGCTCTTGCTGGAATTTTAGTTTTGCGTTTAGGCTATTTGCAATTGTGGAAACATGAAGAATATTCAATTCAATCTGATAGTAATCGTATTAAACCAATTATTAATCCTGCGCCTAGGGGAATGATTTTTGATCGCAATGGAATTTCATTAACAAAAAATGAAAGTAATTTTCGGCTATTACTTTATATTGAAAAAAAAAGAAATTTTGAGGAGTTAATAGAAAAATTAGCTGAAATACTCGATCTTAGCGCCGAAGGTAAAAATTTATTTTTATCGAAAATTAAAAATGCGCGTCGCAAAAATATTATTTCTCTAATCGATAATTTAGGATGGGACGATCTAGCGCGCATCGAAACTAACTCTCACCTTTTGCCGGGAGTTTCTATTGAAAGTGGAATTATTAGACGCTATCCCTACCCTCAAGAAACTGCCCATTTTCTAGGCTATGTATCGCTTCCCTCTGAAAAAGAAATTGATGAAAATGAGCAGTCTTTATTTATGCATCCAGATTTTAGACTTGGAAAATTTGGTATTGAAAAAAGTTTTGATGAAGTCTTGCGCGGTAAATATGGCGTGAAATATGTCGAAGTAAATGCTAGAGAAATTCCGCTTCGCACACTTTCAACCAAGCCATATGTTGAAGGATCGCGAATTAATTTATCAATAGATTTTAGATTACAAAAATTTGCTACACAGCTAATCAAGGATGTTGTTGCGTCTTTAGTTATGATTGATGTAAAAACTGGTGAAGTTTTAGTTTATGCATCATCCCCATCTTTTGATCCCAACAATTTCGTTGAAGGAATTTCTAAGGAATATTGGAAACAGCTTTATGATGATCCAAAAAAACCATTAAGTAATAAACCAATTTCAGCACTTTATCCTCCGGGCTCAACCTTCAAATTAATGGTTGCGTTAGCAGCATTAGAAAGTAAATTTAATCCAGCTACTAGGGTTTATTGTGGAGGTTCTTACCAAATGGGTAAACGAACTTTTCACTGCTGGAAAGAAGGGGGACATGGTTCGCTAGATCTAGTTTCGGCAATTATGCATTCTTGCAATACTTATTTTTTTACAGTTGCCAATCAAATTGGCCATAAAAAAATTTTAGAAATGGCAAAAAGATTTGGCTACGGTGAAAAGCCTGATATCAGTATCCATGGTGCTAAGTCAGGATTATTACCTTCTGACGAATGGAAACAAAAAGTTTTTAATCAACCTTGGGTTAAAGGTGATACTCTCAATACTGCGATTGGTCAGGGTAGCGTTTTAGCAACACCTTTGCAAATGGCTGTCATCACTGCGCGAATCGCTAATGGTGGAATTCCAATTAAACCTTATTTGGTTCGTAATCAAAATATTTTTAAACAATTTGATGAATTGAAATCTGCGCCACTCGTTGATCAATCTCATCTAAAACTCATTCAAGAAGGTATGAGGCGAGTTATTAACGAACCAGGTGGAACTGCTTATGGCAAAAGAATCGAAGTTAAAGGTTATGAAATGGCAGGAAAAACTGGAACTTCGCAAGTTATTTCTAAGCGTGAAAAAGAAATGACCAGCGTTGAAAGAGAAGCTAATGCTAATCATGCAATTTTTGTTGGTTATGCACCAATCCAAGATCCCAAATATGCAGTTTCGGTAGTTGTAGAGCATGGTAAAAGCGGTTCCATGGCAGCTGCGCCAATCGCTAAAGATCTTTTGGTTGAAGCGCAAGGACTTAACAATCGCAAAGGTTCTTAATTAGATTTTTTTAGAATCCATTTTCATCTAAAAATATTTTTGCACATATTGATAAAAACTACCTAATTAAAAATTAAAAAAATGACTTGCACTTTGAATTTTTTTTTTTAAATTTCACGTTCTTATCTCTTGTTTTCTAAAGCTTTAATAAAAATTCCCTAGAGCATTTAAAAAATTGCATGCGGAAATGTCGTAAAGTTTAGTAAGCAAGATCTTTGTAATATGATCTTTTAATCGCTATAAATTATTGACTTGAGATCTAAATTTAATTAAAATTACGATGCAAAATAAAGGAAAAATTACGCAGGTTATTTCTGCGGTGGTTGATGTCGAATTTGAAAGCGGTGAATTGCCAGCAATTTACAACGCTCTAGAATGTAAAAATGAAGGAAAGCGTTTAGTTTTGGAAACCGTTTTACATATTGGCGAAAGAACAGTTCGTGCTATCGCCATGGATTCGACTGATGGCTTGACCAGAGGTAGCGAAGTGATTGATACTGGAAGAGCAATAACTGTTCCAGTTGGCGAAGCTACTCTTGGAAGAATCATGAATGTTGTTGGTGAGCCAATTGATGAGAAAGGTCCAATTGAATCTGTTGATAGGTTACCAATTCATGCATCATCTCCAGAGCTTGTTGAGCAAGCAACTGAAACTGAAATTTTAGTTACGGGAATTAAAGTAATTGATCTTCTTGCGCCTTACTCTAAGGGTGGAAAAATTGGTTTATTTGGTGGAGCTGGAGTTGGAAAAACTGTTTTGATTATGGAGTTGATTAATAACGTTGCTAAAGCGCATAGTGGATATTCAGTGTTTGCAGGTGTTGGTGAAAGAACTCGTGAAGGAAATGATCTTTATCACGAGATGATTGATTCAGGAGTTATCGATGTAAAAAATCTCAAAAATTCAAAAGTTTCATTAGTCTATGGACAAATGAACGAACCTCCGGGTGCACGTGCACGTGTTGCTTTGACTGGTCTTACGCAAGCTGAATATTTTCGTGATAAGGAAGGTCGAGACGTATTATTTTTTATCGATAATATTTTTCGTTTTACGCAAGCCGGATCTGAAGTTTCTGCGTTACTTGGGCGCATCCCTTCAGCGGTTGGTTATCAACCTACCCTTGCTACCGAAATGGGCTCAATGCAAGAAAGAATTACTTCAACTAAGAATGGTTCAATCACCTCAGTTCAAGCGATTTATGTTCCTGCTGATGATTTGACCGATCCTGCTCCTGCAACTTCATTCTCGCATCTTGATGCAACCACAGTGTTATCTCGTCAAATTGCTGAAATCGGAATTTATCCTGCGGTTGATCCACTCGATTCAACTTCAAGAATTCTTGATCCAAGAATTGTTGGCGATGAACATTATCAAGTAGCGCGCGAAGTGCAAAAAATTCTTCAAGCTTATAAATCGCTTCAAGATATTATTGCAATTTTGGGGATGGATGAGTTATCCGAAGAAGATAAACTCACTGTTTTAAGAGCTCGTAAAATTCAAAGATTTTTATCGCAACCATTCCACGTTGCTGAAGTATTTACCGGTTCCCCAGGAAAATTAGTTTCATTGCAAGATACGATTCGCGGTTTCAAAGGTATTTGTGCTGGAGAGTACGATTATCTAGCTGAATCAGCTTTTTACATGGTTGGAAATATTGAAGAAGCGATTGCTAAAAATGAAAAACTAACAAAAAATTAGTTTTGTGAATAATTGTTAGCTTTAATTTACTTTTAACAAAGTTTACTCGAAGCTAACAAAAAATAAAGTTTAAAATAAGTATGAGTTTTCAATTAGAAATAGCTTCTCCCCAAGGTCTATTATTTTCTGGCGAGTGTAATTTAGTGGTTATTCCTGCTTATGATGGTGAGATTGGCGTTATGGATTCGCATGAAGCTTTTATCGCAAATTTAAAGGAAGGTGAAATTAAAATTTTTGATGATCAACAAAATCTCCTCAAATCCTTCAGCCTAGAGTCAGGCTTTGCCGAAATGCAAAATCATAAATTAATTGTTTTAGTAAATTAGCTTTTAAACTTTGAAGTTAAAAATGGTTTATTTAATTCTAGTTTTAAAATACATTTTTTATGTCTAACTAAATTTTAATGAAGAATCAAATTACCTTAGGTCAATTCTTTTATCAAATCATCAAGCCTTATAAATTTTGGTATTTTTTGATGATGTTAACACCAATAGTCTCAGCATTTTTTATGCCTGTTAGTAATTATGCTCTCAAGTTGATAATTGACTATTTAGCGGTCAATCAAAATTTTACAATTAGCGATATTATTTTCCCCGTAACTATTTTTTGTATTGCCGTTTTTGTGGCGCAAATGATTTGGCGAGTTTACAATTATGGCGATTACAAATCGCAACCATTTATCGAAGCAAATATCATTAATAAAGCTTACTCAATGCTTCTTGAGCATAATTACCAATTTTTTCAAAATAATCTTTCGGGTAAAATCGCTAGTCAAATCGCCACTCTTCGCGATAAATATGTTAGTATTCAAGATCATATTTTTCATGGCTTTGCTTATTGCGTTTTAACGATTTTAATAACTTTAATAATTTTTTTTAATGTTCACCAATCAATTGCCATTGCCAATTTATTGTGGCTAGCAATTTCGATACCGCTAATGTTTTACTCCAAGAAAAAAATTTTTTTTCTATCAAAAAATAGTACTGAAGCTCGTCAGAAAATTACCGGATTGCTCAATGATAGCATCTCTAATATCAGCACCGTTTTCCATTTTGCCAATCGCAATTTTGAAAAAAAATTATTGAAAAATGCCAATGATGATTTTGTAAATTTAGAACAAAAAAGAATCTGGTTTATTAATATTAATCATTTTTGGATTGGCTTAGTTTACGCGGTTTTGCCAATTGTTACGTTGTTTTTAATGATCGATCTGCGTCAACAAAATATTATTACAATTGGTGATTTTGTTTTGGTTTTGGCCTTGATGTTTCATCTCTTTGATCATTCCTGGGCAATGCTTCAGCATATTGATGGTTTGATTAATGATTACGGGCAATTAAGTGAAGCATTTACAATTTTTGATGAGAAAAATTTGGTTAATGAAAATAATGAATTGGTAAATTTAAAATTAGGAGATTCACAAATTATTTTTGAAAATGTTAATTTTAAATATAGCGAAAATTTAGTATTATGTGATTTTAATTTAAAGATAAATCCAGGTCAAAAGATCGGGCTAGTGGGCTATTCGGGAGCTGGTAAATCAACTTTAGTAAATTTACTTTTAAAAGTTTTTACTAACTATACAGGTAAAATTATTATAAACCAACAATGTTTAACAGAAATCAATAATGATGATTTACGCGCCAATATCGCTGTTATCCCCCAAGATCCGGCATTATTTCACCGCAGTATTTTTGATAATATTGCTTACGGCAATCCCAGTTCTTCACGCGAAGAAGTAATTGAGTCCGCAAAAAAAGCTCACATTCACGATTTTATTTTTTCTTTAGAAAATGGTTATGATACTTTAGTTGGCGAGAGAGGGGTTAAGCTTTCAGGTGGACAAAAACAGCGAATTGCTATTGCTCGCGCACTACTTAAAAATGCTTCGATTCTTATTCTTGACGAAGCAACTTCTTCGCTAGATTCAAAAACTGAAAGCGAGATTCAGCAATCGATTTTAGATATTTTAAAATTAAAAAATATTACCGTAATTGCTATTGCCCATCGCCTTTCGACCATCAAAAATATGGATAGGATTGTTGTTATCGAAACTGGTAAAATTATCGAAGATGATAGTTTTGTAAATTTAATTAGTAAAAATAACGGAAAGTTTAAAGAGATGTGGAGTCATCAAATTAACGGCATGATAAATTAATTTTTAAGATTAAATTAACTATATTTTTTCTTGTAATTTTTTATCACTCCAAGGGCGATAACATTAAGAATAAAAGTAAAAATGAAAAGCGCTAAAGCTAAAGCAAAAGCTGATAATGTTTTAGGGCTATTAAATTCTTGATCGCCAACCAATAAGGTTACAATTTGCGCAGTAGCCGTTGTAACTGAATTAAGTGGATTAAAAGTTAATCTAGCAACCAATCCTGCTGACATTACCACGATCATAGTTTCTCCAATTGCACGCGAAACAGCTAAAATTATTGCTCCAACAATACTTGGCATTGCCGATGGAATTATAACTTTTTTTATCATTTCAGATTTAGTGCTTCCAAGTGCTAAAGCTCCATCCTTTAAACTTTGTGGAACTGTTGAAATTGCATCATCAGTGAGCGATAAAATAAAAGGAATGATCATGATCCCCATTACAAAACCTGTTGCTAAAGCGCTTTCAGTTGAAATGTTAACGCTAAAAATTGAAAAAAAATTTTTGAAAAAAGGGGCAATAGCAATCACCGCAAAATATCCGTAAACAACCGTAGGAACTCCTGCTAAAATTTCAATTAATGGCTTTAAAATATTTCGCGTCGATGATTTGGCATACATTCCCAAATATATTGCTGAAATTATGCCAATTGGAATTGCTACAGCCATTGCAATTAGGGTTATAAGTAAAGTCCCTGTGAAAACTGGAATTATTCCAAATGAGCTTTGGGAAACTTCTTGCTCACTAGTTATTGCCATTTGTGGATTCCAGCTTAATGAAAATAGAAAATCACTGATGTTTACAAGTTGGAAAAATTTTAAGCTTTCGCTAAAAATTATTATGGTGATGGCAATTGTAATACCAATTCCAAATATTGCCGTTAAGGCAAGTAAGGCAATATTTGCACTTTCAAAATGTTTTTTGGCATTAAAATTTTTTAGATAAGCAAATCTTATTAAAAAAAAATTGCCAATAATAAATATTGATAAAAAAATAAGCTTTAATAGGATTGAAATATCAAGAAATAAAATGCCTATAAGAAAAATCACTAACCATAAACAAAAACAATAGCTGTAATGCTTTGGTAGAGAATTAAAGCGTGCTTTTTTGTCATTGTTTTTGCGCATTTTTTTAAAGTAATAATTTAAAAAAATACCACTTGTTAAAAGGCAAAATAAAATGCTTAAAGTTGTGCCTTGAATTGAAATAAAACTCATCGATTAGATAATGAAAAAAATTAGAATTTTTATTGAACCAAATAAAATGAATTTACTTGGCAGTAATTTAACCACAGAATTTTTACATCAGCAAGTAAAAATTAGCAAGGATGATTCGATCAATGATTTCAACTATTTGATTAATGTTATGCGTCAAAAAATTGGCGATAAGATTTTTATTTTTGATGGCGTAAATGGCGAATTTAAATCTGAAATTATTGAAATTGAAAAAAAATATTTAATTTTAAAAATAATTGAAAAAATTAGCGATTTTTCGCTTTCAAGTAATATCACCCTCGCCTTTTCTTTATTAAAAAATAATCGTATTGATGAAATTGCTACTAAAGCTACCGAGCTTGGAGTTAGGGCTTTCCAGCCTTTAATAACAAGGCATAGTGTTGTTGATAAATTTAATGAAAATCGTTTTCGCCTGAATATTAAGGAGGCTTGCGAGCAATGTGAACGTAATGATATAGCGCAAATCAATCCTCTAAAAAAACTTGATGAATTTTTGATCAATATTGAAAATAGTGAAACTTTGCTGATAGTTGCAGATGAATCGAATAGATCTAAAAAAGCCAGTAAGACTTTTTTAGAATTTGATGAAAAACATCAAAAAAAAATTTCAGAAATTATTATTTTTGTTGGCCCGGAAGGCGGTTTTTGCGATAGTGAATTTAAAAAATTTTATGCTTTAAAAAATCTAATTTCAATTGGACTTGGTCCAAGAGTTTTAAGAGCCGATACCGCAGTAATTGCAACACTTGCATTAGTACAGAATTTTTTTACACATGATTAAGTAATTTATTATATAAAAAAAATGCTAAGAAAAATATTTATATCTTTGCTAATTTTATTGATCTGGCAATTTAGTTTTCTAAATAATGCATTGAGTAAATCTCGGGGTTCGCCAATTTTAAAAGTTAGAGATTTTAATGGTAAAATTTTTGAAATTGATGAGTATAAAAATAAAGCTGTGCTCGTTTTATTTTGGGCTCAGTGGTGCGGACATTGTCGCAAAGAAATGATCGAATTAGATGAAATTTATAAAAGCTATAAGGACAAGGGTTTGGTGATAATTGCCTTATCGATTGATCATAAGGAAGATGAGAAAAAAGTTGTTGATTTTGCCAATAAATTATCTTATCCAAGTGCATTTTTTAGCGATGCTAAAACTAATTTTTTAAATCGCAAAAACACCGTTCCACAAATTCAAATCGTTGATAAAAAAAGAAGCGTTATTTACAGTATCTCTGGTTATGTAGAAAAAAAAGAAATTATAACAGCTATCGATAAAGCATTATTTTAAAATTTAATTTTGAAATAAAATTATCTGAGCAAATAAAGCAAAATTATTTTTTAAATTTTATAAAATTATGAACAAAATAAGTTTTTTAAATGGCGAATTTCTGCCTCATCAAAATTGTTTAGTGCATATTGAAGATCGAGGTTTTCAATTTGCTGATGGCGCATATGAAGTAACGCTTTTCGAGAGTGGTGTTTTAATTGATGGTGAAGCTCATATTATGCGAATGATGCGCAGTCTTAATGAATTACAAATTGATCATAATTTTAGTAAGGATTTTTTACTACAAATGCAATATGATTTATTTAAGCGCAATCAAATGCAAGGCGGTTTTTGTTATTTGCAAATTACTAGAGGAATGGCTAATCGTCAACCAAATTGTCCGAAAGGTTTAAGTCCAACGATTAGTGCAACTGTTAGTGAAAAAAAAATTATTAGCAAAGAAGAGTTTGATCGCGGTTTTTGTGTAATGACCACTAAAGATATTCGCTGGCAAAGATGCGATATTAAAACTGTTGGACTTCTAGCTTCAACCTTAACATATCAAAATGCTAAGGATTTAGGTTTCGACGATGCAATTTTTGTTCGGGATTCTGTTGTTACGGAAGCAACTTACGCCAATGTTTTTATTGTCGATAAAGATGATCGTCTTATCACGCATCCCGCTAGTAATCATATACTTTGCGGAATTACCCGTAATCGTTTAATTTCAATTGCTAAAGCTAATAAAATCTCGGTAACTGAAAAAGAATTTAATGTTAAAGAATTATACCAAGCTAAGGAGATTTTTTTAACTAGTTCAACTTTATTAATTCGACCAATTAATAAAGTCGATCAGATAATTATTGCCAAAAAATCGAGCTCAAACTTCCCTATCTCTAGATTATTACTTGATAAATATCGAGAATTTATCGATGCAAATTAATATATAAATTTAAA
>Ga0049082_10000307_pt1 | contig 13290 bp, 9 predicted proteins | sample GreLakmeHU45MSRF_FD_66718 | JGI IMG/M metagenome (GOLD analysis project Ga0049082, IMG submission 66718) | Freshwater lentic microbial communities from great Laurentian Lakes, MI, USA - Great Lakes metaG HU45MSRF | ecosystem: Environmental > Aquatic > Freshwater > Lake | place: Great Lakes... | reverse complement strand
CCAATGCGCGGCCTTGAACAGCCGACGCACGGGGGTCGGCGCGTCGGCCACGACCAACCGCTCGCCGACGACCAGGTCGGCGCCGCCTTCGAAGCGACGGGCAAACTCAGGCACGATGCCCGGCGGATCGGTGAAATCGCCCTGCACCAGCAGCATGGCGTCGCGGCGCGGATAGCGCGTCTGCGCGGCCACATGTCGAATCAGCGCGTCGAGGGCGCCGGCGTAGCCGACCTGCGTGGCCCCGCGGAGCACGGTGACGGGCATCGCGTTCGCGTACTGCTCGGCCACCTCCGCCGTTTCGTCGGAGCTCGCGTCATCGTACACGACGACCTCGTACTCGCGAGGAAATTCAGCGAGGACGGTGCGGAGCCGCCAAAGCAGGACGCCGATGGTGGCGACCTCATTGTGTACGGGAATGGCGAGGTAGAGCACAGGAACCGGTAGCGGGACGCGCGAGCCAACCGAAAACCGTTGGCGTTCAGGGGTGCGTCCGATAATAACAGACAGAGGCCTCCGGCGGAGCGTTTCCGGCGCGTTTCCGGAGCGTTTCCGGGGCGTTTCCGGCGCGGGGAGATCGGGGTCCGTGAAATCAGGGCGGACGCCCCCCCGTTCGCGGCGGCGGCGCGAGGTGGCGGGCCAGCGAGCCGTCACTATCCTTCGGGGGCACCGCGGGTACTTTCTCCGATCTTCTTCCCGCCTATGTTCGAACCGCTTCGCGACGCCTTGCGCGGATTCTCCACGCGCCTCGATCCCCTTGAACGCCGCGCGATGACGCAGTCCATGCGCGACGCGCTGGTGCACGCCAAGCTGGGGCTGAACGACGTGCGGGCGTCCCTCGCAACGACGAGCGCGCGTCTGGCCTCGGAGCGTGCGGAGCTCGAGACGGTGCGCCGTCGGCAGGGCTTGGCGGCGCAGATCGACGATCAGGAAACGGTCGCGATCGCCGAGCGTTTTGCCGTGCAGCATCAGGAGCGCGTTGCGATGCTCGAGACCAAGCAGATGGTGCAGCAGCACGAACTCTCACTCGCCGAGCGCGAATATGAGGACATGTCGGCGGAGCTGCGATTGATTCTGTCTGGCGTGGCGCCCGGGGCGCGCACGACGGCATCCACGGCCACGGAGGCTACGGAATCGGCGGATGTGCGGGTCGACCGTGAGGCGGATGCCGACCAGCGACTGGCGGCGCTGAAGCGCCGCATGGGCAAGTGATCTCTCGGCGCGCGCTCGCGGGTGTGTGTCTCGCCGCCTGCCTGCCGTCCGGCACGCTGGCCGGACAGGACGTGCGCGCCAATGGGCAGAAGCAGCCGCCGGTGTCGAGCCGCGGTCGCTTACCCGTTGCGGGATGCGCGGGGCAACCGATCAGCGACATCGTCGTCATCGCGCAGCCGGCGTTTACGGATCGTTTGCCGGCGCGGCTCGAGTGGGTGCGTCGTGCGGTGCGACGGACGCACGTGAACACGCGCGACGACGTCGTGCGGCGGTTTCTCCTCATGAAAACCGGGGACGCCTGTAACCAGATTCGTCGTGCTGAGTCGGAGCGCATTTTGCGTGCGCAGCCGTTTCTCGTGGACGCGCGGATCCGCGTGTATGATGACGAGGCGGGCGGTGTGCGGCTCGAGGTCGAAACGCGCGACGATTTCAGCTTGATCTTCGAGCCGATGTTGCAATTGCAGTCGCCGCAGCTGCGCGGGATGCGCTTCGGCGAATCGAATCTTGGCGGGTCGGCGACGCTGGCGGCTATCAATTGGCGTGATGGCCGGGCGTACAACGATGTGCTGGGGGCCAAGCTCGAGAACTACGCGTTTGGGCGAGGGCGCAATGAGTTCCGTCTCTTCGCGCAGCGCAACCGGTTCGGGCAAGACATGGGGCTCGAAGTGGTTCGGCCGTATTACACCGACCTGCAGCGCTACGCTTGGATCGGCAGTCTTGGCGGCACGCGCGGGCCGATGGAGTTTCGACGCGGTGATTTGCCGCGGAACGCGCTCACGGTGCGCCGCGAATTTGCGAACATCGGCGCCGTCGCGCGCGTGGGACCGGTGGGACGGCTGCGTCTGATCGGTGCGTCGCTCACGCGCGAAGGGCAGCGCACGGATGCGCAAAGTCTCCTGCTCACGCGGGAGGGTGTGATGCGAGACACGACCGACGCGCCCGTGCCCACGTTCCGTCCGCAGCGCGTCGTGCGCGTGAACGCGCTCCTTGGCTTGCGAGCCCTTCGCTTCGTGCCGGTGCAGGGGTTTGATGCACTCAACGGCGCGCAGGACGTTCGGGTGGGCATGCAGCTCGGACTCGTTGCCGGGCGTTCGATCGTCGTGCGCGAGGCACGGGATCGCGATCATTTCGTGGCGGCCAATCTGTACGGCGGATACGGCGGTACGCGCAGTTTCGTCGGTCTCCAGGCCATCACGGAAGCGCGGTATGATCGCGATGCGAAGGCGTGGGACAATTTTGTCACCAGTGGTCGACTCGCGTGGTATTTCCGGCCGGCGGTGCGACAGACCACGGTGCTAGAGGCAGAATGGAGCGCGGGGCGCGACATGCGCGTGCCATTCCAGCTCTCGCTCGCGGATCGCGATGGCGGTGTCGTGGGCTACCGCGGGTCGAGAGAGGCCGGCGCGCGGCGCCTGGTATTCCGCGCCGATCAGCGGATGGTGTTGCCGATGCGGCGGAATGTGGCGGACATCGGCTTGGCTGGTTTTGCCGAAGCTGGTCGAATGTGGGCGGATCCGTCGGTGCCGTATTCGATCACGACGCCGTGGCGCGGTGCGATTGGCGTGTCGGTGTTAGCGGCCGTGCCACCGCGCTCGCGGCGGATATGGCGTGTGGACTTCGCCATGCCGATCAGTGCCGATCCGCAGCGTCGATTCGAGGTGCGTTTCTCCAGCCTCGATCGGTCGCGTGTGTTCTGGAACGAGCCGCGCGATGTGCAGGCTGGACGCGAACGGACGGCCCCGTCCAGCCTGTTCACCTGGCCGTAAGGGCTCGGCGTTACTTCGCGGTGGCCATGAGGCGGCGAATCGGCACGATCATCAACGCCAGAATCACCGTGGCTCCAAAGAGCGCGATGGCGGTGCCGGAGAAGACGAGCGGTGTCTGGTCGAGCTTCGTGGGATCGACGTGTCCGCCTACCAGACCGGCCACGAGGTTGCCGACCGATGTGGCCAGAAACCAGATGCCCATCATCTGGCCGACATACCGTCGCGGGGCCAGCTTCGTCATCGATGACAGACCGACCGGGCTCAAAAACAGCTCGCCCAAGGTTTGGAACAGGTAGCTGATGATCAGCCACCACGGGGACACGAGCACCGTTCCACCGCTGGCGACGACGCGGTTCGCGGCGAAGACCATCACGAGAAATCCGACGCCGGCGAGGGCGAGACCGATCGCGAATTTGGCCGGGCTGGAGAGATCGATGTTGCGTTTGGCGAGCAGGATCCAGAGCGCGGCGAACAGCGGCGAGAAGAGGATGATGAAGGCCGAGTTCACCGATTGAAACCACGTAGCCGGAATCTCGAAGCCGAAGAGATTGCGGTCGGTGAAGTCGTTGGCGAACAGCTGCAGTGAGGTTGGCGCCTGTTCGAACGCCGCCCAAAAAATCGCGGCAAACACGAACAGCACGAAGATCACGCCGGAGCGCCGCTTTTCGTCGCGGGTGAGTCCGCCGAAGGCGAACAGGAATCCGAAGAACGCGACGGCAATGCCGACGAGCACGAACGTCATCACACCACCAATCGCCTGCGGATCGAGCGTGACGGCACCCGTGCTGGCCAACACGAACACCAGGGCCAGCAGGGCGAGGCCACCGAACGTGTAGTTGCGTACGGCGCCCTCGCGTTTGGCCTGCACCGCGGGGTTGGGATCGCGCACGATGTCCTGCCCCAACGTGCCGAGCGTGTCCTTGGCCTTGAGCCAGAACATCAGGAGGCCGCACAGCATGCCCACGCCGGCCGCGCCGAAGCCCCAGTGCCAACTGACGCGTTCGCCCAGATATCCCGTGACCAGCTGCCCGATGAAGGCGCCGGTGTTGATGCCCATGTAGAAGATCGAGAACCCGGCATCACGGCGCGCGCCCCCTTCGGGGTAGAGATCGCCCACGATCGCCGAAATGTTCGGCTTGAGCAGACCGGTGCCGAGCACGATGAGCACGAGACCGAGGAAGAAGAAGATCTTCCCCGCGCCCGCGCCGGCCATGCCGGAGATACCGATCGCCAAGTGTCCTGAGGTGATCAGCATGGCGCCGATCAGAATGGCACGACGCAGTCCGAGCCACCGATCGGCGATCCATCCACCGGGCAGCGAGGCGAGATACACCGCCGCCGCATAGATGCCGACGATGGCGGAGGCCGCTGGACGATCGAAGCCGAAGCCGCCGTCGGCGAGGGCGGCCGCCATGAACAGCACGAGCAGCGGGCGCAGGCCGTAGAAGGAGAAGCGTTCCCACATCTCGGTCATGAAGAGCAGACCGAGTCCGCGCGGATGACCGAAAAACGCGCGATCCTGCGACGGGAGCGAGGGAGTCGTCACGACGTGTGGGATGGAAGGTGGAGACGCGGCTGCTTGAGGCAGGCCACGAAGTGTCCGGGAGACTTCTCTTCGAGCGGCGGGACCACGCGGGTGCACTCTGCATCTTTGCGCGGATCGGGACACCGCGGATGAAAGACGCAGCCGCTGGGCGGATTCGCCGGCGACGGCGGATCACCCGGCAACAGAATGCGCTGCCGTGTGGCTAAGGGGTCTGGCACGGGCACGGCCGAGAGCAGCGCCTGCGTGTACGGCATCAGCGGGGTGCCGAAGATCGTGCGGCGCGGCGCGAGTTCAACGATGCGGCCAAGGTACATCACGGCCACGCGGTCGGCCATGTGGGCAACCACCGCGAGGTCGTGCGCGATGAAGAGATAGGAGAGACCGCGCTCGCGTTGCAGATCGCGCAGCAGATTCACCACCTGCGCCTGCACGCTCACGTCGAGTGCAGAAACGGGTTCGTCGCAGACGATAAACGACGGCTCCACCGCCAGCGCGCGCGCGATGCCGATGCGTTGACGCTGGCCGCCAGAAAACTCGTGCGGGTAACGCGCCGCATACTCCGGGCGCAATCCGACTTCGTCCAGCAGCGTGGACACGCGACGGTCGGCCGCGCTGCCCTCGGCGAGTCCGTGCACGATCAAACCTTCCTTGATCGCGGCGCCCACCGTCATGCGCGGATTGAGCGAGCCGTACGGATCCTGAAAGATGATCTGCATGCGTTGACGCATGCGTCGCAGTGTCTCGCCACGCAGCGCCAGCACATCGGTCCCGTCAAAGCGCACCGTACCGGAGGTCGGTTCGATCAGCCGCAGAATCGAACGGCCCGTGGTGGTCTTCCCGCACCCCGATTCACCCACCAGTGCCAGCGTCTCGCCGGCATGCACGTCGAACGAGACGCCATCCACCGCTTTGACTGCGCCGGTGACGCGTTGGAGCAGCCCCGTGCGAATGGGGAAATGCTTGGTGAGGTTGCGCACCTCGAGCAGCGGCGTGGCGCTCATGGGCGTGGCGCTCATGGGCGTGGCGCTCATGGGCGTGGCGCTCATGGGGTTGCCACCGCGTGACGTGTGGCGCGTCGCGCCGGCTCTTCGATGAGATGACAACGGGCCCGATGGGCCGATCCCACCTGCACCAGCGCCGGCTCTTCCGTTGCACAGCGTTCGAACGCGTACGGGCACCGGTCGCGAAACGTGCAGCCGCTGGGCAACGCGGTCGGCAGAGGAACGGATCCGGCAATGGTGTGCAGGCGTTCCGTGTCCTGCCCCAGCTTCGGAATCGCCGCCAGGAGTCCCTCGGTGTACGGATGACTGGGCGCCGCGAAGAGCTCCGCCACGTTCGCCTCTTCGACCACGCGACCGGCATACATCACGATCACGCGCGATGCCATTTCGGCGACGACGCCCAGGTCGTGCGTGATCAGCAGCAGCGCCATGCCCGTGCGCGCGCGCAGATCGCGCAGCAGTTCGAGGATCTGCGCCTGAATCGTGACGTCGAGGGCAGTGGTGGGTTCGTCGGCGATGACCAGCTTGGGCGACATGATGAGCGCCATCGCGATCATCACGCGCTGGCGCATGCCACCGGACAGCTCATGTGGGTATTGCTTGGCGCGCGCTCCCGCGTCGGCGATGCCGACTTGGGCGAGCATGTCCACCGTGCGGGTCCACGTCTCCTGCCGCGAGAGCGTGGTGTGGACGCGCAGCACTTCCGCGATCTGGTCGCCCACCGTGAGGACGGGATTGAGCGCCGTCATCGGCTCCTGAAAGATCATGGCCATGTGCTGACCGCGAATGTCGCGCAGCCGCTCGTCATCGAGCGTCAGGATGTCGGCGCCGTCGAACACAATCTGGCTTCCCGCCTCGATGCGGCCTGGTGGTGGCACCAAACGCAGCAGCGACAGCGCGGTGAGCGACTTGCCGCAGCCGGATTCGCCCACCAGACAGACCGACTCGCCGCGGGCGACGGTGAACGAGATCCCGTTTACGGCACGCGCCACGTCGTGCCCCGCCGGAAAGGCGATCTGCAGCGCGTGCACATCGAGCAGCGGACGATCGGGCGCGGTCGTCGAGTCGCGTGTGGCAGAAATCGTCACGGGCGCACGGTACGGGAGGAGGGAAGGGCCGGCGACGACGTTGTGCCAGCCACCCGGGTGGGCGCGGCGGCACGACTGGTCGCGACACTCAGAACGTGATTCGGAGCGAACTGCTTGCGCAAGGCGTCGCCGAGGGCATTACACGCAAGAACCGCGAAGACGGTGGCCAGGCCGGGGAACAGGGACAGCCACCATTCGCTCTGTGCGACCCCCGCGCCATCGCGCAGAATCGTCCCCCAGCTGGCCTGCGGTGCCTGGATGCCAAGGCCGAGATAGCTGAGCCCTGCTTCCAGGGCGATCGTTCCCGCAACCCCGAAACTGGCGGTGATGACCAGCGTTGGCAGCAGGTGGGGCATGAGGTGACGCCAGAGGAGACGGGGCCCGCGCACGCCCATCGCCCGCGCGGCGATCGCGAACTCCAGCGCACCTAAGGCGCGCAGTTCATCGGTGACCAGCCGCGCGGTGGCGAACCATCCGGTGAGGCCGATGAGCAGCACCAGGGCCGGAAACGACAAGGCCCCCCACAGCGCGCCGACGGCCAGCAGGACGAGCAGGCGTGGAATCGACAGGGCTATGTCCAGCGCGCGGCGCATGGTGGTGTCGATCACGCCGCCGGCCAGCGTGGAGATGGCGCCGTACAACGTCCCGACCACCAGTGACAGCGACACGGAGAGGATCGCCAGTGCCAGCGACACGCGCCCGCCATCGAGGACGCGACTGAGCACGTCGCGGCTCACCGCATCGGTGCCGAAGGGATGCGCCAGCGACGGTGCCTGGCTGCGAAGTGTGATGATGTCGAGCTGCGCGTTGGGTGCGTACGGTGACAGCAGCGGTCCGGCCACGACGACGCACACCAACAGCGCGATCAGCACGAAGGCCGGCGAGAGGCGGCGACTCACGGGGTGCGCAACCGAGGGTCGGCGATCTCGCGCGCGATGTCGGCCAGGGCCGCGCCAAGCGCCGTGACGGCGCTGCCGACAATCACGCCAGCGGACACGACGGGATAGTCACGGGCCTCAATCGCGCGGATCATCGCGAAGCCCATCCCGGGCCAGGCGAACACGCGCTCCACGAACACGGCGCCGGTGACGAGGGTCGGGAGCATCAGACCGGTCAGCGTGATGACGGGCAGTAACGCGCTGCGCCACGCCTGGCGGCGTACGGCCGATTCGGTGAGTCCCTTGGCCCGTGCGGTGCGCACGAAGGGCTGCGTCATGCTCTCCTGCATCGCATCGCGCTGGTACCGCGCGAAGACGGCGATGCCGACGAGTGAGAGCGAGGTGAGCGGCAAGACGAGATGACGCACGCGGTCCACGAATTGTTGGCGTGTCGACATATAGCGGGACATCTCGTCGGTGATGCCGGTGGCGGGCAGCCAGCCGAGTTGGTGCACGAAGACGACGAGGAGGACGAGCGCCAGCCAGAACTCCGGGAGTGAACAGAGCACGAGCAGCGCGGTGGACGTGGTGCGGTCACGGCGCGAGCCGGCCCGCGCGCCCTGCCAGGCCCCGATCAGCATGCCGCCCACGACATTCACGATGAGCGCGCATCCCATCAGGAAGAGCGAGCGCGGTAGCGCGTCGGCCAGCACGGCGGCCACGGGACGGTGCTGGTCGCGCGACCAACCCCAATCACCGCGCACCAGCGACCAGAGCCAACGCCCGTATTGCGTGGCGAGCGAGTCGTCGAGCCCGTACTGAGCACGAATCGTGGCCCGCAGTTCCGGCGTGATCCCTTCGCCGAGCGCCGTGGTCGGATCGCCCGGCGCGAGCTGGAGCAGCACGAACGCGAGGGTGGCCGCGGAGAACACGACGGCCACGCTCTGCAGCAGCCGCAGGATCACGCGACGGGCGATGGTGGTCAGGGAGGCGTCCCCAGCCCGATGCGATCGCGATCGATGCGTTGCGCCGGATCGACGCGCCAGTCGGCGAGACCAACGAACCAGCTATCGGCCCGCAGCGGCGTGGTAATGAAGCGGCGGTTGATCGCCACCGGTGAGCGTTGCTCGTACAGCCAGACGGCCGGCACGTCGTCGTCGATCTGCTGAAACGCGCGCGCCCAGTAGCGGCGACTGGTGGCGGGATCGAAGGTGGTGAGGGCGCTGTCCAGTAACGCATCGAACGCCGGACTGTCGTAGCGGCCCGCGTTCGAGCTGCCGCGCGAGGCCCACGTCTGCAACAAGCCCACCAGACCGGGACTCGGCTGGTACGCACCGAGATAGGCATCGAAGGCGTGCGTCTCGTAGGTCGCTTCGTTCCACGCATTATTCTCGAGCACCTGCGGCGTTGCCTGCACGCCGATGGCCCGATACTGCTCCTGCAACAGCACGGCATAGCGCTGTCGGGAGGTGCTGCTACTGGGGATGAGGATGCTGAAGGCGAGTGGCACGCCGTCGCGGTCGCGCACGCCGTCGTTATTGCTGTCACGCCAGCCCGCGGAATCGAGGAGCGCTTTCGCGGCGGCCACATTGTACGGCACCTGTGTGAAGGCCGCGGTGTCGGGGATCAGCGCGCGCGGGGCCGGCGCCAGCGCCACCATGCCCACCGAATCGAAGACGTTGCGGACGAGGCGCTCGCGGTCGACCGCCATGTGCAGGGCGCGTCGCACGCGTGGGTCGCTAAACATCACGTTCGGGAGCGACGGGTCGGTGCGGTCGCGGAAATTGAAGCCGAGAAATCCGTAGCTAAGCGCGCGGTTATCGATCAGGCGCAACGTCGGCGTGCGCGCCACTTGCGCCAAATTCTCGGGGCGAAGCAGCTCGAGAAAATCCGCTTCCCCGGCAAACAGTTTGACTGTCGACGCGCCGAAGTCGGGCGCGATGCTCCAGATCACGCGATCCAGCTTGGCCCGTCCGCGCGAGTTGGCCGTGTCCGCGATGATCTCGATGCGCTGTCCCGGCTCCCATCGGGCGAATCGGAACCGACCCGTGCCAACCGGATGGCGACCGAACGGGGCACTCTCGAGCGCGGACATCGGAATCGTGTCGAGCAGGTGCGACGGCAGCATGTACATGTGGTACGTGGCGTCGTAGAACTGCCGTGGCATGCGCCGCTTGAACCAGAAAATGGCGGTTCGCGGGTCGCGTACGGACACCGAGTCGATGTTGCCAAGCAGCGACCGCAGTTCCACCACGAGCGAGTCGCTGGTATACACGCGAAACGTGTAGCGCACGTCCTCCGCGGTCACGGGCTGTCCATCGTGCCACCGTGCCAGCGAATCGAGCGCAAACGCGATGGAGAGCGAATCATTCGACCAGCTCCACGACGTTGCGAGTCGCGGCTGAAACCCGCGGTCGCCGTAGGTCTCGAGACCGTCGCCGATTTCGGCCAGTCGATCAAAAAGTACCCCGACGATCGCCGCCCCCTGTGTGCCCGACAGCAGTGGCGGAAAGAGCGTCGACGGTTCGGCGGGAACGGTCACGATCATCGTGCCGCCGGTGTCACCACTCGCGGCCGGCTGTTCGCGGCCGGAGCAGGCCGCACACGTCAACGACAGGAGACCAGCCAGCCGGCGAATATTCAGAAGGCGCATATGAGGCATTGGGACAGAAAAGACGAGTCGGCCGAGCATCGAGGCGACTACACGAGCGTACGATGTCCGACGCTCTCTATCGGCGCCAGAGCCAGTCGTCATTCCCGAACACGGCGTGATGCGACGTCACGCGCTGCGCAAAGTCATGAGGCGGGACGAACGGTTCGATGGTCCCCGACGGCGTCGGTGCCGCCACGGTCGCCAGCGTGGCCGCGAGGGCGTTAACCACCACGCTCCAGTTCGCTTGCGACGGCGCGCAGCTCTCCAGCGCTGCCGCCGGAGGCGTTGGCGGTAGCGCCACGTCGGCGGCGGTGGCCAGCATCGCCTGATCGTCCGCTAGCAGAATGCTGCCGTGCTGCAGGTAGGCGCCGCCCTGCCGCCAGACGGCGCTGCCCACGAGCTTCCGGCCGTTCACGGTGATCTCCCCGGCCGCCGGCTGGTCGAAGCAGACTGGCCCGTCCGGCGCCACGGGCTCGGCCTCATGCTCGGCGACCAGCCGCGCCGGCACGCCGAGCGACTGCAGCGCACGCAGCAGCACATGGTTCACGGCGGCGTAGGCCACCCGCCACGACTGGCCTTCGTCCAGCGGCATGGCGACGCTGTACGTCACTTCGCGGGTGTGCAGCAACGCGCGGCCCCCGGTGGGGCGACGGACGGCGCACAGCCCCGCGTCACGTAGGCGCTTGGGCGAGAAGCGCCCGCGGGTGCGCTCGTTCCGGCCGAATGAAACGGTCGGCAGGGCCCACGCATAGCACCGCCAGACCGCGCAGGCCGTCTCGCCGGCCAAATCCAGCAGCGCGGCGTCCACGGCCATGTTCGTGACCCCGTCCGATGGCGGTGAACGCAGGAATGTCCAGTGCCGCGGCCACACGCCGGTGGCGAGCGGTCCTGGCTGCGGCGTCGTGTCGACGATTGGGGAAACGACTCGGGAATGGCTCACGTTGGTTAAATTTACGGTGTCACGGGCGAACCGCGCCTTGGTCGCCCCACCGATTTCACGACACTTCCACGGGCTTGGCCCGTTTGAGGATGGTCATGGGTACGCGTACCATCTCGTCCGCGCCGGTCGCGGTCGATTCGTTTATTCCGCGCCATATCGGCCCGAGCGGCGCCGAACAGCAGGCGATGCTCGCCGCGCTCGGCTATGACTCCCTGGATGCCTTCATCGACGCGGTGGTGCCGGAACGCATTCGTTTTCGCGGCACGCTCAACACCGGTCCGGCGCGCAGCGAGGCCGACGTACTCGCCGCGCTCAAGACCATCGCGTCGCGCAACGCCGTGTACCGGTCGTTCATCGGCATGGGGTATTACGGCACGCATACCCCGAACGTGATTCTGCGCAACATCATGGAGAACCCGGCGTGGTACACGGCGTACACGCCGTACCAGGCCGAGATCGCGCAGGGACGACTCGAAGCGTTGCTGAATTATCAGACGATGGTGATCGATCTCACGGGCCTGGAGATCGCCAATGCGTCGCTGCTCGACGAAGGCACGGCCGCCGCGGAAGCGATGGCGCTGTGCTTCGGCTCGCGCGGTAGCGCCACGCGCAATGTGTTCTTGATCGGCAACGACTGTCATCCGCAGACGATCGCGGTGGTCGAAGCGCGTGCATCGGCGCGCGGGATCGTGGTGCAGGTGGGCGATCCGCGCACGTTCGCGTTCAACGACACGGTGTTCGGCGCGCTGCTGCAGTATCCGGGCACCGATGGCGCCGTGATCGATTATCGCGGAGTGTGCGAAGCGGCGCATGCCGCTGGCGCGTTGGTCACGGTGGCGAGCGATCTGCTGGCGCTGTGCCTGTTGGCCCCGCCGGGAGAGTGGGGCGCCGATATCGTTGTTGGCAACACGCAGCGCTTTGGTGTGCCGATGGGCTACGGCGGACCGCATGCGGCGTTCTTTGCCACGCGCGATGAGTTCAAGCGTCTGCTGCCCGGTCGCATCATCGGACTGTCGCGCGACACCGAAGGCAAGCCGGCGCTGCGCATGGCCTTACAAACGCGCGAACAGCACATCCGCCGCGAGAAGGCCACCAGCAACGTCTGCACGGCGCAGGTGCTGTTGTCGGTCATGGCGGGCATGTACGCCGTGTATCACGGACCGGAAGGTCTGGTGCAGATCGCCGAGCGCGTGCACCGGAACGCCGCGACGTTGGCGGCTGGCTTCGAGCGGCTCGGCTTTGCGATCACGCACGAGCAGTTCTTTGACACGATCCGCGTGGAAGTCGGCGCGCACGGGCAGGAAGACATTTTGGCGGCGGCCGCGGCGCACCGCATGAACCTGCGCGTGCTCGAGCCGGGCGCGATCACGGTGGCGCTCGATGAAACGACGACGGAACAGGATGTTGCCGATCTGTGGACGGTCTTCAACAACAATGCGGCTGTCGACTTCTCGTTTGCCGACGTCACCGCCGGCGTGGATACGCGCTACGATGAGCGCTTCCGTCGTGTCTCGCCGTTTCTCGCGCATCCCACGTTCCATCGCTACCATAGCGAGACGGAGATGCTGCGCTACATGTACTCCTTGCAGGCGCGCGACTTCTCGCTCGTGCACGGCATGATTCCGCTGGGCTCGTGCACGATGAAGCTGAATGCGACGGCCGAGATGATTCCGGTCACGTGGCCCGAGTTCGGTCAGTTGCATCCGTTCGCGCCCACCGCGCAGGCGCAGGGCTACGCGCAGCTGTTCGATGAACTCGAGCACGATCTGGCCGAGGTGACCGGTTTCGCCGGGGTGTCCTTACAGCCGAACGCGGGTTCGCAGGGCGAGTATGCTGGCTTGCTGGTGATCCGCGCCTACCACCTTTCGCGTGGTGACGCGCATCGCACGGTGTGTCTCATTCCGCAGTCGGCGCACGGCACGAATCCGGCCAGTGCCGTGATGGCGGGTTTCTCGGTGATCGTCGTGAAGACGGATACCGATGGCAACATCGACGTGGATGATCTGCGCGCGAAGGCCGAAGAGCATGCGGCCAACCTCGGCGCGCTGATGGTGACGTATCCGAGCACGCACGGCGTCTTCGAAGCGCGGATCAAAGAGATCACGGCGATCATCCATGAGCACGGTGGTCAGGTGTACATGGACGGCGCCAACATGAACGCGATGGTGGGTGTGTCGCGTCCGGGCGATCTCGGCGCCGACGTGTGTCA
>Ga0049082_10000303_pt1 | contig 13310 bp, 17 predicted proteins | sample GreLakmeHU45MSRF_FD_66718 | JGI IMG/M metagenome (GOLD analysis project Ga0049082, IMG submission 66718) | Freshwater lentic microbial communities from great Laurentian Lakes, MI, USA - Great Lakes metaG HU45MSRF | ecosystem: Environmental > Aquatic > Freshwater > Lake | place: Great Lakes... | reverse complement strand
CCTTTAAAGCAAAAACAAACATACAACCAAATATCTGCATAGATGTGCCAAATGGGCATATGGATGTGTTTGTAAAATACTGCAAAAAAGTTAGAGAACACTTTCCAGAATCTATTATTTTAGCTGGCAATGTAACAAATCCATCTTCCTCTCAAGAGCTTTTGATCTATGGAGGAGTAGATATTATCAAGTGCGGCATAGGCGGCGGTAGCGCTTGTAGCACTAGATTCGTTACTGGATGTGGCCTTCCTCAATTAGCTTGCTGTTTAGAAAACTCTTATGTTGCACACGGCCTACAAAATGGGGATAAAAAACTAGGCTTAATATGCTCTGATGGAGGACATAAAAATACCGGAGATGTTTGTAAGGCTCTTTGTGCAGGAGCGGACTTTTGTATGTTGGGAGGTATGCTGGCTGGAACAGATCAGTGTGAGGGACAGTGGGAATATGAATATCTTGCTGGAGCAAATCTAAGTGAGAGCTTTTGGCAAATCCCCAATCCCGGCTACGCAACAACCAAAAGAAAAAGATCCTTCACATACTATGGAATGAGCACACACCACGCACAGTCGCTATATGAAGACAATCTTAAAGACTACAGGGCTTCAGAAGGCACCAAGATAATAGTACCCTATAAAGGCCAAATAGGCTCGGTGGTTCAAGAGCTTCTAGGGGGAATTAGATCTTGCTGCTGTTATATTGGGGCGGACTCAATAAAACATATGTCTAAATGTTCTCAATTTTGTAGAGTTACTAAGATACACGACAATATAAATCCCATATTTGGATTATGATTATAAATAAAAGGGAGAAGATATAATGAGTTTTAATGTAATGCTACCCATATGTGATACAGGATACGGAATGGTATCATATAATATATGGCACAATCTTTATCAAAAATATAAGGAAGTAGCTCTTTTCCCCATAGGTGGAGATGTGACACTATCTGCGGATCAAAATAGAGAAGGGGTTATACAATCTCTAAAAAACTCGACAGTATTTCATGGCGAATATCCAACCCTAAAGGTATGGCATCCCAACGATCTAATAATAAAGGTCGCGGGCAAATCCAAATATGGCACTATGTCTTTTTTTGAAACAGACACACTCTCCCAGCAAGAGCGCAACAGTCTATCGTGCTGTGATGTTATTTTTTCTCCCTCTCAGTGGGCCAAGGATGTAATGATAGCAAACGACATAAAGAATACCATAGAAATATGTCCTCTGGGGGTCGATTTACATATTTTCGATAATGTTGTACCTGAGGATAAATTACAAGATAAATATATCTTTATCAATATAGGTAAATGGGAAACGAGAAAAGGTCACGATTTGCTAGTGCATATATTTAATAAAGCATTCACTAAAGAAGACAATGTAGAACTTTGGATGATGAATCATAACACCTTTCTCTCTGCAGAAAAACAGAAAGCTTGGGAAAATATCTATAAGTCTAGCCCCCTAGGAGATAAGATTAGAATATTTCCAAGACTAAGTGACCAAAAATCATTAGGTAAAGCTGTGGCATATGCAGATTGTGGCATCTATATATCTAGAGGAGAAGGATGGAATAATGAAGTTTTAGAAAATATGGCAATGAATAAACCTATTATTACGACTAACTACTCAGCACACACCCAATATTGCACCCCAGAAAACTCTTATCTTGTGGAGATCCAAGAGCAAGAAAAAGCACAAGACGGAATCTGGTTTTTTGGCACGGGGAATTGGGCGAAGCTAGGCTGCGAACAAATAGATCAAACGATAGCCCACATGAGATATGTGTATAAGAATAATATTAGAACCAACCCTAATGGGCTAGAAACAGCAAGAAAGTTACAATGGCAGACAACAGCGGATACAATAAGTAATATATTACTAAATTAACATGAGCACAGAAGATATAGAATTAGCCATTATCTTTATTTATACTACAGATAATGAAATTACTAAAGCAAATCTGGAGAGTATAAGGGCTAATCACCCCAATACTCCGGTATATAATATTTGTCAGGCTGACTTTGATGACTACCACTATTCCTTTTTGGATCTGCGACCACTTAAATATTGGATAGGTCATGAGATATGGTTTTGGGGATCAGATAATATATTCCTATATTGGTACCTGTCTCAAAATATTAGAGCTAAAAACTATATCATTTTTGAATGGGATACATACGCCCATAATTGTTCAATCTACGATCTGTATGGCAAAGAAAACATAGAGAATAATACAGGCATTATATCTGCCCAGTATGCCCAAGCAGAGAAAGACCCTTGGTATTATTGGTTCCAATTTCAAAAAGATAATATTTTCTTAGAAAAGAAATACACGCCAAAACACTTTTGTTGCTCTACGCCTCTTTGTGGGACACTCATCACAGACGAGTGCGTTTCTGCAATAATAGAACACATTAAAACATACCCATTCATCAATAAGATATATGTAGAAACTAAGTTTTCCACCATAGCTAGCTTTTTGGGATTTTCCGTAACTGATCTTCCAAATATGAATAAATACATATCTTTCGATTCCAATATTTGTCTTGACCATATTAAAGAACTATCAAGAACACAGCGTTCACCTAAGGGAATTTTTCATCCAGTTAAAGATACTAACATAATACAGGAGTATTTTATGTCCAATGAGCCAGAGACTGTGCGCCTTAAAAGGGCATACTATGGCATAGTTGCAGATGCCACCGTAGCAATACAAACACTCATAGATATGGGTATAGATACTATTGTAGTCAATAATGCTATAGTGGGAGATCCTATTCTGGGGGCCAACAAGAGTATGTATTTAGAGTATGAAAAAGATGGCCAGTTATACACAAAGATTATTCCTGAAAAGGGAGCTATTAAACTAGCAGATCTGTAATTGGTGTATATATCTATAGAATTTAGGGAAGTAACCAGAAAATTAATTTTTTTGGGGTATCTGTCGATATATGAAAAGGTATGTCTATGGGCTTGACAAGGACCATTTTGTAGGATAGAATGCTATTATCTCAGGATCTCTATCCAGAGGGTGGGATCTTTATAAGAAAGACTAAAACTAGTCCACCCATCAAGAGTATTACAGTATAGAAGTGTCATATTAAAGGAGAATATTCATGTTAGATTTAGTTGATGTCGGTACCCAAAAACAGTCCTATAAAAACCACAAGGATATAGTATTTGGATCACTAAGTTCATATATCAAACTGGCTAAAAAAACTATTGCAAAATTTGCCGATCAAATGTCTTTGGGGCTATCAAAGGAAATGCTCTCTAATGAAGATGCCATTTCTAGCATCGCCAACGCTATCATGATGGCTGATTGGAGATGGGACAAGGATCGTAAGGGTCTTTCTGGAAATAGCAAAACGCAATATTCCTACAGAAATCAATGCGCTATTTGGGCCATTAAAAGCTATATAAGTAGAAAATATAAGAAGAAACAAAAACAAGACTCTAAAATATTATCTCTAGACTTTGATATGCCTGGGGCCCAAGATATGTCACTAAAGAATATTGTTGCTGCACCCAGCAGTAATCCTTTAGAAATATTGCTAGAAACAGAGAAACAGCACAATATAAGAGAAGATATAAGAGAGCTTATCGGATCATCGCTATTAACACCAAAGCAGTCAGAATATATCAAGCTATATTTTTTTGATGAGATGACTCTTGAACAAATCGGAAAAAGATTTAATATAACTAGAGAGGCCGTTAGACAAGGAATAAATAAGGCTTACGAAACTATTAGAAAAGAGAGTAATAAAATATGATCAATGTTGTGGTGTGTTTGATATCCGCAGACTTTTATAAAGACGAAAAATATGCATTATCAACACACGAGAGTAAACTTACCTTTCCTTCGTTCCCTATGGAAAACTTTGAATCTCTAAATAATCAAGTCTATGATCGTATTTTTAAACTATTTATAGATCCTCAATTCTCCAAGGAGTATGTGTATCCTAATTTTATTGATATAAACAATATTCACATTAGCAAGCTATTTGATTCGTCAACAATTCTGAACTTTTTATATGGATGCTCTTGTCCCAAATTGAAGCCGACAGATACTCTGTTTTGGTGTCCGTTTTCTATGATAGATGAAACAATAAATAAAGAACTTGGTATTATTAGTCATGTTATTGAAAAAAGTTTTTAATACTATCTTTGGGCAGCCCGATCCAAAGAAACAGAAAAAACCAATATGTTCTATAGAATTTTATATAGACGATGAATACGACTATAATTTGCGTTTTGACTGGGGAGACAGAAACAGCGATCACCAAGCTAGCTATGTTGCTCAACTATTATTTGCTATTAGTAGCGGTATGTTCCATGAAACTATAGCTAAAGAATTATTGGATATGTCTCAACATAATCTCGAAGAAAAAGCTTTTAGAGGAGAATGTATTGCTGGATGGCAAAAATTAATGGCCAATTGGGCAACCAATATACACAATCCACGAACTACAGAAGAGCCACTAATTAAACCATCTTCTGCATTTTTCTTCGGAGATCATACAAAATGAATACAACTAAAAGTATTGTTTGGCAGAAGTGGGTGGACCCTCTAGGCAATAGTCCAGATGAGACAGATTGGCTACCTGAAGAGATAGAAGAGGAACAGGAACAGGAAGATGAAGACGAAGAAACATATGAATCAACAAGGAGAGGATCAAATCAAGAGGCTCATAAAGCACACCTAGTTCCTTGTATAAAAACCCCAATGGGACTAATGCCTATGGGACAAGACATTGTACCCTCTTCAAGAATTTTTAATTTTTGGTTAGCTCACACTAATTTTAATATCACTCAAACCATATCCGAACAGATAGAGAAAGTAGACGGGGTGGAAACTCTAGATATTTTTACTAGATATCGATTTAGGATAGCTATTGGCAAAGCCTTTAACTCGTCTATTGTAATGCAGAACATACAGAATCAACTATGTAAGTAAAGAAAATATACACAACAATGAGAATAACCACAGACCAACACCTATCAGCTATACATGCCTATGGTGTTGATATTAAAAATAGAGAGATATACCTCCATTCTCATGTTATGGACTGCGACGAAGAAGCTGGCGTGGACTATCGCTGCGCAGTAATGTTTGAAAAGAATATTAGATATTTAAATCTGATTTCTTCCGAGCCCATATTAATTCATATGCATCTTCCCGGAGGAGACTGGTCCGACTGCTTGGGTATATATGACGCCATAAAGAATTCAAGAGCTGCCGTTGCCTGCTTGGCTTATGCTAAGGCTGAGTCTGCTAGTGGTATTATCTTACAATCTGCAGATGCTAGAATTCTAATGCCTAACTCATACCTACTTATCCATTATGGTTCATTATCTCTAGATGTAGACCACAAGGCAGCAATGAGTAGTATCAAGTGGAACGAAAAAGAAGCAGATAAAATGATAGATATTTTTACAGATCGTTGCTGCGAATCGTCTTTAATGAAGAACAAGGGTTGGAAAAAAATGATGGTCAGAAAGCATATCATATCACAACTAGCCTCCAAATCAGACTGGATATTAGATCCAGTAGAAGCGGTAGAATATGGTTTTGCCGATGGCGTTTTTGGTCTGGACGCATTTTCTACAATAGACGACATCAAGACATACCTCAAAGAAAATTATTGTAAGTAAATTATGAAAATAGAATTCCAATATAGGGATATTGATCTCACCATAAGCGAAATAAAAAGCAATCTAGAAGCTGTACAGAAATATAGTATGGAGTCTATTTTAGTGGATGTTAATCATCTTAGATTAGCCAAAGAGATTAATCATAATAAGAGAATCAATACTTGGATAGATTATCCTCTGGGCTTGTCTGATATAAAGACCAGAAAAATGATTCTAGAATCTGTTATAGCAGGACATAAGATAGACATTATCTCTATGGTGTTGCCCTTTTATTATCTGGTAAATAGAAAATATGAAAAGATTAGAGAAGATATTAGGCAAAATGTGGAGATCTGTACACCAGCTGGAATAGAGCTACGATATGTTCTAGAGTATAGAAAATTCGATCACCAGTTTCTAGCAAAAGTATGTGAAATATTAATGCAAAATAATATTAGTATTATATATCCATCAACGGGATTTTTTATTGACGATATTCATGATAATATAATAGCTAGTACTTTTTTACACAAGAAAACGGGAATTGACTGTATTATTAATGGTCGAGTATGGACAGAAAAACAGGCTGATGCATTGTGGGGTTCTGAGGTTTATGGTATTAGTGCTGATACAATATTGGGCATTGAAATACTACATAGGGATAAATAAAAGATTATGAATAATAACAATAATATTTTTATTAGTATTGCTGCATATAGAGATCCAGAACTAATACCAACTATCAAAGACTGCATAGCTAAAGCCAAATATCCAGAAAAACTATCATTCGGTATCTGTTGGCAGAAAGATGAGACAGAAAATTTAGACGAGGTTCTATCCAAAGCGACTATTAGGCTCCACACATGCGATTGGAAAGAAAGCAAAGGCGCCTGTTGGGCTAGACATATCATACAAAAACACCTATACCAGAATGAGCAATATTATCTTCAGCTAGACTCACACCATAGATTTCTAGAGCATTGGGACGAACATCTTAGATCTCTGTATTTTTCTTCGGGATCTAAAAAACCCATTATCGGAACTTATGGCACAACATACTGGCCAGAAACAGATAAGGATGACTCTTCGTTAAAAAACGAGCCTTATAGAATCATTAGTTTTGATAGTTTTGGAGAAGATGGAGATTTAATTTCAAGACCACAATTTATAAGAGATCATCTTAAGATACGAGAAGAAAAAAAAGACCTCATACCAGCGAGACTACTATCTGGACACTTTATCTTTACGGACGGACATTTTTGTAGAGAATGCTTATATGACCCCAACTTATATTTTCGGGGAGAAGAGCTTACACTCAGCGCTAGGGCATACACTCATGGATACGATATGTTTCATCCAACATATACTATTATCTGGCATGAATATCTAAGAAAAGAACAACACAAACACTGGGAAGACCATGTGCCTAGTAATGGATTTATTATAGAGGCAGAACAAAGAAACGTTAGATCTAAAGAAAGACAAAGACAACTACTTGGTATAGATCCATCTACCGTAGATTTTAGGCACTATGGACTAGGAAGAGTTAGATCCTTACATGAGTACGAGTTATATGCTGGTATAGACTTTAAAAATAAGAAAGTGCATCAAAATTGCGCAGCCGTATCAACAGAAGCTCCTGATCCATATATTATGACAGAAGAGGAGTGGAGTTCGGGCATGCTCCAGAGCCATAATATTGCAGTAACTTGGGACTTAACTAAAGTGCCAGATAATAAAGAGTTTGATTTTTGGTTTTTTGGTTTCGAGGATTCTGACGGCAAGCTACTATGGAGAAAAGACTTTACAAAAGAAGACGCCTACTACGATAATATGTTTCACAAGAAACAAAATTCCCACAGATCAGTATTTGGGTGTTCTGGTACGCCATATCAATGTGTAATTATTCCCCACTCCCAAGATACTGGTTGGGCAGAAAAACTAATTATTAAACTATAGGATAGATACTATGCTAAATAAGAAAAAAAAGACTATAAATAAGCCCATAATAAAAGAGACAAAGAAAATCAAAGAGAAAGTAGCTCTGGCTGTTCCAATTCAACCAGAGGTTTCAGCTACTCCCCTACCCAAAGAGAAAGCAGAAGATCCTACCATAGAGAGAATTCTATGTTTTACCACATCATACAAAAGACCCTACGAGCTATATCATTGTATTAATAGCATACTAACACAAAAACACGAAGACTTTAAATACTGCGTATCTATAAATATAGACGAAAGATCGGAAGAATTAGGCTATCAGTCTCTATTGGCCCCACTGACCAAAGATAAAAGACTACAAATTATTTTTAATCAAAATCAAAGTCAGCACGATAATTATCTTGCACCCATTAAGCACGCAAAATATGAGCAGTATAATCTTTTCATAAAAATAGACGACGACGACATATACAGTCCCCACTATATCTCTACCATGCTCAAAGAGTACAAAAAGCACAAGATAGACATACTCTCTTGTAGCACCAAGCATCAGATTAATGGAGCAAATATACAAATAGGTAATTTTGCATCCATAGGGGTTTGGCAAAAAGATACTGAATCTAGCGTTAAGTTTGGGATGCCGTTTACGTATGTGTTTAATAAAAGGGCTCTAGCAGCATTACTGAAGGCTACCAACCAAGAGCTGTCGAATATACACCACTTCGAAGATCCTGGCTGGAGAACAAAGTGGAGAGAGGCTGGTCTAACGTCCTATGTATTAGACTCGTGTCCTGAAGCGACATATAATATCCATGGTAAAAATACTTCATCCTCCTACTTACACTCTAAGGATGGAACTAGCCATGAGTGTATTGATAATGAACATTTTGCCGTATGCTCTTTTGAGCATCAATATTGGACATCTTATGTATATTTAAATAAGAGAAATAATAGAATGTATCACATTTCTAACGATGATCATGGAGGGTTCAAAATAACAGATAACGAAATAGTCATCAGTTGGGACGATTGGGGAGAAGAAATATTTTATAAGAAACAGACATCAGAAACATCATACTACTATGCTAGCCATAAATAATGAGTATCTCACAGTATTTTGAAAAAATATATTATATCAATCTCGACGAAGATACAAATAAAGAAAAATATTTTCGCACAGAGATAAAAAAAAGTACCAGCCTCAATTCCTGCGTAAGATTTGATGCTATTATAGGTAAATATTTAGATATAAGATTAGTACCAGGCGAAATTATTACAGATCGGGCTAAGCAGGACATATTAGCCAAAAAACAAAAAAGCTATGGGATTTCTCTAACCTATGGCTCACTAGCTTGTGCTCTGTCTCATTATTTTATATACAAAGAATGCTCTATCGCTAGTCGCCCATATCTAATTTTTGAAGATGACGCTATATTAGATTCAGATTTTGATAAGGATTTGAAAGACGCACTACTAGAGATCCCTAATGATTATGATATACTATATCTAGGCTATAATGAAATTCCAGGATTTAGTAAAAGTCCTTTTTCTACCTATCTTTCTAAGCCCAAAGGATTAATAACTGGTCTATATGGATATGCGTTATCTAACTCTGGAGCACGAAAAATTATAGATACTATTTTCCCTCTGGATAGACAGATAGATAGTAGCATCTCCAATAACTTAGACAGATTCTCTGTTTATTGTTCTACAAAAAGATGTGTTGGGGTGAGAACGGACTTTGGCTCCAAAACCCAACAACAAAAAAGTTGCGACAATGTACACAGAACGGGTAACACTAATGATATCTCAATACATTCGTGGAATAAGCTATTCAGATGACACAACCTTGGACTAGTCTATTTATAGATACCACCAAAGATCATAACCAAAAGGTTCGGATAAATGAGATTTTTGATCATGTTTATTTTATTAATCTAGACAGTAGAACAGATAGGCTAGATCATATTCAGGATCAATTGCACCAACTAGATATCTCAGCAACAAGAGTAACTGGGGTCAAAACTGAAGAAATAGATAATCTTTCTACAATTAGTTTGGGGCAGCTAGGATGTTTATTAAGTCATAGGTTTATACTAGAAGACGCCAGAAATCATAGTTATAAGAGTGTTCTAATTTTAGAGGACGATATAGTATTCAAGTCCCCAGAAATATCTGATCTAGAGACTTATATGTCTAATCTACCAAAAGATTGGGATATGCTATATCTTTGTGGAAATAATTATAGTGGACTATCTAAGGTCACAGAGAATATATTTAGGACATTTGGCACCCTTTCGACCGCAGCATATGCTGTTAATAGTAAGATATATGATCAATTATTGTCTATTCTAAGTGTGGAATCGCCCAAAAAGCCGATAGATTCATACTATTTAGACCAGCATCCTCATATAAAAGCGTATGTTTGTGTGCCAAGTTTAGCTTTTCAAAGGCCAGATTTTTCAGATATAGAGCATAGATTTGTAGATTATTCTTTTTTAAAATAGTTGGTGTATCTTATTAGTGATCCGTTATACTTTCTACTATGGAGATACTATAATGTCAATTCCAGCCTATGCATACATACCTCTCTCTCCTACGACCAAATACACTACCACAGCTATTAATTTGACGGCTGGCGTTGGAGGCAAGGGCGGCACAGTAGCTAAGCCTGGTAGTGTGTCATCTGATAAATTTTCTACGGTAGCTATAACGAGAGCCGGTAACTTTGGAGGCACTGTGCCTGCGGATAATGCAGACGCCCAGAAATCTATTGACGCTAATAGTTTTGGTGTTGATACGGTTCGCCCCATAGCTCAAAGAGTCACCACATCTTTAGTTAATGGCGCAAATAGCTACTCTCAAATGAGAGCGGTCAATAAGATCGAGTCCGTAAATACTCGAAAAGAACTGACAGCATACAGGAAGGGTAGTTGGAGACCTTTTGTTAATCAGTTTCTCCAGAATGGTACCTACAGCCAAACGACTACTGCTGTGACAGTAACGGCGGCCGCCCACGGCTTTATTGTTGGGGATATTGTTAAGCTAGTATTTACTAGCGGTACTGGTACGAGCGCTTCGTTAACTGTAGCTAGCGTTACGAATGCTAATGTGTTTGTTGCAACACATACTGTTAGTGTTACTGCTTCCGGAGATGTAACAATTACCAATCCAGCGGTTAAGGCAGACTCTTTGGGTCAGGATGATGCTGCTACGCCAACTAGAGCTATTCCGGGCAAATTAACATATTCGCTAGGCAAGGCAGCATCAACAACCGTTGCTTATTCGGCCAAAACCTAATATTATCTAGAATAATCATATAACTATAAAGCCAATCAATACTTAATGGTGTTATTGGTTTTTAGTTTTTACGGAAAGATTATTAATGAACGATACCATTATTCATTTCTGGGAAAACATAGCCACAACCAGTTTGGGTATTATTATCACGATGGTGGGCTTTTGGGTAACCGTTGGTAAAAATATGGTTACTAGATCAGAAGTCCTTAATATGATAGAAACGCAAAGTCCTTATAATGCTGATCGTCAATTTATTATGGAAAGATTAGCAAATAATAAAGAAATGCAAAGCGCCTTTTCACTAGCTTTACAGCGAAACACAGAAGTTATGACAGAGCTCAAGATACAAATAGCTATGCTTGGGTCCACACTAGAAGCATTAGAGTATAGAATAGAAAAATAGGATTACTATGTTTGAACTGATCAGCTCCATAACCACAGATAAATATATTGTCTCCATATATAGATTAGCCCTAGAAGAAATATATCCATCCCCAGAAGAGTTGGTTTCTTTGCATTCTGAGCTCAATAAGGCCGAATATCCAAGCCAAATAGTACAAATAATAGAAACCCTTCGTGGAGTATCGAAAATAGAGGTTTTTGATATTAATCATAATCTATTGGTATCTAGCTCCCTGCTGGGAATCGTCACTTAATTATCTTTATATTATCTGGCGTGGATCTGGTGTATACACACACAGCGCACCACCCTAAAATAAATTCATGGAGACTATTATGGCTAGGCCATTTACAGATATTAGAAAATCAATTAGTGGCAATGAGATTAAAAATGGTACTCTGATCACAACCACAAGTGTTACGGGTAGGTATGTTAAAGATGATACCTATGTTAGTAATGTTCCAGCTTTAGAGACTATCCAAGCTAAATATGGATATAGATTCTATAACGGTATTTTTGTTGATGGTATTGATGGTGGTGGGGCATAATTATAAAACGAACAACAGCTCACCCTATTTAGGAGAAGACTAAGAAATGTCTGTTAAAATACAATTACGCAGAGATACTGCTTCAGTATGGACAAGTCAGAATCCTATATTAGCTTTAGGAGAACCGGGCTTTGAAAAAGATACTAACCAATTTAAAATTGGAGATGGCTCAACCTCTTGGACTAGCTTAGATTATATGAGGCAGGATTTTGTGAGTGTGGTAGCTCCTACTGGAATTGCTAGCTTAACGTCTCCTCAGCAGTCTGGAATCAAAGAGGGATCTTTGGTATTAACAACCGATGGTTATAGGTGGTTTTACACGGGTAGTGGTTCTAAAACATCAGAAGCATCATATGTTCAAATGGCCGACATAAACCCAGACTGGACACAGGTAGCGAGTAGACCATCTGGTTTATTAAGTATCGCTGGATTAACAACAGGGTCTGGTAATTATCTCTATGCCACAGCTAGTAATGTTTATACAACAGGTGTTATTACTGCTTTTGGGCGAAGCTTAATTGATGATATTGATGCTAGCACAGGTCGAAGTACTCTGGGAATTTCTAATGCAACTGAGAACAATCAGGGGCTCGCGTTTCTTGCGAACTCAGCCATCGCAGTAGAAGGAACAGATACCTCCTATGCTATGACCTCTTCAGGAACCGCCATGTCTCGCAGAGGTAGTGGCCGTAGCAAGATGTGGGAAATATTTCATGACTTTGGACCAGCCCTCATGAGCGGGAGCGAAGCTGGTGGGTCGGACGGGTTTATATGGCAAACCACCAGTAGCGGCGCGAGCTTTGACGGCAAGGCCTACTATAATTCAGGAATTAGCAGCTCAACAGATTACCGCTCTGGTGTTTTAAAAATATCGACGACCTCAAGCTCCGGATACGGAGTATTGTTTTATGGATCATCGAGTTCTATGAGCGACCCCATGGTTCATCGAATCGACACAGGCAAGACCTTTACCGAAACGATGATTTATATTCCAGCAATCTCGTCGGCGTCGGGTCAATTTGCTATTCGGTTTGGCTATCTAGGAGTCTCTAGCGGCCCACCCTCAGCAAATGGGGGCTGCTGGATTGAGTACAACGTCACAAATAGCGCTATTTGGCAGGGATGTGTTTACAATAGCGGAGCCTCTCCTGCGATCCAACGAACTGCTATTAGCACAAACGCCCCTCTGACGGTAGCAACCGGCTGGCATAAACTAAGTATCTCATCAAACGGAACGTATGGTGGCGAAATCTATCCGACATTTGCAGTCGATGGAACTAGTCAATCTTCCAGCTATGCTGCTACAACACTATCAACCTTCCCCGGTCGCACGAACCCTCTTGCTCTTCAGTTACAGCAAACCAGCTATACCTCAGGTACGTATGGGACGATATACTGTGACTATGTTTATTCTAGCCACAAATTTACTGGCGACCGGACCGTATAAGTTATTTTAATAAAGGATATAATATGACGAAAGTTCT
>Ga0049082_10000300_pt1 | contig 13392 bp, 10 predicted proteins | sample GreLakmeHU45MSRF_FD_66718 | JGI IMG/M metagenome (GOLD analysis project Ga0049082, IMG submission 66718) | Freshwater lentic microbial communities from great Laurentian Lakes, MI, USA - Great Lakes metaG HU45MSRF | ecosystem: Environmental > Aquatic > Freshwater > Lake | place: Great Lakes... | reverse complement strand
CCGCGACGGGCGCGTCTATGGGCGCGGCGCGTGCGACACCAAAGGGTCTGTCTGCGCTTACTTTCAATCCCTGCTCAACGTGACCGCCGCGGGCCATCGACCGGCGCATACCGAGATCCTCTTTGTCGGCTTGATCGACGAAGAGAACATGCAATTGGGTTCTCGATACTTTGCCAGCCACGGGCCTAAGAGCGATTTGGCAATTGTCGGTGAGCCGACCGGCTTGGAAATTGTGACGGCGCACAAGGGCGATGTCTGGCTGCGCCTGCGGACCATCGGGCGTCCAGCCCATGGGGCCACACCGCATCGCGGCCGCAACGCCGTGACCGCCATGTCTCGAATCGTTCTGGCTCTCGAGACAGAGTATGCCTCCGAACTGGCCGCTCGTCCCGCCCATCCTCGGCTTGGACGGCCCACGATCAACGTCGGCCGGATCGACGGGGGCCGCCAACCCAACATCGTGCCCGCCGAATGCATCATCGACATCGATCGACGCACTCTTCCCGGCGAGACCGAAGCCGGGGTTCGGCGCGAAATTCGTGCCTTGTTGCAACGGCAGGGACTCAAAGCCTCCTTCGGCACCCTGCGGACCAGTCCCTGCGAGCCGCTCGAAACGAATCCCGACCTTCCGCTAGTTCAGGCTTTGACCCGAGCCGCCGGACGCCGGACTACCCGAGGCGTTCATTACTTTACCGATGCGGCGCCCCTGGCCGCGGGAGGGATCCCTTCGGTGGTGTTCGGTCCGGGTGACATCGCCCAAGCTCACACCGAGCGGGAGTGGCTGGCCATCTCCCAGTTGGAGAAATCGATTCATATCCTTGAACGGTTCCTTCGCGGCCTGGACTGAACGCCCTCGACTCCACATCTCCCCTTGCGATGCGCCTGGCCTTCCTCACCCATGAACCCTATTTCCCTCCCAGCGGCGGAGGCTCAGCAGAAGCGATTTATCTAATCCGCGAATTGGTGCGCCGAGGCCATGAAGTCCACTTGTTTTGCCCCATCTTTCCCGATTGGGAATCCATTGCGGCGACCCAAGGCATTCACATACATCCTTTCACCCGGTGGCCGATGGGTCGCTACACGCCCCACCGCAACCTCAAGTACCTGCTTTATCCGCTCGCCCTGGCTCAGCACGCCGACCGGACGCTGAAATCCCTGCGCCAATCGACCGTCTCGGAATTTCGCTTCGACGCTATCCTCTCGCAGCACACAATTTCCGCCGTGGCCGCTGGCCTACTGAAAGGTCGGTGGAAAGTGCCCATCGTCCTCAACTTCCTGGACTACCTCACAGGGTTCATGGAGACCTGGCCCGCGGTATTTACGCGATCAGGTTTGGTTCCTTGGCTCAACCGCTACGAGCGCTCGTTGCCCCGGCGCTTCAATGCCGAAGGCGTGATGACCGTGTCGGCTCCGTTGGCCGAGCGATTCCAAGCCACCGGTTACCCCGCCAACCGGATCCGAGTCATCCAGTATGGCTACGATGCCAGCCTCTTTCGGCCGCATCCCGAAACCGCGGCCGATCCGACGAATTCCCAAAGGCCCGTGGTGGTAATGCACGGGTCCTTCGACACGCATCACCTAGGCCCCATCGCCCGGGACGCTTTGTTGCACTTGCACGCACGCCGGCCGGATCTCCGGTTCCGATTCCTCGGGAAAGAAACTCCTGCATTGCTGCAATTGGCTCAGGCGGTTCGGGCGGCCGCTCCCGGGATCCCTCTCGAAATGACCGGCTTCATTCCGTACCACCAAATGGCTGAGGCCCTGGGCGGAGCTTCCGTGGGTATGGTCCCTTATGAGGAATCACAAGGTGTTCACTGCGCCTTCGTCGCCAAGGCCGTCGAATATCTGGGCTGCGGGATTCCCTGCGTCAGCACTCCCCTAGAAAATCTTTCCCGCTACTTCGCAGACGAACCGGCGATCCGGTTCTCTGGCTGGTCCGGCCAATCCTTCGCCGAGAACGTTCTGGCAATCCTCGCCCTTCCAGCCACCGAACGCCGTGCCCTCGGACTCTCGGCCGCCGCCCGAGTCGCCGCCCGGCTCGACTGGAATGTCATCGCGACCCAGGCCGCCGACTTCATCGAGCAGCAAGCGGGCCTTCCCAAAAGCAGTTGCCAAGCGGCCGGTCCGGTTTGAGCTTCAAGGCTGTCGATGAGTTCGTGTTCTTCAACGATGGCGGCCCCGATGGCCGCGATCCCATTACTTCCCCGGCGCCGTCTGCCCGAATGGCTGAAGGTGCAGTTGCCAACCTCGAGTGCCTTCACGGCCACGCGCACGCTGCTCGATGGCTTGGGCCTCCATACTGTCTGCGAGAGTGCCAAGTGCCCCAATCATTGGGAGTGCTGGAGCAAGGGCACAGCGACCTTCATGATCGCCGGAGATCGTTGTACCCGCGCCTGCGGATTCTGCGCGGTCTCGACGGCCAAACCACTGGCCTTGGAACAAGATGAGCCTCAGCGAGTCGCCGAAGCCACTCGTCGCATGGGCCTCAAGCACGTGGTGATCACAGCCGTGGCCCGAGATGACCTCCAAGATGGTGGAGCCGAACATTTCCGCCGCACCATCGAAGCAGTGCGGGATCTGAATCCTGGAATCGTTGTCGAGGTGTTGACTCCCGATTTCCTCGATCGTGACGACGCGATCGATTCGGTCCTCGCGGCTCGGCCAGACATCTTCAACCACAACCTCGAGACCATTCGCCGTCTGACTCCTTCGGTGCGCCATCGCGCCACTTATGAGCGTTCCCTCCGCGTGCTGACCAAGGTCAAAGACCGTCTGGGCGACAAAGTTCACACCAAATCGGGCATGATGCTCGGGCTGGGGGAAACTCAGGAAGAAGTGCTCGAAGCCATGCGAGACCTCCGCCAGGCCCACTGTGATATTCTTACTCTGGGACAATACTTGCAACCAACCCTCAAGCACCTGCCGGTGGTCGACTTCATCCCTCCGGCCGTTTTCGACTCGCTCCGGCGTGAGGGTGATGCCATGGGATTCACCCATGTGGCCTCAGGTCCCTTAGTTCGCAGTTCGTATCACGCCGACGAATTCTCTCCAATCCCGCCTGCATGAGATTCTGGCTATTGGCCTGGATCCCCCTTCTGATCCTTCTGCTTCCTTTGAACGCCGCTGAATTGGCCTCCACCAACCGCTTTGAGCCGGAGGTTCTAAAATTTGAAGCCCTAGACCGCAGAGTCCCACCACCGCCACGGCCGATCTTGTTCGTGGGCAGTTCCAGCATCCGATTGTGGACCAATTTGCCCGCCTCAATCCAAAATCGGCCAGTGCTCAACCGCGGATTCGGTGGTTCCCGTTTCAAGGATCTCCTGCGGTTCTTTAACCGAGTGGTGCTGCCCTATGGCCCCTCGGTGGTCGTGGTCTACGAAGGCGATAACGATTTGGCCGATGGCCAAACCCCCGCGGAAATCGCTCAAGATCTGGCCGTGTTCTTGGAGCGTGCCGAAACCGAACTCCGTGGAACCTCAATCCTGTTACTCACCGTGAAGCCGAGCCCCTCACGTGTGCATCTCCTCGAAGCTCAATCGGAGTTCAACCGACGGCTCAAGATCCTAGCGCAGTCTCGTCAGCGTGTGCGCGTCATCGACGTCGCCTCGCCGTTGCTCGACTCCCAAGGCAAACCCGATCCTCGATTCTTTGCCGCAGACCGGCTCCATCTTAACGCCGAGGGTTACAAGGCGTGGCGAAAACCGGTTTTGGATGCCATCGAACTCAGCTTGAAGCGCTGAGCGAGACCCGGAATGGCGAAACGGCTGCAGCAGCCATCAAACCGCCCTCGAGAAACGCCTGATACTCCGGCGACTCCAACCGATGGGTTTCGGGCTGGGTCCGGAGTAGGTGCCGCAATTCATCCCGGTTGCGCGACCATCGGTGCCCATTGAAAAATTCTATCGGCTCGAACTGAGTCTTATAGAGGGCCTTGTCTGCATAGCAGGTGCCCAAGTGCAGGTGACCCAAACCACTTTCCTGAGCCCAAGCCACCGCCCGCGTCATCATGGCCATCCCAAGATGGCTGCCCGAATCGGACAAGTCATAAAACGCATAGTAGTAATAGGCCATTCGCGGCGGCTCGAGGTAGAGCAGAGCCACTCCCCGTTAGGGTCCATCACCACCGCCGTCCCGGAACACCAGCAAGGGGGAAATGACCCGACCCGCCAAGAGTCGGTCCAAGCGCGCCGCAGGCATGACTCCGGAACCGAAGCGAGCCTCGGCGAAGTTCAACCAGCCCGCCCGGCGCTCCGGCGTTAGGTCAAAGCGATCCCGAGGCACCAACTCACACTGCAAATTTCCAGCCTTACGCAGCACGCGCCTGTTTTCGGAAGAGGTTCGCCATTCTCCCAGCGGCACCCGCAATTGGCGCCCCATGTAGAAGCGGGAGAGATCTGGAGCCGATGGTAAAAATCCGGCTGCAAATAAATCAGCGGGGCTTTCTGTGGGTTCCGGAAATGCCCAGACCGCATACGGATAGACGTAGCGGCTGGGATCTGCGACCGCCTCAGAGAATACCAGCTTCATTAGGAATGCGAGGAGCCTAGCGCCGACCTACGAGCCGAGACCACTTCGCCTCAGCGGGAGGGATGTGGCTCGGCCAACCGGCCATGCTTCAGTTTCCGCTAATACGGAAGAATGTGGCACTGTTGGTGACCGGCACCGTGGTCTTTAAGTCATTGGTCGTGAGCAAATTCTGCCATGGGCCATCCAAGGCACTCCGGACCTGAACGCTGTAAGGAGGCAGGCCTCCGGACCAGGAGAGTCCGAGGGTGTTGCCCGTGAGGGTCACCGCCACTCGGATGGGCGTCGTCGGCACTTCGAAGCCTCCCAAGGTGGCCGAGAACGGCGACGTCACCGCAGAAACCGGAACGGCGATCGTTGTATCCGATGCAGCAACCGCATCCAGAACGTAACTGGCCGAGACGGTGACTCGTTTCAAATCAGCGGCACTCAAGGCCAATTCGCTCAGATCAATGTCCACCAATCCCCCATCCATCGAGACGTCCAAGGTCACTTGCTTCAAGTGTTTCAAACTTTGAACCGAACCGTTGGGGTAGGCCTCTGAAGTCGCAGCCAAGCCGATCGGATCTGCCAAAGCCACATCCACCTGAATGCCTCCCATCGCGTAACTTGGGTTCCGCGCTGGCACCCGAACCGAAAGCTTAGAGGCCGTAGAATTCGTCTGAATCACCGGCCGGATTTCACCAGTGGGTTCTGCCAAAGCGAATCCATAAAATTTGTCGACCGCCAGGCCGCTCACGGCGTCCCACGGAGCACTGCCGATATTCCCGGATAAAACGTTGCCGCGAAAAACAACCCGCGCCGGCTGATCGGCTGACCCGTTGCTGCCATGAAAACGAATGAGGGGGGCTCCCATCCCGGACAACTTGTTGGCTTCCAATGCATCGGATTCAGCCGGCCCACTGAAGTCGGAACCCACCCGAAGGGTCGAATAGCTCCGGACCGTGGTGAGGCTAATCGGGGTCGGATTTTTGAAGAGCACCGAACCCGACGGTCCGTATCCAAAAGAATTCCCGGCCAGGACCACCCCGGTCGCTGTGCGCCAGAACTCGGCCACTACCTCGTAGTTGAGGGGACCAAAATAATTACGCTCATTGGCGTCATTGATGCCATCGCCGTCCGTACCTATGAGCATGTAATGGCCTCGCCCATTCTCAATGGCTTCCATGTCGGTGAATTGCCCGAGATAACCCGGCACCTGCGAATAATCGAAGATCGAACCATCGGGGAGATAGTTGAAGCGATTGCCTGAGATCCGAGTGTTGGGGGTCTCCAAATGGATGGCCAACAATTGGCCGGTGATTAGGTTGTGTTCTGCGACGTCCCCAAAACCGTCCGAATCGGTGCCGACCACCAATCCCTCGGAGTTGATATTATTGTCCCACTTGAAGGAGGCCACCGCGGCCCGACCACCGCGGACTCCCGATGCCGTCGGCTTCGCCGGATCGACACCGAACCAGCAACCCTGGATGCGGGCTTCGGTCGAAGCGCCGACCAACGCCACGCCATAGATAAAGGGATCGGCCGCGGAATCTCCGCCGGTCGCACTGAGCACGGCCACACCGCGCAGGGTGAAGTTGCGAGAATTAAGAATCGGCAAGATCGCGCTCTCGCTATCCCCGAACCCATGGTCTCCGTAGTCGGTGAGTGCAAAGCGACCCCCAGCCCGTGAATCGAGAACGATCCGCAGTTGGGCGGTGTCGGAGCCCTGAAGGACATTGGTGTTGGCGATGGCTCCGGGCTGACTAAAACCGTCGATCAAAACATTATCGGCCTGGACCATCGAATAGCCTGCGGTCGGTGTGACCAGATAATGCGGCCCAGCCCCCGGGATGTTGAAGGTGATGCGGTCGTTGGAGCGAACGTCTTTGAGCGCCTCCGCCAGGGAGGTCTTTCCATCACCGGCCGCTGACGCGTTGTCGGCCGTGTTAACCACCACGGTGCGCACCGTTTCAACGCGCACATTGTCGATGAGCAGCCAACTTTCCCCCTTCACCTCGGCCACGCCTGCGAAGGGATCCATGTAACCCACCATCACTCGCCCGGATTTCCAGGGACTCGTATTGATGCGGCGGCTAATGATCCGCCCGTCGATCTTCCAGGTGACCACATCACCAATCTGGCTCACTTCCACCTGAACCCACCGCTTGCCAAGAACACCCGGGGCCTCGAACCGCGGTGACGGAAACTGGGTTCGCAGATAAGGCTCATTGCCATCGTCATCCGGATTGCCGTTGCCGTCTCGGTCGGGAACACCCGCCGCTTCGCCGTCGAGGTAACGGCTGGCTTGTCCGGCCTGTCCTTCCCAGCTTTGAAGACCCCGCGCTGCACCATCGTCTCCGACAACCCCAAACCAGAGGCCATCGCTGCCGGTCCCACCCAAGGCCTCGGTCGCGAAATCCTCTCGCTGTTCTGCACCCGACAGCACGCCCCAGTTCACCAAATCTCCCGAGTGGTTCAGACCAAACGTGAGGAACTCAGAGGTTCCGACTCCGCTGTCTGCAAAGGCTGCATGATTCAAGAAGGCGTCGAACTTGAGAACATAGTCTCCGGAAAAATTCGTGGTCTTCGGGTAAAGACTCAGGGCAAAGCGACCCGGCTCGTTGTCGTTCTTGTTGACGGTGATTTTAAGTCCCTTCGACCCACCCGCCGCTGAATTGGGCGCGGTCGGAACCGGCAAATTTTCGGGCGTTGCCGTCTGGGATGCGAATCGGTTGAACGCCAGAGCGCTGTAGTCGTAAGACCAATCCAGAGTGTAGTCGTTGGTCGAGGTCCCGGCGTAATACCCCACCCTCACATCATAGTCGGCCGAAGTGTTCGACTCGAACGAGTCTTTGAACAAGGACTGTCCCGTCAGGGAGGTTGAGAACAGAGTCGCAACAGCGACTGCGACGACGCTGGATTTCGGCATTTTCAAAGTCATGGTGGATCGAACCGTTCCGGCAGCGCGACGGCTGGGTTCGGTTGTTACGCCCCGCTTCGATGCCGTCGAGCGTTTAATTCCAACGGCGCTCCGGAAAAGGCTTCTCCTACGGTGGTTCAGTCTTTTGATTCGAGGCGGGTCTCATGATCACCTTGAACTTTTGCCCATCGGGTTTCCGATGTCTTTGTCTGATCTTGAATGCCCCGAACGCTCAATCTAATGGCGACACCCTCTATGCTTGGGTGGAGTGGACTGTCACCTTTTGAAACCCTGTTTCGGTTTCCATCCGCACCTCGGCCCAGATAGCTTGTTGGGTTCATGAGTAAACCTGCCTGCGCGATGTGTGAGATGACTGATGTGATGGAACACCCTAAGAAATGGGAGTGCCTCACTTGCGGGCATGAGTGGGAGCGCGCAACGGAGGCCGAGGCTCCTGACGCACCCCGAGTTGTGAAGGATGCTCATGGCACCGTTCTCAACGACGGCGACTGTGTGATCCTCATCAAGGATCTCCCCCTGCGTGGTTCCTCAGGGGTTCTCAAGGGCGGATCAAAATCCAAGCCCATCCGTCTGGTCGATGGAGACCACGAAATATCCTGCAAGATCGATGGGGTCGCCCTCGGTCTTAAAGCCTGCTTCGTGCGCAAGGCCTGAACTCAGCCCTAGACCCTCACGGCGTTCCGTCAGTGTTTTTAGACGGACCCGGTCCGATCGACTCGAGCTTGGCCTTAACGATTCCTTCGGGAGGTCTTCCCTACTGCATCGTTCAGGCTTAGCCGAATGGTTCAGGCTCAGGCCTTCGAGTAAACTTCGGCTCCCTGCTCGACAAACTCCCGAGATTTTTCTTCGAGGCCCTTCTTAATGGCCTCCTCGGCGGCAAGCCCTTGTTCGGCCGCATACTTGCGGACGTCCTCGGTGATCTTCATGGAGCAGAAGTGCGGGCCGCACATGGAACAGAAGTGAGCGGTCTTGGCGCCTTCTTGCGGCAGGGTCTCGTCGTGGAATTCACGGGCCGTGATCGGATCGAGACCCAAGTTGAACTGATCGTGCCAGCGAAACTCGAAGCGAGCCTTACTTAAGGCGTTGTCACGATTTTGAGCGCCCGGATGACCCTTAGCCAAATCCGCAGCATGGGCCGCAATCTTGTAAGTGATCACCCCATCCTTCACGTCCTTCTTGTTGGGCAAACCCAGGTGCTCCTTGGGGGTCACGTAGCAGAGCATCGCGCAGCCAAACCAACCGATCATCGCAGCCCCAATGCCACTGGTGATGTGATCATAGCCCGGAGCGATGTCCGTCGTCAGCGGGCCGAGGGTGTAGAAGGGGGCCTCATGGCACCATTCCAACTGCTTGGCCATATTCTCTTCGATCATGTGCATGGGAACGTGGCCCGGGCCCTCGTTCATCACCTGCACTCCATGGTTCCAGGCTCTTTGCGTGAGTTCTCCTTGCACCTCGAGTTCTCCAAACTGCGCCTCGTCGTTGGCATCAGCGATGGATCCCGGCCGCAGGCCGTCGCCAATGCTAAAGCTGACATCGTAGGCGGCCATGATTTCACAAATTTCGTCCCAGTGAGTGTAGAGAAAATTCTCGCGATGGTGTGCCAGGCACCACTTGGCCAAGATGCTGCCACCTCGGCTGACAATGCCGGTCATGCGACGGGCCGTCATCGGGATGAATCGCAGGAGCACCCCGGCGTGAACGGTGAAATAGTCGACCCCTTGTTCGGCCTGCTCGATGAGGGTGTCCCGATAAACTTCCCAAGTCAGATCCTCGGCCTTGCCGCCCACCTTTTCCAAAGCCTGATAAATGGGAACGGTCCCGATAGGCACCGGGGAGTTCCGCAAGATCCACTCCCGGGTGGCGTGGATATTCTTGCCCGTCGAAAGATCCATCACCGTGTCGGCTCCCCACTTGGTGGCCCAGCGCATTTTCTCGACCTCTTCCTCGATGCTGGAGGCCACCGCGCTGTTGCCGATGTTGGCATTGATCTTCACCAAAAAATTCCGACCGATGATCATCGGCTCGTTCTCCGGGTGATTGATATTTGAGGGGATGATAGCCCGCCCGGCGGCCACTTCACTCCGGACAAATTCAGCGGTGATCTCAGCCGGTATCCGTTGGGGGAATCGACGGAAAATCGACGGCGAATACGGACTGTCGGGCAATTGGCTCGATCCAGCATGCTGCTTGGACAACTCGTTGCGGGCTCGGTCTCCCGATAAATCGGCCAGTTGGGCCCGTCCCATGTTCTCGCGGATGGCGATGAACTCCATTTCCGGAGTGATAACTCCGGCTCGGGCGTATGCCAATTGGGTGACTCCTTGGCCGGGCTTCGCTCGGAGTGTGCGACGACGGCTGGCTGTCAAACCGGGGAATTCCACCAGCCGATTCTTCTCTGCCTTACTGGCGTATTCGGCATGCTTTCCGGAAAGGTAACCATTGTCCTGGGGCTTTACTTCGCGCCCATCGTATTCCTCCACATCACCTCGGCCTCGAATCCAAGCCGCCCTCAGCGGTGGCAATCCTTCCTCGGAGGTACCATTGAACTGCGGGTCCCCCCATGGGCCTGAGCAGTCATACACCCGAACCGGCGGATTGACCTCTTCGGCTCCGCTCACCAAGTGCGTGGGGCTCTGGCTAATCTCCCGGAACGGTACCCGAATCGTTGGATGCAAAGTGCCGGCCTCATAAACGCGGTTAGAGTTTGGCAACTGCTCCCGGCTATGCGGTTCAAAAGCGGTCTTGGGATCGGCGGTCATGATGAAATGTCTCTGGAACTTGAAACGGTCAGATTAGCAGTTCCCAGTGATTCCGTGAGGAATGTTCCGGATGGAACCTCCCGGCAGACATGGGCGGAGAAGGGTTATCCCTTCGCCGGCATGATCCGGATCAGGTTCCACGGGTCGAGAGCTGCGGCCCCCCTCTCAGCCGTGATATCAACGGCTCCCCGAACAGGCTTTAGTATGGACGCGGACCACGTCCTCGCCAAAAGGAAAGTGATCGACCCTTAATTCTCAATCCCAGGATGTTTTCGCCACCAGACTCTCGGGTTACCTTCTTGTTTAACGCCACCGGTGTCCGGTGTTGGTTGTTCAATCCTCGAGTCAGGTCGCAGGGATGAAACGCTGCGCCAAGAGAGAAACAACGAAGAGACCGGCATAGACTGCCATTCCGCTGGGATCGGGTGCTACGGCGAGCTGGTCCACCAGACAAATCCCGGCCAGAAGACCAGAGACAGTACGGCCGTAGTGAGGTTGGGCCCGGGCCACCGTGTGACTCAGGCTCCACACAGTCCAAGACAACGCCATAAGACCGGTCAAAATCACGCCCATGCCCGGGTTGTCTCCGTGAACCAACCAGGCCAAAATTCCAGGGATCGCCAAAAATACCAACGGCCAGTAGGCCATCGGACCTCTCCTACTTTCCCGTCGTGCGATGTAGCTCAGACCAACGATCCACGCCGCCAGCGCCAAGGCTGCCCACAAAACTTCTCCGGTCACTCCGCGTTCCCCGACCGATGCTACCGTCAAAAAAAGGAAAAATCGGCAGGCTGCCATCAACACCGGGGAAAGCGTCACCCGCTTGTGGATCGCGTCGTAGAGGATGACTGACCCAGCAAGCAGTGCCGAAAACATCGCAGTCCACCATCCCTGCACTGCCAACCCGATGACGCCGGCTACTATCAAAGACCATCCCGCCTGCCACACCCTTTGCTCGGACACCGCGCCAGAGGGTATCGGTCTCTCACGACGGAACTGTCGGTCAAAGTCGGCGTCGAAGGCGTCATTCAGGATCATGCCTCCGATATAAATCAGACTGGCAAAGAACATCACCGCACCCATTCGGCCCAATTCAAGTCCTCCTCCCAAGACCCCTGCCGCTAGGCAATTGGACCACACCGTTGGCAAATTCGATGCTCGGGCAAGAATTAGCCAGGATCTCCAAGAGGGGGGTGAAGAACTCAAGATGAGGGATTCCCTTCCGACGGTCCGCTTCAGTCAAGCGTGCGGATCTTTACTCCATCCACGATCCGCTCACCGGAAGCCATGTTGGTGACTACGACTACAGTATCGCCTCGCCGGAGTAATCCGTCGTTCATGAGCTGGGTGACAGCCGCATCAACGGTTCGATCGGGATCTTGCGAATTAAATGCCACAACCCGGGGTATGACTCCGCGGAGTAAGGTCAACCCATCGGCGGTGGGCCATCGATCGGTGAACGCATAAACAACCGAATGGCGCGGCCGCATCCACGAGGCAAACCGAGCTAGGTGACCTCGTTTAGTGAAGACCAATATTGCATTGGCTTTAATGTCATCGGCGAGTCCGACGGCACTCCGTACCAACTTCTGTCGCGTAGAGGTGAGCTCGGCTTTCTCCTGATAGTTAGTCCCGCCACTGCGCTCGATGCGTCGGGCGATCGTGTCCATGACCTCGATGCAACCCAGGGGATGTTTTCCGACGGTGGTCTCGCCACTGAGCATGATGGCGTCGCTCTGCTCAAAGACCGCATTAGCCACGTCCGTAATCTCGGCCCGGGTGGGCGTCGGACTTTGGATCATGCTCTCCAGCATGTGGGTGGCCACAATCACCGGTCGGCCCAGTTGCTGACAGGTTTTGACGATTCGCCGCTGGATGATCGGCAACTCCTCATAGTTGCACTCTATTCCCAAATCACCTCGGGCCACCATGATCACATCGGCTGCTCGGGCGATGGCATCGAAATGGTTGACCGCGAACTGATGCTCAATCTTGGCAACGATTTGCGGTTGGTGGGCGGAGGGGTGTTGTTTCAGAAAGGCCCTCAGTAACTCGATGTCCTGAGATTCGCGCACAAAGCTCAAGGCGATGTAGTCGACGCCCACTTCGAGTCCGAGTTGGATGTCCTCCTTGTCCTTTTCTGTCAGCGCCGGCAGCGAGACGTGGACCCCGGGCAAATTAATATGACGACGACTGCCTAAGGTTCCTTCGGTCAGCACTTCACATTCCACGGTGTCAGCCGTCTTGGACAAGATCCGCATCTTCATTTCCCCGTTGTCCACGATGAGCGTATCGCCGGCGTGCACGTCCTCGGCGAATTGATCGTAACCGACGCTGGTCCACTTGCCCTGGGTCGGGATTTTTCCGCGGACCGTGAACGTGAAATGCTCGCCTACCGACAAGGGAATCTTTTCGGCGACATCGCCGGTCCGAATCGAAGGACCTTGGGTGTCTAAGAGAATTCCTACGGCCCGCTTATGGCGTTCGCACAAGATCCGAATGTCTTGGACCACGCGTCGCACCCATTCTGGTTTGGCGTGACTCATGTTTAGCCTCAGAACGTTGGCCCCTGCGAGAATGAGTCGCTCCAGCATCTCTGGCGAATCGGTGGCCGGTCCTAGGGTGGCGATGATTTTGGTTTTCCTGAAACCGTGGATGCTCATGGGTCTTCTGTTGTGAGTTTGTCTGGCCGGAGCATCCCTTTATCTAGGGCTGGGTCAACGGCGCTTGGCAAAGGGCTCGATTGATTGGACTGTGGCGTCCGGACCTGATGTCTTCAGCTTACTTGCAATTGTTGGATGCTACGATCGCGCACCTAGAAACCTTGAAAGGCCTAGGCGTCGGTTGGGTCCCGGTGCCTCGTGACACGCTCCTTTCCATCGCTAGCCCGTCCCTCACTCCTCTTTCATCGGTCGCCCGGCGCGATATTGCCAAAACGGTGAGCCCCGCCCTTCAGAATTCTCAGAGTCCTTCTATTCCTTCCGAGAATTTGGCCTCGGCGTCTCCTCAGTCTTCGGTTGTTCCTCCCGCTGTCCGTTCGGAGGCGGCAATGTCGCGGTGGTCCAAGGCCGTTGCGGTGGTTCCTCCTACGTCATCGAGTTCTAAAACCTCTTTCGTAGCTGCGCCGTTGCCCTCTCCGTTGCCTCCGGAGGCCCGAGCCGCAGCGATGGCCGAACTTCGATC
>Ga0049082_10000297_pt1 | contig 13439 bp, 17 predicted proteins | sample GreLakmeHU45MSRF_FD_66718 | JGI IMG/M metagenome (GOLD analysis project Ga0049082, IMG submission 66718) | Freshwater lentic microbial communities from great Laurentian Lakes, MI, USA - Great Lakes metaG HU45MSRF | ecosystem: Environmental > Aquatic > Freshwater > Lake | place: Great Lakes... | reverse complement strand
GTATTGTTAAGAATAAAGTCCGCCATGTAGGATCCGTCTTGTCCTGAAACGCCTGTGATTATTATTTTTTTAGACATATTAGCTAATGCTGTTTATGTAATTTTCCTTATACCAATTATATGTATCTGTTAAGCCTTCATTTAGTTTTATTTTTGACGCCCAGCCTTTGTCTTTTAGTCTGCTTACGTCCAAAAGCTTCCTTGGGGTTCCATCCGGCTTGTCTGTTAGGAATTTTATGCTGCCTTTATACTCTGTGACGGCTGATATCTTTTCGGCGAGTTCTAGAATAGTTAAGTCCTCGCCAGTTCCGATATTTATTTGAGAAATACCCTGTCCGTAAATATCTTCTGCTTCTACGTTTCTCAACACATATAGGCAGGCTTCGGCCATGTCGTCTACGTGCATAAATTCTCTTTTTGCTTTTCCTGTTCCCCATACTTCGACTTCTGGTAAGTTATTTATCTTGGCTTCGTGGAACTTCCTTAAGAGAGCGGGTAAAACGTGGGCGTTGTTTAAGTTAAAATTATCATTGGGGCCGTATAAATTCGTTGGCATTACGGATATAAAATTACAGCCGTATTGCTTGTAGTAGCTTTCGCACATTTTTATCCCAGCTATCTTAGCTATTGCATAAGGTTCATTTGTGTATTCGAGGGCGGATGACAGTAGAAATTCTTCTCTTATGGGCTGAGCTGATAATTTAGGGTAAACACAAGAGCTGCCAAGAAAAAGGAGCTTTTTGACGTTGTGCTTATACGATGAGTGAATCAGGTTGTTTTGAATCTGTAGATTCTCATAAATGAAATTCGCCCTGTACTCATTGTTGGCTTTTATTCCTCCAACTCTGGCTGCGGCAATAATGACTTGATCGGGTTTTTCTTCCGAGAAAAATTTCTCTACAGCGGATTGATCAAGCAGGTTTAGTTCTCGTTTTTCTCTTGTTAAGATCGGTTGATTAATGCCTCTGATTATTGAAGAACCAACCATGCCATTGTGTCCAGCTAAAAAGATTTTATTCATATTATATTTTTTGTTTAAAGATAATATCGCATTCAGCATTTAAGTCGCTTTTGTCAAATTCTATTTTTGTTGTAAAATTGTTAAGTTCTAAATAATCTGTAATACTTTTATGGTTATTATCAACACTGTCGTATAATGAAACGTTATAAGCGGCTTCACATTTTCCTTCTTTTACAATAGAGATTTTATCTTTTAAAGATTTTATTACGTTAAAATCATGACCTTGTGCATCTATCCACAAGAAATCAATTTTTTCAATCTTATATAAATTAATAAAATCATATAATGTTATTGTTGGGACCAAATAGGAATTTGTAAACATGAAATCTCGTCTATTAGGCCATTTAGATTTAATATCTGGTGCAAAATTATTTAAACTGCTGCACCCCCAGTTAGCTGTGCCAGCGATATTAAATTTTTTAATAGCATTTTCTATATCTATGGCAAACGGTAATATTATAACGTTATCGTTATTTTTATATTTTCGCCAAAGCTTAAATGCTAATTCCATTGCTGGTTCAAAACAATAAAGCATTGAATCATTGGAAACAAATTTATCAGTATCGGTTCCAGTATTTGAACCGATTTCAATGTATATTTTTTTATTTTTTATAATTTTTTAAATAATGATTTAGAAAATCGCTACATATTCCATGACACTTTTTAATGTCTCCTAAATAGCCTGATTCTGGCAAAACGCAAATACTATTTGCAAATAATTTTTTGTTTGGATATGTCCATACATACTGTTTACTTGTAAGAACCCAATCTTCCGTAGTGTGCCAAAATACATTTAATTTTTTGTTTTCCAACAGGACGTTAAACGCTTCTCCGTTTTTTGCATGTATCCAAAATCTAGGATTTAGTAAAAAATCATATTTTATTTTATATATGGGGTTGTCATGACCTAGATACCAATTGTTGTCAGTGAACCAGACATCGATTTCGACGTCGTATCCTAATTTTATAGTTTTGTTTATGTAATCAGGATGGTTTTCTTCTTTGGCATTTGGACCGTTTATATTGCCTCGGTGAGCTATCAGCTTCATGTTAAATATTCCACTGTACAGGCTCCGTGGAATATTGAGTCCCTTCGAGCATGTAAGGTCTGGTCTTTCTGCCGTGAACAAGTTCATCTATAGAGCTGCCGACGTCAATGTATCTATTGTTTGGATTCTTGCGGTATAGTATGTGAATTATAGCTTCGGACATCGGGCCAGCGCTAATAAGAAACAGGGTGTCTGCGTGTTCGCTTGCCAACTGATCCATTGACTCATTAATCTCTTGATGGTGAGATTCATAGACGTTAACGCAGTCGGGTGGGATCGGTATATACAATTTACAATTCAAGGGTTTTAAGTCTCTATTAAGTCCATCTTCCGAGGCGATTACGATGACTTCTTCCTCTATTTTCTCTAAAAAATTTTTAAAAGAAGGGTAGTTCGAGTTTATCCATAGGTCAGCAAATGTGATGTTTTCTTCCGACTGATTAATTCTACTTCGAAGAAAATTGTAGTCGTTCGCGTTCTGGTTTGGGCTAGTGATGGCGTAGCAATAATTGGATTCAGTATGCTTGATTGATTCGAGCAGAGTCTCCCCTAACTTGTACATTTTGCTTTCGCACCGCCAACCATCTTGCTGAAAAGCCTGAGTATACGTGCCCACTCCAGCTCCAGACATGAGGCGAACTTCTCCGTCAGCGTATCTGGCGTAAGCAAAATTCTTCTTCGACAGAATTTTATTCTTGAAATACTTGAAATCTTCAAGGAAGTTTTTCGTCATTACTTGCGTGTCTCTATATTATTTCTTTGTCCGTAGCTTTCTAAAAAGAAATTAAGATCTTCGGGCGTTCCAAGCCCCCACATTTTTTCAATGTTGTAAGTTCTTATTTTTTTACCATCTTGAATAGCTTCATTAAAAACGGGGCAAACGTAAAATTCGTTATTGATGCGAATGTTCTTATTGATCATTTGCTCAGCGTATTTTACGTAATCGCTTCCTTTGCGCCAATAATAAATACCAACAGTTGCGACGTTGCTGATGGGCTTTTTCTCAGCGACTTCCGTAACATTGCCTAAGCTGTTTAGTTTTACGTAGCTCCATTTTGGATGCGTTGACTTGAATGTTAAAATGTTTGCGTCTAGATCGCTAGCGGTGCAAGAGTATATAAATTCATCATTATCCCATTCTACAAATTGATCGCTATTAGCAATAATCAGTGGCTCGTCTTTATTAATGTATTGTTTCGCAAGCAATGTGGTACATGCAGCGCCTTCAGTTACGTTTTCAATTTGTACTATTTCGTTATTTGGGCAAAAGTTGTTAAACGTTTCTTTGAGGTTGTACTTTTCAAAATGGCTTCGCTGCACGATGAAGATATACTTTGCCTCTATGTTCAAATTGTCAACTACCCACTGGATCATAGGCTTGCCGAAAACGTCTATTAGTGGTTTTGGGAAAGTGTACCCAGCTTTTTCAAATCGACTACCTGCGCCCGCCATTGGTATTAATACATTCATTTTCCCTCCTTGCCATTTTGGTTTTTTATACGTAGAGTTTATAGAATTTATATAGTTTATTATATCTTCATAAACGACATCGTTCGGATTATTTATGCCCATTAGGTACGCGCCGCTTTCGTTCGCTGCTTTTCTACCAACGACGCTGTCTTCTAAAATAAGAGTTTCTTTTGGGGTAACGCCAGCTTTAATCATTGATCTTAAATAAATTTCAGGATGGGGTTTTGGATGTTTAACGTCTTCATTTGATAAATAAAAGTCAACGTATTCCAATAATCCCAACTTCAAAAGCGTTAGTTTAACGCTGTCGCGAATGCTGTTGCTGGCGACCACAATGGAGCAATTGCCGTTCTCCTTTATGTTTTTGAAAACGTCTATGAGCCTAACGTCTGGTTTTAATTCCCGCAGCATCTGTGTGGTGTAAAATTGTTTGCGTTTCCAGACATTGTCAAATTCGATCTCAGGCAGTCCCTTTTCACTAGCAAGTATGTTTAATTTCTTGCGAGTGCTCAATCCGTCATACTTGGCGACGTGCTCTTCGTGTGAAATTTCATACTTTTTATCAATATCAGAGAGCGATCTGTTAAAAGCGTCGTAATGAAGTTTTTTTGTTTCCACCAAAACGCCATCTAGGTCGAAGATTATTAGTTTCATAGATCTTTCTTTTTGCCGATGACTATGTAATTAGGCCAGTGTGTTTTGGGGTATTCTTCGGAGACGATAATATTGAAGTCGTTTCCTATTTTGTTTAAAAAAAACTGCTTCCTTCTCTCGTCATGAAGGTTCATCGTTAAATAAACTCTATCCGATTTTAAAATTAGCTCTTTGTAGAAAGAGTTTATGTGTTCATCGTCAAACTCTGAGAGACAAAATTCGCTTATGAATAAATCATATTTATTGTATTTGTTTTGATCGTTGGTCGTGGTGATATTGAATGCGGATAAATATTTTTGAGCTAATTTTTGAACTTCCGGCAGGTCGCAGAGTATATAGTCTTTTAATTTGTTATTGGTGTTTAAAATGAAAGATAGCCCCCCGTATCCAACTCCGAGTTCGGCAATTACAAAATCATTCAAATTTCCAAAGGCGATCTCTATATCGACTAGTGTTTTAACATATCTAAGTGTATTTGGGGATATTGAAAGGCCGTCTTTGGACACCCACATTGCGGGGGAGCCAATCAAATCGTTTCTTGCAAATAAATTAATTTTATCAAACACTTTTTTGTTTTTTTTAATAAATTCATAAAAAAACGGAGCCTGCCATTGCTCGCTCATACCTACGACGCTGTTGTAACGGGGGTCACTTTTGAAGTTGGCAGAATCGTTTATTGCTTCAGCGACTGCTGATTTATAACTATCTTGTGTAGTTTCGCTTGCCAGCCACATATTTTTGTTTTTAAAAGCTCGTTATTAACCAACTAAGAAGGCGGAGTAGCCTTCTTTTAGATGTTTTTTACTTTCGTTAAATTCGTATTTTTTATAAAAATTGTACGGGGGGTGGTTTTGATAAGAGCTTAATTTAATATTGTATTTACCCCAAAACAAATCGTTGTCCGAATTTAATTCGGATAAAAAGAAATTTATTCCAACTTTATCCATGAGTTTGCTTATGTATTGTTGCGTTAAGTGAATTTCAGGAACCACGCACCAAGACGTGTCTTTAATGTCGTACAGTTCAATCAGATGGTCTATATCTCCAGACATTAAATAATCAACTAAATATCCGGGGCATTTTGGATAAACCTCGTGACAGTGCCAGCATAGAAAGTTTAAGTCGTTGTTATCTAAAAGTTTTAAAAATTTATTACTGTTGGTTGGAACGAGGTCGCTTCTGAGCTTTAAGGCTTTTTTAAAACCTAGTTCTTTGGCTTTTTTTAAACCGGAGGTGGTTGATATTTTTTGAAAATTAAAATTAGCTGGACCTGAATGTTTTGGTATTTCATTAAAAATTACGATATCTTTATCTGAATACTCGCTCTCTTCGCCAGCCCAAGCGGAGTAGATAACGTTGTGTCCGGTTAAATGTTTTTTCATTAATCTTACGTGATTGGATTGACCTTGAACAACTATAGCCAGATTATCCATATTATCTAATGCCTCTGATTTCTTTTTTAATGCCGTATTCTTCGTATATGGACTCTAGTTCGTTTGGGTATTCGGAATAGTTCCACTTACCTTTCACTATCGCCGTGGCTATGTAGGGATATACGCGGGAGTTAAAGTGATTGCCTATTTTTTTTCCCTTCTCTTTGACGCATAATCCTATTTTTTTTAAATTTTTTAAATAGCTAGAATTTTTACATTCATCCCATATGGCCTGCGTTCGAGAAGATTCAAACAGCTGTTTAAAGTCTTCTTTTCTCCACACGCTTGCTTGCGTACTGAAATAGTATTGATGGTCGGATTCTAAATAAATTAAATCGTCATTGTATTGAGCGGGGATGAAATCTATGCCGCTGTGGATTAGCCTTACGAATGATATTCGCTTGTCTGTTTCTAATACATTAATGTATTTTTTTAGCTTATCTAAATCGACGTAATCAAATAAAACATAGTCTTCTTGCGAATATATAATGTAGTCGGTTTTTACTTTTTTGAGCGCTTCAATAATCTGCTCGTGGTATTCGCTTTTGTTGTTATACTTGGATAAAACTACACCATCTTTGTAAATGTTTGTATCGCACAAGGCCACTTGATTCGCTGGGTTAAAAAATTTTTTAATTCTATCAAAATAGCAATCGTGTAAATCGGAGGCTTTGCTATTTGTATACGTAAATAACGTTAGATTATCGTTCATACTTTATTTCAAAACACTGAGTATTGACTGTATTACTGACGCAGATGATCCATCTCCGTATGGGCATTGTTTTTCAATCTTGAAATTGAATATCAAATCATCGAAGATTGGGATTAGTGATGCTGGGTCTTTACATAAAGTTGTGTGTCCGGACTCTATCCCTTCTGGTCTTTCGGTGGTCTTTCTGCAAACTATAACTTTCTTGTTTAAAAAGGACGCCTCTTCCTGAATGCCCCCTGAGTCTGTTATTATTAACTTGCAGTCTTTCATTAAATTGATTAAATCTTTATGAGGCATTGGCCCTGTTTTAGTTACTGATTGTAGTTTTTTTGCTTTTTCCTTTATCTCTTCGTTTGGATGTAGTGGATAAAAGAACTCTATGTCTGGATATTTTTCCGCTGTCTTTTGAATGTGTTCGAACCATTCTTCTAGGTGTGGTATGTTTTCCCTCCTGTGCAGCGTTATCAAAACCTTGTTTAGGTACGAGGCTTTTTCTTTTATCTTAGTAAGATTGTCTAAGCTGGTGTTTCCGACTACGAATTTGTCACCACCAATCTTTTCGTCGTTTAGGTTCTTTAGAGATACTGAGGTTGGGCACAAGTGAACGCTCGCTATTCTACTTATCATCTGCCTGTATCCTTCCTCTGGGAAGGGGTTTTCTAAATCAAAGCTTCTCAGTCCAGACTCTAGGTATATTATTTTTTTACCTAAATTGAAAGCTGATATAGCGCACGCAGCAACAGTGGCCGTGTCTCCTTGAACTAAAACATAGTCAAAGTCTTTAAATATGTCTCCAGTTTTTAAAAATATTTCAGAAAATATGCTGTTTAGTCTGCTTTCGCACTTCTTGTCTACTTTAATAGAGAGGTCTGGCTTTCCAAAGTCTATTATATCGTTATGTTGTTTAACGTGGAGGGTCTTTATCTCTAATTGAGCGTTTATGTCGAGTAAGGGCTTTATCTTGAGATACTCTGGTCTTGTGCCGTATACAGCTAAAAACCTCATAAATTAATCAGTTTAAAACCCTTTGAGTGATAGTGCTTTAGTGATTCGCCGAATATTTGCGAGTGGTAGTTTACTGATATTGCATTTTTATCGCAACCCAATTCATACGCTAGGCTTGGATTGCTTCCCCACATAGTCTTGTCATCCTTGGGATGCGGAGGGACGTATGTTGACAGTCCAAGATATTTTTGTATAGAATAAGAGAAGTGCATATCTTCTCCGCATAAGGTGGATACTGGGACGCTGACCTCTCTCCAGAACGCCGACAAAAGGTCTCTATGAAAGAACCATGAGTGTCCTACTATATCAACTTTTTGCGTTTGGTCGTTGGGGTTTGCCCACCCGTGTCTGGTGTACGATGAGTAATTAAGGTCGTTGAACGTGACACCTATTGTCCCGTAGAGTCCGTTTTGTTTTTCCGCGCAGTCAATGCAGTTTTTGAACCAGTTTTCGGAAGGTATAGTGTCGTCGTCAAATATGCAAATATAGTCTGTTCTAGAATTTAGAGCGAACGCAAATCTTGACCAAACTCCATAATTAACGCTATTGACTGAGATTGCTGCTTCGTTCAGCTCGGAAAGATCGAACTGCGTGTCGTTCATTGGGTTGTTTTTCCAAACCATTATAGCGGTGGGGGCGATGCTCTGTTTTTTTACAGATTCGTACTGTCTTTTTAGCGCGTGCGGGCGGCGAAAGCAGTTTAAGATTGCGGTTACTGTTTTCATGTATTGCTACTCGAAGACACTCTTCCAAAAAATACTATCAGCATTCTTGCAATTTTCAGAAAATTTTTGAATTCCTATTCTGCTAGCTTCGTGGGCACATCCTATATTTCTGTTTATAGAAAGTTCCATCCCGCACAGCATGGCTTCCCCGACCGATCTACAGAATGGCTCTTCTATTATTGGGTGGTAAAAAAGAGTTTTGTATTTATTAAAAACTTCTGGCATTTTTTCGTGATCTATTGAACCTAAAAATTGAACATTGCTTGCAGTTCTGGCTAGATGCTCGTACATTGGGGACCCCCATCCAGCAACTACGAATTGCTTGTCTGGATTTTTAAATACGTAATTGTAAAACGACTCTGAACCTTTTAGGAAGTGCATGAAGCCGACGTTGAGTATTTTGTCCTCTCTAGGCCCTTTTTTGTCTCGAAAGGTTTTTGTATCTATTGGGTCTTGTACTATCTTTACATTAACAAAGAAATCGCCATACGTATCTTTAAACAAGGAGTGATGGTACTCTGTAAGAAAAAATGTATTTCTACAGTTGGAAAATAAGGCTTTTCTGGCTTCTGGAGACAGGTAGGAGTTCTTGTCGTGCTCAAGTCTTGAGTGATTGTTTTGCTCTGATAGCCAACTCGTAACGACGGGGTATAGGCTGTTTATAGCTTCTAGGTTTGACGATATTATATGGTCGTACTTTAATGTTAGAAGATTAAGGTCCCCGTCATGCGTAAAGTGCGATATTTCATGGCCTAGTTCTATTCCTTTTTTGATTATAATATCGTCGCTTCTTTGGGCTCCGCCCTTGTTGTGTTTAATGGAGTAGTCGCTGATCCAGAGCACTTTCATAATCTTACCTGTCGATTATAACTTCGTCCTTTTCGTCATTAACAAAATTAGAAAAGATAAACTTAATCTTGGATGCGTTGCTTGTTTTGTATCCGTGAAGGACTTCGTAAAGCGTTTTCGTATCTTTTACTTCATTTAAATTGTCTTTAATTAGACCTTCTTGCCCGGACGGAGAAAAGCCGGAAATTGATTCTAATTTAAGATTTTTATATTTTTCGATTAATGTCATTATTTTGTGGTATCCTGGGTCTTTTTTCTTAGCTTCGAAAGCTTCAGCGTTAGAAAACTTTAATGCCGAAAAGCATGGATGGGACTCATGAATGTCTATTCCAAAAAAGAAGACTAAATCGGCGTTCCAATTTCTATGAGCGTCGTCCACAAAGTAGCCGTAAAAAGTTCTTACTTCTTCTCCTGCTTTAATGTCCCTAACGGTGTAGAATGTAAAGGTGTCTCTTTCTATTTTCCATCCTGCATTGTTTTTGGTATTTGAGGAGTTGTATATGCAACCCATTCCAAGCGGCAAGACTTGAAAGGAAATTTTCTCTCCAGAGAGATCCGGCTGCGGTGGTGCCCATGTGAAGTAATACTTCTCTGGGTCTTTAAAGCCGAGGTTCTGACGAAGGTTTTCATGAAACTTAGTTTTGTCCGTGCAATAGCCTACTGAATTTGAGAATTCGTGAAAGGCTCGACCCAGAAAGGTGTACTTTGGCATTAAGATAAAGGGGACCTCCTCTAGCACTTCGCCAGCCGCAATGTCTTCCGTGGCAAAAACTCCGTTTCCTTCAATCGGGGATTTTTTTATTTGGATTTTTCTTGAGATGGCTAGTTCTGTTTTCATATTTGTTTATTAAATGTTTTTCTTTTATTTCGTCTTTTCCAGCTTTCGATTTTCTTTTGTTGCTTAATTCCTGGGAGACTTTCCACATTTCTCCGAGATTGTAATTCTTCTCTCTTGTCTTTCTTGAGAAGTCAGCTGAGCTGAATTCATCTATGGATTGATCTTTGGAAAGGTTTGAGCATTCAAATATTCTCTCATATTTAATGCCTTTTTCGTCGACGTATTCGTGCTTGTCGTTCATCTTTTGCACTACCTCAATAATCTTGTTAGTTTTTGGGTGTTTGTAGCTGTAAGACGGCATGGTTACATGGTTCTATATTTGGCGAAACATATGTCAAGTTGCGCTTTTGAAAACATAAAGAGTCTGTCGTTTTGTTCGCTGATCTTTTCAGAGACTCCATTCAAAAACCCACCTTTCTTTTTTATTGAATCTACTATTTCTTCAGATTCGCTTGGGGAGCATTTAGATTCAAAACATAAATTTTCCACAGCAAATAGAGAGTGAGAAAGCTTGAGTAGTTCAACTTCTTTATTGGGAGCGGATATTTTTAATAAATAAATTTTTTCTTGTAAAGCTTTGATTATTTCGTCCAGCGTGGAGAAATAGCAAAGCTCGCCTTTTTGATCGTCGGGGCCCGCTATGGAAACGTCCGAAAGGTTGTAAAAAGCGTTGTTTACGAGTTCTGGTTTTTTTAAGTACGCGAACTCGCTGGTTTCTTTTATTCCAATTTGATATGTTGAAAAATCCTTAGAAAAGTTTCTAAGATTTTTGACTAGTATTTCATGGCTCCATGCGGATGGTTCAAACGCATACACCTTCTTTGCTCCGTGCAGAATGCTTACTATAGAGAAGGATCCCGCCCCCGCGCCTATATCGAGCACTACGCTGTTTTGCAAAAATCTATTAAGCCTATAAGAGTTAGAATACAGCACCTTGTCGAGTGCGAACTGGTCCGATGAGTGTGATCTTATCGATATTTCAGGCAGTTGCATATTTAATTATATTTTCTAATAGTTTTTCTTTTGAGAATTTTTGGCAGAGCTTGAATCCTTCTTCGTTTGTTTTGTTTTCGGAGACTTTCTTAATTGCTTTTTCGCAGGCGTCTATAAACTGGTCTTCATTGAAGTCAAAAATATTACCTTGATTAAATGGGGATCCTTTTTGAAAAAACAAACCGTCGTAAGCTTCGACTTTGATAGACGGGGGAACTAAGGTGCTATTGCTCTCGCTTGCCCAGTCTTTGTAAGAGTGAGCGTTCATGATTATGGAGTGTTTTCCAAGGCATACGGAAGTAAACTCTGGTAATCCCCAGCCCTCTCCTCCAGACATTCCGATTACTATGTTGGAGCTGTTAAGGTAATCGTTGTACGCCGCATTTTTTTCTAAGAAGCCTATAAAGTTAACGTTGAACGGCTTTTCTCCGCCTAATATATTGTTTATAACGCCGTTGTTTACTTCGGGTTTCATGAAGGGGTTATAAATTGAGCATTGTAAAAAAAATCTCCTGTCGTTCTTGAATCTTTTAATCCATGCTTTAATAATCTTTTCGTGATTTTTCCTTTTCTCCAACTTTCCACAAAGATTAAAAACGACTCTTTCATCCGAAAAATATGTTTTGGTTGTTTTTTGGAAATTGTATGAGTCGAATGCTAGCGGTAAAAAAGAAGCGCTTGCTCCTCTGCTTTTGAAATTTTCAATAGAATAATTAGAAGAGAATAGGGTATTATTGTTTTTTGCTACGTTAAGTTCAATATCCGTAGGCTGGTCCAGTTCGTAAAAGGAGAGCAGTGTTTGCTTTTCTGAGATTGATTCAAGCGAGCCGTTAAGATGCCAAAGTTTAAATGTGGGCGTGCTTCTTTTGTGGCTCCTGACGGTTTCGTTTATTTTGTTTGAAAGCCATGAAGAAAAGTCCTGTGGCAATTCCTGAGTGCGGCTGTCGATTTCGGAGATTGGATAAATAGAAAAATCTTCGTCGCTTCTTTTTCCGCTTTTAATTTCATCGAAGAGTGTTCTTAAAATCAAAGCAGAAGTTTGCCCGAATGATGTGCTGTTAATCGGTAAGTGTAGGTTTAATTTCATATCTTATCGTAGACTTCTTTGCTTTTTATTTTTCCAGAAAGTATTCTTACTCCTCTTAGGTGAAGATTGATGGCTGTCTGCACGCTTATCTTCATTTTAAAAGCTATATTCTTCCATTTAGTTTTCCTTGAGTCTTCAAGGTATCTCAATTGAAACACCTGCTTAATCCTCTTATCTTTCATGTTGTCTAACAGAAATATCGCGTAACTGAAATCGTTTTTATAATCATCAGATTCTGAGTTCATGCAGGCTCTGTTTTCTATTGCCTTTTTAATTTCATCATTAGAAAAGTTTACCGTTCTTTTCCTGGAGCTTATCAGATTAAGGCAGTAGAATCTGGACTTGTTCGCCAGCCAAGTAGAAAACTTAATATTCCTTGAGGGGTCAAATGTTTTTATAGAATCTAGAAATACGAAGTTTTTATTGTCGTATACATCTTCTTTCTGAATACCGCACGCAGAGAGAACATAGATATACTTACCGCATATTTTATAAAAAAGATTAGAATGCAATTCGATCAGCCTACAAAAGCACCCGCTGCATCCGTTCTCCTTTACGCTTTTAACTAAATCCAAGTCGGTCACGTATTTTAGAGTTATGAGGAGCGGGTCTATTCAATAAACTACATATCTAAGTTTTAAATCGTACTTTGTTTTAATGCGCTACTAGCTTTGGAATAATAACTTTTCCCGAGGAAGTGGAAAGAAATAATATGTCAACTTAGCATATGTATTATATGCTAAACAATAAGCGAATAGTCACCAACTTCAGTCTCGCAACACTTTTTAGGTGCTTTCGGCCTGTTTCAGCCTAGCTCGTTACTGACTATTCTATTTACCGACACTCAGCAGTGTGACTTTTCTTACGCGCTACTAGCTTTTCCCTGAGTAGGGTTAAGTTTCTAATATCCCATTTCTGGGCTTGGTTTATGAAGTCGCTTTTTCCCGAAATAACTCCAGAGCTGTTAACTCTGTTTAACCAAGGTCTTTTTACGGGCCTGTTGTATCTACTGTTATGCTGGGATAACCCCAGCAAGCTATTACACTGCTATCAAAAGTATTCTATCAAAGTTTTTACACTTGTCAATTATTTTTTAAATCAGCCGGAGGAATCAATTTAGAACTGACTACGTTTTCTTTTTCATAAAAATCACTAATCAAAACTAAATTAATAATGTCTCTTTCTGTGATGTTAAGAGGGTCGCAGAGATCCGTAAAGTCATTAATTTTTTTGCAAAAATCATTGAGACACGTAGAAACTCTAGAAGCAGTATGACCGTTCAATGAGACGCTTTGATTGAAATTTTGCATTACCTTTTCTAGGACGTATACCTTAATGCTCTTTTTATTTTTTTGTATTTCTACGCCTTTAATTATTTCAAGCTTTTCCAATCGGTCCAAAGACACGGTGAAAGCGGCCATGTCTGCCTCGGTGTTTATTTTTAATTTAGTTAAATTAACCGGGTCGTCTATTGAAAAAGAATCATTGTTTTTAAACCAATCAAAAAGCGATATTGTGGATTCTAGAATAGTCATACTTTTTTGTTCTTGCTTGCTATAATATGTTATGGATATTAATCAATTTCAAATAACTTTTTTAAGTTG
>Ga0049082_10000296_pt1 | contig 13515 bp, 14 predicted proteins | sample GreLakmeHU45MSRF_FD_66718 | JGI IMG/M metagenome (GOLD analysis project Ga0049082, IMG submission 66718) | Freshwater lentic microbial communities from great Laurentian Lakes, MI, USA - Great Lakes metaG HU45MSRF | ecosystem: Environmental > Aquatic > Freshwater > Lake | place: Great Lakes... | reverse complement strand
CGAGGTGGATGGCGAGCTTCGCGCGTACCCCGACTCACTGGTGGGCACCGACTCGCACACCACCATGATCAGCGGCATCGGCATCTTGGGCTTCGGCGTGGGCGGAATCGAGGCCGAGGCCAACCTGCTTGGTCAGCCCATCAATCTGCCGTGGCCGGTTGTGGTTGGCGTGAAGCTCACCGGGCAGCTCAGCCCAGGCGCCACCGCCACCGACCTGGTGCTCACCCTCACCGAGATGCTCCGCGCACACGGCGTGGTGGGCAAGTTTGTTGAGTACTACGGCGACGGCCTGTCCAACGTCACGCTGGCCGACCGCGCCACCATCGCCAACATGGGACCCGAATACGGCGCCACCACCGGAATCTTCTCGGTTGACGCCGAGGCGCTCCGTTACCTCGAGACCACCAACCGCGGCGACCTGGTGCCGCTCGTGGAGTCGTACTACCGCGAGCAGGGCATGTTCCGCGAGGACGGCGATCCCGACCCGATCTACGACGAGCACCTCGCGCTCGACCTGGGCGATGTGGTTCCGTCGCTATCGGGCCCGCGCCGTCCGCAGGACCGCGTCACGCTGCCCGAGGTGGGCAACCGTTTCATGCAGGAGTACCCCGAGGGCATCACCAATGGCGGCCCCCGCCACTACCCCACGAAGGACATCGTGATCGGCGGCGAGACGACCGCATTCGGCCCCGCGTCGGTGGCCATCGCCGCCATCACCTCGTGCACCAACACGTCCAACCCCTATGTGATGGTGGGCGCCGGCCTGGTGGCCAAGCGCGCAGTTGAGAAGGGCCTCACAGTCAATCCGACTGTGAAGACCTCCTTCGCCCCGGGATCCCAGGTGGTCACCGGCTACATGGAGAAGGCCGGGCTCATGACCTACCTCAACCAGATCAGGTTCAACCTGGTGGGGTACGGCTGCACCACCTGCATCGGTAACTCCGGCCCACTCGACGAGCCCGTGACCAAGGCCATCGAGGACGATGGCCTCGTGGTGGCCGCGGTGCTCTCGGGCAACCGCAACTTTGAGGGCCGCGTGAGCCCGCACGTAAAGGCGGCCTTCCTGGCATCGCCGCCGCTGGTGGTGGCCTTCGCCCTCGCCGGCCGCGTTGACATCGACCTCACCAAGGAGCCTCTCGGCATTGGATCCGACGGCGAGCCCGTGATGCTCGCCGACATCTGGCCCACGGCCGACGAGGTGCGCGGTGTGGTTGAGAGCACCATCGATGCGGCACTCTTCAAGGAGTACTACGCATCGGTGTTCGATGGCGACGCCCGTTGGCAGGCAATTCCGGTTCCGGCCGGCGACACCTACGCATGGGATAGCGACAGCACCTACGTGCAGCTGCCGCCCTTCTTCGACGGCCTCACTCCGGAGCCCCCGGGGGTCACCGACATCCTGGACGCCCGCGTGCTTGCGGTGCTGGGTGACTCAGTGACCACCGACCACATCTCACCTGCCGGCGTGATTCCGGTCAACTCACCCGCAGGTGAGTACCTCATCGCCAACGGCGTGGAGCCCCGCGACTTCAACTCGTTCGGCAGTCGCCGCGGCAACCATCAGGTGATGATGCGCGGCACCTTCGGCAACATCCGCCTGCGTAACGCGCTGGCGGGTGGCAAAGAGGGCAACTGGACCGAGCACGTCACCACCGGCGAGATCATCCCCATCTACGACGCATCCATGCGCTACCAAGAGGCGGGCATCCCACTCGTCGTGCTGGCCGGCAAGGAGTACGGGTCGGGTTCGTCGCGCGACTGGGCGGCCAAGGGCACCGCGCTACTCGGCGTTCGCGCCGTCATCGCGCAGTCGTTTGAGCGCATCCACCGCGGCAACCTCGTTGGCATGGGCGTACTGCCCCTGCAGTTCCTCGATGGCCAGAGTGCCGAGAGCCTGGGCCTCACCGGCGCCGAGACGTTCACCATCAATGGCGTGTCGGACATGGAGCCGCGCGCAGTGCTCACCGTGGAGCTCGGCGATGGCCGTCAGTTCCAGGTGCAGTCGCGTATCGATGGCCCCAACGAGCTGAACTACCTCAAGAACGGCGGCATTCTGCCCACCGTGCTGCGTCGCCTCTACAAGGAGAGCGCCGGCAAGTAGTTCCCGTCCCCCGGCCGCCCATCGCAGCGGCCGGGGGATGCTTTACTATTCGTCCTCCTGAGTAAAGGAGGCACGATGCCAGTCATCTCGTCAAAGAATCAGGTGACCATCCCCGTCGATGCCCTCCGCGAGGCGGGCCTCGCGGCCGGCGATGACGTCATCATCACCGCAATGGGTGATGGCAGCATCTCCATCGCGAACGCGGCCGCCCTGCTCGATCGCTTCGCCGGTATCTTCGATGACACCGTGTACCCGCCTGGGTACCTTGAGCAGCTGCGGTCGGAATGGGACTGACCATCTTCGACGCCGACGTGCTCATCGGAGTGCTCACGCGAACGGACGCCAATCACATGAAGGCACGGCGAATCATTCAGCGGGTGCTCACCGACGTGCCCGACCGGGTCATCAGCGCGGTGACCGTCGCCGAGATCAGCGTCGGCCCCATGGCACGTGGCGACGCCGAGGGGAACGCTGCCCGCATGTTCATCGAGGGCCTTCGAGCCAAGGTGCTTCCACTTGATGAGGAACGTGCCCGGCAGGCCGCGGCCATCCGCGCACGCACCGGGGTAAAGCTGCCTGATGCATGCGTACTGGCTGCTGCCCTTGAGATGGAGGCGCGCCAGCCCGAACCCGTCACCATCACATCATTCGACAAGCGTCTGCTGAGCGCGTGGAAGCGCCTGAGCCGGGCGGGCTAGTTGATACCGGTGTTGGTCGCGTCAGCCACCACGCGAAACGGAGCAGCCGGGCCGGACAGCCAGAGTGCGTGGGCACTCTCCTGGCCCGTTGGTAACTGCTGCACCTCACCACCGGCGGCGATCACGATGACGGCACCGGTAGCCATGTCCCACACATGAACGCCGAACTCGTCGTCACCATCGCGGCAGCCAGCAAATGCCCAGGCCCTATCGAGCCCAGCTATGCCACCTCGGTTCCATCTGGCCCCTCGGGGCCTCATCGGGGGCACAGGCGTACCTTCACGAAACCCTTCCTCCACAAGGAGTCACCATGAAGTCTCCCTCCCGACTCAGGGCGCTCTGCCTTGTCGCCGGTTGCGTCGGCGTCTGTTCCGTCGCGACCCCCGCATTCGGTGCCAGCTGGACGGCCACCAAGTACCCGACCATAGGCGGAAGTGGGGCACCGGTCTCCAGCTCCTCGCAGTGGCCCGTCGCCGTGGCCACCACCACGTCCGGTGTGCCCGCGGTGCTCTACCGCGCAAACAACAAGTCGATTCAGGTGATCACGAAGGGCTCGGCAACGGCGGCATGGCCGTCGAAGGCCACCCAATGGCTTTCGGCATCGGCGGCAAATGCCGCCCCCATGCTGGGCGCTGCCGTCGTCGGATCCAAGGTCGCGGCCCTCTGGACGACCGGCTCGGGTGGTGGGCTTCGTGCCGCATCAGGTTCACGCACCGTCCAGTCGGGCACGGTGACACGCCGCACCATCAACCCTCCGGTGAGCTCGGTCTTCAGCTCCACCGCCGGCGCCGGCCACCTGCTTGTCGGCCCGGTGTCATCTGGTTCCGCCTGGTACGGAATATCGGGTGCGACGAGCGACGGCAGCGGTGCACGTGCCTTTGGCGGGTTGATGCGCGCCGGGCAGGTGCCCAGCAACCTGCTGCCATTCGAGGCAAACACGGGCCAGGCGCCCATCATCGCTGTCGGGTCTGACGCCACCGGCAACCTCACAGGTCTCGTGCGTGCAGGCAATGGCCCCACCAGCTGGGCAGTGCGACCCGCGAGCACGTCGTCGTGGAGCGACCTCACCCCGCTGCCAGTGCAGCCGGTGTCGCCCTCACAAGTGGCGGTTTCGGTGGCACCAACCGGGCAGGCGGCATTGGCCTACGTCGCTCCCGCAAATGCGGACGGCACCTTGTCGCCCACAGGTACCAGCTTCGCCGTGGTGTGGATGACGCGCGACAACATCAACACCGGCTGGGCTGGCCCCTGGGTAGTCGGTATCGAAGAGACCACTCCATGGAACCTGGGCGTCGCGCTGGGCGGAACCGGCACCAACGAGTCAATCGCGGTCAGTTGGCTGCGTGGGCCAAACGTGCAGCACTACTTCACTCCACTCACCTTCATGGTTTCGCGCACCCAGTACCCCGGGTATCCGCTCCCGGCAGCGACTGCGCTTCTCCTCAATCCCGACTACGACGCTGACACGGTGAGCGAGTTCACCGGCACCTTCTTCGCGATGAAGATGAATCCACAGGGCGTTGCCGCGATCCTCTGGGGGACCGGCGGCAATCACGGCGGGGGTGCGCAGCTCGTGGCCACGACGTCGTCGCCCACCAGCCCGTGGACGCCACTGGTGAACGTGGCGGGCGGGCGGGCATGTTCTGCTGGCTACCCAGGGCTCAGCCTGTCGCCATACAACACCGGCTTCTACGCCGCGTGGATGTGCGCCGAAACCACCACACCCAGTACTCCCGCGGAGGCCAACAATATCGGGGTCACGCAGTTCCGATGAGGGACGAGCACACCCCGGTGGCAAGATGGCCATCGGGGTGTGCTCCCCATCACCCTCGGGTTCAGTCGATGCCCGCTGCTGCGGCGTCAACCACCGCACGAAGCTGGGCGGCGAGACCAAGGCGAGCAGCCAGGGTGCCGGGTGCTCCCTCGGGTCCCGTGGGTAACTGCTGCACCTCACCTCCCGCGGCGATCACGATGACCGCACCGGCAGCAACGTCCCACGCGTTGACGCCGAACTCGTAGTAGCCGTCAAGGCGACCGGCGGCCACCCAGGCCATATCAAGCGCGGCTGAGCCGCCCCGGCGCATGTCGCGCACGTGGGGGATGACGCCCGACAGGCGTAGCGCCTGGCGACGGCGGCGCACGGCGTCGTAGCCGAAGCCGCTGCCGATGAGTGCCTTACCCAGGTCGTCGCGCGGCTCAAGCACCAGGGGCGCCCCGTTCAGCAGCGCAGGCCCGCCGCGCACAGCACTGAAGGTCTCGCCGCGGATCGGGTCGTGCACCACACCCATCAGGCCACCGTCATCGTCGTAACAGCCGATGCTCACCGCCCACTGCGGGTAGCTCCACAAGTAGTTGGTGGTGCCATCCAGGGGGTCAACCAACCACGTAAGCCCCGTGGTGCCGTCCTCGGCCTCGCCCGACTCCTCACTGAGGATGGAGTCGTCGGGGCGCTCGGCGCGGATCATGCCGAGAATCGTCTCGTCGGCCTCACGGTCGGCGTCGCTCACCAGATCGGTGGCACTGCTCTTCTCGGTGAGGCCCTCCGCGGGCCGGTCGAACCGGGCCAGCAGTTGGCGCCCTGCGATCTCGGCGGCGCGCAGCGCTACGTCGAGCACGGCATTTGCGGTGGTGGCGTCTGTGGTCACGAGGGGGCAGGGTACCGACCATTGACCGGCCGGGGGCGCTACCGTTCCACCTTATGCCGAACTCAGTGAACCTCATCTCCCCGCGTGGCTACTGCGCGGGCGTCGACCGCGCCATCGAGACCGTTGACCGGCTGCTCGAGGATCGCGGGGCACCCATCTACGTGCGCGGCGAAATCGTGCACAACCAATATGTGGTGAAGACCCTTGCCGACAAGGGCGCGGTGTTCGTGGACACCCCCGAAGAGGTGCCGGAGGGCGCGGTCATCGTGCTGTCGGCCCACGGCAGCGCACCCGACATCTACGCGCGCTGTGCTGCGCGCAACCTCGAGGTGATTGATGCCACCTGCCCGCTGGTGAGCAAGGTGCACGCCGAGGTGCGCAGGTATGCCGGAAGGGGCGCGACCGTACTGCTGGTGGGGCACATGGATCACGATGAAGTCATCGGCACCCGTGGCGAGGCTTTTGACCAGGTGATTGTGGTTGAGGACGTCGCACAGGCTGAGACCATCGAGGTTCCCGACCCCGAGAACGTGGCGCTCACTACGCAGACCACGCTCTCGCTCGATGACACGGCGGAGATCATCGCGGTGCTCAGGCGTCGCTTCCCTGCGCTGCAATCACCCGCGAGCAGCGACATCTGTTACGCCACACAGAACCGTCAGGACGCCGTCAAGGCATCGGTGAGTACCGCCGACGTGGCACCCGAACTGGTGCTGGTGGTGGGCTCGCAGAACTCGTCCAATTCGCAGCGCCTGGTGGAGGTGGCCCGCGCCGGTGGCGCAGCCTCGTACCTCATTGACGGCGTTGACGATCTCAACCCCGACTGGCTCGCGAGCAAGCCACGGGTGGCTCTCACTGCAGGTGCATCGGCACCCGAGGTGCTCGTACGCGAGGTGCTCGATTTCCTTGAGACCAAGGGCTACACACGCAGAGGCAGCGAGGTGCCAACCGACGAGGGTGTGGTGTTCGCCCTGCCGCCGCAGATCAGGTAGCGGCGCGAGGCGGGCTATGCGAGCGGCGGGAAGTACACCGGCTCGTCAATGACGAGGTCGGTCGGCACGCGGCCGTGCAGGTCGGCCGGGTCCTGCGCGAAGCGCGGGTCAATCTCCACCACTGCTCCATGCGGCACGGTAACGCCAGCGCTCTGGAGCCATCTCGATGCCCGCGCCACCATCGCCGCGCGGCAGGTCTCGGGCGAGTCGGCACCCTCGGCGTTCTTCATCGGGGCGAAGCGCTCCTCACGGTTCATCTCGACGGTCGCCGTACGGGCTGCAAGCGGCAGGGCGTCGAACATAAAGGCCTCAAACTTGACGGCGTTCGGTGCCTGCGGGTCGGGGTCGTCCACCGTGGCCACCCGCTTGTCGGCACGGTGAAATGGCAGTTCCACCTCCCCGGTCGCGATGCGCCTTGCGAACTCCCGGTCCAGACAGTGCACGCCCGTTGACCCGGCCCAGTAGGTGAGCCCACCATCGGGGTTGCGGGCTTGCTCCAGATCCTTGGGCAGGTCGCTGTATTCCACCAGTGCAGTGCGGCCGTCCACCGTGGCCATTACGCCCATGTGCTCCTCGGCTGAGATCTTGGCGACCACCAGCGTGCTCATCTCGGCCCGGGCCATGAGGTGCGCACCGACAAGCTCCGGATCAGCCGGGCGCATGAGCGGATTGTCCACCTGCATGGTCATGATCACGTCGATGCCCCGCTCTTCCAGATCGCCCAGCACCGCGGCGCGGCCCATGGCACGGAAGATGCCCCCATGGCCATCGGGCGAGAGCGTCAGTTGATCGGGAGCCTCACGCAGGATGTCGCCGGTGGTGGGGTCAACCGCGGGCAGCATGCCCTGCACGAAGGTGCCCACCGTGCGTGGGTCGAGTCCAAACATCGCGTGCTTCTCGAAGAACGCCACAGTCTCGGCGTCATTCCCCGGCGATGTCATAAGCCAAAACGGCAGGTCGCACCCGTAGTCACGACGGCTCGCCCCGATGCCCGCCGCGTGAATGGCAAACAACGAGTGCAGGGTGACGGGCCCGATGCGGAACATGCCCTTGGGTGAGTCAAATCCGAGACGCGTGCCCTGCCCCCCGGCAAGCAGCACTACGGCCACGCGGTTGTCGCGAAGCGCCTGCTCACCCACCGCCCGCGCTTCGGCCCGGCCATCAGGGTGGTCGGCAATGCGATCCACCAGTGCGGGACCGATCTCAGCGCTCTGCGCTTGCCCCTGTGGAGACCGCACCATCGTCTGCACCAGGCGCTGCACAAGCGACAGGTCGAGCGACGCACACTGCAGAGCGAGCCGGCCGTGCGCATCGCCCGAAAGTTCGGACAGGGAGGCCGCCAGACGCGATTGCCCGGCGGCCTCCAGCTGGTCCGTCAGCTCACTCATGCGGGGATGAGGGCCACCTTGATGACGCCCTCTTCGCGCGACTGCATCTTGCGGTAGCCGTCCGGGGCCTCCTCCAGCGAGAGCTCCGTGGTGAGGAGCGGCGCCGGATCAACCCGACCGGCCTTCACCGCGTCAAGCAGCTCACCGAAGTACGCCGGGCCCGGCACCAGACCGCCAGTAATGGTGATGTTGCGCAGGAACTGGTCCATCCAGTTGATCTCGGGCACGTTCTGCATGAAGTGGTCCATACCCAGGCAGGCGATGGATCCGCCGGCGCGCACGGTGGCGTGTGCCGCCATCATCGACGACTTGCCGCTGATCGAATCGACAACCACGTGGGCACCCTCGCCATTGGTCATCTCCATCACAAGTTCCTTGATCTCGTCCGGCTCGCGGGCCGTGATCACGCCGGTGGCGCCGAGCTCACGGGCAACGGCGAGCCGGTCCTCGTGGTGCCCCAGCGCGATGATGCTGGCGCCGTCCATCGCCGATGCGCCGTGAATGGCCGAGAGGCCAACCGCACCGTCACCGATAACCACCACGTTGTAACCGGGCTTCATGCCAGCCTTCCGCAGGCCGTGCCACCCGGTGGACATCACGTCCACCAGCGGCAGCATGGTCTTCTGGCGGTCCAGGCCGGCGAACTCGTCGGGCATCTGGATCAGGGTGGTGGATGCCAGCGGCACACGCACGTACTCGCTCTGGCCACCCTGCGTGCCACCGCCGTGCTGCCATGTGCGGGGGGCCCAGCCAAACAGCGACCACGAGTTGCACGACGAATGCAGGTGCTCCATGCACATGGGGCAGTTGCCATCGAGGATCGAGCACGAGGCAAGAACGCGGTCGCCCGGGCGCAGGTTGGTCACCTCGGCGCCCACCTCCTCGACCGTTCCGATGAACTCATGGCCAAGGCGCGAGCCGGGCTCAAACCCAAAGGCCGAGCCGGCGTTGAGGATATGCAGGTCGGAGCCACAGATGGCCGCCATGGTTACCTTTACCACGGCGTCGGTCGGCTTCTCGATCTGGGCGTCAGGCACGTCCTCGACGCGCACATCTTGATCGCCATTGAAGATAAGGCCCCGCATGTCCACTCTCCGAGTTGGTTGCCTGCCTAGTATCGCCCACCGGGCCCCACAAGGGGCGCCATAACGAACCATCCGGAGGAGACCGCGACATGGCCGCAACCCGCGTGTGCTTCGTGTGTCTGGGAAACATCTGCCGCAGCCCCACGGCCGAGGCCATCATGGAGCACCGCCTCGGGTTCGAAGATATCGGCGTGCACGTGGAGGTGGAGAGCGCGGGCACCGGGTCGTGGCACGCCGGGTATCCACCCGACGAACGCGCCCGCGACGAGGCCACCCGCCGGGGGGTCCCCATGGGCGGCACCGCCCGGCAGTTCGAGGCCGACGACTTTGCACGGTTTGATCTGGTGATTGCCATGGATTCCGACAACGCCGCCGTGCTGCGTGCGCTTGCCCCCGACGACGACGCGCGCAGAAAGGTGCACCTGCTGCGCGAGTTCGACCCCGAGGCGCAGGGCGACCTGGATGTGCCCGACCCGTATTTCGGGGGGCAGCAGGGCTTTGCCGATGTGTTCGACATGGTCGACCGCTCGGTAATCGCGCTTATCGGCCACATCGCAACGCCCCGCGACTGACCATGGGACCGCCCGACCCCGAGCACATCGCCAGGCTCGCCGGGTCGCAGGTGCACACCACCACACGCATCTCGGGCGGCTACGTCAGCGACGCCATCCGGGTGCATATGACCAACGGGCAATCGGTGTTCGTGAAGCACACCCGTCATGCCCCGGCGGGGCTGTTCCGCTCAGAAGCCGCCGCACTCGCGTGGATCTCCGATGCCGGCGTCGGCGTTCCTGACGTCGTGGGCGTGGGTGACGACTGGCTCGCCCTCGAATGGATTGACGAAGGCGAGTTCACCCCTGCATCTCAGGAAGCTCTGGGGAGGGACATCGCCCGCATGCACCGCGCAGGTGCCGGGCAATTCGGTGCGCCGTGGGATGGCTTTGCCGGGCCGGTGCCCGTCCCCAACGACGCGTGCGATACGTGGCCGGCGTTCCTGGCCGAGTGCCGCATCATCCCGCTGGCCCATGCAAGCAGCCTGCCGGCCGAGATCTGGCGCAGGCTCGACAGCCTGCTGGCCAATCTTCCCGACCTGCTGGGGCCGCCCGAGCCCCCGGCCCGCGTGCACGGCGATCTGTGGGCTGGCAACCGCATGGTCAACAGTGAGGGTGTGCCCGTGCTGCTCGACCCCGACGCGTACGGCGGCCACCGCGAAATGGACCTCGCGATGATGCGCCTGTTCGGGGGCTTCCCCGAGCGTGTATTTGACGCCTATGCCGAGGAGTTTCCGCTGGAGCCCGACTGGGCCGAGCGTGTGAAGGTGAACCAGTTGGTGCCGGTACTTGTTCACTGCGCCATGTACGGCGGCAAGTGGATTGGCGACGCCGACCAGATTCTGCGGAGCGTGGGCTAGCTCGGGATGCCCGCTCGCTCGAGCGCCTCGGGCACGTCCATCAACAGCCCGATGAAGAACTCGCCGAACTCGCCAAAGCGGGCTGAGACCTCGTCAAAGCGCATCTCGTAGACGATCTCCTTGAGCGCGGCCAGGTCGTCGCTGAACAGCGTGACCCCCCACTCCCAGTCGTCCAGGCCCGTCGAGCCCGTGATGAGCTGCGTCACGCGCCCGGCGTATTTCCGCCCCAGCGTGCCGTGCCCCATCATCATCGCCTTGCGCTCGTCAAACGACAGCGAGTACCAATTGTCGCCACCGACGCGGCGCTTGCTCATGGGGTAGAAGCAGATGAGTTTGCGCACGGGCAGGTCGGGGTGCACGCGCAGCTGGCGGTACTCCTCAATTCGCACCAGCCACTCCGCCAGTTTGCCCTCCACATCGCTCTCTTCCAGCGCAATGAGGCGGGCGCGCTCATCGTCCTCGGTGGCGCGGTATTCGCTCTCCTCCGTAATGGAGAGGTACGTGTACTCGGCCTCGACCGGCCCGGACATGACGCCCTTCACGGCGATGTCGAGGTCGTGCACATTGGGTGCCACCAATAGGAATCCCAGATCGGCGCGGCCGCCCACCACCGAGAATGCACGCACCTGGTTCTCGGGGGCGGCATCGGTGAACACCCTGAGCGCCCGGGCAATGGATGTGCCGCTGCCAGCGTCGGGATCGACCCTGAGCAAGAGATGGGCAACGGCCCAGCCTTTCGAGGGGATGACTGGTTCGAAGTGGTTGCTCATGGTTCACGACGGTAGCGCAGCCATGCGCACATACCATGTGGGCATGGACGATCCAGAGACCTTCGACCCTGCCGGGCGATTTCGCGCGGAGGTGACCGCATCGCTTTTGGAGGACCCGCTCCCGGGGCTCCAGGTGCTGGCCGATCGACTGGGAATCCCTGTCGATGATGTCGCGCACCACGCACTGGTGCGATGGATGACAGCAGGGTCCGAGGCCCTGCTTGCAGCGCCTCCCGAGATGCTCGTTGCCCTGCAGGGCGCCGTCAATGCCGGTGATATGGACCGGGTGAAGGGCATCACCGACGCCCTACTCGCCGGATGGAACGAATGAGGATGCGCCGCCCCGAACCCGATCCGGTGGGGCCGGGGCAGGAGTCGGTGTGGAGCTACCCGCGTCCGCCGCGCCTGGAGCAGAGCGGCCGCCATGTGGTCATCCAACTGGGCGACGTGACGCTTGCCGACACCCATCGCGCATGGCGCGTGATGGAGACCAGCCACGCGCCGGCGTGGTATCTGCCGCGGGAGGACGTCGCCATGGAGCACCTGCGCCAGGCCGAGGGCCGCAGCCTGTGCGAGTGGAAGGGCCAAGCCGACTACTTCGACGTCGCCGTTGACCAGATCGTGCTGCCCAGGGTGGCGTGGCGCTACCGCAATCCGGTGCCCGCGTTCGCCCCCATCGCCGGACACATCGCCTTCTACCCCGGTGCCCTCGAGTGCACGGTGGATGGCCAGCCGGTGCAGGCGCAGCCTGGTGGGTTCTACGGCGGGTGGATCACGCCCGACGTGGTGGGCCCCTTCAAGGGCGACGAGGGGACCTGGGGTTGGTGAGACGCCCCGCCGGGGCTACTCCCTGATGCGCGTCACCGTCTTCGAGGTCACCGCATAGATATTGCCCGCGCGATCCTGGCCAAATGACGTGAGCCCCGGGAGGCGCCCCAGTTGTCCCGTGATCTCGCGGCTGGGGCCCGACCCGTCTGCCGGTATCGCCCAGGTCTTGCCCGAGCACCAGTCGCCATAGATGTACTGCCCCTCCAGCGCTGGCACCCTGCCACCTCGCTGAACGTACCCGCCGGTCACCGAGCAGCCGTCGTCGCCATGGCGGTACTGCGCCACGGGATCGGTCTCAGTTGCCGACCGGGGCCCGCCCTTGAGGTCGTCGGTTCCCTCGCGCCGGCTCCAGCCGAAGTCGAGCCCGCTTACGCCAGCCGGGGCGCGATCGATCTCCTCAACCGCGTTCTGGCCCACATCGCCGATCCACATGGCGCCCGTCACCGAATCGAAGGTGAACCGCCAGGGGTTTCTGAGCCCACGGTGCCAGATCTCGGGCAGGGCACTGGGAATCCGCACGAAGGGGTTTCCGGCAGGTACGGCGTACGCCTTGCCGGGCTCGCGTCGGGAGGGATCAATACGCAGAATCTTGCCCAGCCACGTTGCCGCGTTTGCTGAGGTGTCGTCCGGATCGTTGTGGCCCCCGCCGTCACCGAACCCGATATAGAGCATTCCATCGGGGCCGAATTGCAGGTTGCCGCCGTTGTGATTGGTGTACGGCTGATGCTGGCGCAGCACAACGCGGGCCGTGCGCGTGGACACCCGCGTAGCGCCCGGTCGCGATCGCAGCTCAACCACGCGTGAGTCGCCTGATCGGTTGGTGTAATGCACGTACAGGCGGCCACTCGTGGCGAAGTCGGGTGCGAAGGCCAGCCCGAGCAGCCCTTGTTCCACAGACCGTGAGCCCACGCGATCGCGCAGATCAAGCCAGATGGGGCCCGGTGTGCCCCTCTGCGTAATGGGCCTCACGACCCCAGTGCGGGTCACCACTAGCAGGCGTGCCTCTCCGGGTGCCTGCACCACCCCAAGCGCGCCGTCAAAGCCGCGGCCCACCGGCGCGAGACTCAACGCAGATGCGCCGGATGCCACCGAGAGGGCTGCCATGGTACCGATGAGTGCTGTACGTAACACGGCTGATGACGCTAGCGCGGCTGCGGCCCGACGCCGCGACCGGCGGTCACATGCGGCGCTAGTTGACCTCGACGGGCTCGACCACCGGCTGCACCACGCGACTGACGGTGACCGGCAGCAGGCGCACAAATGCATTGAGCTCGGGGATTGACGCACCGCCCTTGATGCCGTCCACCAGTCGAAGCAGCACCGCGACCTCGCGAGGGCCGAGGTCCGGGATGACGGGCGCGAGGGCTTCCTCGAGATCCCCCCTCATCTTCGGGTCGATCTGCTTGAGCGCGGCGATCAGGTCAGGAGGCAAGGCATCGGACATTCCCCCATTCTAGCCTACGCATACCGATTCTCCCCATCACCCGGCCTCACGGGCGATGTCGCCAGTAAGCGCACGGCGCAGACGGTGCGCCACGGGTTGGTAGGCGTTCGATGGGATCTCGTGCCCCAGGGCCAACGTCGCCGACAGCGCCTC
>Ga0049082_10000295_pt1 | contig 13535 bp, 13 predicted proteins | sample GreLakmeHU45MSRF_FD_66718 | JGI IMG/M metagenome (GOLD analysis project Ga0049082, IMG submission 66718) | Freshwater lentic microbial communities from great Laurentian Lakes, MI, USA - Great Lakes metaG HU45MSRF | ecosystem: Environmental > Aquatic > Freshwater > Lake | place: Great Lakes... | reverse complement strand
GCCCTCCTGCTCGGTGACAGGCGCTAATCCCGATGCGCCGACTTGCCGTCTTCGCGCTGGTGGCGTTTGCCTGCATGGGTTCAAGTGCATTGGCCGGCAACCTGTCGGGCAAGACCGTCGTGATCGATCCAGGCCACAACGGCGGCAACACCACCCATCACGAGATCACGGGCAAGCAGGTTTGGGCCGGCACGCTCTGGAAGGACTGCGATGCCGATGGCGCCTCCACCGGCAACGGCTACAGCGAGGCTCAACACAACTGGGATGTTGCGCTCTTGCTCCGTTCGCTGCTGAGAGAGCAAGGAGCCCGCGTCGTCTTGACGCGCACGTCGAATACCGGCGCTGGACCGTGCATCACTCGGCGGGCCGCGATCGGGAACCAGCAGCGCGCCGACGCCGCAGTCTCGATCCATGCCGACGGTAGCCTCAACACGAGCAACACCGGCTTCCACGTGATTCTCCCAGCCGACACCGGGCAATCGCAACGCATGCTCCGCGGCTCACAACGACTCGGCCTTGCGATCCGCAACGCACTGCGCGATCAGGGACCAACCTCGATCTCCAATTACATTGGTAGCGATGGTCTGATCACCCGCAGCGACCTCGGTGGCCTCAATCTCTCGAAGGTGCCCAAGGTCTTCACGGAGATCGGCAACATGCGCGCACCTCACGATGCAGCGGCGATGACGTCACCCGCCGGACGCCAACTCGAGGCGTCGGCGATTGCTGCGGGCATTACGAACTTCCTGACTTCGCGTCGCGGCTAGCCGTTCGCTTCGGCGTCCGATGTCACAAAGGGGTCAGACCCTTTTGTGACATATCTCGAGGGTTTACGTGCACTGAGCAACACCATAGATGTCACAAAAGGGTCTGACCCCTTTGTGACATATCTCGAGGGTATACGTGCACTGAGCAACACCATAGATGTCACAAAAGGGTCTGACCCCTTTGTGACATCGGCTTCCACTACGCCTCAGACGTGTTGCCACCCTTGACCGCGTCCATACCAAGCGCTAACTTACAACTACCGTTGTAAGTTAAGGATGTGCTGCCGTGCTGACGAACTCGATGCCCCGCTACGAGCCGCTCTCGGAGGACGCACTCGCCACGATCCATGCCGGCTGGGAGCGCCTCGGCCAAGAGGTTGGCGTCCAGTTCGACAATGAGCACGCGCTCGAGCTGTTTCGCGATGCCGGTCAGACCGTCGATGGCGACACCGTCCGCTTCGACCCAGACTTCTTGCTTGCACAGGCCGCACTCGCGCCGGCGACGTTCTCGATGCGAGCCCGTAACTCAGAGCGGGACCTTGTCATCGGCGGCGACTCGATGATCTTCTGTGCGGCCCAGGGTCCACCCTTCGTGCGGATTGGCGATCAGCGGCGTGAGGGCACCTACGACGATTTCAATAACCTGCTCCGCCTCGTCCAGATGACGGACACGCTCGACACTCCGGGCCGCAACGTCCTTGAGCCGAATGATCTGCCGCTCGACTCGCGCCACCTGCTGCGCGCGCTCTCGGCAATCCGACTGACCGACCGTGTCTGGGCCGGTGAGCCCTCGAGTGGCGAGGCTGCAGCTGATTGTCTCGCGATGGCCGAGCTCGTCTTTGGCAGCGAGGTTATGCACGGTGACGACCCCGTGCTGTTCGCCAACTGCAACGTCAACTCGCCACTCCGCTTCGACGCGCGCATGCTCGATGGCATCGTCAACTACGGCGCTGCCGGCCAGGCGATCATCATCACGCCGTTTCTCCTGATGGGCGCGATGGCGCCCGTCTCGGTGCCGGCCGCCCTCGTCCAACAGACGCTCGAGAGCCTGGCCGGCATTGCGCTGGTGCAGCTGATCCGGCCGGGGACGCCGTGTGTGATGGGCTCCTTCCTCTCCAGCACGGATATGAAGACAGGCTCCCCTGCCTTTGGTGGCCCCGAATCGGCCTTCGGTCTCTACGCGTCGGGCCAGATCGCCCGCGACCTCAAACTGCCCTGGCGCTCGGGTGGCGGTACGCTCACCTCGAGCCCGCTGCCGGATTACCAGGCGGGCTACGAGGCGATGAATACCCTGCTGTCGGCCTTTCTCGCAGGCGCCAACGTCTGCTGGCAATCGGCCGGCTGGCTCGAGGGTGGCCTCGTCACGAGTTTCGAGAAGTTCATCGCCGACACCGAAATCCTTGACTTGCTCCACAACCAGTTTCGCCCGGTTGAGATAACCCCCGAGAGTCTCGCCTTCGACGCTCATGTCGAGGTCGGTCATGGCGGACACTTCTTCGGCGCAGCTCACACGCTCGAGCGTTTTCGCGACTGTTTCTGGCGCCCCACGATTGCTTCGACCGAAAACAATGCTCGCTGGGTCAAGAACGGTTGCTTGGACCACTCGCAGCGTGCCGCTAACCGCTGGCAAGAGGTGCTCGCTGAATATGAACAACCACCCCTTCCGGATGGCGTCGAAGAATCCCTGATCGAGTTCGTCGCCAAGCGCGCCGAGGAGCTCGGCGACGATGTACCGCTGCCGGGGCGCTCGTGAATCCTGGCACCGCAGCGCTCAGCCGCGGCCTCGACGTACTGGTCGCCCTGGCCGAGCCCGAGGCCGCGCGTGATGGCCTCGGCGTGGCTCGATTGACCGAACTGATCGGCGCCGACAAGAGCCAACTTTCGCGCACGCTGGCGACGCTTGATGAGCAGGGGTTCGTGACGAGAGATCCGGAAACCCTCACCTATCGCCTTGGCTGGCGACTGTTTAGCCTCGCCGCTCGCTCGGGCGATGCACCTCTGATCGCCGCCACTCGCCCGGTCTTGCTCGCGCTCGTTGCCGAGTTCGGCGAGAGCGCACACCTCTCCGTCCGTCTAGGCGATCAGGTCTTGACCCTTGCGACGGAGTCTCCGATCTCGGTGATCCACGCCCCCGGTCGTGTCGGCGGACTGACTCCGATTGCCACCACGTCCGCTGGCCGCGCACTCGTCGTCGACCTCCCCGCTGACGAGCTCGAGCAGCTCGGTCTCGCAGGCCACGCGGCAGCAATTGAGCGTGCCCGTAGCGACGGCTTCGCAATCGTGCGCGAGGAGTTCGAACCCGGCCTCGTCTCGGCGGCAGCCCCCATCCGCGGCGCCAACGACACGGTGATCGGCGCGATCAACGTCTCGGCGCCGAGCTTCCGCTTCGACGACCGTCTCGAGGAGGCGGCACCGATCCTTGTCGCGGCCGCCACCGCGATTGGCATGACCTTCAGTTCGCCGCACCTCGTCTGAGGCTGCCCCGCTACGCTCTGCAATTGCTCTGGGGCGTGGCCAAGTGGCAAGGCAGCGGGTTTTGGTCCCGCGATCGCAGGTTCGAATCCTGCCGCCCCAGCCTTGTGACGACAAGAATGGCTGTCAGACGTCGCTCGGAGCGGGTGAAAGCGAAAGCCGATTCCTGCTACTCGACAGGCCTCGGCAAATTCGACGGTGCGACGAATGGGATGTTGACCGGAGTCGCGCGCAGTGCAGCAATCTGCCTGGCTCCAGTAGGTCAAATTGTCTTAAACCAAGCTATTTCACAGTTATACCTAGGTTGTATCTAGATACCTGATCCCCTATGGTTGTGAAATGCCTCGCATGCGCATCGTCGGCTTCGTCTTCTTGATTGCAGCGATCGTGCTGACAATCGTCACCCTGCGGGGATGATGCGCGCGTCCCTAGCCCTGCTCGCCACGAGCGTCGCCCTCTGCAGCGCGCTCGCACCGAGCGCTCACGCCACGACGATCTATGCGGCGTCATCGCTGGCCAAGGTCGTGCCGACGGTCGCACCCAGTAACACCTATTCGTTCTCTGGCTCCGACACGCTCGCCTTCCAGATCGAGAACGGCGCACCGGCCGACGTCTTCCTGTCCGCAGCGCCGCTCTACGCCGAGCGTTTGCACAGCAAAGGGCTCTGCACGACACCGGTCGTCTTCGCGCTCAACACGTTGACGTTTGTGACTCCAATCTCAAATCCCGCTGGCATCACCCGCGTCCAACAGCTCGACCGGCCTGGTGGCTACCGCCTCGCGGTTGGCGGCAAACACGTCCCCCTGGGGATCTACACACGCACGCTGCTCGGCAAACTCGGTCTTGGACGCGCCCTCCAAAAAAACACGGTCAGCAGCTACCAAAAGGCCTCTGACCTGACCAGCGTGATTGCTCTGGGCTCTGCTGTTGCCGGCTTCGTCTACACCACCGACTGGCACGCGAATCGCTCGCGGCTGCTGCCAATCCCCGTACCGAAAAGCGCTCAGCCACTGATCCGTTACATGGCCTGTGCGGTGATCCGCCCTGGAGCCGAAACGACTGCTGCCCGCGCCGTGATCGCTCGTCTGCTGAGTCTCAGCGGACGCCAAGCGCTCGTCAATGCCCATTTTGGATTGCCAGCGAAGACGTGAACGCGCGGACCCGACTCTTCAGGGGCGTGCTCACGCTGGCACTGGTGATCACGCTCCTCTTCTTGCTGATTCCGATTGCAGCGCTGCTGCTTCAGGTGCCCGTTCGCGAACTCCCCGCCTTGCTCCGAGAGACCGCGGTCACTTCGGCGCTGCTCGTGTCGCTGAAGACCAGTCTGATCGCGAACGTCCTGTTCCTCGCGATCGGCACACCCGCGGCCTATCTGATGGCGCTCGGACGCTTCCGTGGCCGCCCACTCCTCCTGACGCTGATCGAGCTGCCGCTCGTGCTCCCACCAGCCGTTGCCGGAATCGCACTCTTGACTGCCTTTGGGGCCTTTGGACTGCTCGGCTCGACGCTGGCCGAGTTTGGCGTCGTCCTGCCATTCACGCAGGCTGCAGTCGTGATCGCCGTGACCTTCGTTGCTGCGCCGTTTTATCTGCGCGCCGCGATCGCGGGATTCGCCGCTCTTGATCGAAACCAACTCGATGCTGCACGTGATCTCGGGGCGTCGGAGGCCGTGGTGTTTCGTCGCATCGCACTCCCACTCGCTGCCGACGCGCTGCGAGCAGGCTGGGCGATGGCCTTCGCCCGCGGCATCGGCGAGTTCGGTGCCACGCTCCTGTTTGCCGGTAGCGTGGCGAGCCTGACCGAAACGCTCCCCCTCGCCGTGTACGCCCAGCTCGATGTCGACTTCAACTCTGCGGTCGCCGTCAGCATCCTGCTGCTCGCGATTAGCGGCGGCGTGCTTCTCGTTGCCAAGCTGCCGCCACTCTGGAGCCCTAATTCAACGTCGCCGCCGGTCGGCGGCTGGTAGCCTCGGACCATGGGTGAGCAGATTCGAATTGGCTCGGCGGCGAGCATCCTCGGCGTGAGCGTCGATACGTTGCGGCGTTGGGAGAAAGACGGGCGTGTGACGTTCGAGCGTTCGGCGGGCGGCCAACGCACGATCGATGTCGACAGCCTGCGCGATCTCTTGCGCGAGCGAGCGCCCCAGACGGGCGTCTCGGCGCGTAACCAGCTCGAGGGCACGGTCGTGGCGGTCGAGAAGGATGGTCTGATGGCGAAGGTCGAGCTGTCCTGCGGCCCCTATCGGATGGTCTCGATCATTACGCGTGAGGCAGCCGAGGAGCTCGACCTTAAGCCGGGCGATACGGCGACGGCGGTAGTTAAGTCCACGTCGGTTGAGATTCGTCGGTAAACGAACGTCGTGGGTCCCCACTCTGGGTACGAGACGCGTGGCAGGAATTGCCATAGCCGAACCGTCGAGACGCGATACGCTCCGCTCCATGAATGACCGCATCGCAGCCGCAGCCCAAGGTCTCCTTGCGGCGCGCCAAGAGAACCGTATTGCCCTGCTCGATCCAGAGATCGCCCCACGCGATCTAGCCGAGGCCTATGCCGTCCATGTCGCACTGCTCGATCTGCTCAGTGCAAATGGAGGTGGCCCGCGCATCGGTTGGAAAGTCGGCTTTACGAACGACGCCGCCCTCGCGCGGATGGGTGCCAAGGAACCCGTCTTGGCGGGACTGCTTGGACAACACTCGTACGTGGGTGAGGCCGAACTGGCGAGCCCCGGCGGCAAGGGACTCGGCGTCGAAGCAGAGCTCGCCGTGCGACTCCGCTCGTCGCTGGCTGGCTCCGTCTCGCGTCAAGAGGCGGCCGCAGCGATTGAGGCTGTCGCGATCGCCATCGAGATCGTGCAGAAGCGCGGTGGCCCCGACGAGATTGGACTGCCCACGCTCGTGGCCGATGGCACCCTGCAGTACGGCAGCATCTTCGGCCCGTGGAATACGACGATGGATCCGATGACGATCAAGGAGTGCGACGTCAAACTCCAGGTCGATGGCCAGACCGACGGCTTTATGGGCGCCACCGAGGTGCTCGGCGATCCTCTCAATGCGCTGACGTGGCTGTCCGCTGCCAGCGAGCGTAACGGCATCGAACTGCAGGCCGGCGACGTGATCCTGCTCGGGGCGATCATCCCCGCCCAACACCTCGAGCCCGGCCAGATGGCCGAGGTTGCGAGCGATGGCTTGGGCGACGTGCGCCTCTGGGTCGACTAACCGACGGCGTTTAGTACGGCCGGACCGCGCCTTGGTAGTCGTCGCGGTTCGACATCGATGAGATCTTCACGACATCGCCGGTCTGCGGCGCGTTGATGTACTGCCCGCCGCCGATGTACATGCCCATGTGGCCGAGGTCCGCTCGGAAAAAGACGAGGTCGCCGGGCAGCAGCTGCTCAGCCGGCACTCGAACGCCCTCGTTCCACTGGGATCCCGTAAAATGCGTCAGTCCGATGCCGACGATTCCGTAGGAGAACTGGGTCAACCCCGAGCAGTCGAATCCGCCCGGCGAGGCACCGCCCCAAACGTACGGCACGCCGAGGTACTGCATCGCGACCGAGACGGCCTGCGCACCCAACGAACCGTCCGTCGGTGGGAGAACAATCGGCGCGGATGTCGTCTCCGTGTCACTCGTGCCTCCGTCCACGGACCCACCAATCGCCACCTCGTCTTGACCGGCCGACTCGGCGCGGGCGCCTTCCTGCGCTGCGAGCGCCGCGATCGCTTGGTCGCGGAGGCGCGCTTGGCGCGCCTGCTCCTCGGCGATCAGGGCCGCGATCTCATCCTCGAGCCCGGCGACGAGCGACTGCTGCTGAGCGATGCCCTGCTCGATCAGCTGCCGCTGCGCCGCCCGTTCGACACGGAGCTGACGCCCGCGCGCCTGCGCATCCTCGAGCGCGCTCTGGCGACGCGAGAGCGCCGCGCGGTCGGCACGCAGGCCCGCCACAAGACCGGCCGACTGGCTCTGGGCACGTGCGAAGAGGTCGGAGACGGCGTAGGCCTCGGAGAGTGAGGTCTGGGCAAGCAGCGAGGTGAGGAGATCCGGGCTCCCCAGCCGATACGACTGCTCGAGTCGGCGACTGAGCTCTGCCTGCGTGACCCCCAGGTTGCCCTTCGTTACAGCAATCTGGCGCTGGTTGAAGGAGATCTCCTCCTCGACCTGCTCGAGCTCCGCCACGGCCTGGTTGTAACGCTCAATCGCGGGCGTCAACTCCTCGCCAAGGCGGACCATCTCCATCCGGGCCGCCTCGGCCTGCGCACGCCGATCGGCGACACCACCGGTCGGAGCGGCCGTGACAGCTGGTGCGGCCACGAGCGCAATCGACAGGGCCAGCAGTAGCAACATCAGGTTCGGGATAAAACAACGAATACGGGCGAGCAAAGGATTACTTCCAATGATTTGAGCGGGCGCACGAAGACGCCCGGGCGGGGACGAGGAGGACTCAGACTTCGATACGACAGAGTGCCAGCAGACGACGCTGGCAGACGTGCGCGTGGATCGACGTCAACACGTTCAAAACACTATCACCGACCATTCGACACAGGCGATCTCACCGTGCGAGCACCGAACTGGCGCCGTTCGCTACACGCTGCGATCAAGCACGACGGGCACCACGCCGGCGGCCCAGGCGCGCGCAAGGTTGCGCTCGACCCAGTCGCTCTGCTGTTCCGCAAAGGTCGTAAACGGTTCGTCCCAGGTAGTTGCCGCAAGGCGACACGCGTCGGCGAGCGACAGCGCGCCCGTGTGGCCCTTGATCGTCACGAGCCCGGTCAATGCGCGCCACGCACCCATCGGCTGGCGCTCGACCAGATGGCGCAGAGGTCGCGATCCACGTCCTCCCAAAATCGCCGCGTTCGTGATACCAAGCTGATTCCGCGAGAGCCCGAGCGCGGCGGCCTGAGCACGCTCTGCCATTCGCGCCTCCACGAGTACGAGCGCGCCCCCGGGCGCAACTGCAGCGGCGATCTGGTCGATCCCCTCCATCGTCTCGTCGTCACCGGCCCGAAACTGCTCGAGCAGACCAGACAACACGAGTACGACAGCGAAGGTTTCGCCGGTCGTGCCTAGGTCGGCGTAGGCACCAGCGCGCAGTTCGAGATCAATAGCTCCGGTCTCGGGAAGCCGTGCTCGCCCGGCACTAATCGCGCCCTCCGCCAGATCGAGACCAACGAAGCGCCGGTCGGGGTGGCGCGACGACAGCCACGCTTCGAGGTAGCCCGCGTTGCAGCCGCACGACAAGACAGGACCAGGTGGAAGTTCGCGGAGCAAGGCATCGGCCCAGACGCCAAGCGTCAACACCTCAACCCAAACGCGCGCCAAGTCCACAGCAATCAGATCGCGCCATCCTCCCTCCGCAAGGGCCGCGGCAACCGCTCCTTCGCCCTCGGGGATCGGACGGTCGTAGCGACGACGGATCGCCTCGCGCCAGACCGGGTCTTCGCCACCACTCTCGGCCTCGCGTTCGAAGCGCAACCGATCGCCACGCAACGCGCGCAGCAAGACAGGATCGAGGTCGGACTCCGCTGCGAGTGGCCGAGCGCCCCAAACCGTACCGAGATAATCAGCAAAGGCATCGACAGCTGCGAGTTCGATCTGCGGAGTCTTCATTTGCGATCCTCGGCAATTTGGCGACGAGCGATGGCCAAGCGGGCCGCTAGAGCCGGATCGGTCTGTGCCCGCTCAACAATCGCGGCAGCAAGGCGCACAGCAGCCTCAGCGGGCGGCTCAGTGCCGGTCAGTGCGACCTCTGCAGCACCGGCCAACGAGCCGGCACCGGAGGCCGCAAGCAAGGCCTCGACTCGGGGGCTCAGCCGTGGCGGAACTCGGTCGCCCTGCGGGCGCGGACGCCGCGGCTCAACGGCGCCGCGCTCGCGGAGAATGCGACTGATCTGCACCTGGACGCTGCCGACCGACGCCAGCCCGTGCTGCCCAGCGAACTCGTGGGCAAACTCGCTCCACGGACGCGTATCGGTCTCTGGACGTGCATCGATCGCCGCGCGCAAGAGCGCGGCCGTCGAGGTTCGCTTCTTGGAAACACCGGTCATCGGGGAACTATCCCACGGGCGTGTCGCACCGTGTCGCGCAACCCTGGCCTCAGGAAGAAGTGACAGTCGGGAGCAAGAGTCGTTCGGCGACGGTGATTACGCGCTGGCGCACCTCGGCACCACTGATGTCGCTGTCCATTGCGAAGACTTGCAATGCCATCCCGTCGAGCACGCCTGAGAGCACATCCGCGATATCTTCGGGCGAGAGCGCCGGCGCGAATTCGCCCAACTGCTCACCCTCACGGATGGTCTCGGCAATCTGCTCGCGCCAACGCAGCATCGACCGATACGTCGTACCGCGCAGCTCCCGATCCTTGAGGGCGGCACCGGTGAAATCGAGCCACATGCGCCACGAATCGTGGCGCTCACCAATCCGAATACTGGTGTATGTGAGGAGCCCCTCCAGCCGAGACCAAGGCGTACCCTCACCGTTTTTGAGGATCTTGACCTGCTGATCAATAACGTCAATCCACTGCACGAGCGCCTCAGACAACATGCGGCTGCGCGTACCGAAATGGTGTTGCAGCGTGCCCACCGCAACCCCGGCCTCATCCGCCACATCTTGGAAGCGCGTACCGGCGTAGCCACGGCGCGCGATCACCCGCGTCGTCGCGGCGAGGAGGTCGGCACGACGCTCGGCCGACACCTCATTGGCTACCTGATCAACATTGATCCGCGAGTTCGGCATCTGGATAGCGTCGGGGGATTTCCCTGCAAAGTCAAACAATTTGCGCTAATTCGATGCTGGGTGGAACTTTTTTGGTGACCCCAGTTACTTGCAATCTGAGCGATCGCGATCATAATACGACGGTACGGGAGAGAGGGAGAACCAGTGGACGGACACATCGTGCTTGATGGCGTGACGAAGGCGTTTGGAGAAAACGTCGTCGTCAACAACATCGATCTCAGCATCGGCGAGGGCGAGTTTTTCTCGATGCTTGGTCCCTCCGGCTGCGGTAAGACAACGACGCTGCGCATGATCGCCGGCTTCGAGGTGCCAACCGAGGGGACGATCATCTTGACCGGCACCGACGTGACACGCGTGCCGCCAGCCAAGCGCAACGTCAACATGGTCTTCCAGGCCTACGCTCTCTTCCCCCACATGACGGTCCAAGAGAACGTCGAGTTTGGCCTGCGCATCAAGCGCGTCAAGCGCGACGAAGTGCGCACCCGCACGGCAGAGGCCATCGAGTCGGTGCAGCTGGAGGGCTTCGAGGCCCGCAAGCCCGCCCAGCTCTCTGGCGGCCAGCAGCAGCGCGTCGCCCTCGCCCGCGCGCTCGTCAATCGCCCCGCCGCACTCCTGCTCGACGAGCCACTCGGCGCACTCGACATGAAGCTCCGCAAAGAGATGCAGCACGAGCTCAAGGCAATCCAGGTCCGCACGGGTACCACGTTCGTCTACGTGACGCACGACCAGGAAGAGGCCCTAACGATGTCCGACCGCATCGCGGTCATGAACGACGGCATCGTTGAGCAGTGCGCTGGGCCCCGCGAAATCTACGAGCACCCGAGCACCGCCTTCGTGGCGGGCTTCATTGGCACGTCGAACATCGTCAACCTGCGCGTCGACCGCTCGGTCGACGGTAACGCGGTGATGGACGTGTCCGAAGGCAACCGCATCGTGGCCAAGTCGGACGCGAAGGTCGGGGAGTCGCTGCAGGTGACCGTCCGCCCCGAGAAGATCCACCTCGGAGCAGGCGGCCTCGGCGACGACGCCTCGATGGTCGGCGGCCGCATCTCGGACGTCGTCTATCTCGGCTCGATGACACAAATTATGGTCGACCTCGCCACAGGCGATTCGCTGACCGTCCATCGCCTCAACGACGAGGCGACGACGACGGAAGCCAAGGTCGGCGACACGGTCACCCTGCACTGGGCGGCCGCAAACAGCTTCGTGATCAAGGGCGTGCCCACGATCGCGGATAGAGAGGGAGACCCGGCGCTAGACACGTCGGACAATCACAACGGGAGGCACAACACATGAAAGAGAACATGACTCGTAGGGGCTTCGTTGCTCTGACGGGCGCAACCAGCTTGGCCGCGTTCCTCGCTGCCTGCGGTGGCTCGAGCTCCGATTCGGGCTCGTCTGCTGCAAGCAGCGGCGACGCGCAGGCCGAAGGCATCGTGTCCGAAGAGGCCGCCGCTGGTGGCTCCTTCGACCCAGCCACCGAGCCTGGCGGCCCAATCGAGGTCTTCACTTGGGCCGGCTACGACGACAGCGAGAAGGAAGGCGCTCCGTGGATGTGGAGCCAGTACCAGGATGGCGAATACAACGCTGACTCGCCGCTCAAGTTCACGTTCCTTGAGGACGATGGACAGGCGCTCGCCAAGGTTGCCTCGGGCTACTCGCCAGACATCATTCACCCCTGCATCGCGTACGTCGTGCAGTGGAAGGAAGCCGGTCTGATCCAGCCGCTCGACATGGCTCTCTTGCCTGACTATGCCGGTATTCCTGAGGCAATTAGTGCTGGTGGCTTGGTCGACGGCGCGCAGTACATGGTGCCGTTCGACGTCGGTTTCTCCTGCCTGACGTACGACGCTGACGTGATCAATTTCGACAACGTTGGTGGTGAAGAGTCTTGGGAAGTCCTGCTCGACGACCGCTTCAAGGGTCGCATGGCACTCTTCTCTGACGACGTTGCAATCATCAAGATCGGTCACCTGATCAACGAGGGTGCCGTCGATCCGAACGTGCAGACGACGGAGCAGATCGCAGCAGCCAAGGAGACGGCCCTCAAGGTCAAGCCGAATCTGCGCAACTACTGGACGTCGCAGACCGACACGGTCAACGACTTCGTCAACGGCAACCTCGACGCCACCTACACGTGGCCGGACGGGTACTGGAAGATCAAGAATCACCCGAAGATGAAGGGCCGCAACATCAAGTACATGCAGCCGACACAGGGCCGTCTGGCCTGGGTCTGCGGCATGGTGCTGAGCGCAGCCACCAAGCAGCCTGGTCGTGCCACGATGGCAATGGCCGCTACCAATACGCCCGCCGCGGGTGCTGGACTGACCGATTACTTCCAGTACGCATCGGCACAGCAGAAGGGCGTGATGGACCTGATCAAGGACAAGGACCTGATCACGGCGTTCGAGATTGACAAGCCGGAGGCATGGTCTCCGCCGAACGCGTGGTTCGAGGCTCCGCTGCCGAACTACAAGGAGTACATCACCGCCGGCCAAGAGGTTAAGGCCGCCTAGGCACCAGCAGGGGGAGCCGGCCACGTGCCGGCTCCCCTCAGGCGCACCCGGCATTCGCATGGCAGCAATCGCAGAGACACCCACCCCGCCCGCTCCCAAGCGGCGGCGATCGCGTCGTGAGACGCGCAACGACGGTGGATCCGCGCTGTCCACGTACGGACTGCTGGCACCGATGCTGATTGTGCTGGGAATTCTCTTCGTCGCGCCGCTGTATTACATCTTTCTTTTTAGCGTAGCCCTCAAGCGCTTTTCGCCCACCGACGCGCTTGCCAACCTCAATGGCGAACTAAACGCCTTCTCGACGGACCTCTGGACAAAGCTTGTCAGCGTCGACGTGACCGTGATGGTTCCGGGGCTCAACTTTGATGTGCCCGTCCTACTTGTTGGCATCGCGTTTGTGGTGCTGCTGATTGCTGCGGTGACTGCCAATCGCATTCCTGAGTATGGCTCGTGGATCGTTGGCATCGCCTTCGTGCTCCTGCTCGCACCATTTCTGACGTTCCCCGCGGGCAACAACCTGGTGCGCTTGGTCGAGTTTTCTTCCGAGGGTCAGTACATGCGTCTATTTTTCAAGTCGGTCTCGATGGCAATGACCTCGTCTGTTGTGGCTGTCGTGGTCGCAATTCCCGTCGCCTATTTCCTCGCCTTTTGCGTGGGCAAGTCGAAGTACACGTGGCTCTTGATCGTGATCGCACCGTTCTTGACGTCGTACTTGCTGCGCGTCTTCGCGTGGAAGGTAATCCTTGGCGATCAGGGCCTGATCAACTCCGGCCTGACCTCGATCGGCCTGATCGATGAACCCTTGACGTTCTTGATCTACAGCCAGTTCACCGTCATTGTTGTGCTCACATACGCGTGGGTGCCGTTTATCTGCCTGCCGATTTTCCTCGCGTTCGAGACGATCGACCGTCGCCTGCTTGAGGCCGCCATGGACCTCGGTGCGACGCGTCTACAGGCGTTCCGTAAGATCAGCCTGCCGATCATCGCGCCTGGCATCGTCGCCGCCTTCCTGTTCGTCTTCATTCCGTCGATCGGCGAGTACATCACCCCC
>Ga0049082_10000294_pt1 | contig 13574 bp, 11 predicted proteins | sample GreLakmeHU45MSRF_FD_66718 | JGI IMG/M metagenome (GOLD analysis project Ga0049082, IMG submission 66718) | Freshwater lentic microbial communities from great Laurentian Lakes, MI, USA - Great Lakes metaG HU45MSRF | ecosystem: Environmental > Aquatic > Freshwater > Lake | place: Great Lakes... | reverse complement strand
CGGCACGATTGGAGCGTCGCCACTGGTGCGGTAGATCGTGTGTTTGATCGCGAGCACATTCGGGTCAGCGACTGCTTGCTCCACAAAGCGCTCGACCGATGCGCTGAAGGACTCGTACGGGTGATGTACAAGGATGTCGGCTTTACGAATCTCGGCAAACATGTCGACGGGCTTGTCGTCGTCTGCCGTCAGGCGGCTAGGCACCTGTGGCTGCCAGGAGTTAAAGCGGAGATCGGGGCGACCAACTTTGGTCAAGACACCGAGGCCACTCAGGTCGAGCGGTGGACGAATCGCAAACACCTGTCGCAGATCAACATCGAGCGCCTCGATCAGCATCGAGCGCATGTCCGCAGGCATCGACTCATCGATCTCCAGCCGCACGACATCGCCAAAGCGGCGACGTGAAAGCTCACGCTCCACTGCTTCGAGCAAGTCGTCAGCGCCCTCTTGGATCTGGAAGTCCGCGTCGCGCGTCACGCGAAACGTGCTCGAGGCCACGATCTCCATCCCCGGGAACAGCGCCGGTAGGCCGTTGGCAATAACCTCGTCGATGCGCACAAACCGCGACTGCTCGCCAACCTGGATCAGCCGCGGGAGCACCTCGGGGACTTTGACGCGAGCAAAACGCGTCTCGCCCGTCGACGGATCGCGCACGGTCACGCCGACCGAGAGCGAGAGGTTCGAGATGTAGGGAAACGGTTGCCCTGGCCCCACAGCGAGTGGAGTCAGGACGGGGTAGAGCTGCTGATCAAAGATGGTCTCGAGCTGCTCCCGCTCTTCCGTAGAACAGGCAGTGAGAGGGACGATCTCGATAGCTTCGGCGGCGAGCGCTGGTAGCAGCTCGGAGTGAAGCGTGTCCTCGAGTTCGCTCTGCATCGAGCGGTAGCGCACGGCGATCTCATCGAGCGTCAGCTGGGGCGGCGTTCCATCCGACGGCTCGGTGCTGTGGACCACGTGGTCGATCAGTCCCGCCACTCGCACCATGAAAAACTCGTCGAGATTATTGGCGTAGATCATGCAAAAGCGAATCCGCTCCAGCAACGGCACCGACCGGTCAGCTGCGAGCTCGAGCACGCGGTGGTTGAAAGCCAACCACGAGATCTCGCGATTGAACAGCCTACTCTCCGCAGGAATGATTTCGGGAGAACTCACGCCAGCATCCTACCGACAGTTGGCGATTGTCGATCAACGCACTACCAACTGTTCACACTGGTCATGCCTTCAACGTTTATGATTGAAGACAACATTACCTTCGAGTGTGAACTAATGTAATTTCTGTTACAGCGATATCACACCCGCAGATTTTCATGGTAAGGACAGAACGAATGGCGACCGCACTCATTGACGATCTCCAAACACTCAGCGACGGAATCCAGGCGTCTGGTCGCCTCACAGCCGAAGCCGTGACCTCGGCCACGAGGGCCCTTGTTGATTGGAGCGCAGAAGCCTTCGAGTCGACCCTAGAGGCCGAAGACGCAGTCAAGGACCTCTACGCCGGGACAGATGAGTTGGTCGAATCGATACTCGTGTCCCATCGAGTCACCGAAGTCCAAGTACGGACCATTCTGGCCGCACTTCACATCAACCGCAGCCTCGAGCGCGCGGCGCACAACGCGGCCCGCGTGGCGCATCTGGCAACGCCACCGCCACGCCGCTCGCTCGTCGATGAGGCAGTAATCGCAGATGCGCTACGCGCCATGGGCGAGCGTGCCGCCGAGATGGTGCGCACCACAGTCGACACATACGAGCGGCGCGATGTGAATGCGGCTCGGCTGCTCTCAGCGCTCGACGAGATGATTGACCGCGAGAACGAGAAACTCTCAGACACGATTCTCTCGATCGAGGTCAACGACCCTGAGTTGCGGCGATGGTCGTCGCGCATGCTTTTTGCGGGTCGCTGGCTCGAGCGGATCGGTGACCATGCCGTCAATGCGGCTGAGCGCACGACGTACATGATGACGGGCCCGCAACCAGTAGCCGGGCCTAATGCGCTGGTTGCGACTCCGCGCAACCAGCGTTGAACGAGGGTGAGCGGTGGGACTCGAACCCACGACCGCCGAGACCACAACCCGGAGCTACCACCAGCTGAGCTACGCCCACCACGTGCCGCTTTCGCGAACGCGGTAAGTATATAACGAACCCGCCGATCTGGCCGACCGTTAGACTAATGGCATGGCGACTGTGCTGATTGTCGAAGACGACGAGGTCCTCGTAGGGGTCATGCGACGACACCTGTCGAAAGCGGGCCACGACGTGGAGTGGGCCGCCGATGGCGAGCGAGGATTGCGCAAGATTCGCTTCGAGCGTCCAGACGTCTGCGTTGTCGATCTGATGATGCCGGGAACGGATGGCTGGGGCCTGATCGAGCAGATCCGCGCCGAAGGTATCACGACACCAGTGATCGTCCTGTCGGCTCGTTCGAGCGAACACGACAAGGTCCACACGCTTGGCATCGGAGCCGACGACTACCTCGTCAAGCCGGCATCGATGCGCGAACTCGTGGCACGCGTCGAGGCCGCGCTACGCCGCTCGGGCCGCACGCCCGCAGCCGCCCCCGAGCGCGACGAGCTCCCGCTTGAGGCGCCAGGCATCCGCATCGACTTCCGCACACACCGCGCCCTGATCGAACTGGCGCCCGGGTCGTGGATCGACGCCGAACTAACCGTGCGCGAGTTTCGACTGCTCGTCACGCTTGCGCGCGAGCGCGGCCGCGTGCTCAGCCGTGACGAGCTTCAGCAGCGCGTCTGGGGTTCGCCGCACCGTCCGCGGGACCGCATCGTCGACGTCTGCGTTCGTAAATTGCGCGAGAAACTCGACATGCGATCGACGGAGTACTCGTTTATCCAGACGCACTACGGGGTCGGCTATCGCTTCGAGCCCGAAGCCAAAGCCGCGACGCCCGTTACGTAGCAAGCGGGAGCACGACCCGAATCGTGGTGCCGGTGGTGCCGTCCGACTCCGCAGAGACCGTGCCGCCGTGCGCCTCGATGATGTGCTTGACCAAGGCCAAGCCGAGCCCCGAACCCGGGCCACTGCGTGCCGCATCGCCGCGATAGAAACGCTGAAACACGAATGGCAAATGCTGGGCACCAATGCCAGCACCGGTATCACTCACGGTCAGGTAGGCCAGATCTTGGGCGGTTGTGACCGTGACATCGACTCGCGCCTCGGGGCCGCCATGGATCAAGGCGTTGTCGACCAAGTTCTGGATCACGACCTCGTAGAGGCGGGCGGCGACCGGGACGTCGACCTCGCCTTGCGCGGATAACGTGATCTGGCGACCACGACCGATCCGACGCTGACGCGCGTCAGCGACAACGTCGGCTGCAATCGCACAGGCGTCCGCAACACCATCGGCGACCGCCAACCGCCCGCGATCGAGCGCTGCGAGGAGCAGCATCTCGTCGATCAGTTTGCGCATCCCATCGACTTCATTCTCGATCTGGATCACGAGCTCGTCGCGTTCGTCTTCGATATCTGGCAGCGCTAGCGTCTCCGCGAGCCCGAGAATGCGCGCGAGCGGGGTCCGCAACTCGTGTGACACCGCGGCTGAGAAGGTGCGACGGGCCTCCTCGAAATCGACGTCTTCGGTGACATCTTGGAGCATCACGAGGACGCCCTTCGTATAACGCAGCGCCGTCACTCTGAGTGAGCGCGCGGGGTCGAGAAAGATCGTCTCAAGTGTGACGCTGTCGGTGCCGAGCATCGCGCGGTCAACAACCTCGGCGAGCGACGGCGACCATGCCTCCGGCTCACCACCGATTGTCAGGATCGGAAACTCGCGTGCGCCAAGCGAGCTGATCTGGACGATGCGGCCATCCGTGCTGACCGTAAAACAGGCTACAGGGATCGCCTCGGCGAGCACGCGTGCGTCGATCTGCCACGTCGGATCTGCGGCAACAGGATTCGTGGCGATCACCAGATTGCGCCGGTAATTCGATCGGCGCAACAATCGTGAACCAAACCAGCCCGCGATTCCGCCGCAGGCAACGAGGAGGGCGGCGTAGAGAATCAGCATTGGGCAACAGTACCCGGCAAACGGACGGTTCGTGACACCCGTGCTCAACAGGCACCACTTCGTTACCACCCCGCGACCATGCTGCAACCCATCACGTACAGCTAGCACCGTAGCCTGCAGCCAATGCCAAGTGTTCTCATAATCGAAGATGACCCGATCCTCGGAAAAGCGATGGTCATGCACCTCCGCCATGCCGGCTTCGATGTCGACCTCGCCGAGGACGGTGAACGCGGCCTGCGTCGCCTCCGCCACGCCCGCCCAGACATTGCCGTGATCGATCTGATGCTACCCGGCCTCGATGGTTGGGCCGTGACTGAGGCGATTCGAGAGGACCATCTCGGTGTGCCCGTGATCGTCGTCTCGGCGCGCGGCTCGGAGCATGACAAGGTGCACACCCTCGAGATCGGCGCCGACGACTATCTGTCGAAGCCATTTGGCATGCGCGAGTTGATTGCTCGGATTGAAGCGCTCCTTCGTCGCACGCGTCTGGTCGCGGCTTCCGAGCCGCGCGGCGATGCAATTGAGGTCGACGGGCTACGCATCGATCCAGACCTGCGGCGCGCGTTTATCCGCGTCGCGCCGGGACAGGCGCCGGCCGATTGGATCGATAGTCAATTGACACCCACCGAGTTTCGCCTCGTGGTGGCCTTGGCCCGCCAAGAGGGACGCGCGCTGTCGCGTGACGAGTTGCAGCGTCGCGTCTGGGGCATTCCCTATCGACACCGTGATCGCACGGTTGACGTCTGCGTGCGCAAGATCCGCGAGAAGCTGGATCGGCAGAGCGAAACCCACGACTACGTGCATACGCACTATGGCGTTGGGTACCGATTCGCAGCCGAACCGCGCTAGCGCACCTTTCACACCGATAGACTGAGCGCATGTTCGAGATCGGCGCCACTCTGCGTACCGCACGCGAACAGCGTGGCGTCAGCATTGACGACGCCGCTGAGGCCACGAAGATTCGCTCGAGCTATCTGGTCGCCCTTGAGGAAGAGGACTTCGAGCGGCTTCCCGGGCCGACCTACGCTCGCGGTTTTCTGCGCTCCTACAGCGAGTATCTCGAGCTGGACGCGCAACTGCTGATTGATGAGTTTTCGGAGCGCTTTTCGTCGGCGCCGTGGGAGGTTGACGACGCGGTGATGTTTCCGCGACGCGGCAGCGCCCAATCCAGTCGGCATTCGAGCCGCGGGTCCGGCATCGTGGTCGTCGCGATCGTCGGCATCTTGGCGATCGCTGTGTTGATTGTGATCGCCGCGACGTATCCGTCAACGCGCACGACCCCGCTACCAGCGACGGGCGGCACCAACGTCGTCACTGTCACCGAGGCCGCCGTCAATCCCGTGGCAACCGCCATCACGGCCCAGACTGCACCCGATTCGACCTCGGCCGCCGCGGAGGCGATCGTGTTCGTCAAGCCGTTTGCTCAGGTCACGCTGACCGTGCGTGCTCTCGAGTCACCCGAGGGGACCGCGGCGCTGTTTCAGCAGAAGGTCGACCCTAACCCGAACCAACCCGACGGCTTCAAACTGCCCAAGTCGGCTTCGGGGTATCTGATCCGACTCGATCGCCCCAACACCTTGACGCTCGTCGTCAATGGCAGTCCGGTTGTGCCAGGGTCCACTGACACGCTGCTCTCCATCGATCCCAACGGCCGCGTCGCTGCCGTCACCGAATGAGCAGGCGTCCAACCGCAGCGATTCTGGTGACCGGATCCGAGATTCTGCTCGGGCGCACCCAGGACCGCAACAGTGGCACGCTGGCACGCTCGCTCGATGCCAACGGCATTCGCGTCGAACGGATCGTGGCCGTGGACGACCGCGAGGAGCATCTGCGCGCAGCACTCGCCGATCTCGTCGATGGCGGCTACGACCTGATCATCACCTCCGGCGGGCTGGGACCCACGCACGACGACCGCACCGTGTCGATCATCGCGGACGTCACCGGATTGGCTCTCCAACTGGACGAGGGCGCCCTCGCCGAGATCACCGCGATTGTCACGGGCTACGCAGCGCAGCGGAACGTGCCGGTGGAGCAACTGCTGCCAGGCGCGCGTAAGCAGGCGATGGTGCCCGTTGGCGCCCACGTGATCTCACCCGCCGGCACCGCACCGGGGTTGATCGTGCCGGGAGCGACCACGATCGTGGTGTTGCCCGGTCCACCAACAGAACTCGCCGAGGTCTGGCACCGCGCATTGGAGCACGCTGCAATGCGCGATTTGCTCGGCGCGCAACTTGAGCGACGCGTGCTGCGCATCTGGAGCACGCCCGAGTCGACCGTGGCGCGTGTCTTCGACGAACTCGGCGGGGATCAGCACGGCACCGAGACGTCGATCTGCGCGACGCGGCTAGAGGTCGAGGTCGTGATTCGCTTTGCACCAGCGGCGCGTGCCGCCGGAACGGCGCTGGCGGACGGTCTGCTGGACGCGTTTGGCGATGCCGTGTACGCCGAAGATGATCTTCCGGTCGAGGCCCGTGTCGTTCAGGGTCTCGAGCAGAGGGGGCTGACCGTGGCCTGCGCCGAGAGTTGCACGGCAGGCATGGTGGCGGCACGCCTCGCAGCTGTTCCTGGCGCCTCGAATGTCTTGCGTGGCGGGATCGTGGCGTATGCGAACGACGTCAAGATCGCTCAGGTTGGTGTGCCGGCGGCCACGATCGCCGAGTACGGAGCCGTCTCGGCCGAGGTCGCGTTGGCCCTCGCAGAGGGGGTCCGCGAGGTCCTGCAGAGCGATCTTGGGATCGGCGTCACCGGCGTAGCCGGACCCGGTGGTGGCTCGGATCAGAAACCGGTCGGTCTGGTCCATGTCGCCGTTGTGGGACCACACGGCACGCGTCAGGTCTTGGAGCGCAGTTTTCCCGGAGATCGCGAGGCAGTGCGGACGAATTCTGCGCTGACTAGCCTGCATCTCGTGCGCCTGCTTTTGCAGGATGAGCGTCTCTCCCTCGACGTGTAAGGAAGCGCGCGAAACCCGCGACGTTGCTTGCATGAATGGCGTCCGAGTCGGCAGCCATACTGGGTTCCAACAGCGAACCGCATTCAGTCCAACCCGGCACGAGCCGGTGGGAGGTCACGATGAGCGAAAAAGACAAGGCAGTAGCGGCAGCGCTTCAGCAGATCGAGAAGCAACACGGCAAGGGCGCTGTCATGCGACTTGGCGACTCAACCCGCACGCCGGTTGCGGCGATCTCGACGGGGTGTCTTGGCCTCGACCTTGCACTCGGTGTGGGCGGATTGCCTCGTGGACGTATCTGCGAGATCTTTGGCCCCGAATCGTCGGGTAAGACGACGCTCGTCTACCACGTCATCGCCGAAGCACAACGCAAGGGCGGCGTCTGCGCCTTTATCGATGCCGAGCACGCGATGGATCCCACCTACGCCCGCAACATTGGCGTCGACATCGACAACCTGCTCGTCTCTCAGCCAGACAATGGTGAACAGGCACTGGAGATCGCCGAGATGCTGATTCGCTCTGGTGGCCTCGACGTCGTCGCCATCGACTCCGTCGCCGCACTGGTGCCGCGGGCCGAGATTGAGGGCGAGATGGGGGACTCCTTCGTGGGTCTCCAGGCTCGTCTGATGAGCCAGGCGATGCGCAAGCTGACCGCAGTCCTCAACCGCACCGGCACCGTTGCGATCTTCACCAACCAGCTGCGCGAGAAGATCGGCGTCATGTTCGGTTCGCCCGAGACAACGACTGGTGGTCGTGCACTCAAGTTCTACTCGTCTGTGCGACTCGATATCCGCCGCATTGAGACCCTCAAGGAGGGTACGGATGCGATCGGTAACCGGGTGCGCGTCAAGGTCGTCAAGAACAAGGTGGCGCCACCATTCCGCCAGTCGGAGTTCGACATCATTTACGGCACGGGCATCTCCTGGTCCGGCTCCGTGCTCGACGTCGCCCTTGAAGACAACATCATCGAGAAGTCCGGTTCGTACTTCTCCTTTGAGAAAGAGCGCCTCGGTCAGGGCCGCGCCAACGTGCGTGGGTTCCTCGACGAGCATCCCGACGTCCTCAGTCGCATCACGCGACGCATCGAGGAGACCCATGGCATCACGATCAGCGGTGGCAATACGGCTCCTGCGGACGCCACCCCGATGATTCCGCCCCCTGCTGACATCGCTGAGGGCGACGACGTTGCCGACGAGGCAGTGGCGGTTGCCAGTGAGGCCATGGCGGTCGCCGACGAGGGCGCCGTCGTCGCCGAAGGCTAACGCTCGTGGCCGCGCGGGTCGTCACCGCGGTACAACCAAGAACTGACCTGCGGGTTGCCATCGAGCTCGATGGCAACCCGTGGTTGGTTTTGGATGCTCTGGTTGCCACCGAGCTGGGGATCTACGTCGACGCCTCACTCTCGACAACGACCAAGCGCAAGGCAGAGCAGAATGCCCGTGCTGCGCGAGCACTCGATCGGGCCGCCGCGATGGTTGGACGTCGCTCGCACGCGCGCGGCGAACTCGAGCAGCGCATCGCCAAGCGCGAGGGTGCGGACGCAGCACGCATGGCCGCGGATCGGCTCGAGTCGATCGGTGCCCTCGATGACACCCGCCATGCCGCGGAGGTCGCGGCACACCGACTCGCCAGCGGTTGGGGACCGGCACGGATCGCGCACGATCTCGAGGTCGCGGGGGTTGACCAGGCCGAGATTCAAGCGTGTCTGCAGAACCTCGACGACGCGGTAGTCGAGCGGGCAGCAGTACTCGCGATCGGCGCTCGCACCGGCGCCGAGGCGTGGCAACGACTGGCCTCGCGCGGTTTCGACGAGTCTGTTGCGGAACGGCTCGTCCGCCTACCTTTAGACGACTAAGGCGTCGCCTGGCCGGAAGCGGCCGAGCCGAGACCCAGAGCGCGCTAGCCTTCTGCACAGAAACTTCCACTGTCTGATCAAGACAGTTCGTACCGGACATCAGGAGAATGACGTGCTTGAGACCGTTCTCGCAGCCGTGGCTGCGCTGGTCATAGGCGGCGCAATCGGCGGCGTTGTCGTGCGCCAGCGATCGCTTGCTCAAGATCGCAGCGCAAGTGACGCCGCGCTCAAAGAGGCTGAAACTCGACGACAGGAGGCTGAGGCACTCCGCGCCGACGCCGAGCGGGCCGTGGCAACCGCCCACCGCGAAGCCGACACGATCCGCAAAGAGGCGACGATTGACGGCAAGGAGCACCTGCTTGAGTTGCGGCGGGAACTCGAGCAGAGCCTCGACGAGCGACGCGCAGAGATTACGCGCCTTGAGGAGCGCATTGCTGCACGAGAGGACCTGACCGCCAAGAGCGAGGCGCTCGCGCTCGAGCGCGAGCAGGCGACAGCGCAGCAGGCACTCGCGCTGGCCGATGCCGAAGCCGCGCTACGAGAGACGCAGGCCCGGGCCGATCGCGAGCTGGAGCGCGTCGGCGGCATGACCTCCGACGAGGCGCGGGTGCAGCTGCTCAGCCGCGTGGAAGAGACTGCGCGCCATGACGCAGCACAGCTCGTTCGCCGGATTGAGGAAGAGGCCAAGCAAGACGGTGATCGCCGTGCCCGTTCGATCATTGCGACCAGCATTCAACGAACGGCGTCTAGCTACGCAGCCGCGACCACTGTCTCGACCGTGCAGTTGCCATCTGACGACCTGAAGGGTCGAATCATTGGTCGCGAGGGTCGAAACATCCGCGCCTTCGAGGCAACCACTGGCGTCGATGTGATCATCGACGATACGCCCGGCGCAGTCGTGCTGTCGGCGTTCGACGGAGTGCGCCGCGAGATTGCTCGCATCACGCTGGAGAATCTGCTCGCTGACGGGCGGATCCATCCGGCCCGTATCGAGGAGACGTACTACGCCGCGAAGGAAGAGATCGAGGAGAAGATCCGCGAGGCCGGCGAGCAGGCTTCGTTCGAAGCGAATGTTCCCGGACTTGACCCCGAATTGCTGGCCATTCTCGGTCGCCTCAACTACCGCACGTCGTACGGCCAAAACGTGCTTAAGCATTCCCTCGAATGCTCACACCTCGCTGCGATCATGGCGATCGAGCTTGGGGTCGACGAACGTGTCGCTCGCCGAGCCGCGCTCCTGCACGACATCGGCAAGGCTGTCACGCACGAGGTCGAAGGTCCTCATGCGGTGATCTCGGGACAGTTTTGCCGCAAGTACGGCGAGAGCGAGGCGGTCGCGCACGCCGCTGAGGCGCACCACTATGACGTCGAGCCCAATTCTGTAGAAGCGATCTTGGTGATCGCCGCCGACGCAATTTCGGCCGCCCGACCTGGCGCGCGCGGCGAGAGCCTCGAGCAGTACGTCAAGCGGCTCGAGGCGCTCGAAGAGATCGCCATGCGTCACCCCGGCGTGGAGCGCTGCTTCGCGATGCAGGCCGGTCGCGATGTGCGTGTGATGGTCAAGCCCAGCGAGGTCAGCGACGACATGGCAGCGCTCTTGGCCCGAGAAATCGCCGCCGAGATCGAGGATTCGCTCGAATACCCGGGTCAGATCAAGGTGACCGTGATCCGCGAGTCGCGCACCAGCGAGCTCGCCCACTAGGGCACAGACCATGCAGCGCTTTCACGTCACTACGTTTGGCTGTCAGATGAACGTGCACGACTCGGAGCGCATCAAGGGCATGCTCGAGGCGGCTGGCATGGGGGAGGCCCCCGACAGCGAGCAGGCCAATGTGCTGGTGTTCAACACCTGCACGATCCGCGAACGCGCCGACGACCGGCTGATCCAAGCGCTCAATGTGGCGCGGGGACGCAAAGAGCGCGAGCCCGAGCTACAGATCGTCGTGGCCGGCTGCTGGGCCGAGTCGGTCCGCGATGACATCTTTCGCGACTTCCCCTGGGTAGACGCTGCGGTTGGGCCGGGACGTATCGGTGCTCTGCGCGACGTGATGAACGCCGACGGTACGGCGGAGCGGGGGGCATTCGGCAGTTTTGACGATTTCGCCGCCGACCTCCCAAAGCGCCGCGAGCGCTCCCACCAGGCGTGGCTCCAACTCTCGATGGGCTGCAACTCGGTCTGCAGCTACTGCATCGTGCCGAGCGTGCGGGGCCGTGAACGGTCCCGCAATGTGCGAGAGATTCTGGCCGAAGCCAACCAGCTGGCCAGCGAGGGTGTCACCGAGGTCGTCCTGCTGGGTCAGAACGTCAACTCTTACGGTCGCGATCTCGCCCCCGATGCGCGCTGCACCTTCGCGGAGCTCCTGCGGGCAATCGACGCCATCGACGGCATCGATCGGATTCGCTTCATGAGCCCGCATCCGAAGGACATGCGCGGCGATGTGATCGCTGCGATGGCCGAGTCGCCATCGGTCTGTAACCAGCTGCACCTGCCGCTGCAGTCGGGCTCGTCGCGGATCCTCAAACGGATGCGGCGTACGTACGACTCGGAGCGTTATCTCGAACTGGTGGCACGCGTGCGCGAGGCCATGCCCGACATCGCCCTCACGACGGACATCATCGTGGGCTTCCCTGGCGAGACGGAAGAAGACTTTCAAGAGACGCTACGGGTCTACGACGAAGCCGCCTTCGATCATGCCTACACCTTCATCTACTCGGCCCGCAACGGCACTGAGGCCGCCGGTTTCGATGAACAGTTGCCAGACGATCTCAAGCACGAGCGGTTGGGTCGACTCGTCGATCTTGTCCAAGACCATGCTGCCCGCCGTAACACCGCGCTGATTGGCAGTATTCAAGAGGTGCTGTGCGAGGGGCCAAGTCGGAAAGACGCCGACATCTGCCGCGGCAAGACGCGTGGCAATAAGACGACGCTCTTCACACCAGCCGCTCCCGTCGGCACGGTCGTATCGGTCCGCATCGAAGACTCGACTTCCCAGACGCTCCGCGGCCAGGTCGTCAGCGCCGTCGCGGTGTAGCCGTGGAGTGCTCCGTGGTGGCGATCTTCGGACCGACTGCGTCGGGCAAGTCGGCGGTCGCAGTTGCTCTTGCACAATCGATCGATGGCGAGATTGTGTCGGCCGACTCGATGCAGATCTACCGCGGGCTCGAGCGCCTCACCAACCAGCCCACACTGAGCGAGCAAGGCGGGGTGCGACATCATCTGATCGGACACGTCGAGCCAACCGTCTCCTACGACGTCTCGCGCTTCGCGGCCGACGCTCATGCAGCCATCGACTCGATCGTGGCACGAGATCGCACACCAATCGTGGTCGGTGGATCCGGGCTCTATCTACGAGCCGCACTGGCTGAGGTGTCGTTTCCACCGCACGTCGACCCCGACGAGCGCGTCCGGATCGCGGCCGAAGTCGAACGGCTCGGACCGGTTGAAGCCCACGCTTGGCTGACACAGGAGGACGCCGACGCAGCAACTCGCATTGCCCCGACAGACACGCGGCGCGTGGTGCGCGCCCTCGAGTTAGCCTCGGTCGGCGAATCGCTGGCACCATCCGGTGACGATCAGCTGTGGACGCAGACGACGCGTCTCCCGACGCGCATCTTCGCGCTCCAGATCGATCGTGCCCGTGTCCATGCGCAGATCAATGCGCGCACACCGATCCTGCTTGATCAGGGAGGCATCGACGAGGTCGCACAGCTTCTGAGCGACCCGGCAGCGCTCTCCACGACTGCTGCGCGGGCGCACGGCGTGGCCGACGTCACGCGACTGCTGGCAGGCGAGATCGATCGTGCCGAATGCGAGCGCCTGCTGTCGGTGCGCACGCGCCAGTACGCCAAGCGGCAAGACACCTGGCTACGTAAGCTGCCGAATACCGAGCCAATCGATGCCAATCGTCGGTTCGCTGAGATCGCCGCGGACATCGAGGCGCAGCTCCAGCGCTAGCCCCGATACGATGCGGGTATGTCCACGCAGCTGATCGAAACCATTGAGTCCGCCTTTCGGGGCGATACGCCCGCAGAGGAGGCCCGAGACGCTGTCTCGCAGGCGATTGCTTTGCTCGACGCCGGCGAGGTGAGCCTTGCTGAGCAGCAGCCCGATGGCAGTTGGAACGTCAATGGCTGGATTCAGCAGGCGATCCTGCTTTTCTTCCGCCAGCAGCAGATGGAGATCATCGAGCTCGGCCCGTTCACGTACCACGACAAGGTGCCACTCAAGTCGAATGTCGCGGGCGTGCGCATCGTGCCCCCAGCGACGGTACGCTACGGCGCCTTCGTCGAGGCCGGAGCGGTACTGATGCCCTCGTACGTCAACATCGGCTCACACGTTGGCTCGGGCACGATGGTTGATACCTGGGCGACTGTGGGCTCGGGTGCCTGGATTGGCCGCGACGTCCACCTCTCGGGAGGCGTCGGCATTGGCGGCGTACTTGAGCCGCCGGGTGCGCGCCCGGTGATTATCGAGGACGGCGCCTTCATTGGTTCGCGTGCCATCGTCGTCGAGGGCGTCCACGTCGGCGCCGAGGCGGTCTTGGGTGCGGGCGTGATCCTGACTGCCTCGACCAGGATCATCGATGTCTCCGGCAGCGAGCCCGTCGAGCATGTCGGGTATGTACCGCCGCGTAAGGTCGTGATCCCTGGCACGCGTCCACGACAATTCCCCGCCGGTACCTTCGAGGTGCCGTGCGCGTTGATCATTGGCGAGCGCACCGAGTCGACCGACCGTAAGACCTCACTCAATTCCG
>Ga0049082_10000291_pt1 | contig 13622 bp, 13 predicted proteins | sample GreLakmeHU45MSRF_FD_66718 | JGI IMG/M metagenome (GOLD analysis project Ga0049082, IMG submission 66718) | Freshwater lentic microbial communities from great Laurentian Lakes, MI, USA - Great Lakes metaG HU45MSRF | ecosystem: Environmental > Aquatic > Freshwater > Lake | place: Great Lakes... | reverse complement strand
AATATTAGTTTTTTATGACCATTCTAGTGATAATTCATTACAAATATTGAATATTTATAATAGTAAATATAACAATATGGAACTATTTATTAATCCTGAAAAGGTAAGTGGATCAAATGTTGTAAATATTGCATATGCTCGCAATGGCTTATTACAAATGATTAGAGAAAAATATTCACATTTTGAATATTTTATGATGATGGATTCAAATGAATATTCTTGCATTGGTCAAATAAAACCAGATGTTTTGAAAGAAATGATAGAGAGAAGTGATTGGGACTCAGTATCATTTGATAGAGAAGCCGGATATTATGATTATTGGGCTCTTTCTTATAATCCATTTATTTACAGTTTTCATCATTTTTATATTAATCAACTAGATTATTTATATCAGATTATGAGTAAAGATTTTTTAAAGAGAATAGAAGATTTAAAACTATCAAATCCAGATGAATTATTTCCGGTTTATTCGGCATTTAACGGTTGTGCATTATACAGAAGTGCCAAGTTTTTGAATTGTAATTATAGTTCAGATATTGACATAAACCTTTTTCCTAGTGAAATAATTGATAAAAATCAAGAATTATTTGGATCAAATAGGTCAAATAGATTTACAGATGATTGTGAACACCGACATTTTCATATGGAAGCGATTTTTAAGAATGATGCTAAAATCAGAATTTGTACAAAGTCAATATTCAAAAAAGTTGCTAATCCACCACCTGGATTAAGAGGTAACTGTTAATTAGACCTTTTTTTACACTTTTTACACTTTTTATACCTTTAAGAAAGGTGTAGCCAAATAGTAGCCAAATAGTAGCCAAATAGTAGTCAAATAGTAGCCAAATAGTTATACTTTAACCCTTTTAAAGGTTAATTTGGGTTTCTAATTGTGAAACACGTTTTTTCAGATCTTGTATTTCCTTTGTCAAAACCGGTATAAGACCAATATAATTAATAGATTGCATATTAGTTCCGTCTTTTTCACCATCTACTAAATATGGAAAATATTCTTGAACTTCGTTAGCAATAAATCCAATTGCTTCTTTACCAGATTCTTTCAATGTGTATTGTACAGGTTTCAAATTATCTACATTTAAAGAATTATCTAAAATATGGATATTCTCTTTAATACGGTAATCAGATGTTGCATTAAAAGATGATGCTGTTACTTGTCCAGAAAAAATAGCATTACCACTTACATCTAATTTAGCATTTGGAATTGAGGTTCCAATACCAACATTGCCACCACCTTTTTGTAAAATTAGGAAATCTGTTGTTGGATCATTTCCTAAACCTATTTCTAATCTCGCTAGTTCTCCAGTTTGAGTTCCATCAACATCATCAAGATATCTTATATATCCATAATCGGAAGTTATATTATATTTAGATCTAAATATTATGCTTGAACTTCCACCAGAATTACCGTGATCTAATGTAATAGTTCCACCACCTGTGCCACCACTTGTTCCAGTAGTTTCAAAAATATTTAATTTTGAAACAGGTAATAAGGTTCCAATACCAACATTGTTATTCAAATCTGTAGGAAATATACAATTATTAATTTGATCTTGTGACCAATAACCACCACCTGGTCCAGTAATTCCTGTTGATCCAGTTGGACCATATGGGCCAGTAGGACCTAATATTGTTAATGTAGTACTCATATAAGAATACCCAAATCCAGATGGATATTCATAAAGTACTTGAAAATTTTGCGATGAAGTAGTAAGATTAGAATATAATTCAACTGAAACATAGCCATTACTAGGAATTGATATGTTTGATGGTACTAAAGTATTTATTACATATAATTTGATAAATGTATCTGTTAATGTTACGGCTTGGCTTGTATAAGATTGTGAATAATTAACAGTTCCACCACTATCATAGACAATTATTTTTGGCCATATTTGTACTAGATTTGCTACATCATAAGAAGAAGTTAGATTTGCATAAATATAAAATGTTATTGGACCTGCAGGTAGCTCTGGTAATGTAGATGGTATTTGATTTGTTAAAAAAGGATAACCTATTAGTGTTTGTGATGTAGTTGTTGACAAAGTTAAAGTAATTCCTAGAGTGGCAGGACTAGTTTGAAGAGGACTTAGACTACTATAAGTATTGGAAAATATAGTATTTTGTTGGCTAAAATTTAAATATAAAAGAAGACCACCTGCTTGACCAACAGGTCCTTGTAATCCAGTAGCACCATAAGGACCTGTAACACCTGTTGTTCCAGTAGGTCCTGTTGTTCCCGTTTGCCCAGTTTGCCCTGTCATTCCTGTTGCACCAGTAGGTCCTGTTGGTCCAGTATTACCAGTTTCACCACTAGGTCCGGTTTGTCCAGTTGCACCTGTAGGTCCAGTAGACCCGGTATGACCACTTGGACCTGTTTGACCAGTTGGACCTGTAGATCCAGTTGATCCAGTTGATCCAGTTCCACCACTAGGTCCAGTTACACCAGTTCCATTTGGCCCAGTTTTACCTGCAACACCTGTAGGTCCGATATCACCTTGGGGACCTTGTGGTCCAATAATACTACCATCTTGTATTACACTACCATTCATAAAATATAAAGAACCAATATTTAATATAGAGTTTCCACTGAAATCCATATGACTAAGAGACACTATTTTAGAGTTGGGTTGTCCAAGCGAATCAGAAATAGTTGGTCTATCGCTATTAGAATAGTGATTTCTAACAATATTATTTGTTGCTGCTTTATCTAAACCACCATATTTTCTAAAAGACATTTATATATTTATATGTGCAATATTTAATTTAAAAAACTCCAATAATCTATTTTATAACTCATAAAATAAATTAATTTCTAATCATATATTGTCCAGATTTTTATACTACATAAAATAAAAATCTAGTTTTTATAGAAAATCTTTAGCTATATCAATGGGGTACAATATTGAAGTAGCGATTGACATTGTGAAACACTCAAATCTCTCTGAAATAAAGAGAAATGTAACCAATATGGCATTGGATTATAATTGTGACCATTATTACTACATTTATGATTACCAAGGAAATTGTAAACAAGAAAGAAATCACTGCATAATTGTTATAAATTTTAATGAGGACTTTATGTTTGATTGTTCTACTCTTGTTAAAAAATTAAAAAAAATGACAGATTTACATATTGAATGCATATATGAAGACAGTATTATTTGCAAATTAATATATGCTTCAAAATACTATTTATCAAATATTGAGAGAGAAAATGTGATTAAATATAACAAGTTCAAGAGAGAACGTGGATTTTCAGATAATGAAAATATGATTTTAGATCAATTAAATGAAAATAAAAAACAGAAATATGAACAGAAATAATCTTTATATAAAATTTCTAGTTTTTATGTTTTTTATGTTTTTTTGAACCTTTATTACTAGTAAGATGAATACGATATGTTTTTGGAGAAGGAGTTTTATATAAAAATTTAACCTTTTTCCCTCTTTTTTTAGATGTTGAAGGTTTTGAATTTGAAATTACACTTTCTATTAATCTTCTTCTGTTTTTACTTCTGTTTTTTAATCTTCTTATATTTGGATTTGTTTCATTTCTTTCATTTATTTGTTTCAAAATAGTATCTGGTAAAAAAAAGCTATCAGTTGTTAATGATGACAATCTACTTGGTAAATGAGTAGGTTCTCTCATTGTAATTGGAGGTGCACTTAAACTAAAAAATGGATCAAATAACATTTCAGAAACTGTTAAGATCTCAGGTTTTTGTTTTTGTTTAAATTCAAAGTCAGAAATATTAGATAAAATAGGTTCAGATAAAGATCTCAATTTGGGTTTTTGAATATTCACGCGAAATAAATAAGGTTGTGGTTTATAATTTGTACTCTTATTTTGAATAGGTTCAGGATTTAAAGTTTTAATATTTAATAAATTTTTTAAATCTTCTTCTAATTCTCCTTTTGATTCTTCTTGTCTTGGATTTTCTTGTCTTGGGTTTTCTTGTCTTGGATTTTCTTGTCTTGGATTTTCTAGGTTTGGGTTTGGGTTTGGATTTTCTTCTTCATCCATTTCAGAATTAAGGAAATCATTTTCAAGACGCTTATGAATAGGAAGTGGTATAGAGCGAATTCCTAAAATATTAGATAAATCTGTATTATTAAGTTGAAGAAATATTTTATTTTTTTGACAATTTTTTGAAAAATCAACCTTTATATTTGCCTTATCTCCATCATAATCTGCGTTCCATTTAATTTCATTTTCATCTTTCTTTCCATTTGTATTTATGATTGTTTTAGTAATACCTTTATTTTGTATTGTTGTTGACTGCATTTTTATAATAAAAATATATTATAATTTTAGTAAAAAATACAAAATAATAATATAGTGTGTTTTTATCTTGAAATATGAATCTTAATATTAGCGAAATTGAAAACAAAATGGTCTATAAAAATCAAATTAGACCTCATTTAGGTCAGCAAATGCAAACTTCACAATCTCAAATCCCGAAACAACAGCCCAAAAAAAATAAAGTGACATATGATGATATTTTATCATCATTGCATATGAAAGTAGTAGATGGTAAATTACAATTTTTAAGGACAGATACTGATGCATTATCATCTATTGAAAATAGAGTGTCAGTATCTGAATCAAAAATCCAAAAAAGGACTGTTTCTTTTGGACAGCAACAAAATTCTCAAAACCAACAAGTTAAAATGGCACCCAAAACATTGAAAAATCGTCATCTTCCAATACCTCAAGAATATTTTGAAGAAGAACAAAATTCTATACCATTGACTAAACAAGAAGTAATAATAAAATTATTACAACAAAGACAAGAGGCTATAAGAATTAATCAAATAAAATCACAAAAATTATTGTTTTCAACAAATAATATTAATATTGCTCCAACATTTGCACCTACTATGAGCAATATGTTTTTTAAATTCAAATAGTGTTTTATAAGACTAATTTTTTAAAAATATAAAGCCTTGAATTCCTCAGGGGTCATAATCTGTATATTTTTCTCCTTTGCTTTCAAAATTTTTGAACTAGAATCATCCTTAGATTTCACAATTAGAATAAAGGTCTCTGAGTTCACATTATCTTGTAATAGTCCGCCAACTTTTTTTAGATATTCTATTATATCTTGGTCCCTCACTTTTGTCATAACAACTTTCTTACTATATAAAGGATGTGAAACATCTAATAAGCTAAATGATTCCTTTGATTCATTTGGTTGGAAATTGGTTTTTTTATTAACAGATAGTTTGGAATCAAGTCCACATTTTTGCAAGAATTCTAAGAAGTCAGGAATATTTTTAACAAATGTCTTTGCATTTACTTCGCCAATTCCCTTTATTTTCAAAAGTTTCTTATATTTTTCTTCATCTGACTCGCTAGTTGATTGAAGAATAGTTGGTTCATTAGTCATAATAATTTCAAGTGTTTTGCCACTAATACCTCGTCCTAATTTATTGGAAGCATTCATAATGGTAATGATTGAAGCTTGATCCAGTTTATCCTGAATGTTTTTGACAAATTTATCAGCCAAGGTTTTGAATCCAGCCTTTTCAAAATCGGCTTTTTGTGCTTTAATAATTTTCGGAACACTATCTAACCCTGATTCTATAAGCCTCTTTACATTTCCTTTTGCCAATCCTTCTACCCCCAAATTTACAAAAAATGATGTAATATTCTTCAGTGCTACATCAGGATCAGAATTTACATCTGCCAACAAAACATCCACGTGTTTATCACTCCATATATAAGGCTGTTCAGGCATCTTCGGACTATCTGCAGGCATTGTCACAGCTTTAATATGCGGTATAACATCACCACTTCGTATGATTTGTATTAATGCACCAATACCAATCTTATTATCTTCTATGAATTTTCCATTGAAACCAGTAGCATATTCTATTTTAACTCCACCTAGATGAATGGGTTCAAGTCTTACCCTCGGTTTTAAATAACCATCCTTGGAGGCCTGCCATAATACATCTATTACCTTAGCCTCTGCAATTTGATCTGATAAGACCATCTTAAATGCGAATGAATGATCCGGATTTCCTGTTTTGCGTTCGTGTATCTTATCATCTGCAACAATAATACCGTCTATTTCGTATTCATAGTTGGTGCGCCACTCTATAAGAAGATTTGATAAATTATCATTTGTTAAACTGCTTTGATCCATCATTTCGTATTTGACCACTTCAAATCCGCTTTCATAAATAGTTTCCAATTGTTGACTTGGTTTCATTACTGGTATAACAAGCTCGTAAACAACAAAGTGTAAATCTTGGACCTTTTCGTCATAAGTCTGCTTATTAATAAGGCCTGATACCATATTACGAGGGTTCGCAAAAGTGTCTTTGTATTTTTCATTAAAGACTTGTTTTGGAATAATAAATTCGCCGCGCACAACAGTTCCTTTGGCATTTGGAAGATGTAAATAAGGGATTAAATGACTAATATCTTGACCGACTTTACCATCACCACGTGTATACAATTTGGGTTGCTTTTTACTGCAATCATAGAGACCGCTTACACCATCTAGCTTACAAGAGATTAGATAAGGCCCGGCATATTTTGCCTTCCAATTAGCTAGGGCATTTGTATCAGGTTTGATCTTATCCATAGACCACATTTCATAAGGAAGTTTTACTTTGTTTCTTGTAATAGTTGCACCGACTGCATCTGCAACCTTGTTATTAGGATATTTTTCCTTGATGTATTCTACCAAAATGTCGTATAAATTATCCGAAAGAAGCGAAATATTTGAATTGTAATAAGCATCTTTGGTCTCTAAAACCATATTATTGAGTGTAGGTTCATCTAATGATTCTAATACTTTAATACCGTGAATTTTGAATGCTTCTATTTGTTCCATTATAGGAATTTTCATTATAGAAGTTTCTGGATTTATTTTTATATTCTTTTTTCTTGAAAGTTTTGGTTTTTTTTCTGTTTTTTCTTCTATTTTTTCTTCTGTTTTTTCTTCTATTTTTTCTTCTGTTTTTTCTATTAATAACAACTTCTTTTTATTTTTCCTTGATCCTTTGGATTTCTTTTCTTTTATTGGAGACATAGAAGGTATAGAATCTTTTACTAAAACCAACTTCTTTTTCTTCTTGGTCAATTTTTTCTTCTGTTTTTTTGAAACTTGATTTATAATACTTTGCAATAAATCAGTTGTTTTATCTATAGGTGAACTCATAATATTTTCGGATATTATATTATTGGATTTAATATTAGATAATTCTGAAACCCATAATGATATAATAAAACTTTGAATGCCTACTAAAAGATGAAATGTCATATGGTAATTCACCCATATTTTTTCATTATTTATATAAGAACTATTAGATTTGTTATAAAAATGAATAATAAATGCTATATTTGGATAACAAATATATGCCCCGATATCTCTCAAATGAATAATTGCTAAATAAAAATGGTAAATACAGACAAATTTACTCCAGAAAATGTCAAATAATCTTCTATAAGAATAAGTTGCATTTTGCCAAAAAATCATAGATGCAAGAATACTTACAGTTAAAATAAAAAATAAAAAATAATGGCCTTTGATCCAATTTAATATTACAGCTGGTAAAATAAATAAACTTGATAAAACTAGCCATTTAGTTTCTTCCCAAGTTGCGATTAGTTCTTCATTATTTTCCAAAATATTTATTATCATATCTTTCATCATAATTCAAATAAATTATATTATAATCTTTTTTTAATAAAATTGAAATTATTTAACTTATCAAACATCATAATATACTAACTGCTATATAATGTCTACAACAAGATACAACGAAAATTTTATTCAAGTTTTGAGTCAAATGGCTCAAAAAACAGCTGTAAATGGTGAACATTTCAAGACCAAGGCTTATAAAAAGGCTCAAGAAACTATTATGAATTTTGGTGGAAACATTAGTAAATTGGAAGATATTGATGGTTTACCTGGGATTGGTAAATCCATTTTGGAGAAGCTTGGAAAGGTCATTAGTGAAAATGGTAATAATGGTAATAATGGTAATAATGGTAATAATGGTAATCAAGAATCAAATAATCCAATTGTAGAAGATCCTGCTATTGTTTTAACTGGTGTCTATGGAATTGGACCTAAAAAGGCGACTGAATTAGTGGAAAGTGGAATAACCACTATTGCTCAGCTAAGGAAGGTTCAAAAAGAGGTTCTCAATGATAAACAGATTATTGGACTCAAATATTATGAAGATGTTTTGAAACGAATTCCTCGGTCAGAGATTGATCAATATGATAAAGTTTTGAAAAAGACTTTGACACAAACTTTGTCTACATATGGATTTGAAAAAGATGATTGTAGATATCAAATTGTAGGAAGTTACAGACGTGGTGCAGTAGATTCTGGAGATATTGACATTATTATCACATCTGATACAATTCAAACATTTATACTTTGGATTGATCTTCTTATCAAAAGCAAAGTTATTTTGGAAGTGCTTTCTCGTGGTCCTTCTAAGTGCTTGGTAATGGCTCAAATACCTGGATCTTCTGTTGTGCGACGTGTGGACTTCTTATATTGTTTACCAGAAGAATTTGCATTTTCCATATTATATTTCACTGGATCAAAAGATTTTAATACTGTGATGAGAGGTAGAGCTCTTAAATATGGCCTCACATTGAATGAGCACGGTTTCCATCATATGGTTGCAGGAGAAAATGGGCGAAAGGTGAAAGGTCCTAAGTTAACAAGGGTTTTTAAGGATGAAAAAGACATATTTGACCATTTGGAAATGATTTGGAAAGATCCTCAAGAGAGAAAGGATGGTTCTTGTGTTGTAAAAATCTAAATAATTATTTGACGCTTTAAAAAGCTTAGAAATTTAGTCTATAATAATATATATAATGAGAATTTTGAGTATTTTTTCTACTGTTATGTGTTTATTTGTTGGAGGTTCTATTAGTACAAATAATATTGATGAACAATATGATTTGTCACAGTTCAAGCTTTTCCAGAAACTTTTTAATAAGAATTACCTGACTTTAGAAGATTTCCATTATAGATTTTCAGTGTTTCGCGAGAACCTAAAAGATATTGTTTTGCATAATTTGGAACAAAATACCACTTATAAAAAAGGTATTAATCAGTTTAGTGATTTGATTGCCGAGGAGTTTCATTGGGAATATGTTGGAAAGTATGTTAGAAATATAGATCAAGATAATCAAGATGATCAAAATGATCAAACAGGATTCCTAAGATTCGGAAAGAAGTGTCAGTATTTTCAGTATGTAGGTGCTTCTGTTCCTGATATAATGGATTGGAACAATAAAAATGCCGTTACTTCTGTGAAGGACCAAGGACAATGTGGTTCTTGTTGGTCCTTTTCTGCAACAGGAGCGATTGAAGGCGCATGGGCCATTTCTACTGGTTCTCTCTTGAATTTATCCGAACAACAGCTTGTTGATTGCTCCAAGAAATATGGTAATTTAGGATGTAATGGTGGTATGATGGATAATGCATTTGAATATGTAATTGAAAATGGGCAATGTTCTGATACAGAATATCCTTATACTGCCAAGGGTGGAAGTTGCCATACTTGCACCAAGGTCGCGACTTTAAGTGATTGTTATGATGTGCCTCCAAATAATCAATTGGCTTTGAAAGAGGCTGTTGCATTGAAGGGTCCAATAGCAATTGCAATTGAAGCGGATACCAAAGTGTACCAATCTTATAGTAGTGGTGTAATTACCAGTTCAAATTGTGGAACTAATTTGGATCACGGTGTTCTTATTGTAGGTTATGGAGAGGAAAACGGAATAAAATACTGGTTGGTGAAAAACTCTTGGGGGACAAGCTGGGGTGAAAATGGTTATGTTAAAATTGCCAGGTCTGATAGCACAAATGATCCCGGAATTTGTGGAGTTGCTATGGAGACTTCTTATCCTGAGGTATAATATAATAATTTGTGGTAAGTGGACCTAGAATTCAAACTCATATTCAATCATATTTTTCAAATCAGTTTTCAAATGACTATATAAGTGTGTCCGGATTTTACACATTGCAGAAGAATCTTGATCAAAATTGAGTCCGGTGAGTTTAATTATTGTTCGTGCATACAATTCACTCATTTTTTCATTACTCTTAATTTTTTCGTCATTTTTTTCTTTCCAACAAAGTAGTTCTCTCCATATTTTTTTATGAATGCCTTGAACAAGCGAAATAAAATCTTGTGGTGTTGATCGTTTCCAAATATCTTGTTGAAATATATAAAACAAATTTGTTTTTTGTTGGAAACAAGCAATCGGAACATTTTGGGATTTTAATATATTTTCATCTATAATTTCACATATTGTTTTTATAATATTTTCTTCAATAAGTAGTTCAATATGATCAGGATTTACAACTATTATATTTTGCCATTCTGAAAAGGATTTATCAATTTCCTTTTTATTTGATGAAAGCCAATGTAATACATCAATTTTCTTCTTCTTTTTATCAAGCCATTTTTGCATTTCAATCATTTTTTCTTCTAATGCTGCATTTTTTATAGCCAGCTCTTGAACAATTTTGTATAATTGCAAATGATTAGGAATATCACTTGTTTCTTCCTCAAAACATTTTTTTTCGCGTTTGCTATTATGAATTATTTCACACAATAATACGTGTCTATCGTGTGAAGTTTTCCGACTATGCTTTTTTTCACAATGATTACAATAATATGCATTTTTTAATTGTGATTGTGATTGTGTATACATTTTAATTATATAGCGAGTTAGTTTACCTAATTTTATTTCAATTTTTATAATATTATTTATATATAACAATGTCAGGAATTGTAAATGAAGATTATTCAGGATCACCTTATACTGTTGTTCCACCTTGTAAGACTTTTGGTTGTAATCAAAATTTATCAGCGAGTGATCCTGCATCTCAATATCAGACTTTGAAAATAATTCAAAATACTGTCCGAGTGCAATCTTCTCTCTATTCAATGAATTTAGCGGCATTAAATGCCTATCAAAGACCATTCCCTTTGTACAATGTTAATTGGAATCAAATGAGTGACAGAAGGGAGCGCCATTATCAGCCCACTATTGTTGGTGGTGGAAGTACTTATCACGGAAGTAGTACAAAAAATACTATAACTCGTTGTCGCCCTGGTGCCGGATGTCCTGGTGGTTATGGTGTGGATATTAAACATAATTCATATGATCGTTATTTGAATCGCATTAAAGGTAAGGGTCCTGTTCGTCGTGGACCTGTGCCACCTGATTTTGGTTCTCCTCTTGAAAATTTGAATCCAAATGTTAAAGGTGGAAAAACTATGAAGACAAGTATTGTTAGTGGTTGCAATTGTCCAATTGAACCTTCTATTAATGAAATTTCTGAACAAAAGCTATATAGATTACTAGTTTCACCTCTTATTTTCAATAATTTATATGATTTTGTTATTGGACAATATGTGTATTCATTATTATTGGAAGAAGGTAAGGATTATTATGCGAAGGCGATTATTACTGCATTAAATGATGGTGTATTTACTATTCAGTTTGAAAATGGTATTGTTGCAAATAGAACTGCTTCTCAATTATTGATTTATTTTCCTTGTAATTGCAATTCTTATGATATAACAAGTGAATTTACTGGTGGATTAAATAGTCAATTTGTTGTTGAAAATAATACAATTTTACCTTGTTATTTATTGAATACTTTTCAAGGATCTGGTAATTATATTAATATTCTCAAACAATTTTTGAATATTTTATAATTCAGTTAAAGAATTATTTAGAGATTTTAATGTTGTACCATTGTATAGAATATGCCTTCAAGAATTTTTATGAACTTAGGTAATAATACTCAATTCAGAACTAATTCAATTAGATCTTTGAACTCTCAAATTAATACTGGTTTACAAGGTCCTTCTGTTCGTTTAAATTTACTTGCTCCTATGATTAATAGAGTTGCAACTGCAAAGGCGAGTTGTGGTTCTTGTGGCAAATAAAAAGCCCTAATTTTCTTTATTCATAAGCTTCACTATTTTGTTGAAGTCATCTATAATGAGCAACGCTATTAAATAAACAGGGGTTAGGTTTAATTATTATATAATGGTATATTATAAATGCCAATACCGACACCAGTTAATAGAGCTAATAGTTTGAGTACATTAACCAATTATATTCCAACTCCAATTGGTTTCCGTTTTAATAATTGCAGTAATACATTATGTTATACTTATAATCATAGTTATGTTTATAAGCCACACACTGCTTATGGTCGTGTAGGAACAAGTGCTGCTGGATATTTGGCTAGTAGAAAAAGACTTTAAAAATATTAACAATATTTTAAATATAAAAAATGAATATAAATAGTAATTATTATTATTAATTATATGGAATATGATCTTGAAGAAGAAATGGAATGTGATAATAGGTCAAATTGTGCTGATTCTGGAGATGAATATAAGGATGTTAAGATAATTGAAAAATATTTAGATTTTAAATTAGGATCTCCAAATAATTCACGAGTTTCTCAAATGAGTAATGTTCAACAAGAAGCGCTCGCATTATTTAAAAAAAAGAATAAGGATTATGGTGATTCATTTGCAACTTATGGATCAATAGGAGTTATTGTGCGCATTGGTGATAAAATTCAACGGCTACTTTCTGTCAGCAAAAATGGTGTGGCACTAGTGGATAATGAAAGTTTACGAGATACTCTTATTGATTTACATAATTATGCTGCTATGGCGGTAATGTTGATTGATGAAAATACACCTTTAAGAAAGGTGTAGCCAAATAACACCTTTAAGAAAGGTGTAGCCAAATTGTGTAGCCAAATTGTGTTGCCAAATTGTGTTACCAAATTGTCTTGCCAAATTGCAGCCAAATAATAATTTAATAATTTAGTAAAAGTTTATTATTACAGATTATAAAAAAATTGAAATGCTTTTGATGTATTTCAATTTTTGTACAATTTATTAAAATGCAGAATTCAAATAATTCACAAGGAAATATGCCTATTGTAAAGAGCTGGGCACAACTAGCAAAAAATGCAATGACTGATAAGGATAAGACTACTGTTTCTCAAGCAGAGGCGAAAATGAAAGCCGAAGTAGCTGAGAAAAGGAAGAAAGATCGTGATGCTTATTTAGAGAGGCAAGCCAAGAGAGTGCTTAGAGCCAAGGAGAAAAAGGAATACGACAACCAACGTTATAAATTGTTCAGTACTCATATGTACATTTTGTATGGTGCTGGATGGATGTATAGATTTGATGAGCGTGGTTCCAAATCTGGTGATATTCCTCGCGGACTCTTTGATAGAGTTCAAAAAGAAATAGAGGAAGATGAGAAGGAACAATGGGAAAGAGAATGTGAATATGAAATGAGAGTACGTGAATGCAATATGGTAACAAAATCTTGGAATACCATTTCTAAAGAAAGTAATAAGTTTCTTGATGAAGAATTTTCTTATTCTTGTTGTGAAGATTGGAATAGAAAAAGAGCTGCAGAAAAAGGTAAGATTTGGATTGAAGAAAAAATCAACGAGGGAATTATTAGAGAAATATTTGAAGGGATATATGAATATTATCCCCCACCTGTAAAGTCATAATATATTTGGTTATGTATTTAGTTAGGTAGTTAGGTAGTTAGG
>Ga0049082_10000290_pt1 | contig 13633 bp, 20 predicted proteins | sample GreLakmeHU45MSRF_FD_66718 | JGI IMG/M metagenome (GOLD analysis project Ga0049082, IMG submission 66718) | Freshwater lentic microbial communities from great Laurentian Lakes, MI, USA - Great Lakes metaG HU45MSRF | ecosystem: Environmental > Aquatic > Freshwater > Lake | place: Great Lakes... | reverse complement strand
TTCCCCTCTAACAGATAAAGCAAATTTCTCAACCCCATCTTTTGTTTCAGCAAACCATAATCCACCACTTCTTGAATCTAACCTCATCTCTCCTGCTCTCCAAACAACATCCTTAACTTCACTATGTGAAAAATCTCCATCATTATTTGGGTTATATTCTTTCTCATTATATGGGTTTTCTTTTCTTCTACCATCGTTAACTCGTTTTGAGAGGTATTCCAAATAAGATTGTTCTTCCAACCCCATCATTGATTGTATTCTATGTATTTGTTCCTGTAAGTTCATAGTAATAAATATATGGGTAAATAAAAAATCCCCCATTGTTAGTGGAGGATTAGTTATTTTTTTATGTGTTCTTGTAGGTTCATATTAATATTCTAAATCTTTCATTTCAGGATTATTTATATTAACTAACGCATCTTTATGTTGTGAAATATCTTTTTTGGTTAATTTCCTTCCCATTCTTTTTTCTAAACAACTCTTACATAAAGTTAATTTATCATTACCATGTTTGTCCCATATCTCATCATTAACCATGTACATACTATAATCTTTTTCTCCGCAATCGGAACAAGTAAATCTTTCTTCTTCAGATTTTAATAAATCTTCATCGTTATTATTAGTTTTGGGCGATTTAAACCAATCTTTAAAAGATTCATCAACACCCATCATTTCTCTAATCCTTTGTATGTTTTCTTGTAAGTTCATTTTGATAAATTTATAAACCAAGCGGTTATTGGTAAGTTTAATTGACTAGCAACTGTTGAACGTTTATGCCCACCAATTAATGTATATTCTTTTCCATCTCTTCCACCTGATTGTAATCTCATAACAAATGGTGGAGGAAGTTCTCTATGTCTTTCGTTTCTAAAATCTTCAATATTCTTTTTATATCCTTGTAAGTTTGGGTTATCACCCATTTGTTTAATCAAACCTAATGATGTCGTATCTTTAATATGAGGTTGTTGATTTGTTAATTTACCCATACCACGAGTTTGACTTATTTTACCATCATCCCACTCTTCCATACTTCCCATATTAAATAGATTTAAACCCTCTTTTCTTGATTTATGGTCTTTCATTAAAACATTGTTAAATTTGTCCCAATCATCCATTAATTCATCTATTTCTTTATCTAATAGTATGTCTTTAATCTCTTGTTCGTCTTCTACGTCAGAACCTTTTGAATACTCAGCTATCATTTTAAACGTATGAGGAAATATGGAATACATTAAATCGTAATTTTGTGGGTGGAAGAATTCATCTTTACTGAACCTCATATTATTTCCCAATAGTTCATCTAATTCTTGGCTAAAGTATTCCCTTGTTGGTTCTAACCAAGTAATTGAATATGGATTTGATACCTCATTTAACCCCATCATTTCTCTAATTCTTTGTATGTTTTCTTGTAGGTTCATATTAATATAATTTACTTATTTTTTTAGCCAATTCTTTTGACTTTGTTATATTACCATGTTCTGTACCAGATATGACAATTGACTTTGCTACACCTGTAGTAGATCCTGCGGCTTCTGTTTTACTCGATTCTATATCTTCTTTCGGTCTAGCTTTACCTTCTTTATTACCCGCAATTAAAGAGATTACTTCTACACCATTCAATGGTGGTAGTATATCTCCTCCTGGTGTTGTTTCTCTACCTAATCCTAACTTCTTTAATGTGTCTTGTTCAACAAAATTTCTAAGCATGATAACATCACCTTCTTTAAACGTCATACCTTTTACTTCCTTTGGCATAACACTATATCTTACATTGAATTTAGTAGGGTCATACTTATCTTCTATTATATAAACCTCATTTGGAGTTTTCTTATTTATGACTTTGGCGGCTAAATCTAACTCAGTATTAGTAGGTGTAAAATCTTTATTAATATATTCTATGTAGTTTCCTTCATTCGTTTTTTTGAAATCAGCCAACTCTGTTTCTGTATATATGCTCCTAATTGATTTTTCTTCTTCTTTTGTAATGTTTTCACCTAATCTAGCTTTCTTTATCAATCCAACTGGCATTGCGAATGCTAGTCTTGGAGTATTACCTTTGACTATACCTTCAGCGAACTCTTTTGTTGAAGTAGGTATACCACTATCAATAAAGAATAATTGATTATTAAACTTCTTTGATCTCAATACTTTTAAAGTACTTGCTAAGTGCCAAGCGATTGCACCCCCGATTGAGAATCCACCCACAGCACATTGTTTTATATCATCATTGGCCTCTATCTCATCGGCGATATTCTTAGCATAGTCTCTTACATTAAATTCATTTTCAAAGTCTGCACTATATACAGAGAAGTCTTTACCTAAAGATTCTGCCAATGATTCAAAATCGTCTTTACCTTGTCCACCATCTTTACCAGCACCTGGTAGAAGTACAATAGTTTTATTTCCATTAGTTGATAATGGATATAAAATGTTTTTTTTAGTATTATCTTTTTTTTCTTCAGTAAGAAGACCCATCATTTCTCTAATTCTTTGTATGTTCTCCTGTAGGTTCATTTAAATCTTTTAAGGTTTTTAATTAATCTATTATCCTTCATAACGATTTCATTTTCATCTAAAGGTTTGTGTAGTATTCTTCTATAAATAGTATAATCTAAATTTATATCGTCGGTACTATCTACAATCCCTGTGTATATAACATTACCAAACTCTTCTGATACATATCTTGAGGTTGACCAACTAACATTATCATATTTAAGATCATCCACCAAATTGTGTTTTCCTTGTTTATCTAAAGTATTAATCCCCCTATATATTCTTAATGGGAATTTTAATTCTTTAACCTCATCTATAATTCTCCCTATTGAATCAATACCATAATCCTCATAAGATTCCATATCTTCATCACCAACGTTTAACCACGCATCTAAATACATTTCATTATGGGGATTAAATGTTTCATTATTTAACTCTTCCCTTAATACTCTTCTTATGTTTTCTTGTAGGTTCATATATTTTTAAATAATAATAACCCATAGTCATCATAAGCTGGGTCGTATATTCCGTCAGAAATATTTTTAATTTTATTATATAACTCTTCATTATCCCCATCCCATAATTCATCGGCAATCTCATCCTTAACAAATATTTTTAAATCATCATCTATTTCCTTATATATCATATCTTTAACATAGTCACCATAATAGGAATCTAATTCTTCGTCTCTTTCACCTGAATAAATATCTAACGAATCCTGTGTTACATTCCAATAACTTCCCTTACCTAAATTGGAACCTATATTTAAATTCTGAGTATAGAAAACTTTTGCAACCTTACCATTAAAATCTGTCGCATATTTTTTTTTGAACTTTTTACCACTAATGATGTATTTCTCCAATTTTTTATCTCCTTTGGGTTCATTAATCATCATCATTGATTGTATTCTTGATATTTGTTCTTGTAGGTTCATTTGTCCCTTAATATTCTTTTAACTATTGGGTTATTTAAAAACTCTTGCATATCTTTCTTAACTCTTCCTGTATTACAAAAAGTATTATTGAAAAAGTATTCTGGTATTTCATTTGTTTCTTCATCAAATATTTCTGTCCTATACATTTCAGGAACGAGGTGTTTCTGTCTTTCTTCCCACTCCTCTAATATTTTCCACGCATCATCCATCGTTGTTATACCATTTGAATCCAATAACATATTATCAATTTTAATATAAACATGAACCAAATAATCCTGAACTATCGTTCCATCCTCCTCATCTATCTCTTGAGCCAGTAACAAATAATAATTAACCTTCTTCTTTGGGAACATCTTTCTAATCTTCCCGATAACATTATAAGCAAAGTAATGACAATATCCATATTGATAATCATAGTTCCCCTTATTCCATTTGGACTCAAGGGTCTCTCTCAATATTGTCCTTATTTGTTCTTGTAGGTTCATCTTATTTCATAAAAATGTTTAATTGTTCTTTTTGAATATATTTTACTTAAAAAGTTCCATAGTTGTTTGTATTTGTCACCTTCATCCTCACATTCTAATTCATAATTTTCACATACCTCCCACAACAAATTAGAAATTAACTTTTGTTGAAAATGATATGGAGTAATCGAGTCTTGGTTTTTTTTATTGTCTTTATATCTTTGTGATTCAAGTTTTAAAACAAACTGATACAACTGTTCTACGGTTTCAAAATGAATTCTTCTTCTAAATGAAATTGTTAAATCACTTTCTTCCCTTAATATTCTTCTTATGTTTTCTTGTAGGTTCATATGTTATAAATATTTTTTACTTCACCTGTGATCTCAAATGGTTCAATATCTTTCCATTCTTCAATCTTATTACTCATAAAAGGTTTTCCGCCTTCAGGGTTTACTGCCAACGTGACGTGTGGTATTTTATTTTTAGAGGGAAAACCTTCAACTCTAACCGCCATAACCATATCACTTTTACCTATTTGAGTTACTATAAGTGTTTGAGTGCTACCCAATAAATTTTCATCCTCAACCGCCTTACCTAAAGCTATTGTCATATGGTGAGCATATTTTTTCCATCCATCAGGAATTTCACCATTAAATTTATTTAAAAGTGATTCACTTGATTCATAGTCTAAAACAACTGCAGAATAACTAATTGTTTTTTTATCGTCTTCATTAATCATCATCATTGATTGTATTCTTGATATTTGTTCTTGTAGGTTCATATTTTTTCTCCTCCAAATAATTTTAATCCTTCTCCTTCTTTCATTTGAATAATGTCTTTGAGGTGTCCAGCGCCAACAAAATAAACACCATCTCCCGTATTAATTAAAAATTTATCTCTAATTGTTGTTGCTTTTCTTGCAACTTTTCCTGCTTTGAATGGGTATTCTTGCCAATTCTTTGGCCATTGGAGTTCTTCTCCTTTTGTTAAAAAATCCTTTAAATTTTCTTTTGTTACTTCTTTTTTTGACATCTCAAAAAAATCTACATTATCTTCACTAATACTTTTCAAAAAATCTTCAACATCTTTTTTATTTAAATTGAACTCCCCCATTTCGGCCGACCATGTTGGGATGGTTTTATGAAGAAGTTCAAGTATGGTTTCTCCTTTTTTTGCTTGTTTCATTAGTATTTTTAATCTATGGTTTTCAGTTACATTGGAAAATAAAGCATAAAGAAAAACTTTTTTATCATTGTTTTTAATTTTTCCTGATTTGATTAGTTTCTCATCCCAACTACCTTTATACATTTTTGGATCTAATTCTTTATAAAATTTGGAGTCTGTCACGGCTTTATTGTATTCTAACCCAATCCCTTCTCCGTAATAACCATATTTGTTTGCAATACTAATGACTTTTTTTTCTAAATCTTTTGATAATTCAATTGGTGTTTGGTGCATATCACCAACCAATATTTTGTTTTCCCCGTCAAAAATAATTCCCCATGGGGCATAACCATTTTCTTTGGTTTCTATTATTAACCCCATCATTGATCTAATTCTTGATATGTTTTCTTGTAGGTTCATTGTGGTTTAATTACTTTATATCTTTTATTTAACCCATTTTGAATTTTTTAATTCTGAGATAGGGTAAAATCCGTCAGCATATTTAGCATAACCTGTATTAAAAAATTTACCTCTATTAATTTTGTCTTGCCAATTATTAAATTGTGTGGTATACTTCCATAATTCATCTTTATCTGTCATATAACCATTATTTTTAAGATAAGCACCAACCATTCCCCCAGTTCTATCCGCACCATGAGCACAGTGAATTAATGTATTACCTTGATTTAAAATGTTACTAGTTTGTTGTATTGATGAAGTATAACCTTTACCTAATTTAAATCCACTATGAGAATTAATAAAATGGTAAGTACAATCATTTTCCTCACATATTTTTTTTTCAGTATCTCTAGATGTTTTAGAATGGGAACCTTTATGTCTAGAATCAGAATCGTCTCCGTTCATTCTCACTATATTTTTTATACCATATTTTTTAATTACTGAAGGTAATACATCTGCGGTTATTTGAGCTGATCTCCAATTATTTGTCCCTCCAGGTATTTTATGAAATTTAAATTCTTTTAAATCACTAACATCCACTTCATCCACATACTCTTTAGCCATTTCAGTTTTTTTTGATTCAAACTCTTCTGGTGGTATTTCTTTTTTGTAAGATTCATGTGCTGCCTTTGTAATTGGACCATATATTCCGTCAATACCATCTTTACTGTCACCAAATTTCCCAATATAATATCCTTTATTGATTAATTCTTTTTGGATTTCAATTACTTTTGGATCGTAATTGTTAGAAATGTCCATATCAATATCTTTTATCTCAGTTTGTTCCCTGAGACCCATCATTGATCTAATTCTCTGTATGTTTTCGTGTAAGTTCATAGTAATAAATATATCACTAATTGAAATCAACCATGTATGGTTATATCAAATATTATACTTTGATTAAAAAAATATTTGACTTGAGTGTATCTTATATATTAAATAACCTTCTATGTCTCTAATCATCTGATCAACAATTGGGTATGATTTATTATGACTTACCACCGATCTTGATGATAAGTAATTCATACCATTAGATAAAGTCCTGATTGACACAACAACACCATTTGAGAAATGTATTCTCTTAGGCGTTCTCTTTACCACCTCAATCTTATCTTGACCAACCATATAGAAATCCCCAACTTTGGATCCATAAATAAATCTGTTTGCTTCTACGTTTATATCTCTATACATATTATACTAATTGCATTTTAAACCATTCAGGTGTATCTCTATTCTTCCATACGGCAATCTTTGATTTCTCACCTATGTAATAATTTCTATATGATTCTACCACACTATCAACTTTATACTCATTTGGCATTGCTCGTGCGGGTTCTGTGAATTCTTTGTCACAAATGTTGGGTTTATTTGTGACACACCATTCTATTACCTCCTGAGACTTATGTCTCTTACCATAACGATATGTATATTCTTTACATAACTCCAAACCTAAATCACATAGGTATAGATAATTGGATAGAGATTCTCTTGACCATATTGCACATGGATGGTTTTTATGTGATAACTTGTACGGTACTTGGTCGGTTACTTGGTCGGTCATATGATGAACACCACACAATAGTTGTGCAGTCTCAAGGATCATCTTTACTACGTGTTTATCACAATGATATTGAGCACATTTCCTTGTATCTGTATCTAATAGAAAAATATTCATACAACAAATATATGAAATTTATTTTGTGTTTACAAAAGTTTTTCGTTATTTTACTGTGATTATTTTCCAGTTACCATCAAAATCTTCCACAAGACAAGTTGAGTTCTCACAGAAATCACCTGAATTCATATAGTCCACATCTAACTTAGGTTGATGAATATGTCCACATACCGCAACATCAAATCCTTTTTGTTTTGTTAAACCTTTTGCATTCTCCTCAAAATCAGACACAAAGTTGATTGCTCCCTTTACAGATTGTTTTATATCATTTGCTAAGGAATGGTATTGTAAGTTAAACTTTCTTCTGATATAGTTGTATATTGTATTTAATCTAATAATCAAATCATATGACCATCCACCAAGAACTGCCAACCATCTTACTTTCATAATAACAAAGTCCAACACATCCCCATGAAAACAATAGTAACTTCTACCGTCCGCCCCGATGTGTGTGTACTTTCTAACAATCTCTATGTTGTTTAATAAGAACGGAACAAATGGTTTTAAAAAGTCATCGTGGTTTCCTCTGATATAAACTACCTTTGTTCCCTCTTCTGATCGTTTCATAAAACGTCTGAATATCTTTGAACATTCTTTCTTCCATTTACCACCACCTTTTAATGCCCATCCATCTATAATATCACCATTTAATATTAATGTTTCAGACTCATTTTGTTCTAAGAATTTTAATATCTTATCTGTTTGTGATTGTCTTGCACCTAAATGTAAATCACTCATTATTATTGTTCTCCACTTTTTCATTTCCAATAATCCTTATCGTTTGTAAAATATTCTTTATTTTTATTATTGAAGAATGATGACAACATAAGTCTTAACATATACATCACACCTTTGTTTTCAAATCTTCTTGGTGGTGTATATACAATATTGTTTATTCTTCCGAATTTATTTGGTTTGATTTGTTTTGAGAACATATAATCTTCAGCTACTTTAATCTCTTCATCAAAACCTCCGATTGATTTAAACGTCTCTGAACGAACTAACATATACCCACCGAGACAGAATGGTGTTGACCACTTGGAAAGTGACTGTATTAAGTCAAACGCTCTATATACGTAATTGAATTTTCCATTGTCTGAACGGAACTTTGTTGTTACCAGATCTAAATGGTATCTATGTATTCGTACGATTGATCTTTTTAGTACCTTTGGATCCAATAGGAACACATCTGCATCCATAAACAACACATATGGTGTTGTAACAAGTTTGAATCCGTTGTTTCTTGCTATTGCTGGAAGTCCACCCTCAATTAAATTTAAAACAAACATATCGGTTCTGTGTTGATAGTCCAATCTATCCACCAGATCAAGTTTTGTTACACCATCATTTGATGCGTCACAAACAATTACTTTTACATTCTTTATGTCAACTTGATGATTTAACAGATCTAATGTTTTTAATATAATATCCTTCTCATTCTTACAAGGTATTACAATCGTTACTAATTTGTTTAAATCCATATATTATAAATATAATTCACATTACACTTAATATATCACTTAACAATTTAATAATCAACTTTACTAGTATCTTACTTTATTTTTAACAATATTAACAATATTTAAATAAAAATCTTCAAGATCTCTTTCTCCCGTTTCAATTTGATTAATAACCTCATCTCTACGATGAAGAGTATTATTAACAATAAACTCAATCATTTCTTCATCAGTAATATTTTCAGGTTTAACTGGTTCAGGAATACAATCGTGGTCTTTATTAAATGTATCAACATCATCAAAATAAAAACCTGTTTCACCAACTATTTGTTCAAACTTTGGAATCATCGCATCTTCATACCATTCCTCTATTATACTCATAACAAAGTTTTTTCTTGCATTAAAAATTTTCATTATTTTTTCCACTAATGTTTTTGATATCATTAATGTGCCATTAACAAATTTACCGTCTTCGTAATAGTATATTGCGGTAATAACTTCTTTACCGTTAACACACCAATCCTCAGCAAGATTACCATAATTACGAGATTTTTTACCTATTGTTCTATTACCATCCTCAATATAATCATCAAGAAATAATGTGATAACTTTTCTAAGACTATCTGTAGATTTGATGTATCTTCGTCTTTCGTCTTCTTCTTTTAATATTTTTTTAATTATATCTCTCATTTTTTAAAATTCTATAGTAATTGTATTAGGAAGTTTAGGTATATGGTTAAAATGATCATCACAACTTTTAGGAATACTATTACCATCATCATATTTATTATCAATTAATAAAACATAAATGTCCATCCCTTTGAATGTTTTATGTAATTTTTCATTAATGAATTTTTCGTATCCTTCCAAAGTATATTTTTTATCAGTAACAATTACAACTATATAAAATTTATTATGTCCCGCTTGAACGGAAACAAAACAAGGTTTATAAATTGACCTATTTAAATATTCACCACTTACCCCCTCAATATACTCAGCAATAAATTCAATCTTTTTTAAATCTGAAGGAGTTACGCTTTTTGTGTTAGATTTTGTATAGTTAAAATCACCTAAATCCTCAGATTCATTTATAAATTCATCACAACTTAATTGTGCATTATCAAAGTAATCTAAAAACTCATCAAAATATCTTTCTCTTATGAAATGATGTAAATCAATTGCAATATCATCGTCTCCTAAATTGTTATTATTTACAAAGTTTTCTACCACCCAATTAGTTATCTCCCTGAAGTACATATAAAATTTATCTTCATCGTAATCACAAGGTGTTACATCATGGTAAACCTCATCAACAAGATCATCAATTTGTTTCAGTCTCCTAATAATAAACGGATTAAAACGTTCTTTCATATAGTATAAATATATTTAAAAATTGTTTTAACAGAATAGTATTTGATTATGTTATACGTGGTTATTATAATTGTAATTATGAACCTTGAGAGACGATTTCATTTATTCCAAGATTTCTTAATTGAGATGAGTAACGGTGTGGTATATAATGTTAGATCTATCAATCTTAAAAAACTTGATAAACCAACGGTAAAATATGAAGGTAAACTATATAGTATCTCGCATGAATTGTCCCATAAATTTTCCAATTTTAATATGTTAGTTGTAACAGATTATGTATTAACAATTGATGTTATTTGTAAATGTCATATAGATAAGATATGGTGTGATGAATTGGTGAGTATGTTTCGTGGAACATTTAGTTCTTTATTACCACAAAATTGTAAGATTGATATCAATCCATTAACTAATGAAGTTACCCCAACTAATTGGTACGCTTAACCCCATTGAACATATACGTCATAAAATTCCACACCAAATGAGTTCGCAGTTGCCACAACAAAATCTTGTATCATATCTTGTATTTCTGAACTAAATTCTAACCAAAGATCATCCTCAATTGATTCGTGATCAGTTAAATCATATTCCTCACCGTTTGTTATTAAAGTAACACTACCGTGAGTAATATCAAAATCAACAAATATCTCTACTTGATTATTTTCTTCTCTTACAAAAACATATGAAAATTTAAATGAAAAATCATATCCACCTGTATGAATACCCTCATCTTCCATATCGTCTGTGGTTAATTCTTTTTTACTAGTTAGATATCTTTCAAATTCTTTTCTCAGGTCATAAACATTACCCATATATTCTCTGTAGTAACCCATTATGTCCCTTTGTTTTGTACTAAAACCAAGCCTCTTTACCATCTTCTTATCGTATCTTGGCGTATCACCTAATGATTTCTGTTCATCCCAAAGATCAAAGAAATATTTCTTTACAGGATTAACCTTTTCTTCCCTTAATATTTTCTTTATGGTCTCTTGTAGGTTCATTAAATCATCTATATTCATGTTTTTCAAATTGTCAGGAAGTTTGTTAACTGATTTTTCAAATTGATCATATGTTAAATCAGACTTTTTCTGTTGTTCTATACTTTCTTCTTCTTTTCGTTTTTTTTCATCTCTATAAAGTTTTTCTTCTTCTTTTGTCATATCAATATCATCTTCGGTTTCAATATTACTTGTATCTATTCTATCAATAACTTTGATTGCCGATTTTGGAATTGGTTGATCTACATATATCGCATCATAGGTTATAAACGCTTGAGGGTCACGATAAAATTTGTGATTTGGTATCTGCGTTAAATCAATTTCTAAAACATAGTAATCTTTTATAGTTTCTTGCCTTTCTTTACTTAAAGAATTCCATATTGCCGAAACAATTCCTTTTTGGGTGTTTTCTTCTCCATTTAAAAATAAATAAATCCTATTAGGATGGTCAGATAGTTTACCTTCAGATTTAAGTGTAAGACCTGTTTCCATTATTTTATCTAAAAAAATGTCAGGTGTGACATGGAAAGCTTTGGTTTGAGTGATATTAATCCCTTCAGGTGTGTTAGATTCATAACCAATTTGAACATCGTCTTCACCAATATAATTTTTAACATTTTTTGAATATCTGTGCCCATTCATATTGGATAAACCAATACTATGCGGGAACCAACCCTTTTCATTCATGTAATTATTTATCTTATCTAAAATTTCTTGATCTAAATGGCCGACAATTATACTAAAACTAGAATTAAAAGATCCAATAGTATTAACAATTTTTATCTTAGATGGTCCAATCATATTTATTAGATCAGATTGCACCGTTTTCATATCAACAGATATAAATTCTTCCCTTAATATTCTTCTGATTAAATCTTTCATATAAATTATAAATATCATAAAAAAACAAAACCTGAGACGTAGTTTCTCAGGTCAATGGAATTAATCCACATTCTTATGTTTTCTCTTACGAGTGTAAGATTTCTTACTCTTCTGAACAATAGGTCTTGTTGCAGCCCATATTTCTTGAATTGTGATCTCTATAGTTTTCATCTTTTTGTATGTTTGTATATTGTTAGACATAATTAATAATACAAATATACAAATTAATTTAATATATTCACCAAAACATCTTCAATATCTGCACCATATTTTATTCCCATATCAACAATAAAAGATTCTACTATTGTTTTAAGTTCATCTTGAACATCAAAATAAGAAACCATATCATCAATTTCATTATTACCCCTTGAAATATCATATCTTTTTTGATAATAATTATCCTCAATATCATTATACTCCGACATATTAATATAACCATCAAGTATGTCCATATCAGCCAAAATTTCTTTATCTTCACGATGTTTATTAATACGAACATTACTCAACTTAAATGTAAATTTAAAATCCTCATCATCCCATTGTCTGAAGTTTAATTCGCTAGACTTAAATGTTTTATTTGACAAAAAATCTAATAGGTTTTTTTCACCAATCTCTTTACCTCCAATGTATTCAATATAGTAATCGTGTATTTCATTTGATTTTTTTTTAAATCCAAGTTTACCAATTAAACTAATGTCAATTGTTGGATATTCCCCTTCGGATCTTATTTCATCCCAATGGTCAAAGAAGAACTTTTTTATTGGGTTCATTCTTTCTTCCTTCAATATTTTTCTAATTAGCTCTTTCATCTATTGTATGGTCTGAACCTCATAGGGTTTGCTTTGATTGCGGATTTAGGAAATCTTAATTTGGATCCCTGTTGTCTTGCATTCTTTAGTGTTCTTGCGTATTCCCACATTTCTCGTTTATTACTATTCTCCTGTTCTTTAATATTAAAAATAAGACGTATCTTCCATTTACCAATTATTCTATCTGCAATACTATACATAAAATCATCATAATCAATCGAAGCGAATATACTATTAAAAGTTATGTTTACATCAACTTTAAACATAGGAATTCTACTCATACCTTTTTTTCTTTCAATATTTACAATACTTATTTTATCTATACTATCAACAACATCACAGGTATCAAAATTTAACCAACCAGCAAAAGAATCGGCATCCATTTCATCACAATTATATTTAATTTCTTCTAACGTTTCCTCAACGATGTCTTGAAATGTTTCCGTCATTGTTTCTTTACTTAACTTATCATTTTTAGATTCATTAATAGATTCTCTCCATAAACTTCTTCCATTACCTTCATGTATTAATTCTATTGCTTCTGGTGGTATGTTATCAAATGTTACTATATGTTTTTTAGATGATTCAAAGTGACTATCTTTATACCACCTAATATTAGGTATTAAATTTGTATTTATTGCCCATACATCATCGTCGTATGTTGAATCAAACCAAGCCCTTTTATTAGTTGAGTTAGTTGCAAATATTGCCGGTTTACACTTCTCACCATAACCAACATAAGTTTTATAACAATCTCCAGCGCTCACTTCTAATCCAATTCTTAATATACTTTCTCTCCATACAGGACTTGATTTATGTATAACAATTCTGTTTGGTGTAATTTCTTTACCTGCAGGACTATAATTTTCATTTATATTACCACTATTTTTTCTTTCATTATAATAATACATCTTAAGTACAGGTTCATAA
>Ga0049082_10000288_pt1 | contig 13672 bp, 23 predicted proteins | sample GreLakmeHU45MSRF_FD_66718 | JGI IMG/M metagenome (GOLD analysis project Ga0049082, IMG submission 66718) | Freshwater lentic microbial communities from great Laurentian Lakes, MI, USA - Great Lakes metaG HU45MSRF | ecosystem: Environmental > Aquatic > Freshwater > Lake | place: Great Lakes... | reverse complement strand
GTATGAACGACAGAATTCGACAACTTGCCAAGTGCAATGAACGTATCCAAAACTTTTTTGAGACAGGGCCCGTGCAACGTGCTGCTATCGAGGAGTTCGCCGAACTGATTGTTCGGGAATGTGCTCATTTAGTTGACACTCTTAACGAAGCATACGGAGCACCTAGCACTGCTGGGAAATTTATCAAAGAACAGTTCGGAGTTACGGAATGAATGAAAGAATTCGTGAACTATACCAACAAGCCCATAGCATACGCTATCATGACGGTGATCCTATGCGGGACGGTAATCCACCTACTGTTTATTGGCAAGGTGAAAAGAGTGCTAAAAAGTTCGCCGAACTGATTGTTCAGGAATGTTTGGGTATTGTTAATAGACACGAGTACAGTTATCACGAAGCCGACCCACTTTGGGAAACTGCACAATTGATTAAAGAACATTTCGGAGTTGAATTATGATTGATACTGAACAAATTTATTCGCAGTGTGTGTACGATGTTGACAACAGGTACGTTAACCTGCGTTTGAAAAGTTATGGAGTGAGCCAAAGTGGTTCGTTTTCGCTCTCAATGACCGACACATCCGACGATTCTAAATTGGATCAAGAAATCTCAATCTTCTTGACTCCAGATGATTTGAGAGAAGTCATCGCCAGTTTGATAGAGGCATTGGATGATGTTAAAGCAGAGTACAGAGTAATAGAATGATTGATCCGAGAATTAAACTAGCACTATCTAATGAAGACCTTAGACAACACACCACGATTGAGCTTATTGCCAGCGAGAATTATACTAGTCAGGCAGTAATGGACTTGTGTGGCAGCATCTTAACTAACAAGTACGCAGAAGGTCTTCCAGGCCGGCGTTACTACAATGGTTGCATTAATGTAGATGAGATTGAAAACATTGCTATTGAGTATGCTACAAAGTTGTTTGACTGTGCATTTGCCAATGTGCAACCACATTCAGGTGCCAATGCCAACTTAGCAGTGTTCAAGGCATTCTTAAAGCCTTGCGATGTTATTGTAGGCATGGACTTGGCTAGTGGTGGACACCTGAGTCACGGTGCCAGTGTTAATGCTAGTGGTGCTTGGTTTGTTGCACATACTTACGGAGTCAATGAGCAGGGCTTGATTGACTATGATGCCGTGGCACAGTTGGTGTTGAACACAAGACCTGCGATGGTTATTGCCGGAGCCAGTGCTTACAGTCAAGTCATTGACTGGGCTAGGTTTAGAGATATTGCCGACTCAGTCAGTGCGTTATTGCTGGCAGACGTTGCTCATTATTCAGGATTGATTGTGGGCGGGGAATATCCAAGTCCATTTCCTTATGCCGATGTTGTTACTACTACAACCCACAAAGGACTACGCGGACCTCGAGGCGGAATGATTCTTTGGAACGATCCCGATTATTCTAAATGCATCAATGGTGCAGTGTTTCCAGGCACACAAGGTGGGCCACTCATGCACATCATTGCTGGCAAGGCACAATGTTTCTATGAAGCGCTGCAACCAGAGTTCAAACAGTATGCCCGTCAGGTTCGTGTTAATGCCGATGTTATGGCACAGACTTTTATTTCAGCAGGAGTCAATGTTGTAAGTGGCGGTACTGAATGTCATATGTTTACTATTGACCTACGCAATCAAGCTATGAGTGGCCGACAGTATGCAGATTTGTTAGAAACACATGGTATCACAGTAAATAAAAATGGTGTGCCAGGTGAAACACGTAGTTTTGCTGAAACATCAGGAGTACGAATTGGAGTAGCTGCAGAAACTAGTCGTGGACATGACGAAGCATGGTTCCATGAACTTGCACTGCGTATGATAGATATTTTAAGGAACGAATAATGAGTTATATTATAGCATCACTACCGCCTATCAAATGTTGGGTAAAACGAGAATTCCTTTACAACTTTGAAAAAGGACATGGTGAATTAGAACCCGCAATATGGGTTAGCATCAAAGCACTACGTGGCCAAGTGTTTCGCATTGAGTCGCTACTTCCTGATTACGGTGCGTTGTATGATAAGTTACCGATTCATGCCTACGTGTGGCAAGAAAAATACACAGGCGATTTACCTATTGACACGCTTCAGTTATGGGATTGCATGGGTTATAGATTTACCGTCGTCGAAAAGATCGGCCTTCGAAATCTAGGCGTAAAGTTTCTAAGTAAGAGCAAGGAATGGCATCACGGAACCTATATGTTTACTGTGGACTTCTGTGCCGATGGCATGGATGTAGACACAGGCTTTACTGAAGTGGCTGAAGAACATAAGAGTTTTAATTTTATTCGATTGGAAAACGGGCAGTTCGCATGTCAGCCAAACAATCGTTGTCTATGGTACGATCAAAGCTTGATCTCAGGTGTGACAAAGTTTCCAGACTTCCAGGCTGCAGAAAACTTATGGACCGTAGACGGCACTCGTAAGTGGAGCGCAGGAAATGATTGGTTCTACGATATTACGGAGAGAAAATGAAAGATCTTATATATAGACTACGGGAGCGCGCTCGAATCAGGCGTCAGATACCTACGCGGAAGTCAGTCGAGGAAGGGAAGGCAGATAGAATCTCTGACCTACTTGAAGAAGCTGCAGATGCTATCGAGGGTCTAATCGATGCAGAGTTTAAGCAGGTAATGGCACGCGACTGGGTGGTGAAACATCAACCAATGTCTAATGAGGTGATGGCTGCGCTCGACTCAGCTGACTATAAACAAAGGGCAAGTGAATGGCCAAGGGAACTGTAGACTATGTGTACGACTCATTTGATGAGTGGTTTTATGAAACTGAAGGATTCTCCATGAGATCAGAACGATTCTTTTCGCATGGGCTTCGACCTATCGACGATGTGGAGTTCATGACGCGATGGTTGAAGGCAGCGTTCGAGTGTGGTAGACTAGAGAAACCAAAATATGAATAAAAACGAAAAGATCGACAAGCTCGCTGAGCTCTGCTACGTGAAGACCGGTACAGTAGCTACTGACTACTTTGACTATCAGAAGTTCGCGACGATGATCATAGAGGAGTGTGCTTCCTACGTGAGGTATGAGACCGATCAGAACTGGCTGTACTCCAGCATCAAGGAGTACATGGCTAGTAGTTGACCGTTTTAGTCAACTACTAAAAAGTAATGTACAACAATTCGTGATCCGGGTATAATGGTTCTATCAAATCAAGCAAGGCAACAAAGCTTGATCGCTCTTTAATAATTTGATGATACTATATTAAAACACACTGGTGTATGTCTGATTGCAACAGCATTATGGACTCGCTATCCTAAAATCTAGTGTGTTTTAATATAGTATCATAAAGATTTTGCTAGTTGGAAGATGAAACGGCAATGCGAGCTTTCTAGTGGCACAGTTCAGACTCAAGTTCTAGACACCTAGGGTTTACTATCAGATCCAAACAAGCGATAGCTTATAACAACTAGCAAAATCTTTATGATATGATCGTTACCATCAACATCCACCAATTTAAGGAGTATAGTGAAATGGTTATCACAGCAGACTTTTAATCTGCCAGTTCTGGGTTCGAGTCCCGGTGCTCCTACCATATAAAAACACATTATCTAACCTGTAGTGCGGTCACAGGACACCGTAAGGTGTGGTAGCCGCGTTAGTGTGTTTCTATATGGTGTTTGTCGCCAAGTGGTAAGGCCTCGGATTGTGATTCCGATATGCGTGGGTTCGATCCCCATCAGACACCCCAAAGAAAATTGCCTTGTTAGTTCAACGGATAGAATTAGAGTCTTCGAAACTCAGGATGGTGGTTCGATTCCATCACAGGGCACCAATTAGGAGTTCATATGAAATTAACTGATTCGGCTAAAGAAAAGATACTAAACATATTGTTTGATGAAGCAAATCGTAACTTAAAATTCCGAGCTTTCGTAAAAGGCGGAGGATGTAGTGGATTTGAATATGGTTTTATCTTAGATGAAGAGCAGGGAGAAGATGATTTCGAAATAGACATTGCTCCCTTTAAGTTGTTAATTGATGCTGCAAGTATGCAATACTTAGCAGAAGCTACTATTGACTATAAAGAAGAACTAATGGGGAGTAGTTTTATGATAGATAATCCTAACAGTAAGTCAACCTGTGGATGTGGATCTAGTTTTTCGGTATAGATCATTACTCTATTAGTTCATCAAGTTTTTGTCTACGTGTGTACGGCGTCCATATGCGATCGGCGAGTCTTCCAAGACACTCGTTGCTGTACCTGAAGCCCGTAGCAGGTAACCCCCAGCGCACGACTTGGGCATCGTGTGACGGTAGACAAAATTCAATTCCTCGATAGCTCAGTTGGTAGAGCAAAGCACTGTTAATGCTTGGGTCCGTGGTTCGAGCCCACGTCGGGGAGCCAGTTTTATAAATATAGTAGCTATATAAGGCAGCACTGCTGTCTTCCTCTAAGGATCTACCCGTGAAGACCACAATCATACGAGGGAAACATGGACCCTACAAGAGTAACATCAGGGGCAAAGTCTGCGATTAGTACGTTGAAAGACGCTTACTCAGCAGGACAAGAAGGCGGCAAGTTTATATCTGACGTCCAACAGGACAGCTTAAAAATAGTAGCGCAACAACAGAAGCAACGTGAACTAGAAAGAAAAAAGCAGGATCAAGTTGGTAGCTATCAAGAACAGAAGGCATACAAGAAGTTCTTAGAAGACAGGGAGAGTGCTAAAGTCTCAGCAAACTTAAAAGATAAGATCATCAAAGATCATGGTCCTAAGGGATGGGACGACTTCTTGAAAGCACAGGCTGACATAAAGCGAATAGACACCGAAGATGCGAAGAACATCTCAAAGGATACCGCTAAGATAAACGCATTGTTTTGGTACTGTATGATAGCAGGAGTGATTATTGCTTACACAATATACGCTACGTCACAGTAGTCATGGAATCACCTAAACAGATTGTAATAATCTTGGCCCTGTGCATGTTCATAAGCATAGGAATGAAACACTGTACACCTCAAATGCCTAAGGCACACAGACTATCATCACAGTGATCTTGTCATATAGTGGCTATTATACCGGCCTGTCTAGTCGGATATTGGGGTTCGATTCCCCACAAGATCGCCATCTTCTTTAAGGGCTTGATGGATCAAGCCATAAGCTTTTTGATACGCAATTTGTATGAGCTTCGCTTGATCCGAGGAGACGTCATCCATGTACTCGAGACACACAAGATCTTTTGACATCTGTGTCTGTACGTTTTGGAGGGCGTTCTTCTTCATTAATTATTTATTAAATTGCTCTTTTCGGGCCCCTAGCTCATGATGGTTAGAGCAGCGAACTCATAATTCGTTGGTACCGTGTTCGACTCACGGGGGGCCTACCAATCATCAGTCTTTAGCTCAGTTGGATAGAGCAACGTTCTTCTAAGACGTTTGTCAGTGGTTCGAATCCACTAAGACTGGCCAATGGGTATTAGATTGTATAAATAAATCGCGGGATAGGAAAGTAGTAATCCGCCAGGCTCATAACCTGGAGACCGACAGTGCGATTCTGTCTCCCGCTACCACTTATCACGAGCCTAACTACACACGCATGAATACGTATAGAACTATCGCGATTAGTGACATACACCTCGGTACGCGTGACTGTAAAGCCGAGCTGTTGAATCATTTTCTTAAACACAACAGCTGCGATACCATGTACTTGGTCGGTGACATCATCGACGCTTGGAGGATACAGCAGAATAAGTGGCGCTGGAAACAGACACACACCAACGTAGTTCGTAGCGTATTGAGTCATGCTAAACGCGGAACACGCGTGGTGTACGTAGCTGGAAATCATGACGAGTTCTTACGCCCCCTGATACCATACGGCATCGGCTTTGGTATGGTGGAGATCGTCAATCAGGCTGAACACATGGGAGTAGATGGTAAACGATACTTAGTCGTTCATGGTGATATGTTTGACGGCATCACCAGGTTAGCTCCCTGGCTAGCTTTTCTAGGTGATAAGGCGTATGATGTAATCCTACGATTGAATAGCAGGTTCAACTGGTTGAGACACAGGTTAGGCTTTGGTTACTGGAGCTTAAGTAAGTTTCTTAAGCAGCGCGTTAAAAAAGCAGTAGACTTTGTGTTTAAGGTTGAAGAGAACTTAGCCGGCTATTGTAAAAAAAGAGGTTTTGACGGCGTCATATTTGGGCACACTCACTCACCCATAATCAAGGAGATCAACGGTGTCACCTTGATGAACGATGGTGATTGGGTAGAAAGTTGCACTGCGCTCGTTGAACATCACGATGGTCGTTGGGAGTTAGTAACGTGGACCAAGGATAAGCATGAGTTCAGTTTGGATACTCCTACTAGTAGCGGTGAACGTAGCGGATCACAGGGATGTTCCGGGGAGAATAACACTGGAGTTCACGACGCAGTCGTCCTGTGAACAAGCATTAAAGTCGATGACGTATTGGCTTAAATTTAATTCATTTAAGGTAGAAGGCCAGTGTCTAAAAAAATCTTAATCGTAACCGACAATCTATTGGATCAAATAAATGGAGTCGTCACTACTTTTAGAAATCTTGAATTTTATGCAAATGACGATGGCTATACTATCGATTACTTGTGCCCTGACGCTTTCAGTCATATCAATTGTCCTGGATACGCAGAAATAAAGCTCGCGCTGCCGTGGAAGGTTGGAAGCAAGATCAAGCAACTTGATCCCGACTACATACACATCGCCACAGAGGGACCCATCGGTTTAGCCGCCAACCTTTGGTGCTGGAAGAACAATTGGCGCTTCAATACCAGCTATCACACTAAATTCCCAGAGTTCCTTAACGAGATATATAGTGTCCCATCAGACTGGACATACGCCTACTTAAGATGGTTTCATAATCACAGCGGTCGCGTCTTGACCAATACGAAAACGATGGTCAATGAACTACGTAGTCATGGGTTTACGGGTGACATCATCCCTTGGACGCGCGGTGTTGATAGAAAGTTGTTTCGCAGCACACTGAGAACTAAGACCACCGACGCTCCAATCTTACTCAGTGTGGGCAGGGTTAGCAGGGAGAAGGGTCTTGACGAGTTTTGCAAGTTGGATTATCCCAACGCGACAAAGATCATAGTCGGAGACGGTCCGTATCGCGCAGAGTTAGAAAGAAAGTATCCAGAAGTAGAGTTCACTGGTGTAAAGACTGGTAGAGAGTTGGTTGAGTACTACGCCAACGCAGACGTCTTTGTCTTTACAAGCAGGGTAGATACATTTGGCATGGTGATCATTGAGGCGATGTCAGTTGGAACGCCTGTCGCGGCGTATCCAGTCGCTGGGCCACTAGACATAATCTTTCCAGGTGTTACGGGACACATGTCTGAAGACTTAAATCACAGCATCGACGTGTGCATGCAGTTGAAGCGTGATAGAGTTGAAAGGGCCTCCCTCAAGTGGTCATGGGAAGAATGTTGGAAGATATTTAGAAACAATCTGGTAGAACTAAGATAAATATATACATCTAACTTTTAGGATACCGTATGTACAACTTCATTGAATTCACGCGCCTCGATGAACGCGTCATATCACCAGGTCTTAATCCTGATCACGAAGGGCTTCGGGAGAAGCATCGTCAGGAGATGCATGACCTCATTCAGAAGTCCTATTCCGATCCAAAGATCGGGGGATACGGGGGACTCAAGACCGGCTCCAAGGAGGAGTCAGACTCTATCCATCATGACATCACACACTCCCTGATCAAGGCCACTGTTCGTGGCGGGCACGTCACGGCGGTGAACCTCTACAAGAAACAGTATGGTAGGAAGTCGATAGCAGTTGGTACCGACGGCACCGAACAGGGCAAGAAGGATATGCGAAAGAACAAGCTTGAGGACCACGAGCAGAAGCGAGCTTGGGGAGAAGTCTCAGGGGCGCCTGAACACATCGCACGCAAGATGGGTGTTCCCGTCATTCCTGCCAAGCGCGCCAAGGAACTGCTAAATAAAGACGTCAAGGCCCATCCTGATGACGAACACTACGACCGCCCGATCGGTGGCGAGGTTCACACGAAGGTCATGATGGGTCATGTAAAAAAGTAGTGTACAACAATTCGTCATTATGATATAATGGTGGTATAAGGTGAGAAATAATGAAAAAATCACGAAAAGTTATAGTATATTTCCATGGATATGGATCAAGTCCAAACAGTGATAAGGTAGATAGGTTAAAGTCTACCGGCGCTGAAGTATACAGTTATAATATCAACGTAGATCCACGTATAGCTATTCCTGAGCTTGAAGACAGTATCGACATGATGCTGTTGAACGACCTACACGGTGACCTAGACCTGACCTTCGTAGGCACGTCACTCGGAGGTTGGTACGCCGGCGTCCTAGGTGCCAAGTACGCGTGTCGTCGTGTGCTCATAAACCCCTGCATCGATCCTAAGAACATGCTCGGTAAGTACAATGTAGCTCCTGAGGTTCTTGACTTCTACGATCCTCTCGAGTTGGACAAAGACGCTGAGTATCATATCGCGCTTAATGATGGACTCATCGACTTCAGTCCTTACATGGGAACACTGAAGTCACTCAACACCAAGTTTTACAAAGCTGCTGGACATAGGTTCAATGGTATTGAATTCACGGAACTGGTAAATTCATTATAATATATAATGGCCCTTGTAGTATATTGGTATTACAGTTGCCTTGTAAGCATCAAAAAATGGTTCGATTCCATGCTGGGGCACCATCATAAAGAAGTAAGTAAAACTAACACTAAAAAAGCCATACGAATCAACAACTTAGATCAGCACGACAGCGCCAGGTGTCATAGATTTCCTAAAGTGGGTAGATTCCCACCCGCTGGTCTTCTATGACACCTGGCGCTTCCTACTTTCTAATAGTTGACCGTTCTTGTCAACTACTGTGTACAACAATTCGTACTTTTGATAAGATCTATCTATCAAATCAACACAGCAAGGAAAAAAACGTGAAAGTTCAAGCCTACTTCGACAAAGTCACTTCTAAGTGGAATACTGTTGTGAACGGTAAGAAAATCTCTTCTCCCAACAAAAAGTATGTCGAATTTCGTGCTGCGGCTTTCGGTGCTACGGTTGAGTTCTCAGGCGAAGCCTCTAAGTCGGTCTTTGTCGCTGCGGCTCCGGCTGCTGCTTCGAAGTTTAACATCAACACTCGCTTCGCCTTCGTTGAGAAGTTGGTCAAGATGGTGGCTTCCGGTGTTCAGCCTTCGGCGGTCATCACCGGCCAAGGCGGCCTTGGTAAAACCCACGCTGTCACGAAGACTCTCACTGAAGCAAACTACGTCGATGCTTCTGATCTTGCAAACTTCCAGCTTGGCACCACGGTCCAACGCTCTAAGATGTTCGTGACCGTCAAGGGTTACTCAACAGCCAAGGGCCTCTATCGTACCCTCTTCGAAAACAACAAGTCTGTCATCGTGTTTGACGACTGTGACTCCATCCTCAAGGATCCAGTCGCACTCAACCTTCTCAAAGGTGCTCTGGATTCCTACGGTAAGCGCATCATCTCATGGAACGCAGACTTTCGGGACGAAGACCTCCCGCGCTCCTTTAACTTCGAAGGTCGCGTGATCTTCATCTCTAATCTGGCTCAAGACAAGATTGACCAGGCCATCCGTTCGCGGTCAATGATGATCGACCTCTCAATGACTACCGAACAAAAGCTTGAGCGGATGGACTTCATCGTTCGCGACAAGGACTTCCTCCCCGAGTATGAACTCCAAGTCAAACTGGACGCCATGAACCTGATTCGCAAACTGAAGGATGAAGCGAAGGAAATCTCCTTCCGCACACTCATCTCGGTCTCTAAGATTCGTGCCAGCAACACGGATTGGGAAGAACTTGCCGAGTACATGCTCACCGCTTGAATAGGAATAAGAAAATGAACTACAGAGAACCATGGCAGGACGAAATTGAGGAAGCCCTTGAGATTATCGTAGGGCCTAACACTCGAGTGGCGTGGACCACAGCTGACGACGTCTATGTTTATACTGGTGATAAAAGTGAGCGCGAAGATGGTTTCGTCTGGATCGGCCGACTCTGTTGGGAAGATATCGAAGACGACCCCTGCGATGATGAAGGCTTCAACGTACAGCGTCTGCGTGACTTTGTGATCGCAAACAACAAGACTAAATACAACATACTAAAGGGTACACCATATGAATCAACGTGATAAAGACAATCTAGCTTTCCTGTTGAATACCGCCGACCTCACCGAGTGGTACGCCGAGACCAGTGCAGACGACATTGAGTATGCGTCAGAGCTACTCACTGCCTACGCACAGGAACTTACCCTCGAGGAGTTTGGACTCGGTCTACAAGACGCACCTCCTGCAGTTGGACCCGATCATACCGGATCACGGGCCGTCTATAATGGAACATGGACGAATACACTACAATGACATGCTGCAACGGATTATGTTCACAAGGAAGGGACTGCCCCATGCGTTACTCACCTGAAGATATGCAGTATCGCGTCAGCGAGGTCATGCGATCTAGCAAACTTGATCCCAGCTTGATCGAGTATGCTATTGTCATTCTCTTTTTTATCTTTATGATTGGATACTCACTATGAAAGTTGTTATAGGTCCTTATCGCCGCTGGATTGGCCCGTATCAACTAGCAGACTGCCTTAAGTACGTTGGTGTCTCAGAGGATCGTCGAGATAAGATCGGTGAGTGGCTGGCGGACACCAAGGTGTTAGGTCTCTGTGAGCGAATCTATCGCTCAAGGAAGCGTAATTGGAGCGTGAAGATCCATAATTACGATACTTGGGGCATGGACAGTACGCTAGCGATCATCATCCTTCCGTTGCTCAAACAGCTCAACGCGACGAAGCATGGTGCTCCTTTTGTGGATGACATTGATGCACCTGAGCATCTTAGGTCCACCGCGGCACCACCAAAGGTCAATGAGTGGGACACCGACGACCTACACTTTGAGCGTTGGCAGTGGATCATGAATGAGATGATCTGGGCTTTTGAGCAACTGCAACCCAACTGTGACTGGGAAGATCAGTATCATAAGGGGACCGTTGAAATTGAGTGGGTGAAGTCAGACTCTACATGGCCTAACCCCGACACCGGTAAGCAAGAGGAAACGTTTGAGCTCAAGAAGGGACTCAAGGATACTTCGAGCTTCGACAAGGACGGGTATAAGGCGCACGCAGATCGTATCGATAATGGCTGCCGATTGTTCGGTAGGTACTTTAGATCACTATGGGATTGACATGACACCAGAAGAAGCAAAGATGATCAGAGCCTGCTTGTTCGAGAAGTTACTCACCATGACTGGTGATTCTTCAAGGCAATCTGATCGAGCACTGATTCGAACTATCCTGTTAAAAATGGGTCAACCTGAACAACCAGTACAATAAGATTGTACACAAATGCTAACCTGTGATAAGATAGATTTTTTGGAGATACATCATGGAACCTAAATTTGACGCAGAAACTCTAGCTAGGTTAGCTGAAGTCGCATCTGCGATCTCTATCTGGCGACCGGCGTCTGTCTTAGATGAACCTGAGTCTTACATGACAAACTGGAGTGTGTTCAAGGTCAAGGGCGTTGAGATTGACGACATTGAGACTGTGCACTTCGTTGGCAACTGTGACGGTGAGGGTCGTGTCTGTTCACCAGTACAAACCTATGATCCCACCACAAAGCGCGGCGTTACCCGCTCGGGTAGGATCTATGTGTTGGTTGGTAAGTCATGGCATGACTCTGACGCCTTATACGTCTGGCGCCACTGGCTCATGATGAACAACAATCCAACCGTGGTAGACGTAACTAAGGAGTATGACAATGACTGATAAGTACACAGTGCAACTAATCGAAGACGAGAATGGTGAGTTAGTACTCCCGCTACCAGACGGTCTCATGGAAAAGATAGGCTGGGTTGAAGGTGATGTTTTGATCTGGAAAGATAACAAGGATGGATCATATAGCATGAGCAAGAAAGAACAGACAGAGCTGGTACTAGTGGACTGCATCTCCACATATCGTATGCGGTACCTCGTTGAAGTTCCAATCGGTAAAACAGAGTGGGCACTCGACACTGTCGTCAGTGAAGAAGCACATGAGTTCTCACAGCTTCACATCGGTGAACAGATCATGTCATACCGAGTCGTCACCAACGCAGAGGCTATGAAGATCTGTGACGAGGACAACGCGTATTGTTCCAGCTGGGCTGATGAACTGAAACAGAAGAACTTCTTCACGACTTGGGAGTACCAGACTACTCTGAGAGGTGAAGAGTAAGTGGCAAAATTAACGATAAACATCGAGGGTAAGTACGTCGACATGAGTGTCACCTTCAACCACACGACTCAGCGCGACTCCATCAAACTGGCTAAAAACTTCATAGAGTACGCAGACAGTGCGCTAGCGTATACGCTTCAACTAGAAGCATCTGGCATTGAGCCTGACACCGAAGATTGGCCTGAGGACTGGAACGATGAATGGACGGCAGTAAATGTGACTGAAGACACAGTGGTGTCGTCAGAGAACACTGTTACGATGTTCAGTACATGTCCCTATGACTCATGGAAACCGGTTAAAGCTGGAGAATAAAATTAACATCTTCTACCTAGATAAAGACCAACAGGTGTGCGCGCGAGATCACCTCGATAAGCACGTAGTTAAGATGATCCTTGAATATGCACAACTACTCTCTACTGCTCATCGTGTTCTCGATGGCGTTGTTACCGAAGGTGTTTCTACAACTGGACGCAAGCGAAAGTCATACGTCATTGACGACTCTCGTGAAAGTCGTCTTTATGCTGCTACTCACGTCAATCATCCTTCCGCTATTTGGGTAAGGAAGTCGCGCGAGAATTACTTATGGCTTGCTAACATGCTAGTGGTCCTCTGCGAGGAATACACTCATCGCTACGGCAAAACACACAAGGTGGAGCGCGATGGGTTATGCTGGTTGCTAAAAAACGTGCCGACAAACATTGGTGCCGAAGGATGGACAGAACCTACCACAGCGATGCCTGACGACTATAAGGTGTCCGGTGACGCAGTGACTTCCTACAGGAACTACTATCTTAAGGACAAGGTGCGTATCGCTAGATGGACTAACCGTAGTATGCCAGACTGGTTTAGTGTTGGAATAAATATGTTGTATAATGATTCGGGTTTAGTACAACATGTTAAACCTGGCCGCATCGTATCGATGCCAACCTATCAGTGAATGCTATGCCTACATATTGCTTTAAGTACCGAGACACAGGTGTTGAGTTTGAGAAGTTCATGGGTATCTCCGCCCGTGATGTCTACCTCAAAGAGAATCCTAACGTAGAATCCATGTTCTCGGGTGCACCAATGATATGTGATCCGGTTAGAGTCGGTGCTCGTAAGAAAGATTCTGGCTTCAAGGAAGTGCTACAGAAGATCGATCAGCGCACGCCTGGTTCGGTTTTGAAGTACAACAATTCTTGGTAAGATATTCTTGGTAAGATGTGAGTCTTAAATTCGTGATATCATTCATCAATCAACAGGAGAACAGATGGCACGAAAACCAGCAGCCAAAGCCGCCCATGCTGACAACGATTCGTTTGTAGACAGGCCTCTACGAGTCGTAAGTAACACACTCAAGGTGACGATCAATCACCTGAAAACGTTCGAACCATTAACAGAGAACCAGAAGTTATTCTTTGAAGCCTAC